>Ga0073932_1002671_pt1 | contig 26600 bp, 22 predicted proteins | sample DewCreD2012metaG_FD_76967 | JGI IMG/M metagenome (GOLD analysis project Ga0073932, IMG submission 76967) | Hot spring sediment bacterial and archeal communities from British Columbia, Canada, to study Microbial Dark Matter (Phase II) - Dewar... ...
ATCATGGTCAACTGCAATCCGGAGACCGTCTCGACCGACTACGACACGAGCGACCGGCTGTACTTCGAGCCGCTGACGCTCGAGGAAGTGCTGAACATTTACGACACCGAGAAGCCGGACGGCGTGATCGTGCAGTTCGGCGGGCAGACGCCGCTGAACCTGGCGCTGCCGCTGAAGCGCGCGGGCGTTCCGATCATCGGGACGGACCCGGAGAGCATCGATCTGGCCGAGGACCGCAAGCTGTTCGGGCGCGTGCTGGACGAGCTGGGCATTCCTGCCGCGCCTTACGGCACGGCCACGAGCGTGGAAGAGGCGCTGGAGGTGGCGCGGCGGCTGGGGTTCCCGGTGCTCGTGCGGCCGAGCTACGTGCTGGGCGGGCGCGCCATGACGATCGCGTATGAAGAAGACACGGTGCGGCGGTACATGCAGGAAGCGGCGCTGTTCTCGCCGGACCGCCCGGTGCTGATCGACCGGTTTCTGGAGGACGCGATCGAAGTGGACGTGGACGCGGTCTCCGACGGCGAGGACGTGCTGATCGGCGGCATCATGGAACACATCGAAGAGGCCGGCATCCACTCGGGCGACTCGAGCTGCGTGCTGCCGCCGCAGTCGCTGAGCGAGGGCACGCTGCGGGTGATTGAAGACTACACGGTGCGGCTGGCGCGGGCGCTGAACGTGCGCGGGCTGATGAACGTGCAGTACGCCGTGAAGGACGGACAGGTGTTCGTGCTGGAGGTGAACCCGCGCGCGTCGCGGACGGTTCCGTATGTATCGAAGGCGACGGGGGTGCCGCTGCCGAAGATCGCCGTGGGCATCATGCTGGGGCGGAAGCTGAAGGAGATGGGGGATCTGACGGGCGGGCGGCACTCGGGGGTGCTGCCGGTGAAGCAGGTCTGCGTGAAGTCGCCCGTGTTTCCGTTTTCGAAGTTTCCGGGCGTCGATCCGGCGCTGGGCCCCGAGATGCGGTCGACGGGCGAAGTGATGGGCGTGGGGGAGAACTTCGGCGAAGCGTTCGGCAAGGCGCAGCTGAGCGCGGGGGCGCCGCTGCCGCAGGAGGGGATGATCTTCTTCAGCGTGAACGACCGGCACAAGGCGGAGGCGGTGGAGCTGGCGCGGCGGCTTTCGGCGCTGGGGTTCCAGCTGGCGGCGACGCGCGGCACGGCGGCGGCGTTCCGCGCCGCCGGGCTGGCGGTGAAGACGGTCTTCAAGGTCAACGAAGGCCGGCCGAACGCGGTGGACCTGATCAAGGACGCGAAGCTGAAGCTGGTGGTCTACACGACCACGGGCGCGCACTCGTTCAGCGACGAGCGGGCCATCCGGCGCTCGGCCGTGACATGGCGCGTGCCGTGCATCACGACGATCGCCGGCGCGCGCGCAGCCGTCCAGGCCATCGAGAGCCGACGCCGCGACCCGCTGCGCGTGTGGTGCCTGCAGCAGATGCACGCCTGAGAGGCGGCTACTGCACGGAGCCCTGCAGGCCGGTGAGCCGGCACAGCAGCTCGTCGATGCCCGCAAGACCGCGGGCGCGGAGGAATTCGCGCCGGAAAGGCTGGAGGTCTGCCAGGGGGACCTCGCCCCTGTGCAGGCGCTGGAGCGCGTCGAGATACTGGCACCACCCGCGCGGCTCTTTCAGCCGCGCATACCAGACCTCCCGCAGCAGAAAGCCATCGAAGAACATCTGGAACTGAAAATCGAGCACGCGCACCAGTTCCAGGTATTGCCCCAGCCGGGAGGAGTCGAACGCGACGGGCTGCAGGAGGACGTATTCCAGCAGCGCGTGGGCCGCGGCGCGCTCGTAGAACAGCGGCCTGCCGAGCCGCAGCACGGTGGCCACATACTCCATGGGCGCCAGCGTGTGCAGGAACGGATAGGTGTACCAGCGAGAGAGGCGGCCGCTGATCAGCCGGTCGTACTGTGCGATGTTCTCCGGCGCCCAGGAAGACGGATCCGGCGGCGTGAAGTGCAGCAGGGAGTAGTGCGCGAACCACTCGGGGGACTCGTAGCACTCGGCGAGCTGCGGCAGATCGAGCGACGCCGTCAGGAGGCGGAGCCGCCGCATCTCCTGCTCGACGCGCGCGGGCGGCAACGAGGGATGGAAGGCGGGAAACAGCGAACAGTGCGCGGCCGCATAGAGGTCCACGGCCGCGGGATCGCCTTCCTGGAACTGCTCGAGCAGCCAGACCTGCCGCAGGCGGTTTTCCAGGGCCCGCTGCATGCGGAGCGCCTGGTGCAGGAACGCGCCTTCCGGGGTCCGCTCGGCGCGCCGGAGCAGGCGGCGGGCGGCGGGAGCGGAGAAGGCGGCCAGCTGCTCCTGCTGCGCCGCCGTCAGGCCGCCCGCGCGCGCGAGGCTGAGGAGGAAATCGGTGACCCACGGCAGGGAGGCCAGCATTTCCGGCAGGTGCTCGAAGTTCTGGTTTTCGGCCGGCGCGGGCTGGGAGAGATTCGACGCGACGTCGCAATACTGGGCCGCCAGCCGCCAGAAGACCGCGCCCGGCTCCGGCCGCAGCGATTCCCGGTAATGATGGAGCAGGTTGAGGAAACAGGACAGAACCGCGGACATCGACTGCGGGGAGGGCCTGTCGACGAGGTCCATGGCCGCACTGTAGAGCCTGGAGGCGTGGCGGGCCAAAGTGCGGTTGCGGCCGGCCGCGAAGATGCTGTTGAGATCCATCGCGCAGTCGACGAGCTGGTCGTCGAAGGTCTCCGGCAGCTCTTCGGAATCCAGCTCGAGATAGCTGGAAAGGCTTTCGAAAATCGGCGGGATTTCAGGATCTAGGATGGCGGATTCTCCCCCTGGGAAGCGCCCTGGGGCAGGGCCAGGGCTTCATTCAGCGATCCCTGCCGGTAGCCGCGCAGGTCGATGGCCGAATACGGGAAGCCGAGTTCTTTGAAAATCGCCGATAAACGGTCGAACATTTCCAGCGAAAAAGCGCGGCTCATTTCCGTGCGTTCGATTTCCAGCCGCGCCAGATCGCCGTGATAGCGCACACGGAACTGCCGGAATCCAAGCTCCCGGATCCGCTCCTCGGCCAGTTCCACGCGGCGCAGAATGTCCGGGGTGACGGGCGTTCCGTAGGGCACGCGGGAGCTGAGGCAGGCCGCCGCGGGGCGGTCCCACGTGGGCAGGCCGGCCATGCGGGACAGCTCGCGGATCTCGGCCTTGGAGAGGCCCGCTTCCACGAGCGGCGCCTTGACGCCGTGCAGGCGCGCGGCGTTCTGGCCGGGACGGTAATCGCCCAGATCGTCGGTGTTGACTCCGTAAACGATCACCGCTCCCCCGTAGCGCGGCGCGATCTGCTCCATGCGGCGGAACAGCTCGTCCTTGCAGTGGTAGCAGCGGTCGGGGTTGTTGGCCGTGTAGGCGGGGTTGTCGAACTCGTGCGACGGGATCATCTCGTGGCGGATGCCGAAGCGCCGGGCGAAGGCGATGGCGTCGCGTTTGTGCGACTCGGGGATCGAGGGCGAGTCGGCGGTGACGGCGATGGCGTTGTCGCCGAGAACCTCGCGGGCCGCCCAGGCCAGATAGGCGGAATCCGTTCCGCCCGAGTAGGCCACGAGCACCCTTTCCAGCTGGCGCAGGATGCGGAACAGGCGGTCCTGCTTCTCCCGCAACAGCGCCACATCGGGAGTCGAGTTCTTGCCCAGCGCGACGAGGCCCGTCATGCCTGCATTATACCCGCCGGGGGGCGGAGGCCGGATTGGCGGGCGGCGGGGATGCGAAGGACGGGAGGCGGAAGGCGGAAAGCTGGTGCGGAGTCCCTGGCGTAAAGAAATGACGCGCTTCCGCCGATGAGTGACATGTGGTGAACTGTGGGGCTGCATTGCATCCGAGGCTGCGGCGGGCGCGCTGCGCGATGCTGGCGCTCGTCCTGGCGGCAGGGGCGGCGCATGCGGGGCCGTGGGTGCAGAAGCGCGGCCATGGCATCGTCATCGTGGGGGTGAACGCCTACCGTGCCGATGAGCGGTTTGCGGCGTTTGGCGGCGGGACGCAGCCGCTGGGCCCGGAAGGAAAGTTCCGGAGCATCTCGCCGCATCTCTGGGCGGAGGTGGGCCTGACGGACGACTGGACGGGAATCCTGTCCTTCCATGCTCCGTGGCAGCGATATACGCAGACGGGCTATCAGGCCAGTGCGTTTGCGCCGGGCGACCTGCAGGCAGGATTCCGGCGGGCGTTGCGCCGTCCGGACAACGGCTGGCAGCTGGCCGTGCAGGTGCTCGGAAAAGCGCCGACCTATGGGGCCGATACGCAGCCCCGTCCCGGCAACGGGCAGGGGGATCTGGAGTCCACGCTGCTGGCGGGCCGCAGTTTTCCTGTGGGCAGCCGGTGGGGGTTTTTCACAAGCGAAGGAGGGTTCCGCAAGAGATGGGGGCGGCCTGCGGACCAGTGGCGCGGCGAGATTGGAGGAGGGCTGCATGCGACGCCGAGGCTGACCGTGATGGGCCAGGCGTTTCTGACCCGGAGCGTGGGCGCGTTCCCGCGGGTGGAACCGGGAGTCAACCCGATGATCGAGCCGTATTACCACCTTGTCCGGCTCCAGGGTTCCGTCGTGACAAAGCTGGGCGGTCACTGGCGCGTCCAGCTGGGCTACGCGCAGGATGCGGCGGGGAGAAATGTAGGACGGGGCGGGCAATGGGTGCTTGCCGTCTGGAGGAGCTTCTGAAAGCCCGGTTCGCGGAAGGCAGGGAGGCTGTGCAGCGGGAGGCCGTTTGATGAGTGGAACGAGCCGAAGCCACGCTGGTCCGCTCGGCCCGCCGGCGGCCGCCCGGCCGATCGGACAGGGCCTGGTGGATGCGGGACTGATCAGCGCCGAGCAGCTGCAGGAGGCGCTGGCGCGGCAGCGTGCCAGCGGATCGCGGATCGGACAGATCCTGATCGCAGAAGGATGGGTGAGGCCGCTGGATTTCTACCGCGCGCTGGCCGGGCAACTTGGCCTGGAATTCGTCGACCTTGTCCAGCAGCCGCCGGATGCGGCGCTGTTTGATGAAAGCCAGTATGACGAGTACGCGCGGCTTCAGTACGTGCCGTGGCGAGCCTCCGGCGGCGCCGTGACGCTGGCGCTGGCCGAACCGGACGAGGCAGCGCTGCAGGATCTGCGGTCCCGGTACGGGCCGGAGACCCGGTTCGTGATCACGTCTCGGCTGGACATTCTGTGGTCGATCCAGCGGATGGCGCAGCAGAGGCTGGTCGCCGACGCGGTCTGCCGGCGGATGCGGCTGGATCCCGAGCATTCGGCGGCGGACGTTCTGACGCGTCCGCAGGCGATGCTGTTGGGCGCCGCCGCGGTGGTTCTGACGGCGCTGCTGATCTGGAAGCCTCTCCTGACGCTGCTGGGGCTCAACGCGCTGTTCGGCCTGCTTCTCTTCGGCAGTTTCCTTCTGCGCGCGATCCTGGTCTGGAAAGGCAGCGGGACGCTGTACCAGGCGAAGTCGACGCCGGAGGAACTGGCCGCGCTGGACGAGCGTTCGCTGCCGGTCTACACTGTGCTGGTGCCGCTGTTCCGGGACGCCGCCGTCGTGCCGAAGCTGGCCGCCGCGCTGAGGGCGCTGGATTATCCGCGGTCGAAACTCGACATCAAGCTGGTGCTGGAGGGCGACGACGCGGAGACCATCCAGGCGTGCAAGAAAGCGGGCATAGAGGGCAATGTCGAGCTGATTGTCGTGCCTCCGGGGCTGCCGCGCACGAAACCGAAGGCGCTGAACTACGCCTTGCCGTTCGCACGCGGCCAGCTGATCACGATCTACGACGCCGAAGACGTGCCGGAGTCCGGGCAGCTGAAAAAGGCGGTGCTCGCTTTCCGCAAGGCGCCGTGGGAGGTGGTCTGCCTGCAGGCGCGCCTGAATTATTTCAACTGGCGGGAGAACTGGCTCACGCGCCTTTTCACGCTGGAGTATTCGCTGTGGTTCGACTGGTATCTTCCGGGTCTGGAGGCTTTGGGGATTCCGATTCCGCTGGGGGGCACGTCGAACCATTTCCGCGCCGAGGTCGTGCGCGCCATCGGCGGCTGGGACCCCTTCAATGTCACGGAAGACGCCGATCTGGGCGTGCGGTTCACGATGAGCGGCTGGCGCGTGGGCGTGCTGGACTCGACGACGTTCGAGGAGGCGAACAGCCGGCTGGGCAACTGGATCCGGCAGCGCTCGCGGTGGGTGAAGGGGTACATGCAGACCTGGCTTGTGTATATGCGCAATCCGTGGCGCACGTTCCGCCGCCTGGGCTGGAAGGGATTTCTCGGATTTCAGGCCTTCGTGGGCGGGACATTTCTCGGTCCGCTGGCGTTTCCGCCGCTGACAGCCATGTACGCGTACTGGCTGTTGACGCGGACCCACGCCCTGGATCCGCTGTTTCCGGCCTTCGTTCTGGACATTTCGCTGCTGCTGCTGCTGGCGGGCAACGGGCTCCTGATCTATTTCCATATGCTTGCGGGCTGGCACCGGGGACGGCACCTGCTGGTGTTCTGCGCCCTGCAACTGCCTGCCTATTACATGCTGATGTCGATTGCGGCATGGAAAGCGCTGTGGCAGCTGTGCTGGCGGCCGCATTACTGGGAGAAGACGGAACACGGTTTGACACGGGTGGAGGCGCCGGGGGGAAGCGATGTCGCCGAAGCAGCCTGAACTGGAAGCCTCGATCGAACGTTGGGCGGCCCGCCTGCTGGTCCTGTGCCTGGCGGCGGCTGCGCTCGGCTGGCTGAGGTTGGCCGAGGTGCTTGCCGTCAGCTTCTCAGGGCTTGCGCTGCGGTCGCTGATGCGGAGTTGCACCGCCCGGTCGCGGCTGCAGACGGGCATGGCGCTGCCGCTGATGATGGCGCTGTCGCCCGCAACCGTGTGGCCCGCACTGTGGCTGGCGCTTTCGGTGGTGGCGCTGGCGCTGAGGGAGAAGAGCTGGGTGGCAAGGCTGGCTTCGCTCGTGACGATCGCCTTCCCTGCCCTGCTGCTCCACGCCTCCCGAGCCTATCTGCAGTGGCTGGGATACAGGCCTTTCTGGGCTGACTGAAGCGGAGGCAGAAGCCCTCCGCCCCGGAGCCGGAAGCATCTGCCCAGCCGCCCTGCCCGCCCGCCCGTCCGCGCTGCATGGGCGGCGATGTTGCTGCATTCCGCTCTTCAACGCCCGCGCTGCCCCAGTAGAATGATTGCAGCCCCCAGCAGACTCACGATGGCCCCGAGCGCGTCCCAGCGGTCCGGCGCGCTACCCTCTACGAGCCACATCCACGCAAGCGACGCCACGATGTACACTCCCCCGTATGACGCGTACGCACGCCCCGCCCACGCGGCATCCACGCGCGTCAGGATCAGCGCGAACAGCGCGAGCGAGACCATGCCCGGGATGGTCCACAGCGGGCTTTTCCCGAGCCGCAGCCATAGCCAGAACGCGAAACAGCCCGCAATTTCGCCTGCGGCAGCCAGAAAATACCAGAGAAACGAATTCATGCACCTTTGGGAATTCGAGGATCGATGTTCGCGGCAGAGCTCGCGGCCTGCCTGTCTCTTCAACATGGCATAGCCGGCCGGGGGCGGTGTCGGGGTGCGCCTCACGGCGACGGGCGCTTCCTGTGGCAGAAGCCCGTACGGCTGGAAGCGGCAGTGCGTCCGCAGGCGCGAATTCCAGAGAAAGTTGGGCGCGGGATGCAGAAAAGGCGGATGGGGGCAGTATCGTCCTCCGGTTCTCGAAGAAAATTTCCGGCGCGCAAAGGGGAGAGGACCGGGTGACCGCCTGCACTGCCTTCTGACGCAGATGGGAGGCGGCCGCGACTGCGACCTCACAACTCGCCGTTCGATTCGGGACCGTGAGAGGACCGCTCGCTTTCGCAACCTGCGCCCGCTTCACCCGCGTCCCGGAACCCGTTTTGGGATCTCGGGGATTTTCCTGCATGCTGATCTCCTGCAGGGTCATGGGGCTCGGTCTCGCGGCCAAGGCGAACACGGTTGGGATGCAGCCCTCGCGCGAGCGCGAGGGGAAACCCGGGAGGAGGGGCGGGAGGACGCGGTTGGAGGATCGCTGGCTTTCGCGGCCTGCGGCCGCCTCGCTGGCGGCTCGGAACCCGCTTTGAAGCCGCGGGGATTCTGATTCGTGCGGATGACCCGCAGCGGGACCGGCGCTTCCGCGAGGCTATTTCCGGCTGGAAGCTGCGGGCTGACGGAGTGGGAGTCCCGTTCCGGGGAGGCTGGACGCGGGCACCACGGCTTCGTCTCCCGGGCACTGATCCGGAACCACGGCCACCTCAGTGGTAAAGATGAGCGGTTTGCCGCCGGGTCCGTCGTAGGTCAGTTCCAGAAAGAACGCCGTCCAGCCGGATTCGGGCGCCTCCACCACAGCTTCATACACTCCATCCTGCGCCTCGACGGGGGAAGACTCCCATGCCTGACCGATGGTTTCGAGCCGGAAATCCCGCGCCGCCGGATTGTGCGCCTTCCACAGGAGGACGGACTTCGGCGGATCAACGGGGCGGAGGCGGATTCGGCCGGCGGCGCGGTCCATCTCCCAGAAGAAGCGCGGCCGGGGCTCGCCGCGCAGGATCAGCTCGATCCAGGACTGGATGCTCACGGCCACCTCTGGGGAGAGGGAATGATCGGTGTTGGGGACATAGCGCAGATATTTTTCGCCAGGCAAATCATTCCAATAAAAACGGCTGGAATCGGGCAAAAAGAATTGATCACCCGTGGAATTCACAATATATTTCGGCAGCGTCAGCCGTCCGCGATATTCGTAAGGGTCCTCGATCTTCAGCAATGCATCCAGAGCCGGATCGCCGAATTTGTCCATGACGCCGCGCTGCACGTAGTCCTCCACCGCGGGCGCCCAGAAGCCGTAGCAGGAGTAATGATGCAGGAACGACGGCTGCAGGTTGAGCATGTCGATGACGAGCGGAACGGCGGCGACGACGCGCGGATCCACGGCAGCCGCCGTCCACGCCGTCCAGCCGCGCTTCGAGGCGCCGATCAGAACGAACCGGTCCGCCAGCCCGGCGTTCTGCCGCCGCAGCAGATCCGTGACCGCGTCCATGGCGCGCACCACAGCCTTGGTCATCGGGAGCCGCGCCGGCCAGCGCTCGTCGCCGGTTTCGAGGAACCGTTTCCAGGTGTAGGCGATCAGCGCGTCTTCACTCAGCGGCTTTTCCTCGCCGGCGAACTTCAGCGGCTGGTTGGGCACCGTGCGGAGGTCAGCAACAACCGCGCCGGTCTGCGCCGCGAGAAGCGCGACGAGCGGATCGGGCGCGGGCGGCGCCGCCGTGTTCGAACCGCCGTTGATCAGAAGAATGGCAGTCCGGAAGCGGAGCGTTTCCGGATAGGCGATCGTCAGCCAGTGCCGCCACTCGTTCCGGTCCACTTCGGTCAGCTCCAGCCAGCGCTGCGAGTTCAATTCAGCGAGCAGTACCGTGAAACCGCCCAGAGGGCGCCGCGTGGTGGAGACGATGCGGTAGGCGTCATCCGGCGCCGCTACATACCGATCCAGCGCCGTCGAATCGATCCCCTGCGCGGCTGCATGGGGCGCGGCGCAGAGGCAGATCAGCAGAACAGCGGCCGTTGCATGGTGCATGCCCACAGGCTAGCGCGGCGGTCAAATCAACGCCAATCGTCCGGGGCGCCCGCGGCGCTGCCGCCCGGTTCAGAATGCCAGCCGCAAGCCGAACTGAATCTGCCGGGGCGGAAGCTGGCTCTGCACGACGCCGAACTGCGGGTTGTTGAGGATGCGGCCCACGATGTCGTAGTTGGGCGTGTTCAGGGCGTTGAAGAACTCGCCGCGGAACTGCAGCGACGCGCCTTCGGTGATGCGGAAGCTGCGCGCGGCCATCAGGTCGAAGTTGAGGAGACCGGGGCCGATGATGGTGTTGCGGCCGACGTTGCCGAACTGGAAGGCCGGCGGCGCGACGAAAGCGGCGGTGTTGAACCAGCGCTCCGTCGTGCGCTCGTTGGCCGGCAGCTTCCAGTGCTGCCCTGGCACGGCGTTGGGGCGGATCAGAATAGCGCCGGTGCCGCCACCGATGCCCGCCGTGTCGCCGGCGAGATTGGCGGTGAACGGGAAGCCGGTCTGCATCGAATGGATCGCCGAAATCTGCCAGCCGCCGGCGAGCCATGCGCCCGGTCCCGAGTTGAGCCACTTCTGTCGCGGGCCGAAGGGCAGGTTCCACACGGCGGAATTGACCCATCGGTGGCGCACGTCGAACGACGCCAGCCCGCGCTCCAGACGCACGTTGTGCGAGTCCTGCGGCGGCGAGTTCTCAGCGCCGCGCGCGCCGCCGGCGTTGCGGAACTGCGGCGCGTTGGTGATGGCCTTGCTCCAGTTGTACGAACTGAGCCAGCTCAGCCCGCCGGTCAGCTTCTTTTCCACGCGCACGAAGAAGGCGTGGTAGTTGGACTGCGCGGCGTTGGGCAGATAGTTGATGAAGCCGACCGGGACGCTTTCGCCCTGCACCACGACATAGGGGGGGAACACCGTTCCGGGCGCGAAGCGCAGCGCGCGGTAGGGGCGGCGCGGATCGACAGCTCCGGGACCGGGGCGCGCGTTGTTCGGCTGCGTGTTCTGCGACAGCTTCAGCCCCATCGTGGCCAGATAGCCGGCTTCGACCAGCAGATCGCGCCGGAGCTCCTGCTGCACGGTGAAGCTCCACTGCGGCGAGTAGCTGGAGCGCTGGAACAGATCGATGCCCGCCTGCTGGATCTGCACCGGGCCCACGACGGCGGGCCCGAAGATGTCAAAGCCGCGGAACTGCGGGATGAACGCGTTGGACGACAGCGTCTGGGCGATGTTGCCTGGCAGCACGGCGGCGAGGCGGAACAGCGGGTTCAGGTCGTTGGCCGCGTAGAAGAAGCCAGCGCCGGCGCGCACCACGGTGCGCGGGGCCAGCTGCCAGGCGAGACCCGCGCGCGGCGCAAAATTGTTCCTGTCCGTGTAGGCGCAGCCCTTCGGATAGCCAGCCTGGCCGCAGATGAAGAACAGCGGCTCGTAGAAGGCCAGGCGGCCTTCGCCGAAAATCTCCCAGGGCGAGGGGACGTTGCGGTAGTCGATGCTGCCCATCTGCTGGCGGTGATCGTACAGCGGCGGCGCGAGCTCGTAGCGCACGCCGAGATTCAGCGTCAGGTTCGGGCGGATCTTCCAGTCGTCCTGGAAGTACAGGCCGTAGTTTTCCTGACGGCCGTCGATGCGGCTAGGGCCGACCGAGCGCGAGCCCTGTTGCGGCAGGCCGAGCAGCATCGAGGCGAGAATATGGCCCGTGCCGTCGTTGGAAGCCGTTCGGGAGGTGAATCCGGCGGTGAACTGATACTGCCCGAGCGTGTTGGCGGACTCGAAGCGGTTGTACTGGATCCAGAGCACCTCGCCGCCAAAGCGGAAGTTGTGGCGGCCGCGCATCCAGCTGACATTGTCGTAGAGCTGGAAAGTGTTGTTGCGCACGAGCACCGTCCCGCCTCCGGTGGTACCGGTGAAGCCTCCCGCGCCGCCCATCGTCGGATAGCCGGCAACGACGAAGCGGGGCAGCGTCCGCTGCGCGCCGCCGACGTTGAAAAGCGGTTCGGGAAGGCCGTCCTGGAACAGCAGCCGGTTGAAGCCGCCGCGCAGCTCGTTGACGAGAGTGGGCCTGATTACCTGCGTCATGCCAAGCACAGCGTTCTGCGGCCGGCTGAATCCGAGGCGGTCGCGGTCGGGCACGACGTCGGGAATCACGTTGTTCTCGTCCCAGATGGCGTAGCGGCCGAAGAGGCTGAGGTTGCGCCGGACGTTCCAATCCAGCCGGATGGAGCCATTGTCGCTGTTCTGGCGCAGCACGCTGCTTGCGTTCACATACTGCGCCGCGCCGATGTTGGGCAGCGGCATGGCTGCCATGGCGGCGCGCGTCAGCGGGTTGAGGCGCGATTCTGGAATGCGGAAATCGGGGAACGGCTGGCGGACGCCGCCGGCGAGCGTGTCCGGATCGAAGATGCCCGGGCCGCCGCTGAAATCGCCATTGCGCTGAGCCTGCGTCGGCACGGCGACGGTGGTCAGCCCTGCGGCCGCCTGACGGATGCTCAGCCTCTCCCAGGCGGCGAAGAAGAAGGCTTTGTCGCGCACGATGCGGCCGCCGAGCGACGCGCCGAACTGGTGACGCTGGAATTGCGGCAGCTTGGAGACGTTCAGGTTGAACGGGCGCGCGTCGAGGGCGCGGTTGCGTAGGAACTCCCACGCGGAGCCGTGGAACGTGTTGCTGCCGCTCTTGGTGACGACGTTGATCTGCGCTCCGCTGGCGCGGCCGAATTCGGCGCTGAACTGCGCCGTCTGGACCTGGAATTCGGCGATCGCATCGATGACGGGCGAATAGTTCAGCGAATTGTAGTCTGGGTCCGTGTTGGCCACGCCGTCGAGCAGAAAGGCATTGTTGTTCGTGCGCCCGCCGCTGGCGCTGAAGCCGCCGGTCTGGTTTAGCCGCACGGAGTTCTGCTGCACGGTCCGACCGCCGGCATTGGCGCCGGGAACCAGAAGCGCGAGCTGGATGAACTCGCGGCCGTTCAGCGGCAGCCCGATGATTTTTTCTTCCGTCACCACGGTGCCCTGCGCCACGGACTCGGTGATCAGCGGCGACACCGTACCGCTGACTTCGATCCGCTCTGTCAATGCGCCCACTTCGAGCTGAATGTTCACGCTCGCCGCGCGCGCCACCTGCAGCCGCACCGAGTCGTCGCGGAACGTGCGGAATCCGGGGGCTTCGACTTCCAGCGCATATTCACCGGGAGGCAGGAGCGCGAACAGGAAGCGCCCGCTGTCGTCCGTCCTGACCGTGCGCGCCGCCTGCGTTCGCCGGTTCTGCAGGCGCACTTCGGCGTTCTGGACCGGGGCGCCGCTTGGATCGCTGACCACTCCGGACAGCGAGCTGACGTCGGTCTGCGCTCCGGCAGGGAATGGAGGGAGCAGCAAAGCCAGCAACAGCATCAACGCACGAATGGCAGTTGTCCGTTTCAAGTCCATTGCAGGAAGACTTCTGAAGGGTGTGGAGTAATGAATGGACAGGCTAGCGGGCGCAGATCAACTGGAGGTCACAGCAGCGTGAAGAATTGGTGACGGGTGCCGGGAACCTGCGGGGCGAAGGACTGCCGGGAGCGGACCAGCAGAACGTCGATGCGCAGCCTCAGCGCGCGTGCGGGCAGAGTGCGGGGGCGCCTCAAGCGCCTTGTGTTTGTGGTCTGAATGGATCCCGGCACCGGGGTGGCGTGCCTCCGCGCCACCCTTTGGTGCGGCGGGGCGCAGCCTCAGCCGCGCGAGGCTTCCTCGATGCAGGCTTCCAGGGTTTCGACGGCGAAATCGGCCTGATCCGCGGTGAGCACCAGCGGCGGGGCGAGGCGGACGGAGTTCGGCCCGGCGCCGAGGATGAGAAGTCCGCGGCTGAAGGCGAGATCCACGATGCGGTCGCGAAGCTCGGGCGCGCGCTCCTTCGTCGCCTGGTCCTTCACCAGCTCGAAGCCGATCATCAGGCCGAGACCGCGCACGTCACCGACATTCCGGAATTTATGCGGCCACTCGCGCATGCGCGCAATCATGCGCTCGCCGATGCGGGCGGCGTTGTCGACGAGCTCCTGTTCGAGCAGCTCGATGGTGGCGAGCGCCGCCTCGACCGAAACAGGATTGCCGCCAAATGTTGAAGCGTGCGCGCCGGGCTTCCACGTCATCAGCTCCGCGCGCGACACCGTGGCGCCCAACGGCAACCCGCTGGCGATGCCTTTGGCGATGGCGACGATGTCGGGTTCGAGGCCGAAATGCTGGCTGGCGAACATCTTTCCCGTCCGTCCCATGCCGCTCTGGACTTCGTCGGCGACGAGCAGGATGCCGTGGCGCCGGCACACGGCCTGCAGCTCGTCGAAGAACTTCTGCGGAGGCACGACGTAGCCGCCTTCGCCCTGAACCGGTTCGACGAAGACAGCCGCGACCTCGGAGGGCGGCAGGATGGTGCGGAACAGGTCCTGCTCGAGCACCTTGACGCACTCGACGTTGCAGGTGTCCGGCGTGCGGTTGTAGGCGCAGCGGTAGCAGTAGGCGTAGGGGATGTGCACGGCTCCGGGAAACAGCGGCGCGAAGCCCTCGCGCTGCGCGGTCTTCGAAGCGGTCAGCGACAGTGCACCCATCGTGCGGCCGTGGAAGGCGCCGAGGAAGGCGATGGACTTGTCGCGCCGCGTCGCATAGCGGGCCAGCTTCAGCGCGCATTCGATGGCTTCAGCACCGGAGTTGCTGAGGAACACGCGGCGCGGGCCGCCGCCGGGCACGAGCCTGGCAAGCTTTTCGGCGAGCGCCACCATGTTCTCGTAATAGAAATCCGTGCCGGACATGTGGATGAACCGCTCCGCCTGGCGGCGGATGGCCTCCACGACGCGGGGATGGCAGTGGCCGGTGGCGACGACGGCGATGCCGGCGTTCATGTCGAGGAAGCGGTTGCCGTCGGGGTCGATGACGATGGCCCCTTCGCCGCGCTCGATGACGAGCGGGTAACTGCGCGTATAGGAGGGGCTCATGACGGCGTGGTCGCGCTCGACGATGGCTTTGGCCTTCGGACCCGGCAGTTGGGTCAGGATCTGGGGCAAGTCCTGGCGAGTCGTGGTGGACATGGACGTATCTCCCTCATAACAGGCATTTCCAGGCAGGACAGCAGGCGGGCGCGGAGGGAGGATGCCTAGTCGCAGGCAAACAGGAAGGGCCGCATGGCTGCGGGCGTCCGCGTCACACTCCGATTTTACGCTAGAATCTGCTTCTTGAGAACCCCGCAGTATGAGCAGTGATTCCGTTCTCTCCCTCGAAATCAAGCCCGATGAGGCAGTGCGCCTTCTGGCCGAAGGCAAGGCGCGGCTGATCGACGTGCGGGAGCCGCACGAATACCAGATCGCCCGCATTGACGGAGCGCAGCTGATCCCCATGAACACGGTTCCGCACCGCCTGCAGGAGCTTGAGGCAGCCGCCGACGAGAACCTGCTGATCGTTTACTGCCACCACGGCGTGCGCAGCCTGAGCGTGGTCGACTGGCTCAGGCGGCAGGGCGTCGAGCAATGCGTGTCGCTGATCGGCGGCATCGATCTCTGGAGCCGGCAGATCGATCCCCAGGTTCCCCGGTACTGAAACAGCCATGCCGCAGAAGCCGAAGTTCTACACCAAGCCCACCTGAACCACCTGCCGGAAGGCCAGGAGTTTCCTGGTCCAGAAGGGGGTGGAAGCGGAAGTAGTGGATCTGTCGAAAGGCCTCAGCGTCGAGGAGCTCGACCGCCTGATCGGAAGGCGCGACTACCGCGAGTTCCTGAACCCGAAAAACGAGCTCTACCGCACGATGGGGATGAAGACGAATCCGCCGCCGCGCGAAGAGGCGCTGCGCCTGATGAGCGAGAACCCGAACCTGATCCGGCGGCCGATTCTCGTGCGCGGTTCGAAGGTCGTTTTGGGCTTCAAGGAAGACGAGTGGAGCGAGGCCTGAGCCGCGCTGCGGCGGGCGGCGCGGCATGATATCTCTGGACGTGTGATCACGCGCAGAGATCTTGCCATGGCGGCCGCAGCCCTCACCACCGCGAAACGCGCCCGCGCGCAGCAGCAGCCCGCTTACCGGGGCGCACTGGAGAAATTCGAGGGGCGCTACGAGCCGGACTCGTTTGATTCCCTCGCCTGGACGCGGAAGCGGTATGAAGAGTTGCCGCGCCAGCTCGGCTTCCGGGCGCGCAACGTGCGCGAGGCGCAGGCGTGGCAGCGCAAGCTGCGCGCGAAGCTGACGGAACTGCTGGGCGGCTTCCCGCGCCGCACGCCGCTGCGGCCGGAGATTCTCGAGCAGCGCGAGTTTCCCGCCTACGTGCGCGAGACGGTGATCTTCGAGTCGCGGCCGGGGCTTGGAGTGCTCGGCTATTTCCTGATCCCGAAGAACCGCCCGCAGCCTCGCCCGGCGCTGATCTGCGTGCCCGGCCACGGGCGCGGCGCCGACGACATTGCGGGCATCGACGAAAAAGGGCAGGACCGCACGGAGAAAGGCCCCTACCAGTTCGACTTCGCCGTGCAGGCGGCCGAGCGGGGCTTTGCGGCGTTCGCCATCGAACCGCTGGGTTTCGGCTGCCGGCGCGACCGGGCGAGCCGGCGGCGCGGGCTAGGCCAGTCTTCCTGCCAGCCGGCCGCAGGCGCGGCGCTGCTGATGGGCGAAACGATGATCGGGTGGCGCGTCTACGACGTCATGCGCGCGGTGGATTATCTCGAGACGCGCACGGAAGTCGACCCGCGCCGCATCGGGCTGATGGGCATCAGCGGCGGCGGCACGATCACGACGTTCGGATCTGCGCTGGAACCGCGCATCTCTGCGGCGCTCATCAGCGGCTACCTGAACACGTTCCGCGATTCGATTTTCAGCCTCTCGCACTGCATCGACAACTACGTGCCGGGCATCCTGCACTGGTGCGAGATGTACGACGTGGCCGGGCTCATCGCCCCGCGCCCGCTGTTCTGCGAGTCCGGAACGAAAGACGACATCTTTCCGATCGATGCGTTCCGCTTCGCCTTCGGCGAGGTGCAGAAGGTGTACCGCGTCTTCGGAGCGGAAGACCGCATCGGACACGAGATCTTCGAAGCGGGCCATCAGTTCTCGGGCAAACTGGGCTTCCCGTTTCTCGAAAAACATCTGGGCGCATAGCAGGCCATGGCGGAGTACGAACTGCTGGACCACACGGCGGACACGGGCTTCCGCGTCCGCGCGGCGAGCCTGGAAGAGCTCTTCGTCAAGGCGGCGGAAGCGCTGGTGTCGATCGCGGTGAATCCGCTGTGCGCCGTCCCGGTGGAGAGCCGTCTGCTGCGCTGCTCGGGAGCGGCTCTGGAGGACCGCTTCATCAACTGGCTGAACGAAGTGCTCTGGCTGCTGGACGGGGAGCGTTTCCTGCCCGTGCATTTCGACGATCTCCGGCTGGAGGGCGATGACGTCAGCGCCCTGGCCTGGGGCGAGCCGCGGGACGACGCCCGGCACCCGCCGCGGATCGTCGTGAAGGCCGCCACCTTTCATCAACTTGTCATCCGTGAGCACAATGGCATGTGGGAGGCCGAGGTCTTCCTCGACATCTGAGATGCTGATCGAACACGTCGACGAAGTCCGCCACCGGATTCCAAAAGGCGCGCGCCACGGGATGCGCACCGATGTGCTGTTCTACGCCAGCGGGCCGATTCTGGAGCAGGTGGAAAAGGACCGCGCGCTCGAACAGGCGATGAATGTCGCCTGCCTGCCGGGCATCGTCGGCCCGTCTCTGGCCATGCCGGACATCCATCAGGGCTACGGGTTCCCGATCGGCGGCGTGGCGGCGATGGACTGGAACAACGGCGTGGTGAGCCCCGGTGGCGTGGGCTACGACATCAACTGCGGCGTGCGGCTGATCCGCACGAATCTCGAAAAGGACGAGGTGCGGGCGCGGCTGAAAGAGCTGGTCGACCAGGTCTTCCGCGACGTGCCCTGCGGCGTCGGCGGCAAGGGCCATCTCGACATCAGCGAGAAGCAGCTGAACCAGATTCTGGAGCAGGGCGCGGAATGGATGGTCGAGCACGGCTACGGCGAGCCCTCCGACATCGAGCACTGCGAGGAGCGCGGCTGCCTGGCGGCAGCCAGCGCGGCCGAGGTGAGTGCGCGCGCCAGGGAACGCGGGCGCCCGCAGATCGGCACGCTGGGCAGCGGGAACCACTTTCTCGAAATCCAGTTCGTGCACCGCGTGCACGATGAAGAGGCGGCGCGCTGTTACGGGCTCGAAGAAGGCCAGGTGGTTGTCCTGATCCACAGCGGCTCGCGCGGGCTGGGCCATCAGGTCTGCACGGATTTTCTGGCCCAGATGGGCGCGGCGATGAAGAAATACGGCATCACGCTGCCGGACCGGCAACTGGCGTGCGTGCCGATCCAGAGCCCGGAGGGGCAGTCTTATCTGAAGGCGATGCGCGCCGCAGCGAACTTCGCCTGGGCCAACCGGCAGGCCATGCTGCACTTCGTACGGGGCTCGTTCCAGAAGGTGTTCGGCAAGCACGCGCGGCTCGGGCTCGTCTACGACGTCTGCCACAACATCGCCAAGCGCGAGAAGTACGAGTACAACGGCCGTACGGTCGACGTGCTGGTGCACCGCAAGGGGGCCACGCGCGCCTTCCCGACGCGCCATCCGGAGATTCCCGCCGATTACCGCCCGGTGGGCCAGCCGGTGCTGATCCCCGGCAGCATGGGCACGGCTTCGTGGGTGCTGGCGGGCTGCGAAGGAGCGATGAAAGAGAGCTTCGGCAGCGTCTGCCACGGGGCGGGGCGGCTGCTGAGCCGGCATGCAGCCAAACACGGGCGCGACGCGCGCGCGGTGCAGCGGGAGCTTGAGGAGCGGGGCATCCTGGTGCGGAGCGAGACGCGCGACGGCATCATTGAAGAAGTCCCCGAGGCGTACAAGGACGTCGACGAGGTGATCGAGGTGGTGCATCAGGCGGGGCTGGCGCGGAAGGTGGCGCGGCTGAGGCCGATGGGGGTGATCAAAGGCTGACCGGCGGCGGGTAGACTGAAGAGCGCCATGCATGAAGTCCGCCGCGCGCGCCCCGAAGAGGCGCCGGTTCTTCTCCAACTGATCCTCGGCCTGGCCGAGTACGAAAAGCTCGACCCGCCGGACGAGGCGGCGCAGCAGCGGCTGGTGCGGGACATTTTCGGCGAGAAGCCGCGGCTGGAGGCGTGGCTTGTTTTCGTCAACGGCAAGGCGGCGGGCTATGCGCTCGTGTTTGAAACATATTCGAGCTTTCTTGCTTTGCCCACGCTGTACCTCGAGGACATCTTCGTGAAACCGGAGCACCGCGGACGCGGCGCGGGCAAGGCCCTGTTCCTGCGGCTGGTCGAGGAAGCGGAGCGCCGAGGCTGCGGGCGCATGGAGTGGGTGGTGCTGGACTGGAACCGGCCGGCGCTCGACTTCTACGAGCGCTTCGGGGCGCGCCGTCTGAACGAATGGATCACAATGAGGCTGACGCGTGCAGACTTCGGGCGGATTCTGAAAGAATGAGCGCGCTATGCGCCGTTCATGGATTCTCTGGATTCTTGCTCTTGTCATCACCCTGGCGTCCGCCGTCTATCAGCGCGTGACCGGCCCCACGCATCCCAAGCGCGGCAAGGCCGTGCTGGCCGGGAAGGAGTTCCGGTACCGCCTGGTGCGCAGCATGGCAGGCGGAGACGCGGAAGTGCGCGTGCCCGCCGTCTCGCCGGAAACCAGAGGCACGCTTGCGTGGAAGCGGCACAAGACGCGCGATGACTGGACCTACGAGGAAATGAAGCGGGACGGCGATCAGCTTGTGGGGAAACTCCCGCAACAGCCGCCGGCGGGCAAGCTCGCCTACCGAGTCATCCTGCAGGATGGAAGCGAGCGCGTGACGCTGGGCGGCGAGCCGGTGATCATCCGCTTCCGGGGGGAAGTGCCGGCCGCAGTGCTGGTGCTGCACGTCATCGCCATGTTCGGGGCGATGCTGGCTGGCACGCGCGCGGGGCTGGAATACTTCCGCCCGCAGCCTCAGTACCGGGGGCTGCTGCTGTGGACGCTTGCCCTGCTGACGGCGGGCGGTTTCATCCTCGGCCCCATCGTCCAGAAATACGCCTTCGGCGCCTACTGGACGGGGTGGCCGTTCGGGACGGATCTGACCGACAACAAGACCGCGGTGGCGTGGCTGGCGTGGCTGATCGCATGGCTGAAGCTGCGCCGCACGCCAGAGAGGGCGGGCGCGTGGGTGCCTGGAGCAGCCATCGTCATGATGATCGTGTTCGCCATTCCCCACAGCCTGCTGGGCAGCGAACTGAAGTACGAGTGAAGCTCACAGCATCCGCCACAGCGAGTTTTCCGGCTGCTGGCGTTTGAACTCGCGGAACTTCAGGCACGGATGGTAGAGCGCTGCGCACCCTGCCAGCCACAGCGGATAGAGCAGCCACTGCGGCGCCGGCTGACGGCTGAAGGCGATCATGGAGACGGCGCCGAACAGGTAAAAGTGCGCGATGTAGAACAGCAGCGGCGCCTGCCCGTACACCAGAAGCACGCGGATCAGTGCGCCGAGGCGATCCTGGGAACGGTGCAGCAGCGACAGCAGCACGAGATCCAGCCCGATCATCAGCGACGCAAAAGCCAGGCTTGGGGGATACTTCACCACCGTGAGCCACGCCATCCATCCCGATCCTTCCGCCAGGCGCAGGTTGCCAAATCCGCCTGCGGCGCGCAGCCCCGCAAACAGCGCGATCAGCGCGAGCCCCGCCGGCAGAGCCGCCCGCAACGTGCGCTCCGTGCTGCGGCGCAACAGGCGTCCGAATCCCACGCCCAGCGCGCAGATGCCGAACCACGGAACCAGCGGATAGCCGCTGGCGACCAGCGCCGATTGCCCCGGCGAGACCAGCAGCAGCGCGAGCGTGTGCTGCGCCCGCTCCACACCCAGCCAAGGCAGCAGCGCATTGGGCGCAAGGACCGCCGCCGCGCCGGTCGCGAACCACCACGGCGCCGCCAGCCCCATCATCATCGCCGCCGCCATCATGCTGAGTCCCAGCGTCACCAGCACGCCCAGAACCACCGGCGACAGCGCCATCGCTTCGCGCCCGGAGAGCGCCATCAGCGCCATCGGCGCTACTTCGAAACCGTAGCTGATCAGGACGAGCACCGCTCCGCGCAAGAGGAAGAACCGGCGCACCTGCGCCGCGCTCCAGCCCTGCTCGCGCCGCGACGCCTCCAGCAGCGCCATGCCCGCGCCCATCAGCAGGAAGAAGCCCGGCGCGCACAGGTGCGTCAGCCAGCGCGTGAAAAACCAGGACGCGCTCCCGTAATCCGGCAGCGGCTGGTTCCACATCTCGAAGGGATGGACGCGCGCCAGCAGCAGGGAGGCGTGGTCCAGCGCCATCAGCACCATGATCAGCCCGCGCAGGGCATCGAGCGCGGGCAGGCGTTGCTTCATGGCTTCTTCACAGTCGGATAGGCGACGCCGAGCTGTTCGAGGTAAGTCGAATACCGCGACGGATCATAGTAGAACTTCCGCATCTGCGGGCGGAACCGCTCCATGCGCTCGCGGTTGAGGTCCGTGGGCGGCTTCTGGTCCACGGGAATGAGCGACTTCCACTTCGTTTCCCTGGTCTGCTCAGCGAAATACTGCTTCGCCGCTTCGAGCAGGGCGGGGTTGAGCAGCAGATCCAGCGCCGTCATGGCGTGCGCCTTGGCGCCCGCGGTCGAGCCCTTGTGCGCGATTGGCGTCGCCATGGCGATGCCGCTCGACCAGTGATGCCCGATCATGCCCGGAATATTGCCCGGATAGCGCAGCACCACGGTGGGAACGTTCCAGCCGACTTCGGCGATGTCGTCTGAACCGTAGCTGCGGCGCGACGGATCGGGCGGGCGCAGCTCGGCGATCTCCGTTCTGAGCCCTTCCTCTTTGACTTTCAGCTCGCGCTGGGCGGCGCGCGCCAGCGCCTGGTCGGCTTCCGACCACTGCGGCATGCCGGCGCGCACGATGTTGGCATGGAGCGCCTCCGCGAGCGGTTTGTTGAAATGCCCCGGCCACGCCGCGCCCAGCGTGCGTTCGCTCATTTCGGTGTCGGTCATCATGGCGGCTGCGCGGGCGATGCGCGTGCCGATCTCGTGCAGCTCGTTGATGCGTTCGTAATCCCACTCGCGGAAGTAGTACCAGACCTTCGCGACCGGAGGCACGACGTTGGGCTGGTCGCCGCCCTGCGTAATGACATAGTGCGAGCGGTGATCCGGCCGCAGGTGCTCGCGGCGGTAGTTCCAGCCGATGTTCATCAGCTCGACGGCATCGAGCGCGCTGCGTCCGGCCCAGGGAGAGCCGGCCGAGTGGGCGCTGCGGCCGCGGAAGGTGTACTCCACGCTGACGAGTCCGGTGCCCACGGGGCCGTAGCTGGTGCCGAAGTCCGAGGCGATGTGCGAACTGAGCATCACGTCGAGATCGCGGAACAGGCCGGCGTTGACCATATAGGTCCGGCTGCCGATCAGCTCTTCGGCCACGCCCGGATAGACGCGCAGAGTGCCGCGGATGCCGTGCCGCCGCATCAGCTCCTGCACGACGAGCGCAGCCGTCACATTGACCGCCTGGCCGGCGTTATGGCCCTCGCCGTGGCCGGGGCCGCCCTCTAACTGAGGCTGGTGCCACGGGATGCCCGGGGTCTGCGACGTCTCCGGCAGCCCGTCGATGTCGGCCATGAAGCCGATGACGGGGCTTCCCTCGCCCCACTCGGCCACCCACGCCGTCGGCATGCCGGCCACGCCCTGCGTGATGCGGAAGCCGTGCCTGGCGAGGATCGAGGTCACATACTTCGACGTCTCGAACTCCTGGTAGCCGAGTTCGCCGAACGAGTAGATGGAATCCACCATCTCCTGCGTCAGCTTCCGCCGCCCCTCCACCATTTCCGCGGCCGCCTGTTTCAGCTGCTCGAGATCCTGCGCCTGTCCTCCCGCCACAGCCGCCGCCCCCGCCGCTCCCAGAAATGTCCTTCGCAACATGGGTTTCATCATACGCGAGGCAGCCCGGGCGCGGGGAGGCGTCTGAAGCGGAACATTTCCCTCCCCTGTGCGTATCAAGCATATGTACGGAGCAGTTTTTGTATGGCAAATCACGGCAGGCGGAAGTCGAAAAAGATCTGGATCTGGATGATCGTCGGGGTGGCGGTGCTGGCGGGCGCGGGCGCGGCGGTCCGGGCGGCGCTGAAGCCCGACAACAAGATCGACCCTTCCAAGCTGGCGAAAGTCGAGCGAGGCGACATCGCGCGGGTGGTGGTCGCCACGGGCAAGATCGAGCCGCGCGCCATCGTGGAAGTGAAGTCCAAAGCCAGCGGGATCGTCAAGAACATCTACGTCAACTACGGCGACACCGTGCGCGCCGGGCAGGTGCTGGCGGAACTCGATAAAGAAGAGCTGGAGGCGCGCGTGCGCGAAGCGCGGGCCAATCTGCAGGCGGCGCAGGCGATGGAAGAGAGCGCCGCGGCGGCGCTGGAGCGCAACAAGGTGGAGGCCGAGGGGCCGGACCTTCCATTCCTGAAGTCGGCCATGGAGCGGGCGCAGCGGATGCATGAAGAGAAGCTGGTGGCGAAGAACGTGGTGGAAGAAGCCGAAAAGGCCTACCAGCTGGCCCTGAACCGCCAGAGCGCCGCCGTCCGGGCGCTGGCGGTGAGCCGGGCGGAAATCACGCGCGCCCGCGCCCAGGTGGCGCAGGCCAGAGCCGTGCTCGAACGCGCCGAGGAAGACCTGCGCAATTCGACCATTGTCAGTCCCATCGACGGGCTGGTGCTTTCGCGCGACGTGGAGGTGGGCAATGCGGTCAGCTCGATTCTGGTGCTGGGCTCGCAGGCCAAGCCCCTGTTCATGCTGGGCGACGTGAGCGATGTGTTTGTGCGCGGGAAGGTGGACCAGGCGGACATCGGCAAGGTGTATCTGGGCCAGCCGGCGCGGATTGTCGTCGAGAGCTTCCGCGACCGCAGGTTCGAGGGCAAGGTGTACCGCATCTCGCCGTACGGCGTGGAGAAGGACAACGTCACCACGTTCGAAGTGCAGGTCTCCATCCACAATCCTGGCCGCGAACTGAAGGCCAACATGAGCGCCAACGCCGAGATCATTCTCGAGGAGAAGAAGAACGTGCTGCTCGTGCCCGAGGCGGCGGTGGTGTATGACAGGGACCGCAACCCCAGCGTGGAAGTGCCCGACCCGGCCGCTGAGAAAGGCCGGCGGAAGCTTGCCGTGAAGCTCGGCATCTCGAACGGGATCAAGACGGAGCTGCTCGGCGGGCTGCAGGAAGGCGCCCAGGTGATTCTGCAATAGAGCGAGGCGTTGCAGGTTTGAGCTTCCGCGACCTGGTCCGCGACACGCTCCAGACGTTGATGGCCCACAAGCTGAGGGCCGGACTGACCATGTTCGGGCTGATGTGGGGCATCGTGTCGATCGTGCTGATGACGGCCGCCGGGGACGGCTTCCGCGAAGGCCAGCGGCAGGTGGCGGCCAATTTCGGCGAGAACATTTTCATCGTGTTTCCGGGGCGGACTTCGATGCAGGCGGGCGGAGAGCGCGCCGGGCGGCGTGTGATGTGGACGGTCCGCGACCACGAACTGCTGCGGCCGTGGGCGCCGTCGTGCGAGCACATCCTGCCGGAGCTGACCCGCAGCGCCGTCGCGGTCCGCAGCGACTACAATGCAGGTTCGCTTCTGGTGAGCGGCAGCCAGCCGCCATATCAGCGGCTGCGGGCGCTTGCCGTGGCCGAGGGGAGGTTCTTTTCGTGGGAAGACGAAGCGCAGGGGCGGCGCGTGGCGTTCCTGGGCGCCGACGCGAAGAAGCAGCTGTTCGGGGCGCGCAACGCCATCGGCGAAAGCATCTCCATCGCCGGGTTTCCGTATGTCGTAATTGGCGTGATGCGTTTCAAGGATCAGGACTCCAGTTACGACGGCCGGGACGTGAACAAGGTGTTCGTGCCGTTTTCGGCGATGGTCCGCGACCTGCCGCAGCCGCCTCCGTGGCCGCCGGACACGGTGGACCAGCTGATCGTGAAAGCGCGGAGCATCGGCGAGCACGAGGCGTGCGTGGGCGAGGTGCGCCGCGGTCTGGCCCGGCTGCACCGCTTTGATCCCGAGGACACGATGGCGGCGGCCATCTGGGACACGGTGCGCGAGTCGCGCGCGTTCAAGACGATGACCGACGGCATGAAATATTTTCTGGGCGCGATGGGCGTGGTGACGCTGCTGCTGGGAGGCATCGGGACGATGAACGTGATGCTGGTGGCGGTGCGGGAGCGGACGCGCGAGATCGGCCTGCGCATGTCGGTCGGGGCCACGCGCCGGCAGATCCAGATGATGTTTTTTCTGGAGACGGCGCTGATCGTGTTCAGCAGCGGCGCGCTGGGGCTGGGCTTCGCCCTCGCGGTCTGCCACTTCGTGAACCGGCTGCCGATGCCGCAGTATTTCGCCGGCCTGCTGCCGTCATGGGAGACGGGCGCAGCCTGCGCGGGACTGCTGGGGCTGGTGGCGTTTCTGTCGGCGCTGTATCCGGCGTCGCGCGCCGCGAGCATCGATCCGATCCAGGCGCTGCATTTCGAGGCGGGAGGCTGAACCGTGTCTGCCATGCTCCTGGAGATCGTGCTGCAAGCCTGGGATTCGCTGCGCCGCAACCCCACGCGGAGCATCCTCACGATGCTCGGCATCGTCTGGGGCATCGCCTCGGTGACCCTGCTGATGGCCTACGGCAGCGGCTTCCGCTCGCTGATGATGGGCGTGTTCCAGAACTTCTCGAAGTCCGCAGTGATCGTCTTTCCCGGCCAGACGAGCATGCAGGCGGGCGGCGAGCGCGCGGGGCGCCGCATCCGGTTCGAGCTGGCTGATCTGGAAGCCGTGCGGATGGAGTGCACGCTGGTGCGACAGATCTGCCCGGAGACGATCCGGCGGGTGAACCTCTCTTATGGGGACCGCCTGGTCAGCCTGAACGTCCGCGGGGTGTGCGCCGAGTATGGGGAGATCCGCAGCGAGATTCCCTCCGAGGGGCGCTGGCTGACGAAAGAGGACCAGGCCGAACGGCGCAGGGTGGCCTTCCTCGGCCAGTGGGCGAAAGGCAAGCTGTTCTCGGGGCGGCCTGCGGTGGGCGAGACGGTCACGATTCAGGGCGCGCGGTTCGTGGTGATCGGCGTGATGGACAGGAAGCTGGCGTTCGGCAACTACTACGGTCCGGACGACCGCTCGGTTTTCATTCCGTACGAAACAGCGGCCGAGCTCTGGGACGCACGATATCCGACCAATGCGGTGGTGCAGCCCATCGCGCCGATCTATGAAGTGCAGGCCGAACAGCAGTTCCGGGCGGCGATGGCGAAGAGGCTGCGGTTCGATCCGCGCGATGAGCGTGCGCTGACGACATTCGGGACCTCGACGATCCGGCCCATCATCGACGGGCTCACGATCGGGCTTCAGGTGTTGCTGCTCTTCATCGGGACGCTGACGCTGGCCATCGGCGGCATCGGGCTGATGAACATCCTGCTGGTGAGCGTGACGGAGCGGACGCGCGAAATCGGGCTGCGGCGGGCCCTGGGGGCGAAGCGGTGGCACGTGGCGGGGCAGTTTCTGGCGGAAGCTCTGTTCCTGACGCTGGCCGGCGGCGCGCTGGGCGTGCTGCTCTCCTACGCCATCACATGGATCCTGCCGCCCATGCCGATGCTGAGCGCGCTGTTCGAGGACGACAGCGGCAGGGGCGACCTTGTGCTGCGGGTGCAGGCCGGGATCGTGCTGGCGTCGGCTGGGGCGCTTCTGGTTGTCGGCATCGCGAGCGGCATGGCGCCGGCGCTGCGCGCGGCGCGGCTGGACCCCGGCGAAGCGCTGCGCGTGGAGTGACGCCAACCGGGGCGCCGGGCGAGGCTTTCTGGCGGCGGCCGAAACGCCTTGCTTGACGCCTGTTTCCGCGGCTCCATACAATGAAGGTGACAAGGAGGCCCTGTGCGGTCGATTGGCTTACCTGAACTGCTGATTATTCTGGGCGTCGCCGTCCTGCTGTTCGGCGGGAAGAAGATCCCGGAGTTGGCCAAAGGCCTCGGAGAAGGAATCAAGAACTTCAAGAACGCTTTGAAGGAAGAACAGACGCCCGCCAAGCCGGAAGAGAAGAAGCAGGCTTGAGCCGTCAGACCGCGTCTGCCTGACGCG
>Ga0073932_1002693_pt1 | contig 26426 bp, 18 predicted proteins | sample DewCreD2012metaG_FD_76967 | JGI IMG/M metagenome (GOLD analysis project Ga0073932, IMG submission 76967) | Hot spring sediment bacterial and archeal communities from British Columbia, Canada, to study Microbial Dark Matter (Phase II) - Dewar... ...
CACTGCCGCCTGAATACCTGGATGAGCATCAGAGATAAACATCCGTACCCGCCTCACCCCACGCCTCTTAAGCTTCCTCATAAACTCCCGCCAGGAATCCTCACTCTCCTCCCACATCGGCTCTACCACTAAGCACTCCCTCTGCCCCTTTATATCTACCCCGTGCGCTATCATTATGGCTGAGGATACCACCTCGTTGTTCCTCCGTACTTTCTCATACAGTGCATCTACCCAGATAAACGGATATTCCGCCTGTAAAGGCCTGGTCCTAAACTCCTCCACCCGCCCATCTAACCCTTTGGTTATCTCCGAGACCTGCGAGGCCGAGATACCCTCTATCCCCAAGCTCTTAGCCAGCCGCTCTACCTTCCTCGTCGATATCCCATTTACAAAAGCTTCCTGGACCAGGCTCAATAAGGCTAACTCAGAACGCTTCCTCTCCGTCACAAAAAACGGTATGTAACCACCCTGGCGAACCTTCGGCACTTCCAGATAAATCGTCCCTACCCGAGTGTGAAGCTGCCTTACCCGGTACCCGGAATAGTTGGTCTTCCTGGCCTTGCTGTGCTTGCCCTTCGGTGCCCTACCTTCGCTTCCACCTCCACCCGCATCAGCTCCCTCAACAACCACTCCAGCATGGCCTTTATCGGATCCTCCTCTGCCAAAATTCCAGTTAGCAATCCTTGTAAAATTGTCTTATAATCCCTGTGAGCCATCGTAAATAAAAACCTCCTTTCTTAAAGTTGAGTTCTTTAAAAGGAGAGTTTACGATGGCTCATCCTCCTAAATCAAATTGCAAACATTCTTATACACCAGCGTATTGAAAGTAATAAAATATTGATTTTATTGTTGTATATATTAATATATTTTCACCCTTAAAATCATCGAGAGGGGTGATGAAATTGAAAATTTGTTTTTGTATTAAGAATCAATAATTTATTTTTTAAAAAAAAGGATAAATAATGGAAGCAAATATTAAATTGCAAGAGTTTATTGCTCAGCTATTTAAAAATTTAAAAGATGATAAAGCAAAAATTCAAAAAAATATTGGCCTAGAACTAAAGATAAAAAAGCTAACAGAATTGCTTCTTAGCAAGACAACAGCAGATACAGGTGTGAGGTTTAGTAATGCAATAAAAAATGAATGTAATAATATTCTTAATAAATTTACTATCGAACTTGAAAGGCAAAGATTAATTTTACGGAAACTTAAAGGTATAGAACCTATAATTAAAAAACTCTATGAAAATATAAATTCAGGCATTATTTTTAATTGTATTCAGATAATCAAAAAAAATCCCAAAATAAGTGACTTCATAAATGAGAATTATCCTGACAAGTTAGAAGCATATAACGAATTTATTAAAACCTTAGAAAAAGAAGCAGAAAAGATATTTTTTGAATTTCCCAGTAGATTGTCAAAAGCTTTAGAAAAGGAAGGTATAAAATTAGATGTTTTCTCGAACTATCCAAAGTTATCTATAGCAAATGGATTTATAAAAATAGAAATAGATGAAAAAGAGAAAAAAGTAAAAATTAGAGATTATGAAAGGATATTGTGGCAAGTCTTACCAGACATAGATACGGTAGCAAAAGCGATCATAAGAGAGCACAAAAGATTATTAAATAGGGAATTTAAAGGGGAGGAATTCTTGTCTGAGTTATGGAATAAGTATAAAGAGATAATTCAAGTTGATAACCTTGAAATAGGTTCAAGTATCCCGATTAGGAAATTGCTAAACGCCATAAAAAAAAGTAATAACAGATTCAGATTAGATGAGTTTGTAATAGACTTGGCAAGGTTATTCGAGAGAGGACCAAACAAAATTGAAGGATTTGAAATAGATTTTCAGAATACGAGAGATATAAGAAAAGGCTTATTTATTCCTACCGAATTTTCAAGAGGATATATCGGATATATTCTATTTAGGAGGAGTTATTAAAAATGGTTGAGGCTAGTTATTATAAAAAAATAATTGAGTCATTAAGAAAAGGAGTACCTCCCAAAAGAGGGGTACAAGAATATTCAGTTGGGCATGATAAATTAATTGATGGCATAAAAAAATATTTAATGGATTGTATATCGGACATGGGGATAATTAGATTTGTTTGTGGTTCATGGGGAAGTGGTAAAACCCATTTGTTCCGTTTGTTAACAGAAGTTGGCTTTAAAGAAAACATAATTGTTTCTACGGTTGAATTAAATGCTACCAGCACCTTATTGAATAAATTTAATACCATATTTGCAGAGATAATTAGACAAATTAAATCACCATATTATTATCAAACCTCTGAAATAGAAGAAGAATTAATTAGCTTTAATTCGATTTTACAAGAAGCTTATTATTATCATTGTTATGGAGTAAGGAATAAGATAAATCCTATTTCGCCACAAGAACATCAAAAAGCAATAAATGCCTTGATGGCTAACCGTCAAATAGACATCGATTTTAAAAAAATGGTTATCTCTTATTGGGAATCTTTGAAAGAAGAATCACCCGATTATATCCAAAAACAAGAAGAAATAGTTCAATGGTTTTGTGGGGAGGGAACAATAGGCCAGTATAGGAAAAAATATGGGGTGAGCAAAATTATAACTAAAGAGAATTCAAAATTAATGCTTCAATCATTAGTTAATTTTATTAAGTTCTCTGGATATAAAGGGCTTATGATCTTATTTGATGAAGCTGAACAATACTACTCAATAATAAGGAAATCAGACCTTCAGCAAGCACACAACAATTTGTTAGCTTTAATAAATAACATAGAATCTTTAAGTGGGCTGATTTTAATATATGCGACTACACCTGACTTTTTTATTGATGAAAGATATGGCATCCAAAGATATGGAGCCTTAGCAGGGAGAATCGGCAAACCCGAAGAAAATCGCCCCCCAAGAGCTATAGATACAATCTGGAATTTAGATGTAGTTAAGTTTGATAGAGAACAATATTTAGAGGTTAGCAAAAAAATCAGGGATATTTATTGTCGTGCCTATCCAGATAGCATCGATAAATTGCCAAATGAATCTGAATTAGCAACTAGAGTAGACGAATTATATGGTAAAAACCATTCAATGTCACAAATGAGATTTTGGAGATTTTTTGTAATAGCCATAATTAATATCTTGATAGATCATGTTGAGGGGACTATAAGAACAACTAACGAAATAACAACAGATATATTAGAAAAACTAAAAGAGGATGATTTATGAACATAAATAAAAGTCAGGCCCTAAGGTGTATAGAATCGCTAAGAAAGGGAATACCCCCAGAAGGATTTATTCGTTATTTTACAGTAGGCAGAAAAGCTGAGATAGGAGATTTAATATTTCGTTTAGAATCAGATAATAGTACAGCTCTACTATTAAAAGCAAACTACGGTTCAGGAAAAACGCACCTCCTAAAGTTTACAAAAGAGGAGGCGTCAGATAGGGGATATGCCGTTAGTTATGTCGTTATAGATTCTAATAGTGAAGTTAGATTTAACAGAATGGATCAGATATTTGCGGCTGTGTGCAGAAATATAGAAATTCCTTATGAAAAGGGCAAAGGGGTTAGAACATTTTTTGATTTTATTATTAATAAGTTACAAAAAAATCAAAAATTGTATAGAGCTATATCAAGCGACTGGACATGGGAATTTAATGAAATGTTTGATTCGCCTGCTATGCTTATAGGGCTCAGGGCATGGAAAACTGGTATAGAAGAAATTAAATCATTAATCGAAGATTGGTTTTATAATCCTTGGAATTATTATAATCGAAGGAAAGAGTTATACAAAAAATTGGTAGTTGATTTATATAAATATTTTCGAGATACTAGACCAGAATATATCTTCTATAATGAAGCTATCTTTAGCTTTAATACTAAAGGACATGAACAAAGTTGGGCCGCTCTACGAGATTTGAATAAATTAGCTATAGAATCAGGATTAAGGGGATTAATTCTGCTTTTTGACGAGTACGAAGACGTTATTAGTAATTTGAGGAGGATAAATTATCAAGAAGCGGCATTCTGGAATTTGTTTAAAATTTATAGAGGTAAAGACTTTTCTGGCAAGGCCTTTTTTGCTGTTACCCCTGATTTTTATGAAAAGTGTAAAAATCTTTTAATTAGTAAACAGAGATCAGAATTTGATTTAAATATGTTAAAGAAATTACCAACCCACGAAATGACTCCATTAGGTCCAGATGAATTAGAAGAATTAGCTTTAAAGATATTAGAAGTTCATGGCATAGCGTATGGATGGGAACCAGATTGTATAATGAAAGCCAAACAACTTAGTTTTATTGTAAGGAATGCAGCTTCGAAACCTATCCCAGACAGAGTTAGATATGCGATTACCAGTATTGTAAAGTGCCTTGATAATCTTTATGAAGATTGGGAAGAAAATGCATCCGGAGCGAATTAAGAGGGTAGGGGAAGCATTTTTCGGAAAGTTTAGCAATTTAAAAGATGTTCAAAAAAGGTCCTTTGAACCTATATTAACTGGGAAAAATGCTATTATTATATCAGCAACAGGATCCGGAAAGACTGAAGCTGCAGTAGCGCCGCTTATTGCCAGGTATTTTGATTTAGCAATTAAGAATTATATTCCTTTCCTGCTTTATATTACTCCAACTAAAGCGTTAGTAAATGATATTGAAAAGAGATTAGATTCTCCCGTGAGCAGCCTAGGCTTAAGGCTAGGAATTAAGCATGGCGACAGAAATGATTTAAATAAAAAAGATAAGCCAAATATACTTATTACGACGCCGGAGTCTCTTGACGTAATTTTATATAAAAAAGATCCTGTTTTGAATTATATAAAAGCCGTCATTCTTGATGAAATACATTTTTTATATAACACCCAGAGGGGGATTCATCTAGCAATATTATTAAACAGATTAAGAAATCAACTGAATTCTGAATTTCAATGGGTAGCATTATCTGCAACAATAGCTGATCCAGATAGTTATATCGAATTCTTTTTCCCTTATTGTGATACTAATTCAATTATCAAGATAAATTCAACTACAAAACGAGATCTTGAGGCGTTATTATGCCAAGTTAAAAAACCGGCAAATCTTTTTAGCAAGCTTTTATTAAGTAATTATAAAGAAAAAGTATTAGCTTTCACGAACAGCAGAAAGACATGCGAAACATTAGCAAACGATATAAAGGAAATAGATATTTTAAGGGATAGAGTTTTTTGCCATTATTCTTCTTTATCTCAGGAAATAAGGCATCAAGTGGAAAAAGAGTTTTGCAAGCGAGATAGCGCATTATGCATTGCTACAAGTACCCTTGAACTAGGGATTGATATAGGTAATATCAACTGTATTGTTCTATGGGATGTTCCCCCAAGTGTTGAATCTTTCCTTCAAAGAATTGGAAGAGGAAACAGGAAAGAAAACAAGATAAAGGTGATCTGCGCAATTCCAGAATATTCAAATAATAAATTGTTATCTGCAATGAAGTATTTGTCTTTATGCATATTGGCCTCCAAAGGTTATTTGCCCCCGAAAAAGGCTATCGGATTGTATGCACCCATTGTCCAGCAGTGTTTAAATATAATTGCTTCCAACGGAGGAACATATATTCCAAGAAAAAGGTTATATGATCATTTCAAAGTGTTTCCCTATATTAAAGAGAGTGATTTTTATAATATTTTAGAAAACTTATTGGAAAATAAATATTTAAGGAAGCATGGTTTTTATGAAAGTTATGGAGGTGGAGAAAAATTATATGATTTGGTCGATAGATTTGAAATATATGGCAATATAGCAAGACCTAAAAAAGAAATTATGCTTAAACAAGAAGATTTGATTCTTGGTTATATCCCAAATGAGAATATTTATAAAATTTATAAAGGAGATCAGCTGCTATTTTCTGGAAAAGTATGGCAAGTGTCAGATAAAAAGAAAGATGCGATATATGTAAAGCCGGCAGCAAAAAAAGATAGTAATAAATTGGTTGATATCAATTATAAAAGCGATATAGCTATTAGTGAACCATATTTAGTAGATTATATTTGGAGATTTATTCATGATTATAATATTTTAGAAATTGATGATATAAATATACATAAAAATTTACGTAATCTTATAGAAAAATATATAACGTTTATTAAAGATAATTTTAGTATATATAACATCCCATATATAAAGATGAATGACAGATTTATCTATTTTACCTTTGCTGGCGAAGTGATAAACAATGTTCTTTCGTATTATGGAAATAATGAAGAAAATATTGGTGACGATATTGTATTTGTTTCTCGCAAAGAAATAAGTTGGCCGGAATTATCTAATATAATAGGAAAATATGAAAATTATATATTTAAATATTTATTATCCAGGTCGCATCTCAGTATATATCAAGAATTACTACCCGAATATATTCTGAAATTAGAACTATTAGAATCATGGAAAAGAGATGTATCAAATACAGAAATAATTAAAAGGTTAGAAAGATCTGAAGCTAAAATAATGAAGAATAGTGAATATGAACACATAAAGATGATAACAAGCTCTATTAATCTATAAAAACTATTATTGTAACGATTAAAAAATCGTGACTTGTAGATATAAAACTCATTAGAATTAAAACGAATATTACCGTACGTTATGCTTAATATCGGTATTTATATTCTTGATTTAGATAAAATAAAACTTCAAAATACATTAATATGATTAAGAGGGAGGGGTAAAATGATAAAACATGCTGGATGTTTACATCAGGCATCATTATTTCAACGTACGATTGATGAGTTCCTTGAAGAAACTAAATTAGATCTACCAACTTTAAAAAAGTTATATGAGCTAAAGGTGTTGTCTTTTGATGCAGAAAAACTAAAGGCGTTTGATGAAAAAGAAATTACGGAGGCTAAATTTATAAAGGCGCTTTTCTATTCAGGCCTTTCAATGGAAAAAATTCTCTTCATGCTGGGCAAGTTAGAAAAACCATATTGTTATAGCTTTAAAGAAATTTATTGGGACTTTGAAAACGAGGAATGGTTATCTATTTATGATTTAGTATGTAAAGAATTAGAAAATTATAGGCAAGAAATATTTGAAGAGCTGATAGAAGACAAAGAATTGTTTAAAGAAGCGCTAAGTAATTTTGTTGATACCAAGAGAGAAGAGGAGGATATGGATAAATACTTAGCATATAATTTTGGTGAATATATTGTCTTAAAAAGGTTTGGTGAATAATTAGCTATAGCACGAACTATTTATATGCTTATCAATTTTCAAACTAAACTTGACAGCGCCTTTTTAAGGCATATTAATATCAATAAGGAGCTTATTCGGTAAAAGATGAAAATTTATATCACTCACTGTTCTGATAAAAAGGATGATTCATTAAAAAATACTGGCATAAAAGTTACGCCGGATAGGCTGTATAAGGGCAAGAGGGTACAAGCTTTCATGAGAAGGTGTATGGAGTTAGGGAAAGACTGGGCAATATTTTCTGATCAATATGGTATCTGGTTTCCGCATGAGCAACATGAATGGTATGAAAAATCACCAAATGATGTTTCAGAGAATGAATACGAATTATTGTTAAGAAATTTTGACGACAGACTGTTACCTTATGAAAATATCTATTTTTATAGACATCCTGCCCGGTTTCATAAGCTTTATAAAAAGATTACTTCAGAATCGAATCTTAAAGACAGAATAAAATTTATAAGCAGGATTAGCGAAATAGTCTAAGATATGAATAAATCTGATTTGTGTCGCTGGCTACACGAGAGGTTAGAACAGCTGCCCGCCTATCAGTTTCCTATAGATATTAATGCTCTGCCTGAAAATGGGATTTACTTTTTGTATGAAAAAGAGGAAATTTGGGGCCATGGCGAAGGTAAGCCACGAATAGTCAGGGTAGGCACGCACACAGGAGACGGTAATTTTAAAAGTAGAATAAGAGAGCATTTTCTTTTAGGTGATGTGAAAATAAATATATCTACTCCCCGTCCCAGCGACAGAAGTATATTTAGAAAGAATATAGGCCGTGCTCTATTAAAAAAGAGACAGGAAGGATATTTTGATATTTGGGATGTTGATATGACGTCACGAAGGAAAAGAGAGGCATATGCTAATAAAAGAGATATTGAAAAAGAAATCTCGCTTGAACAAGAAATAACTGACATAATAAGAAATAATTTTTCTTTTAGGTTCATCAAGGTTGATGATGGACAAGAGCGATTAAAGCTGGAAAAACAATTGATCGGAACTATTTCTGGCTGCAGTCTTTGTCAGCCCTCTAAGGACTGGTTAGGTAAATATTCACCGAAAGAAGAAATAAGAAGAAGTGGACTTTGGCTTGTTCACCATGTTTTCTGCGGGGAAGAAATTGAATGCGAAAAGGTTGATGAATATATTGCAGAAACTTTAAATATACTAAAATAATTATCGGATATGTTTCATAATAGTAATTAATAGGAAGGGGGAGACAGCCAATGCCAGGCAATTGTTTAATATTAATTTCTTGCAGTGATCATAAAATTCCAGGCGGAGATCCCAAAAACATAAATGGAAACACGGATATAAATTGGTTAAAAGAAGATAATATTAAAAAGAAATTATTACAAACTCGTCAGCTTATATATCAAAACATCAAAAGGAATAAGTTAGAGGATGCAGAGAAAAAACAGGGGAAAAGGGGAGAAGATCCGATAAATGAAACCCTTTATGATGGACCTGATCTCGGGGGTAACGACTTTAACGGTCTATATATGCCTGCTTATAAAAGATATTACGGCCGCTTTTTTAGAAAACTTATTAACCTATCAAAAAGTTCATATGATGAACTATGGAAAGGATTACAACCTCAGTTCAGAGTTCTTATTGTATCGGCCTTATATGGCCTGTTAGAGCCGTACGATATGATACAGGAATATACCTGCCATCTAACAGATAGATTTGTTGATAACGGGCAAATGTTATCGAGTGTATGGACGGAGCAAATAACAGAAATTCTAAACTGGTATATGAAGAAGTATGACATAAAATATGTAATTGATTTACTTTCGGAAGAATCATATCAAGCTTTGTTTATCTGGAGAGAAATATATCAAGAGCATAAAGAGGTTAAGTTTTTACACCGGGTGTATAAAAATAGTGCTGGTCCCATAACTTTAATTAATTCAGCAATATATTTCTTTTATGAAACAATGAAGGAAAAGATTGATCCTGAGAAAATTCCTGTTGATGAATTTATTCAGAGGGACTATTTTCAGGATGAAATGATATTGTTTGAGCCTCAATTTATGGGATCGAAAAAAGAGGTCGTTCGCGAGGGTATCACAGAGATGGTGCCGGCCTTAAAACGTGAGATACGGGCCGGTTGGAATTATTTATCCGATGCTGTTCGCAATCAACTCGCAAATGCTGAATATGTGTTTAATAAAATGTCCTACCTTCAATTATTTGATTTTACAACAGCTGCTATTTGCTTATTTAAGGCTTGGGAACTCTGGTTAGGAGAGGTCATTTATAAAGTTAGCCAGGCTACCGGACGATCTCTAAAAAATAAAGAAGGGAAGGTAATTGATATTAATAAAGCTACCCTGGGCAATTTTGCTTATTATTTGGAAGAGATTAATAAGCTCGTTGAGGTTGATCCAATTATAGCAAAAAGAATAAAGCAAGAATTTCCCAGAATTACATCTGAGGAGATTAAAAACATTTGTCGAGGTATAAACGAAGTAAAAAATAAATATAGAAATGATTATGCTCACAGGTACCGAATGTCCAAAGAATTTTATGAAAAATTCAGGAAAGAAACTTTCGAGTTTTTTAATAAATGGCCATTAATATTTCAGTTGGATAAATAATAGAAATTTTTTGGTGAAAACAAAAATGATGGGAACAAAGTATTGCCAATATAAGATGTGCAATTGCATTAGCCTAATTATTCAGGAATGGAATTTGAAATTAATTTAAAATTTAAAGAGGGGATCTATGATTAATAATTGAAGTGATAAATATTGACTGAATCATCCAATAAAATGTTATTTTGGCAAAGTAAGAATGAGCGTTGCTGGCAGGCGAAAGGTACAATTAATAAAAAGAAAACACTGATCAGGTAATTCGGCGTCATCATATTTTTACTGGGTCGGAGGTTAATGCGGTGTTGGACATCAGTCTGGGCGCGGGCGATCTATGATTGCCAGCTAAAAGCCAAACCTGTAAAATATCCTTAATATTTAGTTACGCTGAGCGATTCCAGGAGGACGAAAGCATGAGGGCAACAAAATTATTAAGCCTGGCAGTCGGTTTTATCCTGGGGTTATCTCTGGTTGCAAACCTGGCCGCCCAGAATATTAACCTGGGACTGTCGATAACCGACGGCAAGGTCCGCAGCTTTTATCTCTCGGTTTCCAGTTACTTCGGGGTTCCGGAGGCCCGGGTCGTGGAGATCCGGCAGGCCTACCGTCTGTCCGACGAAGAGCTTCCGGTTGTTTTATTCATCGCTGCCCGGGCCCGGGTGGAACCGGTGGCGGTTATCAACCTGAGGCTAAAAGGCATGTCCTGGTGGGACATAAGCCTTCATTTCGGACTCTCGCCCGAGGTGTTTTTCGTCCAGGTGGGGACGGTTCGAATCGGGCCGCCCTACGGCCGGGCTTACGGTTATTACCACAAGGCTCGGGAAAGAAAGACCTGGGGACAGGTGGTTCTCACGGACGTGGATGTCGTCAACCTGGTGAACTTGAAGTTCATCTCTGAGTACCTCAAAATCCCGCCGGAGAAGGTGATGGAGATGAGGGGGCGGGGAGATAAGTTCCTGGACATTCACGACAGGATTGTCAAAGAAAAGGGGAAGGGCGGCGCGGCTGACAGGGAAAAATCAAAAAATCAGCCGGGAAAGAAGGGGAAAAAATAGCATAGAAATAGTCTAAAAAGAATATAAAAAGAGTATAAAAGAGTCTGCAGGCTCGCGGTTTTCAGGGAAATATTCTGATCAGCACCACGCCGTGCGGGGCGACCTCGGCTTCAAAATAATTGCTGAAATTTCCCAGGTCTTTCTGCCGCCACAGGTCGCGCACCCGGTATGAGCCGCTGCCAAGACCGAGGGCCGAAAAATCAACCCGGACTTTCCTGTGGTCGTAGGCGTCGAGGTTAAAGAGGCCGACGGCTTTGGAACCGTCTTCCAGCTCCCTGGCCCAGACCTGGTAATCACTGCCTTCTGCGATTCTATCAGCCTGGCGGCCGAGCGGGTCCTGGTCCACTTCCAGGACTTCGACGTTGGTCAGCAGGTTCAGGGTGAAATCGTCAATCTGTTCGATGGGGCAGCCGATAAGAAGCGGTGCTGCCAGCAGGCACCAGAGGCTGATGTGGGTGTACTGCTCGTCTGTGGTGAGACGGGATGGACGGAGCTGGGGTCCCCAGCCAACCTTGCCTACCACCAGCATATCGGGGTCGTTCCAGTGGCCGGGGCCGGCGTATTTTGACAGGCCAGCCTGTCTAAAACCGATTCCGGCCATGCTGGCCCAGCTATCTTCAATATCGCCTGTCGTCCGCCACAGGTTACCGCCGACGCTTTCGCCCCATTCCCAGGGATTTTCACGGCCCCAGTTGCAGATGCTGAAGACGATATCGCGGGGAGCGCGGCGGATGGCGTCGCCGAATAATTTGTAAGCTACCCGCGGGTCTTTGCCCTCGCAGTAGCACCAGTCAATTTTTACATAGTCGTATCCCCATTTGGCGTAGGTCATGATGTCCTGTTCTTCATGGCCTTCGCTGCCTTCGTATCCGGCGCAGGTTTTCGGTCCGCAGTCAGTGTAGAGGCCGATTTTTAGACCGAGGCTGTGAACATAATCAGCCAGGGCCTTCATGTCGGGGAATTTTTCGTTGGAACGGATTTCGCCGGTTTTGGGGTCGCGCTGGCCGTGCCAGCAGTCGTCGATGTTGATGTAGGTCCAGCCGTAGTTGATGAGGCCCTTTTCCACCATGGCCCGGGCGCTCTGGCGGACGTTTTCGTCGGTCACCGAGCAACCCCAGCAGTTCCAGCTATTCCAGCCCATCGGTGGTGTCAGGGCGATTTTATTGCCGACTTCTATTCGGAGCATTTTTTCAGCCGTACCAAGCCTGTTTCGGGCGATTAATTTCACCTGGTAGGTGCCGGGTTTGTCTATGAAACCGGTGATTCTGCCGGTGGAAGAATCGAGCTTCAGACCAGCTGGGAGTCCCTCAGCGGCAAAGGTCATCGGGCGTTCGCCGGTGGCGGCGATGGTAAAAAGGGATGGCGAGCCTGGACGCACCCCAAAAACTTTCGGGCTGTTTATTCTCGGCTCGGGTGCGGGCGGCGGGGTCAGGATGTAAGGCTCGGCGGCGTAGGGTTTGACGGGCTCTGGTTGGTTGCCGCGGTATTCGATGCGGGCTTGGCACCAGTCGGCATGGTCGTAGCCAATGCCATCGCCAGCGTCAGTGACTATGAGGTCGAGCGAGCTGAAGCCTTTCAGGCTGACGTTGACTTCGCGGGCCGGGTCGCCGGCTTTGAGGAGGCCGCTTTTCCAGAGGACCCTGGAGTTGTTTTGCTTGTCACGGGCGGAGACGATGAATTCAACCGAAGCCCGCTCGGCGCCGCGCTGGGTCTTTTTGACCTCGTCGTCAACGCCGACCAGGGCGCGGAAGCTCACGGCCCGGCCGTCAAGCTTTATTCGGCACTGGCTTTCGGCGTGGGTGCCCAGGCCGCGCTCATAAACCTGGCCGGCAACGGATAGGGGATTGCCATCTATGGATTTATTGGCTTTAGTTTCGCTCCAGCCGGCGGTAACATGCTGGGCTCCGAGTTCATCAAGATAGACGACACTGGCCGGTTTTCTGCAGCCAGATGAAATGAGCGAAAAAGCGAGAATTAATGACAGACATATCAAAATAAAAATCTTGTTTGGTTTTTGGCCTTTTTTAGCGGGCCGGGGTTGAGCAGGCCGACGATATTTATTCATCTCCATCCTCCTTTAATTTCTTTATGATATTAAATATGAATCAAGCAATTCCAATTCTTCCTTATATCAAATCTATCTGGCGGTGAAAAGGGGGACACCCTACATTTTTCCAAAAAATCGGCAAAAAATCGGGACACCCTACATTTTTCCGAATTTCTCGCTCAGTAAAAATCGGTAAAAATCGGGACATCCTACATTTTTCCGAATTTCCAACTCGATATTCTGTATAAGGGGGCGGAGAAAAAATCGGAAAATTATAGGGTGTCCCGATTTTCCGATTTTCAGGGAAGAGGCAGGTTCATTTTCTCGCAAATGGCGATGAACCTGGGGTCCCCGAACAGGCCGTCATAATATCGCGCCGGGGTGGTGATGTAGGTCATGAGCGGGTCGTGCATTTCAAATCCTTTCTCCAACCAATCCATGGCTTTATCGGGCTGACCCGCCACAAGATACCTGAAAGTCATATCATGAAAGCCGACTGGCTGGCTTTCGGCGTATGTCTCCAGACGCTCCACGATCTTGGCATACGCTTTGACGATCCCCGATTCCCTGTAGGTCCTCTCGATTTCCTGATAGGCCTCTTCTTCGAGAGCAAAGGGAAGGTTATACCGGACCGCCCGGATGACTTTGTCATACCGCTTGAGCCTGTAAGCGGCTATCTCGATCATCTGATTGAGGTTGAAATTATCCGGGTCTTCGGCCAGGGCTTCTTCCGCCAGAGCCAAGCTGGCTTCGTATTCACCGGCCTGGAGCAGCGTTCCTATGTCCAGCAGCTTCATGAAAGGATTGAGCGGGTCGAGGCTGATCGCCAGCTCTCTCTGGGCCATGGCCTCATCTTTTCTGTGCAAAATCAACAAGAGCTGCGCGTACAGCCCCCTGGAAAGGGCATCATTGGGATTGATGGCCAGGGCCTTCAAGAACTCCTTTTCGCTTTTCTCCCAGTCCCATTCCACCAATTGGGCGATCAGGGCGCTGAGATAATGAGCTTCGGCGAGTTCCGGGTCCAGGGCCAGCGCCTTGTTCAGGTTCTCGATGATCTGGGGCCCGGCGACGGACGGCTGTTCGTACGCGTTTTGCTGCATCCACAGCCAGGCTTCCGCCAGACCGGCGTAGAGTGGCGCCCAGCCGGGGTTCTTGGCGATGGCGCCGGTCAGGGATTCCAGGGCTTTGGTCATCACTTCCCTTCGACCGTCATAGACGTAAGAGCGGGCCTTCAGATATTCGTCATAAACGGCGAGGTCCGCGGCCGGTATCCTCTCGATGCGCTTCTTCTCTTCAGGCGAAATGACCGCTTTGAGCTCCTCGGCGATGGACTTGGCGATCCTGATCTGGATGTCGAAGATGTCTTCCACGTTGGCGATTTTCTGCTGGAAGGAATCGCCCCAGATGTGGGTTTCAGGATCGGCTCTGACCAGCTGGACCCGCAGGCGGAAGGCGTTGCCGAATTTCTGGGCGCTGCCCTCCACGATGTAGTTCACCCCAAGCTCTTCGGCGATATCTCGGACAGATTTCTTACTGTCCCGGTATTGTTCGACCGATGTCCGGGAAATGACCCGGAGCGCCTTGATCTTCTGAAGGTTGCCCAGGACCTCCTCCATCACTCCATTGATGAAGTAGGTGTTCTCCTGGTCGGGGCTGTCGTTGATGAACGGGAGCACGGCGATGGACCTCTCGGGCTCGGAGGGCCGGGGTTTGGCCTTGAGCGGCTTGAGGCCTTCGGCGATGGCTGCCAGGTCCTCCCGCAGCTCCTCCATGGTCTTGTAGCGGTCGGCCAGCCTTTTGGTCAGGGCCTGCATGACGATGTGGTCCAGCTCGGGGGCCAGCCCGGGACAGAGTTTTAGAAGGGATTCGGGTTCCTTATGGAGGATTGAGTAGATCAGGGTCTGGTCGTGGTCGCCCTGAAAAGGCAATCTGCCGGCGAGCATCTCGTAGAAAACGACGCCAAGAGACCAGATGTCGGTGCGCTTGGTCCAACTCTTCCCCTCGGGCCTGCTCGGGCGACATGTAAGCCACCGTGCCCAGCGTTGTCTGGCTCTTCGTCAGCGACGAGCCGCCCCGGAGTTTCGCCAGCCCGAAGTCCATGACCTTGGCCCGGCCTTTCGGGGTAACCATGATGTTGGCGCTCTTGACGTCCCGGTGGATGATGCCCTTACCGTGGGCTTCAGCCAGCCCGGCCGCGACCTGGTCGATCAGGCCTACAGCTTCCGCCGGTTCGAGCGGCCCCTTGCGGACCCTGTCCCGCAGCGTCTCTCCCTCTACGTACTCCATGGCGATGTAGGGCCGGCCCTCGTCCTCGCCGACCTCGTGGATGACGCAGATGTTCGGATGCGAGAGCGCCGCAGCCGCCTGGGCTTCGATGAGGAACCGCTCCTTCAATCCCGGCTCGTCCATGAGATGGGGCGGCAGGAACTTCAGGGCCACGGCCCTCTTGAGCTTGATGTCCTCAGCTTTGTAGACGACGCCCATGCCGCCGGCCCCAACTTCCTCGACGATGCGGTACTTGCCGGCGATGACAGCGCCCGGCCTAAGGACGCGAACGGGAGTCTCGAGGGTCTTGGTTAGGGAAGCACCCTCCGCGCCAGCCCCGGTTCCCTGTCTCAACGGGGCTGCCGCATCCGCGCCAGCCCCGGCTCCCGGTCCCAACGGTGCGGCGCAGTTGCTGCAGAACTTGGAGTCGTCCCTGTTCTCAGCGTGGCATTTTGGGCATTCCACTATCGTCAAGCTCCCCTTTGTCTCGGCTTATCTACTGCCGTCCTGCCAAGTTCCCGCCTACAATCTGCGTTCCCGATCATCTCCCATCTCCCAATGGCAACTTCATCTTCCGCAGCAGCTCCTCGAAGCGCGGCTTGTCAATCAGAAGATATCTTAATACCTCATCCCGATCCTTCCGGCCGTCTGCGCTCATCTCTTCACCGGCCCCAGGTACTTGTCGAGCCAGGCCAGGATTTCCTTGATGTATTCGACCCGAGGGGGGATGTGGTCGGTTTCGTAGAGCTTCAGTTTCTTGTGTTCCTGCGGGGTCCCCAAAAGGTCAAGCATCGGCTTCATGGTCGTTTCATAAGGGTCAAGCGAATCATATCTGCCGTTAAGCATCAGAGTCGGGATTTTCACCCGGCCCACATAATTCAAGGGGTAAACTTCAGGGCGGCCTAAATCTTCGAGAACTCCGGGCAATAGAATGCTCGCTTTGAGACGGTCCTCTACGGCCGGGATGATAGCTCCGAGATAACCTCCCCAGCTCATTCCATAATAGGCGATCCGGCCGCTGTCGATGTCCTGACGGCTTTCCAGATAGTCGATGCATCTCTTGAAATCTTTGATCACTTGGATCAGGAATTCCGTGTACTGATGGGTGTTGCTGCCCTCGTGGATGGCCGACAACTCCGGACTTCCTCGCTCGAAGGTTCCTTTATATACCGGGTAGAGGACGGCTCTGCCGTTCTTAACGATAAAGGAAAGGAACATCGGAAATTCAAAGTAGCTTTCGATATTCCGGCTCGACCTTACCCAGGTCGAAACGCTTCCGGGAAAGTAAATCACGGTCTGATAGGGGGTGTTAACGTTCTGCGGAAGGAAAAGGTGCGCTAGAACCCGTTCGCCCCCGTAGGCTGCGTCAAAGGAAACTGTTTCATGGATCCAGCCGTCGGGATTTTCCTCTCTCGATTCCACCCGGTCGTTGAGGTTAGTTCTGTCATAGGAGAACTGCTCCTTGTAAACCCGGAAAATTGGATCCGGCACGGGCTTTATCTCGTAGAAGTTCCTGACCTCACCTAGACTAATAAAACCTGTCGATGCTTCCGGCACCCTATCAGGTTCCGGATAGAGGGCCAGCCGGAAACCATTTCTATCAGAGCGATCCATGGGCGGGGCGTGCCTGACGTTCCCGGCCTCGTAGGTGTTGTCTCCCCATGAGCCTCCTCGAATAACCCTTCCTATGGGGGTCTCGTTCCAGCACCATTCCCTCACGTTCCCGGACATGTCGAAGGCACCATAGGGCGAGATCCCTGGCAGACTTCCCACCGGAACCGGGCCTTTGCCCTGAAAATTGCAGAAGGGGGCCAAAAGCGCGTATCCCCCGATCTGGGGATACTGGATCATGGGAGTGAAACCTCCCCTGGCCACATCCCAATGATCGCTCGTCGGTAAGCTTTTTCCGACATACTCTGCATACGCGGCCGCCTCGTACCAGCTGATCCCGGAAACCGGGTAATTCTCTTCCTCCTCCGGAAAACTGCCAGCCTGCCAGGTGGACGGTCCGGGCTGCCCCGTGCTGTCTACGAATTCCTCCATGGCCTCTTCCCAGGTCAGCTCTTTTCCGTCTCTGACGAACTTGTGTTTCCAATAGTCCTTCTTTCTGTACCCCCCAGCATCAACGAACTGCTTGAACTGTCGGTTCGTAACCTCGTACTTGTCGATAAAAAAACTCCCGAGTAGGCCGCTTGGCGTTTCCGTCTCCTCGACCCGGACCATGCCCGGAGGAAGACTTTCGGCTTGGTCGAGATGCCTCATGAGGTTGTAGGGCTCATTGGGACCTCCCGCCATGATAGAAACCATCGACCAGCTCGAAGATGCGGCCAGGACGGTCGCATAGCCTTCCTTTTCGATCTTCCATCTGAAGAATCCCACGGGCAACCGGATTTTCTCTAAAGGAGAAAGGCCAAGATACTGCCATTCTTCTTCGGGTGACTCGTATGCCTTTATGAAGACCTTTGCCCCGGGCGGTTCGGTCTTAATGTCGACTTTCACGGAACACTTGGTAAAAATATCGGCCAGTGCGGCATCATTCGGTATGACGGCTTCGACTTTCTCTGCTAGCCGGTAAGGCTCGACGAGATTGCGCCAGAGATCGTTCGCCTCGATCATCCGCTCGATCTCCGGAATAGCGATATTTCGCGCCCAGCGGACCTTGGCTTGACGGTCGATGAACCAGACGGTGAGGGCGGCAACCGCCGCCACGGTGAGCACCGTCGGCACGGCCACCGCGGGACGGCGGAGGCGCTTCGCGAGCGACCGCAAGTTGAAGACCCCCGAAGCCTCGGCCCGGCGGGCCGCCTCGAATACTTGCAGGTCCTTCAGCAACTCCTCGGCCGAACCGTAGCGGGCCTCCCGCTTCTTTTTCAGGGTACGGGCGATGATCCTCTGCAGCTCCTCAGGTACCGGAGGTTTCCTCTCCCGGATCGGCTTCGGCTCCTCGTGGACGATGGAATGGATGACCGAGAGGTCCCGATCCCCCCTGAACGGCAGCTCCCCGGTGAGCATTTCGTAGAGGACGACGCCGAGAGACCAGATGTCGGTGCGCTGGTCGAGTTCCTCGCCTCTGGCCTGCTCCGGCGACATGTAGGCCACGGTCCCAATGGTCGTCTGGCTCCGTGTGAGCGAAGATCCTCCCTGGAGCTTCGCTAATCCGAAGTCCATGACCTTGGCCTGCCCCTTGGCCGTGACCATGATGTTGGCGCTCTTGACGTCCCGGTGTATTATGCCTTTGCGGTGGGCCTCGGCCAGGCCAGCCGCTACCTGGTTGATTATATCCACAGCCTCTTCCGGCTTGAGCGCCCCCTTTCGGATTCTATCCCGAATCGTCTCGCCCTCCACGTACTCCATGGCGATGTAGGGCCGGCCCTCGTCCTCGCCGACCTCATGGATGACGCAGATGTTGGGGTGGGAGAGCGCCGCGGCCGCCTGGGCTTCGATGAGGAACCGTTCCTTTAATTCAGGCTCGTCCATCAGGTGCGGCGGCAGGAACTTCAGGGCGACGAAGCGCTTGAGCTTGAGGTCCTCAGCTTTGTAGACGACGCCCATGCCGCCGGCCCCGACTTCCTCGACGATGCGGTACTTGTCGGCAATGACGGCGCCTGGCCTCAGGACGCGGAGGGGAGTCTCCAGCGTTTTGGTCAGGGACGCCGCTTCCGTGCCCGCCCTGGCTTTTGCGCCAGGGCTCAACGGTGTTCCGCAATCACTGCAGAACTTGGAGTCGTCTCTGTTATCAGCGTGGCATTTTGGACATTCCACCATCATCACGCTCCACTCTGTCCTGGCTTAGCTACTGTGCCGTATTGCCAACTTCCCGCCCACGATCTGCGTTCCCGATCATCTTCCATCGCCTAAGAGCAGCATCAACTTCCGTAACACATTCCGAAGGCACTGACCGTCTCTCAGAGCATCTCTTGATACCCTATCTTTATCCTCTCGGCCTTCTGGGCTTATCTCTTGAAAAAATTATAAGAATTCCGTTTTCGGCTGTGGTGGTTGAATGATGGTTAAAGCACTAATTATGATTTACCCCATTGTTTGGAATGATAAATCGTGGTGTTGTCGCATGTCAAGCTCAAAAAATCGGGACATCCTAAAAAAATCGGGACATCCTACATTTTTCCGAATTTCCCGCTCAGTATTCAGTATAAGGGGCAGAGAAAAAATCGGGACACCCTACATATTTCCGAATTTCCAACTTGATATTCTGGATAAGGGGGCGGAGAAAAAATCGGAAAATTCTACGGTGTCCCGATTTTTACCGATTTTTAGGGTCGGATTGAAAACTGGACCTTGAAGACACCGCGTTCCTGGAGCGGCAGGAAGCGGCTCATCGGGTCCCAGCTCCGCTCCCAGTTCTTGTTGTAAACCAGGTAGACAACATTACCCGGGGAAAGCTCCCAGCGGAAACGAACATTAATGGCCAGTTCCCTGGACACGTTGTCGTATTGAATGTAATTCATCAGGCCGATTCGTGGTGAAAGAAACAGGTCGGCCTTGGCCTGGAAAACATTCTCGCTGAACCGACCCTGGGGCAGGTTGCCGCGGACAAAGTCGGCGTTTATGGCCAGCGTGGCATATCCCTTAAATCTTAAATTCAGCCCGAGCTCGGTCTCCTGAAGCCGGCCCGAATAAAACTGGCCGAACCTGTGTTCCAGGTCAAGGCTCACCGGGCGGTGAGAAGCCGACTGGAACTCCAGCTTGAACTCGGTAAAGTTATAGCCTCCCCCGGGGATGACCACACCCTCAGCCACTTCAAAATCGTATGGCAGCACATCTCGCTTGGGGGTGATGGCAAACTCGAAGTGCTCGCCGCTTTCAGTCTGAAAGTTCAGGGGTTCCAGAGAAATAGTCCGCGTTTCCAGGTTCCCGCTGAGGTCCCAGTAAAAATTTAGCCTTAATTCGTGATAAAACTTCCGGACGGCCCGGCCGATAAAACCTTTCTCCGGCCTGGGCATGTAGGCCATTCCGAATGAAAAGTTCTGAATGTTCTTCCTCGGCAGGAAGCCCAGTCCCGGGTCCATGGCGTCGCCATAATAAGAATAAGAGCTAACAATGTCCCAGAGGTCGTTTGGATAATCAACCTTGAAGCCGAAGGCCTGGTGCCGCCCGGTCTGGATTGAGTTCCAGTTGTAGACATACCAGCCCCCGATAAGCAGGTTCCGGTTTCCCTGGAAGCGCGAGGTCTGGTAAATCAGGTCCAGTCCGGCCAGGGTGTTTTTTTCCCCGGTAGGACTGCCCGAGGTGAAAATGAGCCCGACCTTGCTCTCGGCCAGGATATTCTGGTAAATCCGTCCGGCGAAGAAATTCTGCCGGGCCAGCCCGAGGTTGGGCCAGCGGTCGGTCATCACGTCCAGGAAGGCCAGGTTGGTGTTGCCGAGCCGGCCGTAGGCCTTGGCCCCGAACAGGAGCGGCACCTGCTGGCCCTGGTAAAGTCCGATCCGCCGGCTGAAAAATGGCGAAAAGCTCTCGGTTGAGGCTGTCCCGAACCTAAAGATTTCCGAGCCTTCCAGGAAGAAAGTTCTTTTCTCCGGAAAATAAAGCGGAAAGCGGGTCAGGTTGATGCGGCGCTCGTCCACCTCGGTTTCGGCAAAGTCGGTGTTGTAGCGCAGGGCGCCGACGAAATTGGGCGTGAAATTTTTATAAAGATCAAAACCCCCGTCCCACTGGTAATCGGTGCTTTCGGGATCGGTATGGTTTTTCAGCACCCGCGACGTCCCGTAGGGCCGGAAGGTGAGGCCCAGCCCGAGCTTGACCTCGCGGATTCCTTCAAGGCGGGCGGCCTCGGCGGCGTTGTTGAAATGGTTGTCCTGCCTGACCGCGGCCAGGCGGATAGTCTCCTGTTTTCTCGGTATGTACCTTTCCAGGTTGAGGCCCCAGTGGGGGAGGTTGGGCTTGAAGGAAATAGTCTTGAAGGGAATTTTGATTTCGGTGCTCCAGCCGTCAGGACGGATGCGGCTGCGAGCGTCCCAGATGCCGTCCCAGTCAAGGCTGGAATGCTCGCCAAAGGCCAGGCCCTCGCTTCTGGCTCCGCGGGCGTTGACCACGAAGAGGTAGGCGTTTCGCTTATCAAGGAATGGGTCGAGCAGCACCTTGACTATGTCATCGCCGACTTCGTCGTCGAAGGCATCGTGAGCCATGGTGTTGGCGCAGAGGCGGGAGGGCTGGCTGTCGGAGCAAAAGATGCCGAGATAAAGATTGGCCTCATCGTAAACGATGCGAAGCTCGGTGGTCTCGGTCGGTTCGCCTTCTCGGGGGAAGACCATGCGAAAAGCGGTAAAGGGGACGGCCTGTTTCCAGGCTTCATCGTTCAGGCTTCCGTCGAGGGTCGGACCACGCTCGACCTTTACGGCTTTGATGGACTGAGGCTGAGGCCCGACCTGAGGCTGCTGAGCCCAGGCTCGCCCCGGAAAAAAGGTTAGAATGAAAAGAAAAAGGAAAAGTGAAATAAGGAGCGGGAAGAAAGAGCAGAAGAAATGACAGAAAAAATGGCAGAAGGCCCTGGGCTTAAGATTTTTTGCTGGCTTGCTGATGACACTCATTGGAATTAAACTCTTTACTAAATTCTCTATGAAATTCTTTTCTTTCTCTCGAAATTCTTTCCTTTCTGGTGCTCTGGCTGATATGGGTGTTTGCGAGTTTGCTGGGAAGATTTCCGGGGGCTGAGGGAGTTCGTGAGCTGAATGATAATTGGCAGCCAGATACCCCGCCTGTAGTGGACTTTTCAGATTTTAATGTAGTTTGCATGACTCTAACCCTGGCAATATAAATCACATCGCAAAATGATGTCAAGAAACCAAAAAATGAAAGAAAGAGAAACACGAGATTGTATTCGTCTTTTCTTGTGTGGCCGAAAAAATCGGAAAAAATCGGGACACCCTACATTTTTCCGAATTTCCAGCTCAGTATTCCGTATAAGGGGAAAGCGAAAAAATCGGAAAATTCTACGGTGTCCCGATTTTTTGCGATTTTTTGGAAAGTAGGGGAATGAGTATTGCGTCCCCCTTTTTATCTTGACATCAATGAATTTTCATCTATCCTTGAAACTTCAAGGAAATTATGTCGTTTCTGTAAGAGAAGAGAGCTCTCTGAAATATAGATTACAGAAAAAGAGCCTGGCCAGCCCGGTCAACGCAGCCGGTATTATCCCTCTCAGGCAACTGTATGCTGGGATAGGGCTAAAGGCTGCCGGAATAACTTAGGCTGCGGCTCGTAACTCCTTAGCCCAGAAGCCAGCAGGAATGATTAAGACAGCCTGGCAGGATAAGCAGCGCAAATTAGCGCTGAGCCCAGAAAAATAGTAACTGAAAAATTAAATAATAAATAATTAAGCGAGGCGGAAATGCGGCCAAGAATCTTTAGACTCTTGATATTCTGCGCCGTTATTATGCTGGCGGTCGGAAGACCAGTAATGGCCTTTGGTTTTCTGGAAGCGAGAAGAACTTCAGGCTACCTGGAAGAGAATAATGCGCATGCTGGATTAACCGGACCCTTTTTCCCGGAAATTGTGCTCTGGGTCTGGCCGTTCGTCCCTTTCAACCTTCCTGCTTCCTGGCAGCAGTTCCTGGAAAATTTGAGTCAGAAGCAGGCGGCTGACAACAGGGTAGAGGCTGTAGAAGAGGTGAAGGACCAGAAGGTAATTAACCAGGAAAAGCTAACAGAACCCAAAGAGCTCAAAACAGGAACAGCCGATGCCGAGAAGCAGCCGAGGAAACAGGCAGATGAGCCACAGGAAACACAGCCTGAAAAGCAGGAAACCTCTGGGGAGAAGTCCACTCCAGCTGAAAAGAAAAAGGGCCCCGCTGACTGGCTTGCCCCCTGGAAGAAAACCCTGGAGCTGAGCTATGTAGTCACTGGCGGGAATACCCTGTCTTCGTCTTTCAGCCTTGGGGCCAATCTCATCCGGTCTCCAAACGAAAAAGACACCTATACCCTGAAAACATTCTTGCTGCGGAGTCATTCTACGACCATAACCAGGCGGGCTGTGGGCACACCGGAAAACTTTATCATCGAGGAAGAAAAAACGCGCCAGCTATCGGCCGAAAATTATCTTTTGTCCGGACAGTATGACCGCCGGGTGAGCGGGCGCCTTACGACCAACCTGGCCTTTGTCTGGGACCGCAATAAATTCGCCGGCGTTTTGAGCCGGGCCCTGTGGACTGGCGGCGCCGGGCTGGTGGTGGCTGATTCGGCTCGCACCAAGATCCGGACTCAAGCCGGTTTGAGCTTGACCATCAGGAAATACAGCCAGCAGCCGGTAAATACTTTTCTGGGTTTCCGTTACAATCTGACCTGGGAGCAGAAGCTGTTTGATAACGCTTCTTTTGCCACTGCTTTTATTTTCGACGACAACCTGGCCCGCATTAGCGATTGGCGGTACGAGTGGAATTTCAACGTGGCCGCGCCGCTCAACAAGAAGCTGGCTCTGAAGACGGGTGTGCGCATTCTGAGGAATAACAGGCCGCCGGACCTGAAAGTTCCGCTGTTTACGACGGAGGGACTGGAGACAGGCACAACCGTGCTGATCCCACGGGGCAAGGTTGACACTTTCTTCACCACCTCGCTGGTGCTCAATTTTTAATAAATCGGGACACCTCAAAAATCGCAAAAATCGGGACACCGTAGATTTTTCCGAATTTCTCGCTCAACATTCTGTCTATATGGGCATATGGGCGGGCAGAGAAAAAATAGGAAAATTCTAGGATGTCCCGATTTTTCGTTTCTTGACATTGCCGGCCTGAGGAATGAAAATATTAAAAGAGGGGCGAAGCTATGAACATAAAACGGTCACTCTCATCTGTTTTATTCTTGTTAGTCCTGGCGGTATGCCTGTTAATCCCGGCCAGTCTGGGCGCGCCTGCTGCCCAGCAGACGCCGCCGGTGCCAAAGGAACTTCAGGTCAAACCGAAGCATGAAGTTACGGTGGCGGTCAAGCTGGTCCAGGTTTACGTTACTGATAAGAGCGGGCAGCCAGCCAGCGACCTGACGGCCGAGGATTTTGAGATCTACGACAACAACAAGCCAGTGCCGGTGCTCCATTTTGAAAAGCACTTCAGCGATGAGCTAGCCGCTGCGCCCGAGGTGGCTCCCCGACCCTCGCTTAACCGGAAGTTCTTCCTGTTCTTCGACCTGGCCTTTACCGATGCCCGGGGGTTGATGCGGGCCAAGAATGCAGCCCTCAAATTCATGGAGAAATCGCTCCTGCCGACCGATGAAATTTCGCTGGTGACCTATACCGCCCTGCGGGGACTGACTCTCCATGAATACATGACACGCGATCACGCCAGGGTCCGCAACATCATCGAGAACTTCGGCCTGAAGAGCGTTACCGGGCGGGCCGAGAGTTTGTCCAGTTTCTTTTATTCGGACACGCTGATGAGCCTTCAAAACGACCAGGTTGAAGGTACACCTGACGAGAGCTTTTTTACCGAGCAGGCCAGGCTCCAGACGGGACAGATGCTAGATACCACCCGCCGCCAGGGCTATGTCGACCAGGCTCGATTTTACCTCGAAGCCATGAATAACCTGGCCAAAGTGCTGCGGACAGTTCCCGGTTATAAGAACATCATTCTCTTTTCGGCGGGCCTGGCCAAACAGCTGCTGTTCGGCCGCACCGGCGGGGCAGTGGTCGGCGACTGGTCCACCCCGGAGCAGTTGGCGGCTCAGCTGGCCGAGTACGATGCAGCCCAGGCCGATTCAGGCCTGCGCAGCGATTTCACCCGGCTGCTCAAAGAGCTTAAAAACTCTAACTGCGCGGTTTTTGCGGTTGATATTTCGCGGGTGCATAAAGAGATGAATGTGGAAGATTCGGGTGGAGCCATGCCCGCGGCCAGGGAGTTCGACGGGGCCGATTCGCTCAAACAACTGGCTTCCGAAACGGGAGGGAAATTTTATGCCAACACCATCAACCCGGAAAACGCTATGGAAGAAATCGTCAATACCACTAAGAATTTTTACATCCTCGGGTTCAAGGTGGACGAGAGCTGGGACGGCAAGTACCACAAGGTCAAGGTTAAAGTAAAGAAAAAAGGTTACAACGTTTACTCCCAGGCTGGTTATTTTAACCCCCGACCATTCAAGGAATACAACAACTTTGAAAAGCTGCTGCACCTGATTGAGATAGCCCTGACCGAGGACCCCTGGCCCTATGTGCCGGTTGAAATTCCGGTTGCCAGTCTGAACCTGGTGGAGAGGGGCTGGCAGATGGCTCTGACCTTTGCCCGGGCGGATGGAAGCGACCTGACCGAGGTTTTCGGCCCCAAGACCGAAGCTTACCTGCTGCTGTTTAATGAGCGGGGCGAGCTGGCCCTGATTAAGAAATTCCGGGCGGTGGTGCCAGAAAAAGAAAAGAAAGAAAACGATGCCTTCCTGCCGTCTTTCCTGCTGCCGGTTAAACCGGGAAAATACGAGTGCGTGCTAGTGATGCGGAACATGGATACCGGGCGGGCTGCGCGGGGGAAGGCAGCCATTGAGATTCCGGGTCAACTGCCGGTGATGCCCTATCTCGACCCGCTGCTGTTGTTGAGGCTGGATGACCGGGCTAAAGAAATCAACGCGGCGGGTGAGCCAACGCTGGCTTCGATTTACGGATATAACCCGGGGACCTATTCAGCCGTGGCCGGGGAAGTGCCGCCCGAAACGAGGCGACTGTATACGGCTATGAGGCTGGCCTGTCCGGCGGGGTGGGAAGAGAAACTGGAGATTAAGGCAGTGCTGGCTCGAGGCGGTGGTGTGGTCGAAAGGGCCGAAACCGGAGCAGGCGGAAGCGAAGAAAGCCGGAAGCTACGGGTGGCCGTGCTTGATAAAAAGCGCGAAGGCCAGCTGGTAAAGATGCTGCTGGAATTAGAGACAGGGGAGCTGGAAGCGGGCGATTATGAGGTGAAATTAGAAGTGTCTGGCCCGAACTTTGCCCAGCCGCTGATAGCGACCGCCATCTTCTCCGTCAAATAAAGAGGGGACACCTGAATAAAGAGGGGACACCTGCAGGTGTCCCCGTTTTGGCAATTTTTAGGCCAAGCTAACAGGCGGAGAATAACAGCCAGAATAGGGGACATCTGCAACTGTCCCCTCTTGTCTCTCCTTATTTATGCTCAATGATAAGCTTGGATGTCTAGACGGGAATTGACTAAGAGCCGGGGACACTTGCAAGTGTCCCCAAGATTCGCTGCTTCTTGCTGCCTGTAAATCGGACCAATAAAGGGTCGGAAAGGGGACACCTGCAGGTGTCCCCTCTAACC
>Ga0073932_1002694_pt1 | contig 26397 bp, 15 predicted proteins | sample DewCreD2012metaG_FD_76967 | JGI IMG/M metagenome (GOLD analysis project Ga0073932, IMG submission 76967) | Hot spring sediment bacterial and archeal communities from British Columbia, Canada, to study Microbial Dark Matter (Phase II) - Dewar... ...
GCCGATTCCCTGGCTGGACGGCAAACACCTCCGCTTTTCCTTTGGCCAGCAATCCCTCCCTTCGTAGGGCGGGTAGCTTGCGTGGCGTTAACTCAAGAAGCTAACGTGGGAATCCAGGCTAGCCGTTCTGGTCGTGCGTCGACGCATGGTAACCTTCCTCCGGTAGTGAGCGACTGCAAAGGTATTTCCCGCTTTCTCCCAACGACGGACTCGCGTGCGAGAACAACTTCAGCCAAACCCAAAGGACCGCTGAGTCAGGGCTGTTCCTCGGCTCTCGAACGAAAGGGTGTGGCGGCCAGCATCCCCCGTCCTGGAAGGGCGCTCGGGCCAAATCATTGCTTGGCCACTTCAAGAACCATTTCGCCTCGCGTTTTGGGGAAGCAATGACTTGACGATAGCGTAGGGGGCCACTTTGGGCACATCCGCCGTGATCCGCCGGGGGCAACACTTCGCTATCAACGGCTCGTTATGTTTCACACCCCCCCTACAGCGGAACAACCGCCAGTCAGTATAATGGCCAGCCTTGCGTTATGCAAGGTTTTTCCGGCGAAGATCGAAGCGTAGCCACCGTGAGGTCGTAACCGTTTACAGGCTGGTGACTGGGTGATGTTTCGGGTTGTTTAGGACCGCAAAACGTGTTTGGCCCCTTACCGGCAAGGGGGACAGCCGAGTTTTCGCGGCCTTCGCCGCGAAGATCGGGACAGTCGCCGTGGACGGCGACGCCCGACGGGCTCGCTCAGCGTGCGCTGACGCCTCTGGGGCAGCGGCGACACGCGGCTTTGTGGCATCGGCCGGCTGCGTCGGCTGCCGCCTTGGCGCCTTGCGGAGGGGCCACGCCTTGCCAAACGCGTTGTGTTGCCTTGGCCGTCCCCGACGGGGTCGCTGGGGGCGATCCTTCGGGCTGGCTGGCCCGTAGTATCCTTGGCGCGGCTTGATGGCGGGCGAAACCTCCGTCTTGGTGGTCTTCTCGCGCCTGGCGACCGCCGCGCCGCAATTCCCGTTCTACCGCTACACTCATGCGCCGTCGGCATTTTGGGCGCGCGCGGTTCCGAGAATGCGGATTATTCCGCGCGTGCGTGGGCAAGAAATCGAACGGACTTTTGACGCGCCGCGAAACGTGTCCTATATTCGACTGGGGGACTGTCGTCGGACGTAACCGTTCACAGGCCGGGGACTGGCGCGTTTTTCGGGCCATTTCGAGCCGAAAAATGCGTCTCCCTGACCGGCCAAGGGGGACAGCCCCATTTTCGCGGACTTGGCCGCGAAAATCGGGACAGTCCCCGTGAACGGTTACCGTCGGACGGTCGCCCTTGCCGCTCCCGATTGACATGGGCCTGAACAAGAACGTCGGGCCAGACCATGGTAGAGCTGGTGGGTGGGGAGGGAATTCCGCCCGGAGGTGAATCGCGTCCGTCCGTTGGCTTCGCCGAAGTGGCGGACGCGGTCCAGCGAAAGAGGAACCACTCCCCGCGCTGCATCGCGAGGGCCGCTCGAGGCGACGGGCGGCCGAAGTCGGGGATACGGCTCGAGGATGCATCTGCCTGTGATGAACGCAACCTGGTCATGGAGGTCGGTTTCGATCCGTGTGGCGTTGGCTTGCGTGGCGGCGCTGGCGGCCGTGCCTGCGACGGCCCAGCAGCTTGCCTTGCCGTCGCGTGGCGGCGCGAGCCTGAGCGAATTCCTCGACCGCGGCCAGGCGCTGGAGACGGAGCGCCGGTGGAGCGAAGCGGTCGCCACGTATGAGGACGCCCTGCGCCAGTTTCCCGGCGATCCGGCCGTCAAACAGCGGTTCGATTGCGCCCGGCAGCATTTCGACGTCGCCCGGCGTTACGCGGATCGCAGCTTCCGCGCCGCCTTGGAACGGCTTTCGCCGAGCGCGACGCTCGACCTCTACGCCGAAGTATTGCTGAAGATCCACGCGCACTACGTGGACACGCCGCGGTGGAACGAGCTGGTCGAGGCCGGGGCGCGGAGTTTCGCCGTGGCGTTGAGCGAGCCGGTGTTCCTGGAGGCGAACCTTCCCTCGGCCAGTCCGGAAGATTTGAACGCCCTGCTGGCGGATCTGGAACGGCTGCTGGCGGCGCGGTTCGTCCAGAACCGTTTCGAGGCCCGCGAAGCGGTCCAGGCCGCCGCCGCGCTCGCGCAACGGCGCGCGGGAGTGGGCGAGAACGCCGTGGTGATGGAATTCCTCAGCGGGGCCGTCAACACGCTCGATCCCCATTCGACCTACCTGACGCCCGACCAGTTGACCGAAGTCTATTCCCAAATCGAGGGAAACTTCGTAGGCCTGGGCGTCGAACTCAAGGCGCAGGACGGCGCTTTGCTGATTTTGCGGGTGATTCCCCGGAGCCCTGCCAGCCGCGGGGGATTGCGCGAGGGCGACCGCATCGTGGCCATCGACGGCCGGGAGACGCGCGATTTGTCCGCCGATCGGGCGGCCAATTTGCTCCAAGGCGAGCCGGGCAGCGTGGCCGACATCACGATTGAACGTCCCGGGGCCAGTCCCCAGCGCTTGCTCATCCGGCGCGAGCGGGTCGAGGTCCCCGGCGTGGACCAGGCCGCGATCCGCGATCGTTCCCGGGGCATCGCCTATCTGAAGCTCGGCTGCTTCCAGAAATCGACCTGCCGCGACGTGGAAGACGCCCTGTGGAAATTGCACCGCGAGGGCATGCGGTCGCTGGTGATCGACCTGCGGGGCAATCCCGGCGGGCTGCTGGTCGCGGCCGTCGAGGTGGCCGATCTGTTCCTCGACCGCGGCGTGATTGTTTCCACCCATGGACGCAACGCCTACGAGGACTTCACCTACACGGCCCGCGAGCCGGGCACCTGGGGCGTCCCCCTCGTCGTGCTGATCGACCAGGACAGCGCCAGCGCGGCGGAGATCTTCGCGGGCGCGATCCGCGACCAGCAGCGCGGCACCATCGTCGGGCGTCGAAGCTTCGGCAAGGGCTCGGTGCAGGGGATCTTTCCGTTGGGCGTGGGCGGCGCTGGGCTGCGTCTGACGACCGCCAAGTTCTTCTCGCCTTCCGGGAAGCCGTACAGCGGCCTCGGCGTGGAACCCCACGTGGTCGTGCGCCAGACGGCCAGACCGATCGGCGAATCGGTCCGCGTTCCCGGCGAGGACCCGATGCTTGCCGCCGCCCTCCAGGTCGCCTCGCAACTCGTCGCCCAACGTCCGGGGCCCTGACGCCGCACGGCCGTCCCACCGCCGGATCGAATGGCAAACGTTCCCAGGCTGGGGATGCTGATCTTTCGGGCCGTTTCGGACCGAACCCTGTGGCTGTCCGCTTACCGGCGAAGCAGACCGTGCCCGTCAACGGCTCGATGGCATAGAAAGGGGCCCCGGCCCGAGGTGGCCCCGACTTCCTCCGCCGGTTCTTGAGAGTTTCGTCAGCCAGCTCCCGCTTGTGAAGAGGAGGGCGCGGCCGTAGATTGTGGCGCAGCTTGGACCGTCGTTTGGCTTGCACTCACTTTCGGCCGTTTCACCCAAAGGATGGTGCCCGATGACCAGCACACCCCTGGCAAGCGTTGTCCCGGTGCTCGGGGGCCTTTCGGTTGCCGTAGGATGTCTCTCGGCGTGCGCGGCGGCTGTCGGCGAAGACATCGACCGCGCGGCGCTGGACCGGTGGTCCGCGGCGTATCGCGGATGGCACTATTGGCCCGATCCCGTCATTCCGGCTCGACCCAACATCCCCGGCCACGAGGCGTTTCAGAACACCGATTGCCCGTGCGTCTTTCAGCTTCCCGGCCAGCCTGACAAATGGTACATGAGCTTTATCGGCTTTGACGGTCGGGGGTACAACTCGTTCGTGGCGGAGAGCGAGGACCTGGTCCGATGGACCCGGCCGCGCCTGGCCATGGGCTTCGGGCCGCCGGGCGAGTTCGACCACGGCGGCTGCGCGATCGGGGCGTTTCTCTACGAGTCGTACGACATCAAGGCCCCCCGCCTGCTGCGACGGCGCGACGGCAAGTTCTGGACGCTCTATGGCTGTTATCCGCGCCAGGGCGGCTATGAATTGCGGCCTGGCTACGAAGGGGTGGCCGCAAGCGACGACGGCCTCCTCTGGCGGCGGGCCAAGAATCAGCCGATTCTGTCGGTCCACGACGCCGACTGCGGGGCGTGGGAGAAAAGCTGCATTTACCAGCCCTGGCTCGTCGAGCACCAGGGCCGCTTCTTCAACTTCTACAACGCCGCCCAAGGCCATAAGGAACAGATGGGGCTTGCGTTGTCCGACGACCTGATGACCTGGAAACGCTACCCCGGCAATCCGATCGTGCGCAACCGGCCGGGCGGATACGACGCGGAGTTCTGCTCCGACGGCAAAGTGTTCCGCGACGGCGACCATTGGATCATGTTTTACTTTGGCGTGGGCCGGGGTGGGGCCCACATCATGGCCGCCTTCTCCCGCGACCTGCTCCACTGGACCGCCCATCCCGAGCCGCTTTACTTGGCGGGCGGACATCCCGGCGGCCTGGACAAGCAATACGCCCACAAGATCTCGCTCGTCTACAACCCCAAGAACGACACCTTTTACATGCACTACTGCGCCACCGGCGTCCGAGGCCGGTGCATCGGCCTGCTCACCAGCCGTCCGCTCGCGCCCACATCCTCGGCCCCCCGTCCCAGCCAGGATCGATGAAGGCCTTGCCCCGTCACCGTTTACAGGGCGGGGCTTGGCGCGTTGTTCGGGCCGTTTCGCGCCGAAAAATGCGTTTGCCCCCTGACCGGCCAAGGGGGACAGTCCCATTTTCGCGGACTTCGCCGCGAAAATCGGGACAGTCCCCGTGAACGGGGACACTTCCCGTGAACGGCTGCCTGCCCCGTCCCTCCGCAATTCCGCCAACGGTCTGGCGGCGTGGCCAGGGCGGGGCCATCGCTGGGGCTTGGCGCGTGGCTCAGACCCTTCCGAGCCGCCGCGGGCCCAGGATGCGACGCCCGCACCGGCAAGCGGCTTACGCCCTTTGCCAATCGCGGTACGTGTAGCTGCGAAGCTTGTTGGCCTCGGGATCGCCTATAAACTCTTCCTTGACCGGATCCCAGCGGAGCTTTCGGCCGAGGAGAATCGACAGGTAGCCCATGTGAAGGCTCAAATGGAGCATGTGCATGGTCTCGGCCGTATAGGTGGTGGGCTTGCGCGATTTGACGCAATCGAGGAAGTCTCGTTGCTCGCCCGGCGGCATTTGCCAGTGTTTGGACGTCTCGGGCGTGTATTTGGTATGGAGGATCTTTTCGTCGCTGGCCTGGAGCCGGTCGCGCCACGCCGCGTTGCCCACCCAGCCTTTGCTGCCGATCAGCCGGATGCCGGTCCCGCCTGACTTGACGTGGACCACGACGCCGTTGGAATAGCGGAAGGCGACATCGAACTTGATGATGACGTTGGTCAGCGAGTTGGTGGGAATCTCGCCCGTGCCTTCGGCCTCCAGGGCGCACGTTTCCGGCGCATTGACGGCCAATTGGGCCGTGTCGAACTGGTGCGACCCCCAATCCAAGAGCGGCCCGGAGCCGAAGTTTTTCACCATGCGCCAGTTGTTGCCCGCGACGAGGATCGGCCGGTACGGAATGAATTCCGCCGGACCCACGAAGAGATTGTAGTCCAGGTCCTTGGGCACGGGGGCCTCGGGCTGGTTGGGAAGCACGTCGCCCTCGGGCAATTGGACTTCGACGCGTTGGAGGTCGCCGATGGCCCCGTTGCGGACCCACTCGACCATCTTGTGGTAGTGCGGCACCGACCGGTCCTCCAGGCCGATCTGGAAGACGGCCTTGCGCTTGTTCACCAGGTCCACCAGCGCCCGGCCTTCGGCGATGGTCTTGGTCGGCTTCTCGCAGAAGACGTCCTTGCCGGCCTCCAGCGCCATCAGGGACATGGGCACATGCCAGTGGTCGGGCGTCGAGATCACCACGGCGTCGATCGACTTGTCGTCGATGATGTGGCGGAAGTCGGTGTAGCTCTTGCAATCGGTGTTGTTGTAGCGCTCGTGGACGATCTTCTGCGCGGCCTCGCTCCGGCTGCGAAAGACGTCGCAGACGGCCAGGACCTGCGCGTCGTCCTGGGCCAGGAAATTGGTGAGATTGTTGTGCGTGCCCTGGCTGCCCATGCCGATGAAGCCGAGGGTGATCCTCTTCGACGGCGCCGCGGCCCCGAGCACCCGGCCAGGCAGAATGATCGGCGCCGCCGCGGCCCCCAGCATTCCCTTCAGCGCGCCCCGGCGTGAAATCTTCCCAACGTGTTTTGCCCTCATCGCCTCGACCTCCCCGATTGAAATGCACTACGTGTCCGGCCGTAGGACTACCAGAATCGACCCGCTCATGCAAGAACCCGACCCGGATTCCAGGGCGCCGCGCGACCCTGTTGGCTCGGCGCGGCGGGGGCAGCGGTTTCGCGGATTGCGGCGAAGTCGCTCCGTGCTACAATGAGGGGCCGCTGCCTCGTTATTTCGTGACCGTTCACGGGGATTGTCCGCCTTTTCGCGGCGAAGTCCGTGAAAACGGGACTATTTCCCTTGCCGGTAGGGGGACAGGCGCATTTTTCGGCGCGAAACGGCCCGAAAGACGAGCCCGTCCCCAGCCTGGGAACGGTTGCGTGATTTCAGACACACAAGGGAATGCTTTCGTGTTCGGAGTCGATCCAGGACACACGAGCTGGGACCTGAATTTTTCGATCTTCCGCGTCCCGGTCCGCGTCCACCCGCTGTTTTGGCTCGTGGGACTGCTCTTGGGGGCGCGGGCTCAAGATCCGGCCGAGTTGATTGCCTGGATGATCGCCTTCTTTGTGGCGATCCTGGTCCACGAGTTGGGGCACGCGGCAGCGATGCGGGCGTATGGATTCTATCCGTCGATCACGCTGTACGGCTTGGGCGGTTTCACCTCCTATGGCGGCGGCGCGTTCGTGCGGCAGCCGAGAGGTCTGCCGCACATCGTCATCTCGGCGGCGGGTCCGGCGGCGGGGTTCGCCTTGGCGGCGATCCTGGCGGTGGCGATCGCCCTGGCCGGGTTCAGGGTGGTGATTCACGTCGGCCTCCCGTTTGGAGTACGCATCCTTGTTGTGGAAACGGTCGGCTCTCCCGCTTTTTCCAACCTGATTGAGGATCTGTTTTTCATCACCTTGTTTTGGGGCCTGGTCAATCTGTTGCCAGTCTATCCGCTCGACGGCGGACAGATCGCGCGCGAGGTGCTCGGGGCGATCCGTCCGGACGAGGGAACGCGATGGTCGCTCATGCTTTCCTTCGTCACCGCGGTGCTGATGGCCGTCGTCGCGTTCGTCCAATGGCAGAGTCTGTTCGGGGCGATCCTGTTTGGATACCTGGCGTACTTGAGCTACGCGATGCTGACATTTCAGGGAGGGTCGCGGTGGTGAACGTTGGAAACTGCGGAGGCGCGGCGGCCGCAACGAAAAAAATTGAAAAAAATCCGCGCGACCGCCCTTCCCGTGTTGCAAATTTCCCCGTTGGCGGTACAACTATGGTGAATCGCGTTTGCCCGGACCTGTGAGACCGAGCCGCAGCGTCGCCGAGGAGGGACCAGGATCGGCGGTCTGCGATCGGGAGAAAGGTTATTGTAGGTTCGTAACCGTTCACGGGGACTGTCCCCCTTGGCCGGTCAGGGGGCAGACGCATTTTTCGGCGCGAAACGGCCCGAAAAACGCGCCAGTCTCCGGCCTGTGAACGGTTACGTAGGTTCTGTGCAATGACGGGGCTCTTGGGTGGCCTTCCGGAGTTTGGACTCTCTGGGCCGAGTCCCGTCACCAACCCTTGGATGGAGGTGTGACAGTGGCGAAAAAGAAGGTGGCCAAGAAAAAGGCTGCGAAAAAAGTAGCCAAGAAAAAGAAGAAGTAGCCGGCGGCCGTTGCCGGGCAGCAGGACGCGGTCGCCCAAACGGCCGAGTTCGCCGCTCGCAGAACCGCCAAGACTGGCCAGCCACGACGAGAAAGAGCCGTCGGGAAGCGATTCCCGGCGGCTCTAGTTGTTTTTTCCAAGACGGGCAAAGTCCCGCGACCGGCTGTGGCCCCTGATCCTTGTTCAACCTTTCAACACCGTCAGCGTGGGCAGGGGCGGCTGTTGGCGGCGGCGGGCCACGAGGTTGCGCACGAGATTGACGACGATCGCCTCCAGATAGGGCGCGGAGTCGGGATCCTCAAACGACGCGGCCAGGCGGCCCTCGTCGCCGTAGACGCGCAATCGCGCGTTGAGGGGCACTTCGCCCAAGAACGGCACGGCGAGTTCTGCCGCCTTGCGCCGGGCCCCGCCGGACCCGAAAATGTCGTGCCGCGCGCGGCAGTTCGGACAGATGAAGTGGCTCATATTCTCCACCATGCCCAGCACGTCGATGTTCACCTTGCGGAACATGGCGATGGCCTTGGTCACGTCCAACAGCGCCAGGTCCTGCGGCGTGCCCACTACCACCGCGCCGGTCAGCGGCAACAGTTGCGACAGCGTCAGCGCGACGTCGCCCGTGCCCGGCGGCATGTCAACGACCAGATAGTCGAGTTCACCCCAGTCCGTGTCGCGCAGGAATTGGGTCAGGGCCTGGTGCAGCATGGGGCCGCGCCAGATGACCGCTTCGCCGGGCGGGACGAGAAAGCCCATCGACAGGACCGCCATGCCATCCACGGAAACCGGCTGGATGCGGCCGTTGACCAACACCGGCCTGGCGGCGGATCCCAACAGGTGGGGCACGCTCGGCCCGTACACGTCGGCGTCCATCAGGCCCACGCGCGAGCCGGCGCGTCGAAGGCCGTAGGCCAGGGCGGCCGCGATGGTGCTCTTGCCCACCCCGCCCTTGCCCGCACCCACCGCGATCACGCTCTTGGCGGGCAGTCCCACTTCGCCCATGGGCTCGGCCGGGCGCGCGTGTTCCTCGATGGCCACGCTGACTTCGGAAACCCCCGGCAGCCGGGCGCGGAGCTGATCGGACAGTTCGGCTTTCGCCTCGTCCCACAAGGCGGCCGAGAAGGTGGTCAGGCCCAACGTCACCGCCACGCGGCCGTCGGCCACGCGAATCTGGCGGACCTGGCCAAGCTGCACCACGCTGCGGCCCGTCTCCGGGTCGGTGAAACTGTCCAGGGCTTTGAGCACGGCTTCTTCACTGAGGGGCATGGGCAAGAGCGCTCCTTGGATTGATCCATCCTTCGCGGGGCCCGGCCGGCCGCCCTCGCGGCGGGATGCTTCATTGTTCGTCAGCCGGTTTCCAGGGCAACAGGTTCCAAAGTTCTTCCAGGAAATCGCCGGCGGCGGGCGCGAGGTGTAGATGTCGTCGCGCGATGGCGACGATCGGCCGGACCTCGCGCGGCGAAGCGGCGAACCACGCCGCCCCCGCTTCCCGCGCCAGCCACTCCCAATCCGACAAGGCGCGGTCGGCCACCACGGCGATTCGCGCCTTCGGGAAGGTCGAGCCAAGTCGGGCCATCGCGTCCAACAGCGCGCCGGCCCCGCCGGAGGTCAGTTCGGCGACCAGGAAGCTGGCAGGGAAGCGTTCGAGCATCGACCAGGCGTCGGCGAGGCTTCGGGTCTCGAACAGCCGTGGCCCTTCCGCTCCGGCTTCCCGCCGCAAGGCGATCGCCCATCGCCCGGTTGGCTCGGAGACGATCCAGCGTGCGCCCAACGGGCGGTTCCGGCTTGCGTCGGACTCCGAAGATGGGAATCGGGGTTCCTGAGTCATCCTAGGCGCGCTCCTGGTTGCGGGCAAGGCGCCTCGGTTCCTCCAACCAGAACGTCAGCGCCCCGCAGCCCACCATCACGATGCACGTGCCGATCGCCACATTGGGAAAACCGAACGCATCCACCGCCATTCCCACCAGCGGCGAAAGAAGAAACGGCGGCATCATCGCCAGGTTGACCATGCTGACATAGCGGGGATGTTCCGGCGGCCGGCACAGCTCCAGGGCGTAGTTGAACACGATCGTCGGCACCAGCGGCGTCAACCCCAAAGGAATGAAGACCACCCAGAACCACTGCCGGCTGAGCCCGCCCATCCACGAGGGCAGCACGAGGGCGTAGGCCGGCGCGATCGCCGCGCCCAGGATCAGCAAGCGGAGCGTAAGCCGATTCCCCCATCGATCGGCCACCGGGCCAAGGAACAAGCTATAGATGCTCACCGCCGTGGTGTGCGTGATGACCATGAAGACCAGGTCTTTGGCTTCGGCGCCCAATGCTTTGCGGGCGTAGGACTGATAATGGGGGATCGTCACCAGGCCGAGAAAGAGCCACACGACCAGCACGACCAGCCGCCGAAGGTTCCTGTCGCGCCGCAGCGCGGCGAAGGTCTCGGCCAGGCTTGCGCGCCGGGGGACCTGGCTGCCGTCGGTCGCGTCGGCCGGCTCGGCCAACGCGCCCACGATCGCGCCCGAGGCCGCCAGCGACATTCCCACGAACAAGAACAGGTAGCCGAACCCCGGCACCGGATGGCCGATCCAATCGGGCATGAGCCATTGGCAGAAAAAGATCGTGGGAAAGAGGCCCCAGAACGTGGATCCCCACAGCAACTGCCCTCGCCGGGTTGGCCGGATCAGTTTGCCCTGCACCGTGCTGAACGCCGTCTGGTACAGGCCGTAGAAGACGTAGAACAAGAATTGCAGCGCGAGGAACGCCGCGGCGACCACCAGGTTCTTTCGGCCGCCGTTGGCGAACCACACCAGCGCCAAGATCAGGTAGGGCAGCCCGACCGCCGCGGCAAACCCGGCCAAGGCCCATTTCTTTTGACGCAGCCGCTTCAGCGACTCCGCGGCGAGCACCGGCGGGATGCTTTGCCCCATCCGGTTGGCCAAGGGGAGCGAGCCGCGGAGCCAGCCGGCGTCGACCACCGTGTCCAGGAACGCCGGCACGAGGATGCTCTCGGTCTTGAAGGTCCAGCCGACGCGGAGCGTGATCTGATGCAGCGCCAGCGTCCAGAGATTCCACGTCTCGTGGGCCTCGATTTCACGGCTGGGGAGCGTCTCGGCGGCGGGCGAGACGGGCGGCGGCAGGGCGGCTTCTTCGAGGGAGTCGGGCATGACGCGATTATAGTCTCCTTCGGCCGCCGCATCGACTACCGCGCTGGGGGCCCGGAACGCAAAGGCCTTGCGGGAAAGCCGTGGGGGCCGCCTCGACGGAACAGCGCGGCGAGGATGAAATCCCTCACTTGCCGGAGGCGGCGCGCGGCGGCCCACCGCTCCTGCCCAACGGTTTCCCCTCCACGATCGCCCGCAGCAGCGAGTACTCCCATTCGTACACGCTTAGCAGGGTTTTGTCCGCGGCCTTGTCGGGTTCGATATCGCCGCTTCCGCCCATGCGGTCGTCGCGGAATCGGGCGCCGAACCCCACGACCGTGACCGAGCCGCCGCGGTTGCCGACCGAAAGGCTCGCGGCCACGGGCTGATCGCCCACCCATGCGAACGGCCGCCCGCCCCGCACGACGACCGCCGCATAGCTTGGCACGGCGGGCCAACCTTCGGAGGAGACCAGGGTGGTCCGGGCGTCGCCCACCACGGCGGCGTGATCGACCGACATGCCGAAAGGCTCGATCAAGGCGTTGGTCGTGCTGGTTGCCGGTCCGGCGAGATCGTCCGCCTTGGGGTCGAACTCCTCGCCGCCGAACTCCGCTGCCGAACCCGCGCCTGCGTTTCCCAGCCCCTCCTCCGCGCCAAGCGCGGCTTGCCGCGGCGAGGCGACGCGCCGTCGAGCGCCGCGCGGCGCGTCGATCACCAGCAGTTTCCCTCCGTGGTCCACGAAACGGACGAGGGCCGCGCGGTACTCAGGCGAGACCGGCCTTGTCGGTTCCAGCAAAACGATCATGTCGCCGTCCCATACTTCCGGATGCGTCCGCCGCGCGGTGAAATAACCCAGCCTCAGGATCCACCGCTCGAACACGCCGTAATCCGTGCTGTCGATCGAGATGAACCCGTTGCGCGGCAACCGGACGTCGGAGACGGTCCGATCGAGGTTCACTTGGACATAAGGCCGAATCGGCTCGGGATAGGGCATGGCGCGCGCCGCGTAGGCCCGCACGCCGAGCGCGGCCGCGGCCCAGCCGAGCGTGCCCGCGGCCAAGAGCACCAGGCGCGCCCCCGGCCACCGCCGGGTTTGGAGCAGCACGACGAGCACGAGCGCGGTTCCGGCGATCGTCAATGGCCAGCGCGGATCGCGTGCGGGCGGCTGATGGTTGAGCCACTCGACGATTCCCATCCAGAGTTCCTTCTTGCCTGGCTCGAAGACGCAGAAATTGGAAAAGATCGTGGAATCGGTGAACGCGGCGATCCGCCCTCGGCCCCGGCGCATCGTCCAGAGCTGCACGAACGCCCCGTAGCGCATCTCGGGACTGTCGTCGGGCTTGGGATAGAAGTTGCCGACGTGGTAGTCGGCCATGAGGCTCTTCAGGCCCACGCTGCGGATCGCCGCACGGCCCGTGCTCTGCTCCGGCGCGATCGAGCACGAGGTGGCGAAGTCCATCCAGAGGACGTGCTGGACGATGGGGTGCGGCACGACGGGCGGCTCGTATCGTTGCTCGAACACCTTGTCCACGCCGAACAGGCAGTCGTGGCGGAAGGTGAACCCGAACCGCCGCGCGATGGAGTTCAGATACGTCCCGGAATGGAAGACGTTGGTGTGCTCGCCCACCAGCATCAGGCCGCCGCCGCGGTCCACGAACCGCTCGATGGCCTCGATCTCGCGGGGCGCGTAGGGCCGGGTGGGAACCTTGACGATGAGCACGTCGCAGTCCGCCAAGGCCGCGTCGCTGAGCGGCTCGGTGCGCCGGGCCACGTCGTAGAACCGCGTCATGTAGTCGTAGATGCAATAATAGTTGTAACCCGAAAGATGGCCGTACCAGGTGGTGTCGAACGGCTTGTCGGTCCGTTCCCACTGCTTGTCGCCCTCGGGATGGTGTTCCTCGATGACGACCCGGCCGGCTTTCCTGCGGCCCACCGGATCCCAAACCACCCCGGCGGTGAACGCGCCCACCCCGGCAAGCACCAGCGCAATGGCGGCCCAACCGCGTCGGCGCGAAGCAAGGGACGGTGCGGCGAGGCCGGGCGTTTTTCTTCCCTGCGGTGTTGGGGCCTCGATTTCCGGGAAGCCATCGCCGCCGGCCGCGACCGAGGCGCCCGACCCCTTGGACCGCAGCGGAGCGAGGCGCCATGCCAGCAGGACCGCCGGCAGCAGCAGGAACAAGTGGGTGGGCGTGCTCCAGAAGCGCCGCATCGCCTCAAGCGGCGCGTCGTAGTCGACGCGGAGGACCTCGTGCAAATACAGGGACAACAACAGCGCGGCCCGAACCGGCAACCACGCCACCACCGTGAGGACCAAGGCGATCGCCGCCCCCGAGGCCCACTGTCGCCCGGTTGGCGATCCTCCCCCGCCCGCCGCCACGTGCCAGGCGATCAAGATCACCCCGCCCAGCAGGAAACCCAAGGTCGCCGGGTCGAGAAACCATTCCCACGTCGCGCCGAAAAAATGGATCTTGCGCATCGAAAAGGCTGCCAGTTGCGAACCGTGGACGGCCGAGTCGATGCTCAGGGCCTTGGCCGCCGCGCCAAGGGTTTGGGCGAGGGGGCCAGGCAACTCGTGCGACCGGGCCGTTGCCGCCATGTACACCTCAAGGCCCAACCCCTGGGCGATCAAGACGCTGGCCGAAACCAGCATCGCGGCGCCCCATTGGCACGCAGCGTTCAAGGCCCGGGCGCGGCGGCTGGCTTCCAAGGCTTGGAAGACCTCGCGCGTCGCGCTCGACCGATCGAAGAACTGCCCGAGCACGCGCCCCGTCGCCGCGGCCGCCAATCCGGCCGCTAACAGGACCATCCCGGCCCGATACGGCCACCGAGCGACCCAACAGGCGGGAAGCGAGAGCGCCAGGGCGGCGACGAGGTCGCGGGTCGAAGGCAGGCGGACGCGAAAGGCGGTCAGACACACGACGCCCGACGCCGCGGCGGCGGCCCACGCCGTTTTGTCGGCTAGATGATAGTAGCCCAGGCCCACGAGCCACGAGACACTTAACAGGGCCAGGCCGATCCAGGGAAGCATCGCGGGGGGTTCCTACGGTCTTTTATCCGGCGGCGCCTCGGGCCGACCTTCCGGGAGGGTGTCGGACTTTTGCGGGAACCAACGCTCGCCCTCGCCCATGCCGTCGCGGAGCATCGCCAAGAGCCACCGCCAGAACACGGCGTTCTCCCGCATTCCCTCGAACGGCGAACCATCGCGGTTTTCCAAGTTGCGATTCTGGGCAAACGCCGTGTCGCCCACCACCACGACAAGCCCTTGATCGTAACGCCGGAGACTGACGACGGGCACGTCGGGCGGGTAGAAGCTGATGACGAGTTGCTGGGGATCCTCGCATTCGATCGGCCAGGCGGCGTGGAACCGGACATAGGCCAGATAGTCGCCGCCGTTGAAGTAGGGCGACTTGAAATGGCCGAGCGGCTTGGGCTCGCCGAAGGCGTCGTCCCAGTTGGCCGCGCCGTACCCGGCCTTGTAGTGGACCAGTCCGCCGCGCTCGCCCCGATCCACCCATTTCCATCGCCGCCCCCCGACGTAAAACCCGAACTCTTCCAGCAACCGCTGGCTCGGCCCCCCTTCCTCGTAGCCCACGGTTGAGACAAACACGCCGCCTGCGCTGACGAAATCCCGAATCGTCTTGCGCTCGTCGGCGGTGAATTCCCTGCCGGGGGCCACCGAGACGAGCAAGCGGGCCAGGGGAGTGCGATTGGCGATCACGACGGGAAACGCCTCGCGGCCAAGCACGCGAAAGACGATGTTTTCGTACGGCGGGACCGCCTCGACGGCGAGGCGGAACGCGTCCGACGAGGCGACCGGTTGTCCGTTCACGGCAAGGATGATCGACCGGGGCTTGAGCCCGGCGGCGTCCGCGGCCTTTCCCGGCTCGACTTCCCCAATCATCACGCCCTGACCCGGCTCGATCTTCATCTGCCGAGCGGCCTCGGCGGGCACCGACTCCACCCGAATTCCGAGGTCTACGCCGTCGGCCAGCAGCCGGTCCCGCTTCAGCTCGGGAAGCATGAGGACCAGGTAGTCGTTGCGCATCAGGTTCAGGCACAGGCCCATCAATCCGTCTTCGCGCCAGCTTTCGGAACTGAAGTGCCCGAGGTGGGCCTCGTCGATGTAGGCCAGGTTGTTGGCCTTGCCGGGACCGGCCCGGCCGTCGGGAAGGAGTTCCCACGCGCGATGCGTCAGGGCGGTGCAGGTGGCGAGCGACGCCCCCAGCGCGACCGCGGCCAGGGCCAGAGTCCACTCCGTTCGGGCAAGCCACCACGCCGCCGCCAGGGCCAGGATCATCAACAGTCCCGCCGCCTGGCGCGCGGGCTCGTGCGGCGAGCTGCCCGGATCGGCCAAATAGGCGAAGATCCGGGAAGTATAGACATGGGCGCCGATGTTGACCCCGTTGGTGAAGCCCGAGGTGTCTCCGAACACCACCACGCGGCCCTTGCCGATCCGTTGCTCGGCCGCGAGCACGAGATCGCCGAGCCGTTCGCCGGGGTCGTAGCGGGGGTCGCTTCCCGGGGCGTCGTCGCTCTTGGCCATCAACGAGGGATAGTTCAGCGCATTGCCCGGATCGCCCCAACCCCACAGTGCCGTCAGCAACGGGCTGGGCGGCCAGCGGCCCGCCCGAGGCCATCGCAGATCGAGCGACGCCCCGATCACCACCCCGAACGCGTTGCGCGCGTCGCCGATGCCGGCCGACGTCGGGTGCGTCAGGGCCTGGTAGGACTGGAGCCAGCCTCCGACGGCGAAGGTGGCGGAATCGAAGCGGACTTGCACGTCGGAATGTTCCAGGACCTCGTTGAACCGATTGAGCGGGCCGGCCGACGCCGCCTTTGCCAGGCGCTCGGCGACTTCGCGCTCGTCGAACGGCTGCTTCCACGCACGCTCCTGCCGCTGGAGGGCCTCGATCGCTTCCCGCTTCGCCCCGGCCCGTTGGAACGTCAACGGCTTCAGCTTCTCGTACAGCAAAGCCAGTTGAGTCCCCAACGCCTCGTCCTGAAGTTTCAGCAATTCGGCGTCGAGGATCGTGTGTTCGCCGAGGACCAGCAGGGCGCCGCCGCGATCGACAAACCGGCGCAGGCGGTCCACCTGGCCCGGCTTCCACGGCTTGTCGGGAAAAATCAGCACCACCACGTCGGCGCCGTCCAGATCCGACTCGGAAAGGTCGGGCGAAAGAACCGGCTCGGCCCCGAGGCTCCGCAGAAAAATCGGCAACATGCCGTACATGCCGATCGAGTACTGGCCGTAGCTGACGCTCGTGTTTCCGTATCTCGGTTTCTCCCAGTTCAAGAAGCCTTCCTCGAAAAGCACGATCTTCTTCCCTTCGAGGCTCGGCCGGTGGAGCGACAAGGCGACGACGCATGGCAGCGCGGCGGCCAACACAACGGCCAGCGCCGCGCTGGCCGCCATGGCCCAGCCACGCCGCCTGGAGGATCCGGAGGGAGAGGGCGTGGAAGCGTGCCCGCTCGGCCCCTCGGGGCGGCCCGCCATCCACCGAAACAACGCCCAGGCAATGGCGGCGTGGAGGATGGCCGCCAACAACGGCATGTTCCACGGGATCCACCCGCGCAGCGACTGCCCGGCCGCAAACAGGCCTTTCAGAACGAGGCGCACCAGGGGCTCATGCCAAGCCGTCCCCCCTTCATGGTCCGGATCGCCATAGGTCCATCGTTTCACGGCCGCCTCGAATCCCGGCGGGTGGGGATAGGGATTCCACGGGGTTGCGGGCGGCGAGGCGGCCGGCATCTGATCGCGGATCAAGGGCGACCAACTCAAGGCGTTCAGATAGATCATGTGCCCCAAGACGACCGCCATGATCGCCAGGGCGGGACGCCGCCACCGGCGGCCGGCGGGTCGATCGGCCGGGGACCCCACGCCAAGGTTCACGCTGGACTGTCTTGCCCGCTCGTCTTGGGCCACCGGCGAGGGATGATGGAAGATTCCTTCTCGGGGACGCGACGGTGCCGCGGCCCGCAGGGCCACATGCGCCATCACCACCAAGAAATCCAGGCCGGCGAAGGTCGCTCCGATCCATAGCGGCTGGCGGGTCAGGGTCTCGGCGGCCCGGCCCAACGCCGTGCCCACCGCGTCGGCCGCCAGCCACGCCAGGGGAATCGACGTCACCGCCACGCGATAGAGCGCCAAGAGAGCCACCGCCTCGGCCGACCAGCGAAGAATCCGGTGCGATGCGCCCTCTTGGCCTTGCGCCACGGCAGCGAGTACGAGGACCACCGAAAGTACGTTGATCGGGCGGAGTTCCGAGGCGATGCCGGGCAGCGCTGCCGCGGCCGCCAGGAGTACGGCGAGGAGAAATCGCCCGCGACGGTCCCGCCTCGGCAGGGCGGCCAAGAGCACGCATCCCAACGCGACCCAGACCAGCCCGCGACGCCACGCATGGCCGAGGAGCCCGACCGAACCAGCGGCGATCCACCCGGCGACCAAACCGGCCACGGCCGCCGTCGCCGCGGCGGAGGAGGGGAAGACCTGGAGATCGCCGGGCGACGGTTCGGCCGCGCGTGCACGTTGGTCCGCCGGGCCGATCACGCTCGATTCGCTCCGTCAATGCTTGAAGTGCCGCCGGCCGGTGAACACCATGCTCAGCCCAAGCCGGTTGCAGGCGGCGATCACGTCGTCGTCGGCGCGGGATCCGCCGGGCTGGATCACCGCGGCGACGCCGGCCTTGGCGGCCAGTTCCACGGAATCGGGGAATGGGAAGAAGGCGTCCGACGCCAGCACGGCCCCGGAAATCCGGTCCCCCGCCTTCTTCACCGCGATCTCCGTCGAGTCGATCCGGCTCATCTGGCCCGCCCCGGCGCCCAGAAGCATCCGATGCTTGCACACCGCGATGGCGTTCGATTTGATGTGGCGCACGATGGCCCATGCGAAACGCAACTCGCGGAACTGTTCCTCGGTCGGCGCGGCCTGCGTGACGACGCGCCACTGGGACTCGGGATCGGGCAGCACGTCGGCCTCTTGCAGGAGCATCCCTCCCTCCAGGAACCGATAAGCCCACGGCTCGGGAGAGTCGATCGCGCCGACTTTCATCAGGCGGACGTTGGCTTTCCATTTGGGCCGGGTGGTCAGGGCCTCGAAGGCTTCCGGTTCGAAGTCCGGGGCCACGATGGCCTCGACGAACAGCCCCGGTTCGCACAATGCCTCGGCGGTGGCCCGGTCGACCACGCGGTTCAACGCCAGCACCGATCCAAAGGCGCTCACCGGATCGCCCGCCATCGCCTTGCGCAAGGCCTCGCAAAGCGACTCGTCCACCGCGGCGCCGCAGGGGTTGTTGTGCTTGATCACTGCGGCCGCCGGCTCGGTAAAGCCCCGCACGATGGCCAAGGCGCTCTCCAGATCGAGCAAGTTGTTGTAGGAAAGCTCCTTGCCGTGAAGCTGCTCGGCGGAGACCACGTTGCCCGGCCGCGATTCGGGACAGGCGTACAGGGCCGCTGCCTGATGGGGGTTTTCGCCGTAGCGGAGCACCTCCTTGCGCACGTAGCTCAGGGTCACGGTGCTCGGAAACGGCCCTTCGGCGGTTCGCCCCGCGAAAAACTCGGCGATCGCGCGGTCGTATTGGGCCGTGTGGGCGAACGCCTCGGCGGCCAGCCGCTTGCGCAGCTCCAGCGTGGTGCCCCCGGACTGGCTGACTTGTTCGAGGATCTCAGGATACTGGCGCGGGCTGGTGGCGATCGTGGTGAAGGCGAAATTCTTGGCCGCCGCCCGGACCATGCTGGGGCCGCCGATGTCGATATTCTCAACGGCCTCCGCCTCGGTCACGCCCGGCTTGGCCACGGTGGCGGCGAACGGATAGAGATTCACCACCACCAACTCGAACGTCAGGATCCCGTGCTCGGCCAACGCCCGCATGTCCTCGGGGTTGTCGTGGCGGCAGAGAATCCCTCCGTAGACCTTGGGATGGAGCGTCTTGACCCGGCCGTCCATCATCTCCGGGAAGCCGGTGTACTGCGAAACGTCCCGAACCGCGATGCCCTCCTTCTCCAGAAAGCTCCGCGTGCCGCCGGTGCTGAAAACCTCCACGCCCCGCGCGCTCAGGCCGCGGGCGAATTCCGCGAGGTTCGACTTGTCGCTGACGCTCACCAGAGCCCGACGGATGGGGGGAAATGCCATGCGATTCTCCTTGCCAAATCCCAGGAGGCCGAACACGCTCCCATGTTTACCGGCTTGGGCTGCATTGGTCAAGGACCAACTGCGGACGGCACGGCTTTCGCAGCGGCGCTCGCCCCGCGGCAAGCGCCCCTTTCACCACGTCAGTCGATGCATCTTGGGGCCCGCGCTGGCGTGGTCGATCTCCAAACGGCGCGTCTGGCCGTCGCGGCGGGCCGTCACTTGATACTTGCCGAAAAAGCCGCGGAACCGGGCGACGCCCGCCGCGTCCGTCCGGACCTTGGCGCGCGTGGTCCATTGGCGATGGATGAGTTCCTCGAGGGCCCGGTAGGCGGCCTTCGGCCGAAGCGCCGAGTCCAACAGTCCGCCTTGGGCCTCGTTCTCGCCCTGCACCGCGGTCCCGTCGCCAAGATTCCACCAGGTGATGCCGGCCATCGTCGGGGCGCTGAACCACAGCCGATAATGATCGCGCACCACCTCGGCCTGGAGCGATTCTCCGTCGGGGCCCGCCGAGGGGATGGTGATTTCCGTGATGTAAAGCGGGAGCCGAAGCTCGGCCATCTTTTCGTACAAGTCGAGCATCCGGCCCGGATCGCAACTCGGGCCGGCCAAATGGGCGTCCAGCGCGGCGCGGCGGAAAAAGTGGTATTGCAGCCCAATCCCTTGAACCCGCGCGCCTTGGGCCAACAGCCCCCGGATTTGGGCCACGTAAGGGTTCTTCTCGAAGGGAAGGAAGTTGTAATCCGTGACCTCGTTGATCATCAGGAGGCAGCGGCTGGGGAACACCTTCGCGGCCTCGGCGAACGCCCACGCCACGTAGGCCCGGTCGGGGCTGTAAAGCGGATAGCGCTTGTCGCACACGAGCGATTCGTTGACCACGTCGAAAATCCGGATCGCGTCGCCATAGCGTTCGGCGATCTCGCGAAAGCGCTTGCGATACAAGGCCCGCAACGCCTCGGGGTCCTTGGGCAGCCATGACGGATTGTAGGCGTGCCAGAGGAGCGGATGGCCCTTCAGGGTGATGCCCTCTCGGGCGGCCCAGGGGACAAAGCGATCGACGGGCGGTCGGCGCCAGATGTCGCGAGCCCCCTCGGTGTATCGCAACTCGCCCGGCGTCGGCTCCGTCGCTTCCCAATACAGCGGCACGGTGGCGAAATTGAACAGCCGCGCGAACGCCTCCTCATACCGCCGGTTTTCCTCCGCGGTCTTGAATTGCCCCAAGACGAAGGCGTTGCAGCCGAAAAGGAATTCGTGGCCGACCTGCTGCGCCTCGACCTCGGCTCCCGGCACCGGCCGCCCCGCCGCGTCCACGACCTCGATCGTCGCGTCCCCTTTTCGGAACCGCTCGATGTTGCCGTCGATCCGCCGGGCGAGTGCCTCGTCGCGCCATTTGTTTTGATACGCCTCGGGCGGACGGGCGAAGGCCGAATTCGCCGCCAGGCACGCCAGCACGACGGTCCAAGCCAGCCGCTGCGGCGGGCAAAGCCGCCGGCCCGCCTCGTTTCCCCACTCGCTTGACCGGTCCGCGCCGCTCATGGCGTTCCTCCTGCCAACCAACGACGATGGTTTCCGCGCCGCTCGCCCGCGGATTCGTTTTCGCGGCCTTTGCCGCGACGATCTTCAGTTGGGGCCCTCCGGCCCGCCGTCGGCCGCGGACCCTTCCCGGCTCGTCCGCGTGCCGCGCCCCGCGACGCTCGTTGCCTTGCGCGCCTCGTCAGGCGAGCGCTGACTTGGCTCCCCATTCCCGCCAAAGCGGCCGCCGTTCCGAGCGCGACCGGGATTCTAGAGATGGTATTCCTTGATCTTCCGGTACAGGGTCCGCTCGCCAATCCCAAGCATCTTGGCGGCTTCCTCGCGGTTTCCGCCGGTCGCGCGCAGGGTCTCGGCGATGAACAGCCGTTCGATCTCCTCCAGGGACTTGCCCACCAGGCCGGCCAGCGACTGCGCGGAGGGCTCCGGCGGGGGCTCGATCGGGTCGGCCAGCTCTTCGGGCAGGTCGTCCATGTCGAGCAGGCCGTCGTAATCGACCACGACCATGCTCTCGACCACGTTGCGGAGCTGCCGCACATTGCCCGGCCAGTCGAACCCAAGCAGCTTGCGCCGCGCCGGAGGGGAAACGCCCTTGATTTGCTTGCCGTGCTTGCGCGCGAACAGACGGATGAAATGGTCGATCAAGATCGGCACGTCCTGGCTGCGTTCGCGCAGACTCGGCAGCCGGATCGTCACGACCTTCAGCCGGTGGTAAAGGTCGTTGCGGAACGCCCCCGCGGCGATCGAGTCCTCCAGATTCCGGTTGGTGGCCGAGAGGATGCGGACATTCACCTTGATCGAGTCGTTGGAGCCCACGCGAGTGATTTCGCCATTCTCCAGCACGCGCAACAGCTTGATCTGGGTCACCAGAGGCATGTCGCCAACTTCGTCGAGAAACAAGGTGCCGCCGTGCGCATACTCGAACTTGCCCACCCGGTCGCTCGACGCGTCGGTAAACGCCCCCTTCACATGGCCAAACAACTCGCTTTCCAGGATGTTCTCGCTCAAGGCCGCGCAGTTCAGGGCCACGAAGGGCTTGTTCTTGCGAGGACTGTTCTGGTGGATGGCCTGCGCGACCAGCTCCTTGCCGGTGCCGGTTTCGCCCTGAATCAAGACGCTCGCGTTGGTCGGCGCGATCCGCTTGAGCTTCTCGATGACCTCGCGCATCTGGGGGCTGTCGCCAACGACGCCCTCGAAACCGAACCGCTCATCCAGGCGGCGCTGCAAGTCGACGTTGGCCCGCCGCAGCCGGGCGCTCTCGGCGGCCCGTTGGACCACCGCCCGGAGTTGACCCAAATCGAGCGGCTTGAGCAGGTAGTTGAACGCCCCTTGCTGCATCGCCGCCACCGCCGACGGAACCGTCCCGTGGCCAGTCACCACGATGACCTCGGCCAGGGGAAGCTCTCTCTTGGCCCGAGCCAGGATGCCCAGGCCATCGATGTCGTTCATCACCAGGTCGGTAATGATGAGGTCGTAAGTCCCTTCCTCGATCATCCGGGCCCCTTGGACGCCCGAGGTGGCCACATGACACGAAAACCCCACCCTCTCCAAACTCTCCCGAACTACCTCGGCGTGGGATTCGTCGTTGTCAATGATGAGGACCTCGATCGGCGGGCCCGATCCGTTGTCCGGCGGTTTAGGGTGCGATTCGCTCATGCCGACGATGATACCGCACCAGGCAAGGGCGGACCAGCCCGGACCCCCAACGACGAGCCACGTGCGCCGGGCGCAGGTGGTTGAGAATGGGCAGGTTCCCCGGCGTTTCGTTCAGACGCTTATTCCCAGATATTCCCAGAGGGCGGCGCAGTAGCTCAAAGGATCGCGGACGTTTCGAAGCTCGCGAGGAACGAGGCTTTGCCAGGTCACGAGGCGTGGCTTTGTTGATAGATGGCCTGGAGCAAGCTCTGCACGTCAGCGTATTTCTTCTTGGCGGCCAAGGCGGCGTCGAGCAGACGGCGGGCGTCGCTGGCCGTATGCCCCAGGCCGCACAGGATTTCGAACGTCTGGGACACGATGTCCGGTTCGACCTCCGCCTCGCGGGCTTCTTCGTGTGCGACCATCAAGGCGAACTTGGGCACTTTGCGCCGCAGCTTCGCGATGATCCGTTCCGCGGTGGCAGGCCCCACGCCGGGCAGCGCGGACAGCGTCTTCGCGTCCTGCTCCTCGATAGCCGTGGCGATTTCCTTGACCGGCCGGACCATGGCGCGCAGGGCCTTCTTCACTCCCACGCCGTCCACGGAGCAGAACAGGTCGAAAAACTCCCGCTCCGGTTCCGTAAGGAAACCGATCAGGCGAGGCGTCATGCGGCCCTGCATCGGGTTGCCCTCGAGATACTCGATCGTGTGCAGGCTGATCTCGTTGCCCACCGACCGTTGGAGCTGGCGCCTGGCAAACTCGGGGATCAGCACTTGGTACTCAAAGGCCCCGACTTTCAGCGTCAACTCGTCCTCGAATACTTGGCTCAGCATGCCCGTGATCTTGCTGATCAATTCGATTCCCCTCTCGTGGACCGCCGCGGATGCCTGCTTATCCCCCGCGGCGTTGATTTTACTGGGGCTATCCAGCGTGGTCCACCGGAACCGGGCGTGTCGGCTGGGTCGCGACGCAGTTGCCCTGGGCACAAAGGGGTTGTGGGCCGAAGGGTAGGCCGTCGCGGGCTGCCGCGATTTTCGCGGCAAAGTCTGCGAAAATGGGGATTTCCTGGGCGCCAATAACGGGGCACGCCCCAGGAGCGGTTACCGAAGGGCGTGGCCAGGGCGACCCGCGATCGACTACGCAGATCAAAACTCTGGACGTGCCATCCGAACCGCCACTTTCCAGTTCCGTCCGAGGCAACATGCCAGAACACAGCGGTCAACCGGCTAATCGGCGAATCTTCGTCTGATGGGGGGGTTGATCGTCATCCAAAAGATAGCACGGGTTCTCGCTATGCCGGGTCTGGGAAAACCGGTATCATGAATGCGGACCAGGGTCATGAGAAGGATCTCGCCCATCGCGGTCCAGCCAATGTCGAATGGAAGGCAAGCGGGCCCACGGCGAAGAACGACATTGTGGGGGAGAGATCCCGGGATTCGTTGCGACGAATCGGAGGGACGAACGATGTCGATTCAGGTGATATGCCCCAACGGGCACCTCTTGACCGTGCCCGAATCGAGTGCGGGTCGGATGGGGCTGTGCCCCGTTTGCAAGGCGCCCGTCAAGGTCCCTTTGGCAGATACCCGGCCGATTACGGAAGATGCGGTGGTCGGCGTTCTTGGGGAAGGGCTGCACCCACCATCTGGCCCGACGAGTTCGACAAGCAGAGATCGTGGTGCAGCTCAGGCCGATACCGCCCAGACCCACTCAAACAGGTGTCCAATTTGTCATCGAGAGGTGGGTGACTTCATGTCGAAGTGCCCGTTCTGTCATAGTCATTTGGTGGTATAAATATCCACTCTGTCAAGCGGTCTCTGGCCCTGTTGCGGTGGCTGAAGATATACTATGTTGGATTATTGAAGGTCTCCTTCCTTGTTGACACGCAACGGTTGAAGAGGCCCTGGAACGGAGCGAACGGATTGGGACCCGGGCGCGGCCACGCCCAGGATGGCTCGTGGGAACCGGCGGTTCTGTTTCGGGGGTTTTTGAGGACCGTTGCGGATGCGAATGGCAGAGTCAAGTATTTCGGTCTACAGCCCTGAGTCGCTGTTGGCCGTCTTTGGCGTCCGCGACCAGCACGTCCGCAGAATACGCGAGGCGTTCGGAGTGCGCGTCTCCGCGCGGGACGGTCGGATCCACATCGAAGGCGATGAGGAAGCGGTGATCCAGGCGACCGAGGTTCTCGAGCAGCTTCGGTCGCAGGCCGCCGAGGGCACGGTCACCTCGGACGACGTGAGCCGGTTGTTGACCGGCGTGCGGCGCGGCGAAGTCCCGGCGCCCGCCGCTCCGTTGGTCGTTCATGGGGGGAGGCAGATTCGGCCCCGCTCGCCCGGTCAGGCCCGCTACGTGGCGGCAATCCGCGAGCACCACGTGACGTTTTGTTATGGGCCGGCCGGGACGGGAAAAACGTATCTGGCGGTGGCCACGGCGGTGACGGCGCTCCGCTCGGAGCAAATCCGCAAGATCGTCCTGGTTCGACCCGCCGTCGAGGCGGGGGAGAGTCTCGGATATCTCCCCGGCGACTTGCAAGCCAAGATCAATCCGTATCTGCGCCCCTTGACCGACGCCCTCCGGGAAATGCTGGATCATGACACGATCAAGCGTTACATGGAGCAGGACGTCATCGAGGTCATTCCCCTGGCGTACATGCGGGGCCGCACGCTCAACGAGGCCTTCATCATCCTGGACGAAGCCCAGAACACGACGGTCTCGCAAATGAAGATGTTCCTGACCCGGATGGGAAACGGCTCGAAGATCGTGGCCTCCGGCGACGTGACGCAAGTCGACTTGCCCGCCCACACGCGGAGCGGGCTGATCGACGGCTTGGAGCGCCTGCGGGGCATCCGAGGCTTCGCGGCCGTCGAGTTGAGCCAGGCCGACATCGTCCGCCATCCGATGGTCCAGGAAATCGTCCGGGCCTACGACACGAAGCCCGGCAGGCGGCATTGACACCCATGGCCACAGGCGTTCAACGTCGGACGCGTTGGGAGCGGGTCGCCGCGCTGGAGTTGCCGCCGAGCCGGTGGGAACAGGCGTGGGCCAGGGTGCATCGCGGGGACGTTCTGCTTCGCGTGGGCCTGTGCCTGGCGACCGCGGTCGTGCTCTGCGTCGTGATTCGCGGTTGGCACCCGCCGTTCGTCTTCCGAGCCGGCCAGGTGTTGTTGCGCGAGGTGGTGGTCCGCCACCCTTTCCAGGCGGTCGACCCGGACCGCACGGAAGCCGCCCGCGAAGCTGCCCGCCGCCAGGTCCGCCTGGTTTACCAGCATGATCCGCGGTCCCTGGAACAATTGACGGCGGCGATGGAAATGGCGATGCGTGAGGTGCTTGCGGCGGAGAGTTGGTCGGCCGTGCCGCCCCAAGTGTGGGCCGACTTCGCTCCGCGGACCGACGGGCCGCCGGTCGACTTTGAAGAGGAGTCCAAGCAGCGATTCAGCAAGCTGAAGCAGTTTCTTGCCGGCGACCAGGGGCTCGCCGAGTTTCGCAAGAGCGTGGCCGACGCCCTGGCGCCGTTTCGGGAACGGGGCCTCCTGGCCAAGCAGACTCCGCGCCTCGGTCAGGCCGGTGACGAGATCGAAGTCTATCCGGCCGGCCGCCCGGACCAGCGCCGAACGGTCAAGGTCGCCGACGTGGTGTTGGGGTCGGGCGGCGCGCTGCGCACGGCGTTGCGCCGCGAATTCGAGTCGCCCGAAGTGGCCGACTGCGTCTACGATTGGCTCGACCGTCGGTTCCGCCCCACGTTGCAGCGCGACGACGAGGAAACCAAGAAGGCCATGGACCAGGCGGCCCGGGCGGTCGGCGACGAGGTGGTGACCTACGCCGCCGGCGAGGTCTTGGCCCCGGAGGGCGAGCCCCTGAAGAGCGAGCAGATTCGCTTGCTGCGGCTGGAATACGAGGCCGCGATGGCGGCGCGGCCCTGGAGCCAGCAGGTCGGCCGCGCGCTGGCGGTCGTCGCCTTGATCTGCGCCCTGTTCGGCCTGGGCGCCGCCTACGCCGTGTATCGCGAGCCGCGGTTGACCTTCAGCCTGGGGCGGCTCAGCGCGGTGCTAGCCCTGTTGGTCGCGACCGTGGCCCTGGCCCGGTGGGGGGCCTCGGACCCTTGGCGGGCCGAGTTGGTCCCCGTCCTCTTGTTCGGTCAGACCATCGCCA
>Ga0073932_1002698_pt1 | contig 26374 bp, 23 predicted proteins | sample DewCreD2012metaG_FD_76967 | JGI IMG/M metagenome (GOLD analysis project Ga0073932, IMG submission 76967) | Hot spring sediment bacterial and archeal communities from British Columbia, Canada, to study Microbial Dark Matter (Phase II) - Dewar... ...
AGTAGACCCCGATGGTGGCGGCCTTCTCGGAATACCATTCGGGGGCCGCCCCCGCGATGGGAAGGTCGCTGATGTCCACCCCCAGGGCGTTGGCCAGCGCCGAGGCCAGCACCAGGATGCGGACGTTGTCCACGCAGCTCCCCATGTGCAGCACCGGCGGGATTCCCAGGGCACCGCAGATTTCCTTGAGGCCCGGCCCGGCGAGGCCGGCCGCCTCGGCCTGCTTGAATCCCGCCTTGGCGTTGGCCACGGCGGCGCATCCGGTGTCCACCACCAGGATGTCGTTTTCGATGAGGCGTCGGGTCAGGGTCACATGCCCGTAATCCTGCTTGATGCGGGGGTTGTTGCAGCCCACGATGCCGACGGCCCCTCGGATCTTGCCGGCCTTGATGGCATCCAATAGAGGCTCCGGCGTTCCGCCCAGAGCCCCCACGATGGACTCCACCGAGAAGCCCCCCACCGATGCCACAGGCTCCACGGGAATGTAGACCTCGCCGCGCCTTCCGAAGTTCTCGACGGCCTCCTTCACCAGCTCCATGGCCTTGGCCGCCGCGTTGTCGGGGTGGAACTCCCGGTGCTCCATGCCGGGGAACTTGGCCTTGTCGCTGGTGCTCACCATCTTGGTGTGGTAGCACGCAGCCACCGTGCCGAGGGAGGGCATGATGCACTGGTAATCCACCAGCATCAGGTCCACCGCCCCGGTCGTCAGGACCAGCTCGGTGGTGAGATGGTTTCCGGCCATGGGCACCCCCGCACGCATGAGGAGCTCGTTTCCCGTGCAGCAAACCCCGGCCAGGTTGATCCCTTTGGCTCCCCTGCCCTGGGCCATGGTCACCAGCTCGGGGTCCTGCACCGCCCGCAGGATCATCTCCGAGACCACCGGGTTGTGCCCATGGACGATGATATTCACCTCGTCCTTTTTCAACACGCCCACATTGACGGCGTTGGCTCCCGGTTTGGGGGTCCCGAAAAGGATGTCCGAGACCTCGGTGGCGATCATGGAGCCCCCCCAGCCGTCGGAAAGGGCGTTGCGCACGCCGTGCAGCAGGAGGCTCACCCAGTCGTTGTCCACGCCCATGTGCGTCCGGTGCATCATCTCCGAGGTTTCCCGGTCGATGCCCCGCGGCGCCACCCCGATCCGCCTCCAGAGCTCCTGGCGTTTCGCCGGCGCCCGCTTGAGGAGAGTCAGTTCCTTCCGGCGCGTTCCGTATTCCTCGCTCATGACATCGGCGAGCTCGCCGGCGATCTGCTCCGGCGATTTGCCGTCGACGGCCACGCCGAATTCCGCCGCGAGCCTCTCGAGCTTTTCCACGTCCCGAATCTGGTAGCCCGGCGCGCGGCCATGGGCCACTTCCCCCAGGACCTCCACGAGGTCGCGCCCGTGGTCCGAATGGGACGCCGCTCCCGCGGCGATCATCCGGCCGAGGTTCCGGGCCACGATGATGTCGGCGTCGGCCCCGCAGACACCACGCTGGGGACCATCCCCGAAGGGATCGATCCTGCACGGTCCCATGATGCAGATGCGGCAGCTCAATCCCATCTCGCAGTAGCCGCAGTTGGGCTGCTGCGCCGCGTACCGGTCCCAAACCGTCTCCACCTGATCCCGCTCCGCCTTCTTGAGGAGCAGCTGACCATCTTCAGTGATGGTATTCATTGAAAACTCACGACCCATTGAATGCCTCCTTCGTGACATGCCTGCCCGGACGATGAGCGGATCACACCCACCGCGACAATGAGGACTCTGTCATCTGCTCGCGAAGAGACCCGAAGCTGCGGAGAGAAACCCTCTCCCATCCTGAATTGCATCCCGCCGCCCAGCCTCTTCACGATAAAACCAACCAGAAACCAGGGACCAGAAACCGGGAACCAGGAACTAGAAACCCGACTTTCCAAGCTCGATCTGTTTTCGCTTGACCGCCTGCAGCAGTGCGAAGCCGGGGGACAGCTCCGCCTGGGGGGCTCCCTGGGAAACGGTGCGGGCCACTTCGTCGGTCTTGCGCTTCATGGCGTCGGTCATGTCCTCGAAGGTCAGAGCGCCGCTTTTGCAAATCTCCACACACGCGGGAATCAGCCCCTGCCGCTGGCGGTCGACGCAGTTGTCGCACTTGACGGCGATTCGCCTGCCGGGCATGGCCGAGCTGTCTTCGTGATAGCGGATGACCCCGAAGGGACAGGCCATGGCGCAGGAAGCGCAGTTGATGCAGATGTCCGGCTCGATAAGCACCGTCTCCCGCTCCTTGTCCCTGCGAATGGCCCCCGGCAGGCACGCCAGCATGCAGGGCGCGGGGTCACAGTGCCGGCAGCGGTTGGGGAAGCCCTCGGCATGGAGCCCCACCCCCACGTGGATACGGGGCCTGGGCGTGGGCGTTTCCAGCACCGCCGTCAACAGGCTTTGGGTTTGTGAGTGCGCGGTGGCGCACGCCAGGCGGCATTGCATGCAGCCCACGCACCTTTCCGGGTGAACCACGACTTGTTTCATACAGCCTCCTCCATTGAGAGCTTCTCATTGCACCCCGTCGGGGCATAACGACCTTCTCAGCCGGTCTTCAACTCGAAACTCGGAACCTCTTACAGCAACTGCCCCACATTGAAGGAACGACCCACCAGGCTCTCCCTGGGCTTCCTCACCGGCAGCTCCCGATGGATCAGGGACATGAGCACCCCGCCCTGCTCGATGTCGTTCACGAGGGTCATGCCGACCAACCGGTCTTCCCTGAAAACGAGCCTGCGATGCGTACCGGCGCGGCGGTCCGTTTGCTGCAGCACGTCGAACCCATCGTTTTCCGGCGGGCTCACCCAGCCGGCGGTCATGACATCGAGGCCGAAGATCCGGATCACGTTGCGGCTCAGGCTCCCCTTGTAGGTCACCTGGCGCCCGGCCATGTTCATCCCGGCGATGCGACCCTGCTGAACGGCCTCGGGCCAGATGGCGTTCACCCAGCGGGTCTTCCTGGCGATGTCCACGGACTCGGCCACATCTCCCGCCGCGAAGACGCCCGGAATCGAGGTTTGCAGGTGCTCGTCCACCAGGATCCCGAGATCCACGGGGATGCGATCCCGCGGAACGAAATCCAGGGATGGAAGCACTCCCTTCCCGATAACCACCATGTCGCATTCCACGGTGCCGCCGTCCGAGAGGCGCGCGCCCTGCACCACTCCGTTTCCCTCGAAGGCCTCGACCGCCACCCCCACCCGGACTTCCAGTCCGCAACGGGTGAGCTCATCTCGGATGAGCATGCCGGCGGTTTTGTCCACCTGCTGCGAAAGCGGGTAGTCGGATCGGATGAGCATGGTCACGTCAAGGCCGCGCCTGAGCAGCCCGTAAGCGGCCTTGAATCCCACCAGTCCGCCTCCGAGGATCAGCGCCTTTCGGGCCCGCGGCAGCACCTCGAGCATCCGCCGCACATGCGCCTCGGTGCGCATGGTGAAGATGGAGCCGAGGTCGGCGCCTGCCGCTTTCACGGGTCGCGGGTCGGCACCCGTTGCGATGAGAAGCCGATCGTAGCCGAATGCACGGCCGTCGCCGAGGCGAACCTGCCTTCCCACCACGTCCAGCGAAGTGACGCGACTCCCCAGGACCGCCTGGATCCCGAGGCTTTCATAAAAGCTCGAACCCCGGATCGGAAGGCGGTCGGCCGCCACGGAGCCCTCCAGCACCATGCTGATCATGGGACGGCAGTAAGGATCGACGGCCTCATCGGAGATCATGGCGATGGAGCCCCGAGAATCCAGGCTGCGTATGGCCTCGGCCGCATGGACGGCTGCAACCCCGTTTCCGATGATGACGTATTTCATGCATGCCCTCCGGAAGGTTTCAAGTGAAGGATTCCGAGTTTCGAGCAGAGGGTTTCTCCCTGCCCTCCGCGCCTCCGCGATGCGTCGCGGCTTCATGCGCCGGTGCCGGGCTCCCGCTCGATGGTGGACTGTCCGGGCAAGACCTCGCTCTCCTCCAGCTCGCCCGAAACCTGGAATTTGCGCATGAAACGGAGGTCAATGAAATTCTTGAACTTCAGAACCATCTTCCCCGCGACGGTGACGCCTTGCTTCCAGAGAATGCCTGTGCCGTCCCCCATGTTCAGAATGAGCATGGGAGGCGATCCCGGTGAGAAACGCCTGAAAGACTTCCCCTCGAGGGAGGCCATCAGGTTGTGATAAAGGATGGGATTCTGCCTTACCGCATAGACTCCCACCTTGGCGAGTCGCATGCCCTCCACGGCGATGCAGTCCCCGCCACCCAGCAGGTGCGGATGATCGGGTGAGCGCAGGGTGCGATCCACCCAGAGCTCTCCGCGGTGTCCCGTGGAGAGCTTCGAATTGACGAACAATTGCGAGGGTGTGACTCCAACGGCAACGAACGCGAGATCGCAGTCGAGAGCACTCCCGTCGGAGAGGAGCACCGTCTGGCCCGCGAAAGAATCGAGGTGGACCCTCTCGATCACGTTCAGGCCCCTGCGCAGCAGCGAGCCACGAGCCAGTCCGCGGGCTTTGGGTGGGGCGTCGCGAAGGAGCTCGCGCCCGGCCACGAGCGTGATCCTGGGTTCGATACCCGCGTCATGAACGAGCTTCCAGAGGTTTCCGGCGATCTCGACCCCCGCGGCACCGCCCCCGACGACGACGAGACGGAGCGGCCCCCGCCTGATGAGGTTCTGGAGCTCAAGGCGGGCCAGGTAAAGATTGAAAACCGGCTTCACGGGAACCAGCCGCTCCACCGACCCTCCCGTCCAGGCAACGGATACGTAGCTCCCGGTGTTGAAGGAAGCCACGTCGAAAGGAATGTGGACATCGTTGGAGAGCCACAGCAGCCGTTCGCGCGCATCGACGCGGACGACCCGCGCGGCCACGAAAACGCCGCCGCGGTCCTCGATCATCCTGCGTATGTGAAACCTCGTCTCCTGGGGGCGAAAGACCCCGGAGAGCATGCCGGGGCCCATTCCGGAATAGTACTGGTAGGGAGAGGGGCTGATGAGGGTCACCCGGTGTCCCTTCTCAATGAAGTCACCGGCACGGAGGAGGACGGTCATGTGTGCATGTCCACCGCCAACTAGGACCAGGTGCTTTCCCATGGCATTGGTTCCAATGCGTCGAGAGGGGTCACGAGTGTCAGGATCGCTTTACCCTGGCAGCTTGATAGATTCTTATGATATTTGAAGCCATTGTCAAACATTTCGGAAGGACTGGCTTCGAGCAAAGTGCCGGCACGGAGGTGATCATGCCAACCCAACGCGAGCAGGGAGTCATCGATGAGTTTCAGCAGAGAAGAAAGCGCATGATGTGCTCCTTCGGGTTCTGCATCCTGCTCATCATCCTCGCGCTGCTGATCCTGCAGGTGATCGACAATCGGCCCAGTCTCCTCGGAATCAGCCAGGCGGCATGGAAATCTTTTTCCGCTGTGCAGCTGACGCTCGGAATCCTCCTGGCCATCAGGGGTTACTGGCAATACCGCTGCCCCGTGTGCGGCGAAATCGTCAAGGGGCACGACAAGTTCTATTTCGGGGTCCTGACGGATCCCGGTCATTGCCCCAATTGCCAGAGCAGGCTTCGGGAGTGACATGGGGGGAGACAGCCATCCGAAGCGGGCCCGGTCCAGAACCGGTAGATCGAAGCTCGAAACCGGAAACTCGAAAACCTTTCCAGCATGGAGCACCCAGCATGAATCGAGCCTCACATCGCTTGTTGATGGCCTGCCTCTGCGTCTTCTTCTGCACTTGGTCCGGAGACGCCACCGCCGCCTCCCGGACCGTGCCCCTCACCATCCTGCACATGAACGACCTCCACGGGCACATCCTCCCCTACCTGGACAAAACCATTCGGGAGGACAAGATGGTCAGCGGCGCCGCAAACTTCGCGGCCGTCATCCAGCGGGAGCGGGCCGCGAACCCCGAAGGAACGATCCTCCTCTCCGCCGGGGATATGTTTCAGGGGACTCCCATTTCCAATGTTTTCAAGGGAGAGCCCGTCATCGAGATCATGAACGCCCTGCGGTTCGATGCCATGGCCCTGGGCAATCATGAATTCGACTGGGGGCGCGAGACCCTCGGCAAGCTGAGGACCGCCGCCCAATTCCCGTTTCTTGCCGCAAACATCGTGGCCCCCGGTGGCGCGGGTCTGGAAGGCACGAAACCTTACGTGCTGCTGAAGCGTGGCGGCATCGACCTGGCCGTCATCGGCGTGATCACGCCGGAGACCAGGTATTCGACGAAGCCGGCCCACGTGGCTGATCTCTCTTTCCTGGACCCGGTCTCCGTCATGCCGGAGATGATCGGGAGGGTGCGCGTGGAAGGGGCGGGACTGGTCATCGTGTTGTCGCATCTCGGCCTCGACGCCGACCAGGAGCTGGCGCGGAAGGTGACGGGAATCGACGTCATCGTCGGGGGACACAGCCACACCGCGATGACGGAGCCCCTGCGCGTCGATGACACCATCATCGTTCAAGCGGGTTATTACGGTATCTACGTCGGGGCCCTCGGCCTGGAGGTCGATTCCGAAACGCGCCGAATCACGCGTTACACGACCCGGGATGTCCTTCGGCCGGTGGTGGTCGACGAGCAGGCGCATGCCGACCCGGCCATCGCAAGCCTGGTGGACCGGTATGCCCAAAAAATCAAGGCTGAATTCGCCAGGGTGGTGGGCAGGGCGGAAGTCGATCTCATACGCCAGCCCATGGCCGAATCCAACGTGGGCAATCTCATCGCCGACGCCATGCGGGAAGCGGGCGGCGCGGACATCGGCCTTCAAAACGGCGGGGGCATTCGGGCCGATCTCCCGGCGGGGGACATCACCCTCGAGCATCTGTACACGCTGCTTCCCTTCGACAATATCCTGGTCACCATGACCCTCAAGGGGCAGCACGTTCTTCAGCTCCTCGAAACCAGCGGCGAGCAGCACACGAGGATTCTGCAGATTTCGGGGCTTTCAGTCGAATACGACCTGGACCGGCCAGCCGGCTCCCGCGTGGTCCAGGCCGTCGCCAATGGTGAGCCGCTTAAGCCCGATGCCTCGTACCGGGTGGCCACCAACGACTTCCTGGTGGCCGGAGGCGATCGGTTCACGGCGTTCAGGGAGGGAACCGACCTGGTGTATGGAGATCCTCTGCGGGATGTCGTAGCCGACTATCTCAGGAAGCACTCGCCCGTGAAACCGGCCATTGAAAAGCGCATCGTAATCAGGAACTGAGAATGAGCGAGCGCATCACGGTGACCGTCAACGGAAGCCCTGTCGAGATCTTCCGGGGAATGAAGGTCAAACACGCACTCATGGCCTTCAATCAGGATCTTTATGCGGCGGCAGCCCAGGGCAGAATCCTCGTCGAAGATTCGCGGGGCTTCCGAATCGGCCTGGAAGGCGCCCTCTCCGACGGCTCCAGGATCATCACGCGGCCTAGCGGCGGCCAATGAGCGAGCCATGGACCGGAAGGACCCAGCTGGCTCGCCCGCCGCCCCTGCGCCACAATGGAGGAGCACCGTGATCCAGCTCCTCGGGAAAGAAGACCGTCGTTGAAACCAATGGCTTGAGTTGCGCGGCGGCGGGGCGAGATCTCGAAGGTTCGCCGGCGGGCTCGCCACCGCCGTCCGCTCCAGTTAATCACCGACCCTATGCGTTCCGCACTGTCGGAAATCCTTGAAAACACTTGGACTACGACCGGGGGAGATCAAAACGGTCGAGGTTCATCACTTTGTTCCAGGCCGCCACAAAGTCGTGCACGAACTTCTCCTGGGAGTCCTCGCATGCATAGACTTCCGCCACGGCCCGGAGCTGCGAATTCGAGCCGAAGATGAGGTCGACGCGGGTGCCGGTCCACTTGAGTTCGCCCGTTGCGCGATCACGCCCCTCGAACACGTCTGGATCTTCCGCGGTTGGCTTCCACGTCGTGCTCATATCGAGCAGATTCACAAAGAAGTCGTTGGTGAGCGTCTCGGGCCGCCTGGTGAAGACGCCGTGCCGGGACTGTCCGAAGTTGGCATTCAGGGCGCGCATGCCGCCAACGAGAACCGTCATTTCGGGAGCGGTCAGCGTCAGCAGCTGAGCACGATCAACCAGCAGCTCCTCCGCCGATACGGCATACTTGGCTTTCTGGTAGTTGCGGAATCCGTCCGCATACGGTTCGAGCACCGCGAATGACACGACGTCGGTCTGCTCCGGTGACGCGTCCGTGCGTCCCGGCGAGAAGGGAACCGTTACATCATGGCCGGCCTTTCTGGCGGCCTGCTCGACCCCCGCGCATCCAGCCAGGACAATCAGGTCGGCGAGCGACACCTTCTTTCCGCCGGACTGCGCCGTGTTGAAATCCTTCTGAATTCCCTCAAGGGTCTGCAGCACCGTCTTCAGTTGAGCCGGCTGATTGACTTCCCAATCCTTTTGCGGCGCAAGTCGGATACGCGCTCCGTTGGCACCGCCGCGCTTGTCGGAGCCGCGGAACGTGGACGCCGACGCCCAGGCGGTCGATACCAGCTGGGAGACTGACAAGCCGGAAGCGAGGACCCTGGCCTTGAGGTCTGCGATGTCCTTTGCGTCGATCAGCTCATGATCGACCGCAGGCACCGGGTCCTGCCAGATCAGCTCCTCTGCCGGAACCTCGGGGCCGAGATAGCGCGAGCGGGGGCCCATGTCGCGGTGCGTCAGCTTGAACCAGGCCCGGGCGAAGGCGTCCCTGAATTCCTCGGGGTTCTTCAGGTAGCGACGAGCGATTGGCTCGTAGATCGGATCGAAGCGCAGGGAGAGATCCGCCGTGGTCATCATCGGCCGATGCTTCTTCGTCGGATCGTGCGCATCAACGATCATGTCCCTTTCGTCCACGTCCTTGGCCAGCCACTGGTGAGCGCCGGCGGGGCTCTTGACCAGCTCCCAATCGTACTTGAACAGGACCCTCAAATAGCCCAGGTCCCATTTGGTCGGATTTGGCTTCCAGGCGCCTTCGATGCCGCTGCTGATCGTGTCCCCGCCCTTGCCGGTGCCGAAGCTGCTCTTCCAGCCGAGCCCCTGCTCCTCGATGGGGGCGGCTTCGGGCTCGGGTCCCACATGGGATGCAGGTCCGGCGCCATGACATTTGCCGAAGGTGTGCCCGCCGGCGACAAGGGCTACGGTCTCTTCGTCGTTCATGGCCATGCGAGCGAAAGTCTCTCGAACGTCACGGCCCGAGGCGACGGGATCCGGGTTGCCGTTCGGCCCTTCCGGGTTCACGTAGATCAGGCCCATCTGCACGGCGGCAAGCGGGTTCTCGAGATCCCGGTCGCCCGAGTAGCGCTTGTCGCCGAGCCACTCGGCCTCGGAGCCCCAATAGATGTCCTCTTCCGGCTCCCAAACGTCCTCGCGCCCACCGCCGAAGCCGAAGGTCTTGAATCCCATCGACTCCAGAGCGCAGTTGCCGGCGAGAATCATGAGATCGGCCCAGGAGATCTTCCTGCCGTATTTCTGCTTGATCGGCCAAAGCAGACGTCGCGCCTTGTCGAGGTTCACATTGTCGGGCCAGCTGTTGATCGGCGCCAGCCGCTGATTGCCGGTCCCCCCGCCGCCGCGGCCGTCGCCTTGGCGGTAGGTGCCCGCGCTGTGCCGAGCCATCCGGATGAGGAGCCCCCCGTAGTGATTCTAGTCGGCCGGCCACCAGTCCTGTGAATCGGTCATCAACGCATGGAGGTCCTTCTTCAAAGCCTGATAGTCGAGCTTTTTGAATTCCTCGGCGTAATTGAAATCCTCGCCCATTGGATTGCTCTTGTGCGAGTGCTGATGAAGAATCCTGAGGTTCAACTGGTTCGGCCACCAGTCCCGGTTCGTCGTGCCGCCGCGGACCGTGGATCCCATTACCGGGCGCTTGCTTTCCTCACTCATGATTCTCGCTCCTTTCGTTGTGTGAAGGACTCTCTACCAAAGCAACCTCAAGACGTTCAGGGAATGCCTCTGGACGAACGGCAAACCCTGGTCGCGAAGAGCCCTCTAAGATTCACTACAGACTGCCCTCCCTGACGTTCTCTTCACGGACTTAATCCGTCCACCGGAGGGCGTCTCATCCTCTTCGTTGCTATCGGCCTTCGCTTTGCACTCCGAGCAGAGGCCGTGGTATTCCATCCGATAGGTCTTGACTTCGAAACCTATCTTCTCACGGACCTCCTCCGGAGACATATGGGTCCCAGCCTCGAGATCCTGTATTCCCCCGCAGGATGTGCAAATGAGATTGATGTGGAAAGAGAGGTTGGCTTCATATCGATTGTCATCCCTGAATGTCAACATCTTGATGAGACCGTTCATGGTAAGCACATGCAATGTGTTGTATACCGTCGCCAAACTCAATCTGGGTTGAACCTTCCTCACCTCCTCAAAAATCTTGTAAGCGGCGGGGTGCTCGAGGGTAGAGACGAGGTAATCCACTATGGCTTTCCTTTGGCCGGTTATACGATAGCCGGCCGAACGAAGAGCCTGCTCCATTTCTTGTCTTTTTTTTACGGGCTCCAAGAGATCTCCTTCGCGGCCATGGCGTGATTAGAATCGTTCTAATTAGTCTTGTCAAGGGAGGCAGTGGAGGAAATTGGGCGGTCTTGCCCCGCAGGCGGCTCCAATTGACAATTTGGAGAGATAAACCGGCTCCATTGCCCGTCAGCGGTTGCCAAGCGCATCGCTTTTGCGGGAAAAATGTCGAGCAGAAGCAACCTGGAAAAGAACGGCGAATCGCGTTAAAATCGTTGCGTGGAGCGTTGCGCCATCGGAATGGCGCCCGGAGCAGGGGATTCGGCTGGCAGGGTTCAGGCTGGAGTGGGGACAAAAGTGATCGCTGCACAGGGTATCAGCAAGTTTCTCGCCAGGAAGGAACTTTTCCGGGACGTTTCGTTCCACATCAACCCGGGGGACCGCATCGGACTCATCGGGTCCAACGGTGCGGGCAAATCCACCCTGATGCACATCCTCATGGGCGAGGTGGAGCCGGATTCGGGCAAGGTCGCTCGATCCAGGCACCTGCGCATGGGCTATCTCCCCCAGCAGTGGACTGCCATTCAGGGCAAAACGGTCCTGGCTTACGCCACCGACATCGACGAGACCGTGCAGTCCCTGCGTCGGGAGCTCCGGGCCGTGGAGCAGAGGCTCCAGTCCGCCGCCGGGGGACCGGACTTCCAGGATGACTTGCTCCTGCAGGCCCATCTCCTCGAGCAGCTGGAACTGCTCGGAGGCTACGATCTCGAGGCTCGGGCGAGCAAGGTGCTCACGGGGCTGGGCTTTGGGACGGAGAGGCTTCATCAGCCCGTCTCGAGCCTGAGCGGGGGATGGGTCATGCGGCTCGAGCTGGGTCGGCTCCTCCTTTCGGAGCCGGATCTCATGCTCCTGGACGAGCCCACCAATCATCTGGACCTGGACGCCCTCACATGGCTGGAGGAATACCTGCTGAACACCCGCTCGGCGCTCCTCATCATTGCCCACGACCGGGCCTTCCTGAACCGCATCGTTCGGAGGGTTTTCGAGCTGGAGCTTGGACGATTCCAGGAATATGCGGGCAACTACGACTTCTATCTCCTGGAGAAGGCCCGCAGACAGGAGATCCTCCTGGCTTCCCACAAGAACCAGCAAGAACGGTTGCGCCAGATCGAGCGTTTCATCGATCGCAACCGCTGCCGCAAGGACCGGGCGAGGCAGGTCCAGAGCCGGATCAAGGCCATGGAAAGAATCGAGCGCATCGAAATCCCCGCCGAGGAGAGCACCATCCGGTTCAGCTTTCCCGAAGGCCCCCGTTGCGGGAAGCGCGTCATGGAGCTCCAGGACATCCGCAAATCCTACGGCGAACACGTCGTGTATGCAGGGGTGGACCTGGTTGTCGAGCGCGGGGACCGGATCGCATTCCTGGGACACAATGGCGCGGGCAAAAGCACACTGCTCAAGATCCTGGCCGGCGTGACCGAGCCCGATGCGGGAGAGCGCAGGGTCGGGCACCTGGTGACCCTGGGCTACTATGCCCAGGTCCAGTGGGAGCAGCTGCACTCCGAGTGGACGGTGCTCCAGGAAGCAACCAGCGTCGCCGGAGACCTGAGCCAGACTCAGCTGCGCGGGATGCTCGGAGCCTTCCTTTTCCAGGACGAGGACGTCCAGAAACGGGTTTCGGTCCTGAGCGGTGGGGAGAAGGCGCGCCTGACGCTCTGCAAGCTGCTCATCCAGCGTCCCAACGCCCTGTTCCTGGACGAGCCCACAAACCATCTGGACATCGCTTCGCGCAACGTGCTGGAGGAGGCCCTGAGGGATTTTTCCGGAACACTCTGCTTCATCAGCCACGATCGCCACTTCATCAACGCCATCGCCAACAAGGTGCTCCTGGTCGAGGGGGGTAGAATCCACCTCTTCCCCGGAAATTATGACGACTATGTGGGCATCTGGCGGCATCGGATGGATGCGGACTCCAGCCCGGCCTCGGAATCCTCGGCGGAGAGGAATGCGGACAAACCGGCCCCGGGAGCTTCGGGGGCCCGCAAGGCCCAGGAGCAAAAGCGGCTGGAGGCCCAGCGGCGCAATGAACTTTACCGCCTGAAGGCCCCGCTTCAGAAGGAGCTGGATCGGATCGAGGCTGACATCGAGCTCGAGCAGGCCCGGCTGGATGGATTCAAGGCGCAACTGGCGGATCCCATGACCTACCAGAATGGGGTGGACATCCGCCGGCTGAAGCAGGATTTCGACGATTGTCACGCCCGGGTGATGCGGATCACGGAGGACTGGGAGCGGGTGGCGCTCGAGATCGAGGAGATCGAGACCCGATTCTGGAACGGGCAGGCCGGGTGACAAGGAGATACGTTTCTGGTTTCCGGTTGCCGGAATCCAGAGGACTTACAGAGGACGCAGGTTCTCATCTTTCACCGGTAGGTCGATGGTTTTCACAGCCGTTGAGATGAAAGCCTGTCAATGGACTTTGCGCGGCAGAGAGCCTCCCCCTGGCGTTCTTCGCGCCTTTGCGGCAAGACCCGACCAACAGCGAGGACACATGGACATACACCGCCTGGAGGTGTTCTGCAGGGTTGTCGATCTTCAGAGCTTCACCAAGGCCGCCGAGGCCTCCTTTCTGACTCAGCCCACGGTGAGCGAGCACATTCGCGCTCTGGAGGAGGCCCTGAACGAGAAACTGGTGGACCGGCTGGGTCGGGAAGTGCTTCCGACGCCCGCGGGAAAAATTCTTTACCGATACGCCCGGAACATCATCGCCCTGCGGGATGAAGCCATCCAGGCGCTGGATCGTTACAAGGGGAAGCTCTCGGGTCACCTCCTCATCGGCGCCAGCACCATTCCGGGAACCTATATCCTCCCCGAAATCATCGGCGCATTCAAGACGCAGTACCCATCCATCCAGATCACCCTGAAGATTTCGGGCAGCGGCGAGGTTATCGACAAGATCCGCGAGGGGTCCCTCGAAATCGGCATGATCGGCGCGCGATGGAGCGACCGTCGGGTTGTGCTCGAGGAAGCATTCTCGGACGAGCTGGTGCTCACCGTGTACCCCGATCACCCCTGGGCCGGAAGGAAGTCGATCCTCCTGGACGAGCTCCAGGACGAGCCTTTCATCATGCGGGAGAAAGGCTCGGGCACCCGCATGGTGATGCACCAGATTCTGGAAGCCAACGGATTCGATCCCGCCCGGCTGAACGGTGTGGCGGAGATGGGCAGCACCGAGGCCGTGCGCCAGGGAATCAAGGCCCGCATCGGCATATCCATCCTATCGGCCCAGGCCGTGGCCGAGGACATTCAGCGCGGCACCCTGGTCACCGTGGAGACGGAGGGAGTGCGGTTCCTGCGCCCCTTTTTCCTCGTGCGGCGCAAAAACCGCCAGGTCTCACCATTGGGAACTGCCTTCCTCGGGTTTCTCCAGGCGGTCGCCGCGGAGCGGAACCAGAAACTGGAGGCATGAAAATCGAGGCTCGAGGCATTTCTCACACCGTCTGCACTCACAACATCCGCACCACGGAGAAACGCCATGAACGTGGTTTTCGTCTCGCCTAATTTCCCGCCCACCTTTTACCATTTCTGCACCCGCCTTCGCTCGGCGGGCGCGACGGTCCTCGGCATTGGAGACGCCCCTTTCGAGTCTCTGCGACCCGAGCTCCAGACGGCTCTCAACGGATACTACCGGGTTCACAACATGGCGGACTACGATGCCATGCTCAGGGCCTGCGGGTTTTTCACCCACGAGCATGGAAGGATCGATCGCATCGAGTCCCACACGGAATTTTGGCTGGGAGTGGACGCTCGGCTGCGGGAGGATTTCAATGTTTTCGGGCAGAAGCCCGCGGACCTGGAGATCAACCGACGCAAACTGGGCATGAAGGCACGCTTTCGGGCGGCCGGCGTGCCCTGCGCCGTGGGCATGGCGGCGGACGAGCCGGAAGCGGTCAGGCAATTCGTGGCCCGACACGGCCTGCCTGTCATCTTCAAGCCGGACCAGGGCGTTGGGGCCGCCGGCACGTTCAAGGTCGCGGAACCGGACCAGCTCGAGGCCGTCCTTTCGAGCCTTCCGCAGGGTTACCTGGTGGAGACCGTCCTCACCGGCGACCTCCTGAGCTTTGACGGACTCACCGACCGGCGCGGCGACATCGTTTTCTGGACAGCCCATGAGTTCAGCGACGGGATCATGGAGATCGTTTCCGAGAGGCGCCCCATGCACTACCATTCGCTGCGGGAGGTCCCCGAAGCCCTGGAGGAGCTCGGGCGCAGAGCCGTCGCCGCCTTCGACATCCGCGAGCGGTTCTTTCACATCGAATTCTTTCGGCGCGACGAGGCTTCGTATTTCGCCCTGGAGGTGAATGTGCGGCCGCCCGGAGGTTTCACGGTAGACATGATGAACTACGCGTGCGACATCGACCTCTTCCAATGGTGGGCGGACCTCGTGGTCCGCGACCGAAGGGATTTCTCGTTCGAGCGCAAGTACCACGTGGCCCACGCGGCTCGGCGCCATGGGCTCCATTACCGGCTGAGCCACGACGAGCTGCTGGCGCGGCTGGGCCCCCTGGTCATCGAAGTCCGCGACGTTCCCGATGCTTTGAGCGACGCCATGGGCGACACCGCGTATTTTCTGAGAACACCTGATCTTGACGAGCTCCTGGAGGGCATCGGAGCAGTGGAAGAGACGGTTTAGATTCCGCGCGGCTCCTCGAGGAGCCATCGAAAAATGTCGGGGAGGCGGGCCTTCCAGGCTTCCTCGTTGTGAAAATGGTCCGGCGCCACCATGTAGCGCATCTCGTGGTCTCGCACGCCGATGCGATTCAGATGCTCGAAGAAATGCCGGGTGGCTTCGACGTAGTCCAGGAAGATGTCATGGAACCAGTAGCGCTCCAGGGACCCCACGTCCATGTAGAGCCTGCACCAGCGCCCCGTCGGTTTGTCCCAGAGGCGGAAGATCTCCCCGTTGGCCCACATCACCGTGGGGGAGACCGCCCCAATGCGGCCGAAAATCCAAGGGTGGGATTTTCCCATGGCGAGACTCATCAGGCCGCCCAGACTGGCACCCATGACCGCCGTCCAGTGAGGCTCCGGAAGCGTCCTGTAGTTTGCATCGATAAACGGCTTCAGATGATTGGCCAGGAATTCGATGAACAGCCAGCCGCCTCCACCCCCTCCCACGGTCGGCTCCCACCAGGGTGAGTACTCGTGGAAGCGATCCGGGCCGTGGTCGATGCCCACAATGATCCAAGGCCCAACGGCCCCCTCTCCGATGAGCCGGTCCATGGTCGTGTTGGCGCACCAGGTGTGATAGATGGCCGACTCGGGATGACTGAAGCCGTTCTGCCCATCCAGCATGTACAAAACCGGGAAGCGCCGCCCGGGCTCGCGCTCATAAGCGTCCGGCGTGAAAATGCGCAGTGTCCGCGCCGTATTCTCAGGCTGCGAAGGGAAGCCCCGGATGATCCGAATCCCGCTCATGGTCGCTCCCACTCCCTGGCCCGGCGCAAGGGCATCCCTTACACCCAGCTGATGGTCATGTGGCTTCACGATAGAATTGAAGAAGCAAAGAGCTCAACACTCCTGAGTTGGCCCTTCACGAAGCGGACAAATCGGCTCTCGAGAACTCTGGTCAGGCCGGTTGCAAACCAATCTGGCTCTTAGGTCACTGAGAGAGGGACTTGATACCCATGATCTCGATGAGCCGGTTCATGTCAGTGGTCTTGAGGTTCATGCCCCCCTCGGAGACGGGAAGCAGGATGATCCGCTTGTCCTGAAGGGCCTCGGCGATCCTGAGCTTGACCAGGGCCTCGCCGCCCGTGCCCACCAGGGCCCGGTTCATCTCGCGGATCCCGGTCGCCTCGGCGACAGCCTCCGCCTTGATGGCCTGGGCAAGCAGCGACTGTTTCTCGAAATAGGCGTCAGCCTCGATCTTCGCCATGCGATACTCGCCGTCCACGCTGGCGATCATCTTGTTCACCTCGCCCCGGGCGTCCTCGAGCTTGCGCTTGTATTCCTCGAGGGCTGCGTGCTGGGCAGATCGGTTCTTCTCGACGCGCTGGTCGGCAACCTTCTTGTCCTCGATGGCTTTCTGATATTCCGGGTTGAATCGATAGTCCTTGGTGAGGACCCGCTCAACCACGATCCCCAAGGGACCGAGCATCTCCTGGAGGACTTCCTTGGCAGCCTGTGCCTTGGCCTCGCGCTTGTCCGCCACGTAGAACTCCTCGGTCTTGAGCTCGCCGAAAATGTCCCTCGGTTTGCTCCGGCCCACCGTGCGCACGATCATGTCGCGCAAAGTCTGATTGTCGCGGGCGACATGCTGGAGAATGTGAGGGGCTTTCTGGGGATCGATGCGGTAGGCGATGATGACGTCGAGCCCGATGTCGTTCCCGTCGATGGTTTTGAAGAGCAGGTCATCCCGGCTCTGGCGATCGCCCCGGCCGGTGTGTGCCGTCATCTCCAGGTTCTGCAGCTTGGTATCGAAGGTATGCCAGTCGTTGATGAAAGGCATGAAGAAGTAGGTGGAGCCCGGCGGATACACCTTGTTCTCGACACCCTTGGGAACGAAAAGCCCAACCTTGACCGTCCTCACGCCCACTTCCGTCTCCCCCGTGGTGCGCAGAATGCACCCGGACAGCCCCCCCCACAACGCAAAAAGGAACAGTGTGATCGCAAGGCGTTTCATCGAGCACCTCCCTTCCGCACGTCGAAGAGATCGAGGGTCCTTTCGAGGCTCAGGGGATTTACTCCCGCAGGCCCGTCGCTCGGGAGCACAATGGTCTGGAGACCCCGGTAGACGTCGGCCATCTTGAGCCCCACCATGCGCTCGGCCCCCTCGCCCTCCATGGCTTCGTTCTTGAGCTTCACGCGCTCGGCTTCGGCGAGCTTCACCTGGAGATCGGCCTCGGCCGTCTTCGTTCGCGCGTAAAGGTCCTTCTCGGCCCGCTTGCGGGTCACGTAGGCCTTGCCCTCCTCGAGCTGCACGGCCACCCGTGCCTCACCTTCCTGAATGATCTTTTTGAGAGTCGCTTCCTCGATGGCCGCCCGTGCTTCGGCCTGGTTCTTGAACACCAGCTGGTCCTTGAGCTTCTTCTCCTCGATGTTCTTTTGGATCTCGTCGCTGTACCTGAAGTAGCGCACCAGCACGTGTTCGACCTTGATACCCTTGGGGTTGAGCTCCCGGTTCATCATCTCGCGGGCGGCATCGGCCTTCTTCACCCGCATGGGACTGTTGTAAAACTCCTCGGTGGTCAGCTCGCCCAGCGTGGCCTTGAGGATGGGCTCGGACTTGGGAATGACGCCGTTGTCCTCGTAGAGTGTTCCAGGACCGATGGCCGTGAAAACCAGGTAGGGATCCTCGAGCCGATAGATGATGGACACGTCGACATTGACGAAAAACCCGTCTGAAGTCTGGATGTGCGCCGCCCGATCCTTGCGGGCCTCGGCCGCGGCGGTTGCCGGGTAGTTGGTCAGCTCGAGGACCTGGATTCCCCTGGGCAGCCGGTGGATTTCCTGCAGCCCCGGCACCACGAAGTGCATTCCCGCCCCCTGCACTTCCTTCTGCACGCCCCGGTGGGCGCCGAGCCTCACCACCTTGATGCCGAATTCGTCGGGCTCCACGTAAACCAGAAAGAGCTTGTACGGGATCAGGAGGAACAGGAGCAACAGGAGGAACTTCTTCTTTCCTGCCCACTGAATCCGGGGAATCCTCAATCGATCCTTGAGGCTGGACAACTTCACATCCACGGTCAGCATCGATTCTTCCGGAGCCTTCTTCCCTTTTTCCACAGGTTCTATCTCCTTGCGTTGCGCGCTCCAACCTCGCTTGATTTCGACGACCGCCCCCTGGAGGCCGTGCCCGTTATGCACAAAACCCGCCAGCAACTGGGTAAATCCGCAAAACCTGTTCGATGAAACTGGTCTGAACCGGACGAGAAACCAGGAGGACCACAGGACGAAAACCATGCTGGTTGAGCTTGAGGGCTTCCGAACGCCCCTTCAGCCCAACCCGACCCGTGACTCGAGGGCGTGGCTCAGACGAATGAATTCCTCGGCCGAGAGGGTCTCGGGCCGGCGTGACCCATCGATCCTCGCCCGCGAAAAACAGGACTGCAGGAGACTCTCGTCGATTCCGGAAAACCCCTTGAGGCTGTTCTTCAGGGTCTTTCGGCGCTTCTGAAAGGCCGCGTTGAGCAGACCCCGCAGCCGGTCGAAGGACGGAAGAGGATCCCGCCAGGGGCTCTCGAACCGGATCGAGACCACGACCGAATCCACCTTCGGATGCGGGTAGAACTGCCCGGGCCCCACATCGAACAGGCGGTGGGCTTGAGCGAACACGCCCAGCAGAACGGGAAGCACGCCGTAGTCCCTGGAAGCCGGCGCCGCCGTCCAACGCATCCCGACTTCCTTCTGCACCATGGCCACGAGAGAGTGAATGACTGAACGGGATTCCAGCAGGTGAAAGAGCAACGGGGAGCTGATGTTGTAGGGAAGGTTGCCGATGACCACCAGTCGGCGGTCCTCTTCTTCCGCCAACCGGTGGAAATCGAAACCGAGAACATCCCGCGGATGGATGGTCACGTGAGGCTGGGTTGGGCCGATGGCTTCAGCCAGGTACTCGCAGAGGTCCCGATCGATTTCCACTAGGTGAAGGCGATGAACCCTGGGGAGCAGGAACCGGGTCAGGGCCCCGAGTCCGGGCCCCACCTCGACCACCACGTCATCGGATGAGAGGCGCGCCGATTCGACGATGCGCTCGGCCGTTGCGGCCTGCGAAAGGAAGTGCTGTCCAAAACGCTTGCGGGGGCTGAGCCGGCGGGCGGCAAAATACTGCTGGGGAGTCAGAAACATGACTGTCCCTTTCCCCGTCAGAGCCATCTGGAGACGGCATCGACCTCAAGAGGATCCTGGCAGAATCCCTGCCGCCTCCAAACGTAATAACCGGCGGCGGCGATCATGACGGCGTTGTCCGTACAGTACCGAGGCTCAGGAAGATGCAGGTGGAGTCGATGATAGGCGGCCTCCTCGGCAAGCATCTCCCGCAGACGCCGATTGGCGGCGACCCCGCCCACCACGGCCACATCCTTCACCTGCCGTGCCTGGGCCGCGCCGATGGTCTTCTTCACCAGGACTTCGACGACGGCCTCCTGGAAGCTGGCCACGAGGTCCTCCAGACGATAGACACCCGTTTGTCCCCGGGCTGGAGGCGGACCATATTTCCGCACGAAGTTGGCCACGGACGTCTTGATGCCGCTGAAGCTGAAGTCGAGGGAGTCCTTTCCCAGGAACGCCTTCGGAAACTGAAAGGCTCCGGCGTTGCCTTCCCGGGCCAGACCATCGATGGCCACCCCGCCCGGGTACCCCAGTCCCAGGAGCTTGGCCACCTTGTCGAAAGCCTCTCCGGCGGCATCGTCCCGGGTGCAACCCAGCAAATCCCCCCGCCCGTCGCGGTCCACGAAGTATAGCGCCGAGTGGCCGCCGGAGACCACAAGACAGACAAACGGTCGATCCAGTGGCTCCCTTCCCATGAACGCCGCCTGCATGTGGCCTTCGAGATGATTCACGGCAATGAGGGGAATCCCCAGGGCATAGGACATGGCCTTGGCGGCGCTGAGCCCCACCAGGAGGGCGCCCACCAGCCCCGGGCCCCGGGTCACGGCGATGGCGTCCAGCTGATCGCTCCGCAGGCCAGCCCGATCGAGAGCCTGCTCGATGACCGTGAGGATGGCTTCCACGTGCTTCCTCGAGGCCAGCTCGGGGACGACACCGCCGTACGGACTGTGGATAGCGATCTGGCTGGCCACCACGTCGGACCGCACAGTCCGACCGTCCTCGACCACCGCGGCGGCCGTTTCATCGCAGGAGGTTTCGATTCCGAGGATCAACATGTGAGATCAGTACTCTTCCTGGGGCCTTGCAGGGGTCGGCGGCTTCATAAGCATCTCGCGAAACTTGCGGTGAAGCGGGTAGACCAGCACTTCCTTGGGCACGAGCCCGTGCACTCTCCCCTCGTCCATCCTCCCACGGCCCGTGGTCTCGCCCAGGGGAATCCAGTTGGCCGCCCGGTAGCACGTGCCCTTGAAATGAGCCCGGTCCACCAGGGTCTCCAGGAGGACGGGCCGTATGGCGTACTGGGCTTCCCAGTCGTCCGCGATGACCTTGGCAAGCCTCGCAAGTGCCGCACTGGCCAAATGAGGAACGCGGACCCACGGAAGCAGGAGAAACCGGCTGTTCTGGACGATCTGCTGAAGGCCCTGGACCCGCTGCTCATCGTTCCAACCGATCCATTGGTCCCTGGCCGCCATTTTCCAGGATGGACTGGACACCTGCACGCACCCGACCCTGAGCTTCTCGGGACGGCCCACGGTGACAAAATAGCGCAAATGAGCCCCGAAGGGGACCTTGCAGCCGAGGTAGTGATAGCGTCCAACCCATTCGCGCCACTGTTTGCGATCCTCGGCGGTCTTGAGCAGCTCGAGGGTCACGGGAGCCACATCCCGGACGGCTCCCTCGAGAAGTGGATGTTCCAGGGTGTCGCCCGGCTTGGCCTTGGCAACCCTGGACCTCGGCTTCTTGAGGGGCCCGAACCTCTCGGGCAGCCTGATGACGCCCGCAGCCTCAAGACTCTCCAGGAATTCGTGGCACTCCCGCCCCTTGAGCCTCCCGGTGGGCCGCTTCCACTCCAGCAGCTCACAGATGGTGTAGGCCAGCTCGGTGCGGCTCAAGCCACTGCAGTCATGTACCGTCTCGCGTATGAGCCCCAGCTCCTCATCCGTGAACGCACGCCCGCAGAAGCGCACTTCCTTCTCTTGCCCCACATTGAACTCCTTGCATAAAGCCAATCTTCCCATACAACCGACCCATCCACGACCCCACACCGTTCTAATAGCGCACAGCCACGAGCCTCGTCAACCGACCCCAAAAGTCCTGTTGAAAGGCCTGTGGTCTTGTGTTAGTAGAAAAATGTCCGTTCTTTCGACTCGGAATCGACGATTCCCGGGTTTTTGAGCGAACTGATGTAGATCCGTTCCGCTCATGGCGAACCGAAAATCAGCGCCGTCGCTCTTCAATGGAGGGAAATGAACATGAACTGGGCCTGGATCATGGGCATGATGATCCTCTCCGTCGTTCCGGCCATCATCGGCGGAGGGCTTTTCTGGCATTTTTTCGAGAAATGGACCGTCGTCATCATCTGGGAAGTGGTGCTGCTCTGTATCATGAGCTTCCTCATCGCCAAGGGCGCCAGTGCCAAACCTGAAGCTCACTGAGGAATGCGGCCATGGAATGCAGGAAGGACCAGAATCTTCAGCGATGCAATTGCAGTTATGAGCCATGCTCCAAAAAAGGGATCTGCTGCGAATGCCTGCAATATCACCTGAAAAGCAGGCAGCTCCCCGCCTGTTGTTTTCCCAAGGACGCCGAGAAGACCTATGACCGGTCGTTCGAGCATTTCGCGCGGCTCGTGTCATCCAGAAAGGTTTGAATCGAGCTCCTTCGCCCCCTCGCGCGCTACTCTTCCAAAGCCTTGCGAATGGCTTTCCCATAAGGTTTTGCAAGAATTCCCACTTCGGTGATGATCCCCGTGATGTACTTGTTGGGGGTCACATCGAAGGCGGGGTTCAGCGCATGCACACCGGTCGGAGCCACGGGCCTTCCCTGGAGATGCGTCACCTCCCTGGGGTCCCGCTGTTCGATGGGAATTTCCGAGCCGTCCGGCAGGCTGGGATCAATGGTCGAGCGCGGCGCCGCCACGTAAAACGGAATGTCGTGGGTTTTGGCGAGAATGGCGATGGTGTAGGTGCCGATCTTGTTGGCCGTGTCTCCGTTGGCCGCAATGCGGTCGGCGCCGACCACCACCACATCGATTCGCTTCTGCTGCATGAGGCTTCCAACCGCATTGTCCGTGATGAGGGTCACGGGAATCCCCGCCCGCATCAGCTCGTAGGAGGTCAGGCGCGCTCCCTGCAGGAACGGGCGGGTTTCACAACTGAAGACCTGGATGGTCGGGTCGACGGCGAAAGCGGATCGGATGACCCCGATGGCCGTACCGTAATCTGCCGTCGCCAATGCGCCGGCATTACAGTATGTCAGCACCCGCGCACCATGAGGAATGACCTTGCACCCCCATGAACCGATCCGCAGGTTGGTGGCGACGTCCTCGCGGAGCAGTTCGTCCGCCTTTTCCTGGATGAGATTCTGAAGCTCCGCCACCGTTGCCCGCGGGTTCTCCACCACCACCGAGTAAACCCGCTCCACAGCCCACGCCAGGTTATTGGCCGTGGGGCGGGCCGTTCGCACCTGCTCGCACATCCGGATCAATTTCTGGCGGAAGGTCTGGGTTTCAGCAGCAAGGATCGTCCTGGCGCCCAAGGCAAGGGCCATGGCACCCGCCACGCCTATGGCCGGCGCCCCGCGAATGGCCATGTTCTTTATGGCGTTGACCACCTGTCTGGCCGTCGTACATCGCAGAAAGACCTCGCGGTGAGGCAGCAGTCTCTGGTCCAATATGAAGACGACGTCTCCATCCCTGTAGATTGGTGGGAACCACTGTTCCGTCATTGAATGGGGCTCCTTGGAAAGGAAGATGATTCAGGAGGAGAGCTTGCTCCGCAGCAGGTCGTTGACGACCTTCGGGTTGGCTTTCCCTTTGCTCTTTTTCATGACCTGTCCGACCAGAAACCCGAAAAGCTTCTCTTTTCCAGCCCTGTAGTCGGCCACTTCCGCCGGGTTCTCGGCGAGCACCTCATCGATGATGACCTCAATGGCCGATGCATCGGTAACCTGCACAAGTCCCTTCTCACGGACGATCTCGGCGGGCTTTCCACCGGACGAATACATCTCGTCGAAGACAGTCTTGGCGATCTTGCCGCTGACCGTTCCATTTTCGATGAGCTGGAGCAGTTCCGCAAGGCTTTCGGGAGGAACCGGGCACTCCTCGATATCCCGCTCATCGCGCTTGAGCTCGCGCATGAGCTCGGACATGATCCAGTTGCTCACGATCTTGGGCTGCGGGAAGCGCTCGGCGGCCTGCTCGAAGTAGCCCGCCAGCGCCTTGGAAGATGTCAGGACTTCCGCATCATAGGTCGGAAGCCCGTATTCCCGGACAAACCGCTCTCGCCTGGCCTCGGGAAGCTCGGGAAGTCCCTGACGGACCCTTTCAATCCACTCCTCGTCGACCTCGATGGGGACGAGGTCCGGATCGGGAAAATATCGATAATCATGGGCCTCTTCCTTGCCGCGCATGCTGACGGTGACCCCGCGGCCGGCATCCCACAGCAGCGTCTCCTGAACTACGGGCTCGCCTCGTTCCAGCAAGGCGCGCTGACGGCGGATTTCGAACTCGAGGGCCCTCTGGACGTTTCGGAAGGAATTCATGTTCTTGAGCTCGGTCTTGACCCCCAGCTTCTCTTCCCCGAAGGGACGCAGCGACACATTGGCATCGCAGCGCATGCTCCCCTCTTCCATGTTGCCGTCGCAGATCTCGAGGTAGCGAAGGATCTCCCTCAGGGTTCTGAGATAGGCCGCAGCCTCCTCGGGAGATCGGATGTCCGGCTCGCTGACGATCTCGATGAGCGGCACGCCGGTCCGATTGAAGTCCACGTAGCTCACCGGCTGGAAATCATCGTGAACCAGCTTGCCAGCGTCCTCCTCCATGTGAATCCTGTGAATTCGGACCGTTCTCGAACCCCCTTCGCTGAGGACCCGCACCCACCCACCCTGGGCCAGGGGGAGTTCATATTGGGAGATCTGATACCCCTTGGGAAGATCCGGGTAGAAGTAATTCTTCCGGGCAAACTGGCTGTACGGGGCAATGCGGCAGTGGGTGGCCAGAGCCATCTTGATGGTGAACTCAACGACATCGCGGTTCAGGACAGGAAGCACTCCAGGCATTCCCAGGCACACGGGACAGGTGTGCGTGTTCGGGCTGGCGCCGAAGGTCGTCGAGCAGCCGCAAAAGATCTTGCTCCTGGTGAGCAGCTGAGCATGTATTTCCAATCCGATCACGGGTTCGTACTGCATGCTGAGGCCTCCATGCCATGACTGAGCACAGGTTGTGCGGCGCGGGAATTAAAGTCCTCGAGGAAGCTTTCCAGGGGCAAGGCATTCACGAACAAGGGACTAAGGGCTCGCCTCCCAGACCCGTCGGGGGCCGCCACTCGACAACAGGCTGGTATATAGCATCATCGGCCCGGCGCTGCAAGGCGCACCCCCGGCATACCGTTCCGTTGGCGGCAATGGATTCCTGTCTCCCCAGACCGAGCACTCTCAATTTGACATCATTGAGCCTTTCCTCTAGTAGGGGAGGTCTTGACATTGGAAGAATTACGGAATTGCGCCGGGCGGAGATCTCCGTGGCCGACATTTTGGGGGGATTTCGAGGAAATCGCCGGGAGCGCATTCAAAAGGGAGCCACTGCAAGACGGAATCGCCATGTCCCAGTTTCTGAAAGTAAGAACGGCGAAGGAAGTCCTGGCCATCATCGGAGAACTTGCCTCGCTCTCCGTCGAGTGGGTTCCTCTCCACGCGGCCGGCGGCCGTGTGCTGGCTTCCTCGCTGCGTGCGCCCGAGGCCGTTCCCCATTTCGATCGAGCCGTCATGGACGGCTACGCCGTCAGGGCCAGGGATACCTTCGGGGCCTCGGAAGCGCTGCCCGCGCTGCTGGAAACGGCCGGCGAAGTACATATGGGCGAGATTCCGACCCGCCCCCTCGAACCGGGAACGGCCATGGCCATTCCCACAGGCGGCATGCTTCCTCCAGGGGCTGATGCCGTCGTGATGCTGGAGTACACCCAGTCGCTCGACGAGCGCACCGTCGAGGTCACCCGTCCCGTAGCCCCAGGAGACCATGTCCTGAGAAAGGGTGAGGACATCGAGGAAGGGCAGAGCCTGTTTGCCGCGGGCACACGTCTCAGATCGCAGGACATCGGAGTCCTGGCGGCCCTGGGAGTCGATCAGGTGACGGCATTCCGAAAACCGCGGGTGGCCGTCTTCTCCACCGGAGACGAGGTGCTGCCCGTGGAGGCTCAATCGATTCCCCCGGGAAAAGTCCGCGACATCAATTCCCATACTCTGTCAAGCCACCTGAAGCAGAGCGGATTCACCGTGAGCTCGCTGCCGGTCGTTCCCGATCGCCTCGAAGCTTTGGTGGGTGCGAGCCGCGACGCCCTGGAAGCGCATGATGTCGTTATCCTGTCGGGGGGAAGCTCGGTAGGCGCGCGGGACTATACCTTGAGAATCCTGAGCTCGTTTCCCGATGCGGAGCTTCTCGTTCACGGCATAGCCGTTCGCCCCGGCAAGCCCGCCATTCTCGGCCGAATTGGAGAGAAGCTCTTCTGGGGGCTGCCCGGACAGCCCATGTCCGCCCTGATGATCTGCCACACGTTCGTCATGCCCTCACTCGAGACCCTCGAGGGCGTCAGAATGTCGTCCGCATGGCGACCGAACCGGGCGGTGGCTTCGGCGGTTCTCAGCCGTCCCTTGCCGTCGGTGCAGGGTCGAACCGACCTGTTCCCGGTGGCCCTCTCCAGCCATGAAGCCCCTCCCCTGGCCACACCTCTTTTTGGAAAATCCGCCATGATCAGCACCCTGTCCAAAGCCGATGGATATGTGATCATCCCCGAACACGTCGAAGGTCTCGATGCGGGAGTGGATGTGGAAGTCCACCTTTTTACAGGCCGCTGAGAGCCTGATACGGGCGGGAGATGCCCTGGCGTCAAAGGCAGTGGGGCGGACCAGGATAAGCGATCCGACGCTCCGCCGGGGCTGACGCCCTCACGTCATCAGTCCATGGATCGCGGGTAGATGCCGAATATGCAGCGAGGGGCCAACGGCTTCAGGCGGGGAATCAACCAGGATTCCTCACAGGCTCGACATCTTCCACGTTGAGCTCCACACTCACCGACCTCTGAATGATGTCTATGCTGACCACCAGTCTCCCCCTCCTCGGATTCTGGCGGAGGAGTATTCCCATGCAGCCCTCGAG
>Ga0073932_1002707_pt1 | contig 26305 bp, 21 predicted proteins | sample DewCreD2012metaG_FD_76967 | JGI IMG/M metagenome (GOLD analysis project Ga0073932, IMG submission 76967) | Hot spring sediment bacterial and archeal communities from British Columbia, Canada, to study Microbial Dark Matter (Phase II) - Dewar... ...
AACAGCCCGGGCGCCTATACGTTGCATTACCAGTTGCCACCCGCGCCCGATACGAGGCCGCCCACCAGCCAGGTGGCCAGCCTGCCCCCTGACGGTCGTGAGTTCTTCCCTCTCCCGTGGAATGGCGCGGACGATGACGGCGACGTGGCGGGCTACGACGTGTTTGTCTCTGTGAATGACGCTCCGTTTGTGCCCTGGCTGCAGCGCACCAAGCTCACCACGGCGATGTTCCAGGGCCAGTTCGGCGCCCGGTATGCCTTTTACAGCCTGGCGCTGGATACCGCGGGCAACCGCGAGTCCCCGCCTACCGCGCCTGATGCCGTCACCAGCATCACGCTGGTCAATCACCCGCCTGTCATCACGCCCCCAGCCGACCAGGCGATGGACGAAGGCGCGGAGTTCAATCTCACCCCGGTTGTCACCGATGAGGACCTGCCCGCTGATCGGTTGACCTTTAGCCTGTTGACCGCGCCGCCCGGTATGACGATGAATCCCGCCACCGGCCAACTGCGCTGGCCCACGGGCGAAGCCCACGGCCCGAGCACCAATATCATCACCTGGACCGTGCGCGACGACGGCCTGCCGCCCAGGAGTGCAACAAACACCTTTAGGCTCGTCATCAACGAGCTGAACACCCCGCCGGTTTTGGCCGCGATGACCAACGCCACCGTGTTGGAAGGCCGCCGGTTGATTCTGACCAACACGGCCACCGATGCCGACCTGCCGCCCCAACAGTTGACCTGGAGCCTGCTCGACGCGCCGGCGGGAGCCACGATTGATACGCAATCGGGCGTGTTCCGCTGGCGGCCCACCGAGACCCAGGGCGGCGTCACCAACGCCATCACCGTGGTCGTGCGGGACACCGGCCCCGGCCTGCTCGCCGCCACGCAAACCTTCCTGGTCACCGTGCTCGACACGCTGGCCGACTTTGTGGTCCATGTCGGCACGACCAACCTGTTGGCCGGTGAGAGCGGCTATGTGGCGCTGACCCTCAGCTCCGATGTGCCGCTGACCAACGTGAGCTTCACCCTGACCACGGACGAGGCCAACCTGACCAACCTGGTGGTGCAACCCACCGCTTCCGGACTGGCCTCCGCCTCGCTCGAACGGGTGGCGACAAACCTGCTCCGGTTGGAGTTTGTCACTCACCCCGGCGCGGCTTTGCAGGGCACGCAGGAACTGGCGCGGTTCGTCTTCGCCACGCGGCCCGGCCGTGACTCGTCCATCGTTTTGTTGCGCGCCGAGCACCTGACGGGCCTCGGCGCCAACGGCGTACTTTACGACAACGGCAGCCCCGGTCTGGGACGTGTGTTTGTGATTGGCCAACAACCTATCGTGGCGGACCTGGATCGCGGCTCGGCCCCCACCACGCTCACCCTTTATGGCAAACCGGGCCGACAGTATCGCATCGAATGGGCCGCCCAGCTCGGCGGTCCGTGGCAGGTCGAGCGCACCGTGGCGCTCGCCGGCACCACACAACGGGTGACCGGGCTTACCGCCCCGCCAGGCCAGGCTTTCTATCGAGCCGTGGAGGTGCCCGACGCGGGGGCGCTGACGATGCGGATGGTGGCTGGCCAGTGCGTGGTCGAGTGGACGCCCCTGCGACCCGGTTGCGTGCTGGAACAAACCGCTTCTCTGGAGATCCCGATTGTGTGGACTCCGGTCCAAGACGCAATCGTGGAACTGACCAATGATGTCGCGCGCGTGACCCTCAGCCCCAGTGCGGGCGCGAAGTTCTACCGGTTGCGGTGCAACTGAGCCGGCTGCCGGCTCAGCCAACCGGGATTCGCGGCCAACCAGCCGACACCGGCATCCGAGGGCCTTCCTTACCTGGCTGACCTGGCGCACCGGCTGGCCGCCGGCTTCCGCAAGCGCGCCCCGTGCGCCTACGCGGTCGCCCGGGCCTGGCGTCGGGAGGCGCAAGCGCCTGGCTCTGACTGCGGCCTGCCGCTGTCGCAAAACAGTCGCGTGAAAGTTCGGTAGCGCAGCAGCCGGGCCAAAGGGGTCTGGCCGTCAGGACGGAGTGATTCCTGCAAGGCCTGCTCCTTGCCGGGACCGGCTACCAACACCCAGGCCTGCCGGGCCGCAGCCAGCACGGCGTAGTCCAGGGTTACTCGGTGGGGCGGTGGTTTTGGGGCAACAACGGCCCGATAGACGGCAGGCTCAGAGACCGCCGCGGGCTGCTCATTGGGAAACAACGAGGCCACATGCCCGTCCTCCCCCATGCCTAGCAAAACCAGGTCCAGCACCGGCAGCCCGCTGTGCACGGGAGGCACGAGCTGGCGGAGGGTCGCAGTCGCCTCCCGGGCCGCGGCCTCGGGCAGCAACTCGCCGCGGATACGGTGAATGCGCTTCTCCGAAATCTGCAGCGGACCGAACAGGAAATCGCGAGCCACCCGGTAGTTGCTCTGGCTGTCCTCAGGCGGCACACAGCGTTCGTCAGCCCAAAAGAAATGCACGTGTCCGAGTTGGGCCTGCCGCGCGCGCGCCTGGCCTGCAACCGCTTGGAAGAGCGCTGAGGCGATTCGGCCGCCGGACAGGGCGACGTGGCATTCTCGGCCCGCGTTGCGCGCCTGTTCAACTTCGTCCAGCCAGGCTCGGGCCACGACCCGGGCCAACGCCTCGGCATTGGGCAACCGCGTCAGGCCGAATTGGCTCATAACTCTCCGGGGCTGGCACAACTCACCGGGTCGGCTGCGGGTTGCGCCATGCGTGGCCCGCTCGCGCCAGCAGCTCGTTAGCCGCTGGCGGTCCCCACGTGCCGGCCGGATAGAACTCCGCGTCGGTCAGCGGCTTGCCCGCCCAGCCGGCGCGCAGCGCATCAGCGATTGTCCAGGCGGCCTCCACCTCGTCCCGGCGGATGAACAGCGTGGCATCGCCGGCCAGGGCATCCAGCAGCAGTCGTTCATAAGCCTCGGGGGTGTAGGCGCCGAATTCGGCGTTGTAACTAAAATGCATCCGCACCGGACGCACGCCCACGGATGCGCCGGGGATTTTGCCGTTGATCCGCAGCGAGATGCCCTCGTCCGGCTGCAGACGGAGCGTCAGGGAGTTGCAATCCAGTTTCGGCCCGCAGGCGGCGGCAAACAGCACGTGGGGCGTGGGCCGGAACTGAATGCGGACCTCGCTGGCGCTGACCGGCAGGCACTTGCCCGTGCGCAGGTAAAAGGGCACGCCAGACCACCGCCAGTTGTCCACGAACAGCTTCAGGGCCACGAAGGTCTCGACGCTGGAGTCCGGCCTCACGCCCGGTTCGTCGCGATAGCCGGCTTGCGGTCTGCCAGCGACCGTACCGGCCGTGTATTGCCCCCGGACGACGTGGCGGGCCCCCTGCTCCGGGAAAATCAAACGGACGCATTTCAGCAGCTTCACCTTCTCGTCGCGGATGGCTTCGGCTTCTAGCGAGACGGGCGGCTCCATGGCCACCAGCGCCAGGACCTGCAACAGGTGGTTCTGCACCATGTCGCGCAACGCGCCCACCTCCTCGTAATAGGCGGCCCGGCTGCCGACGCCCTGGCGTTCACTGACAGTGAGCTGAATGTGATCCACGGCGTCGCGGTTCCACACCCGCTCGAACAGCGCGTTGGAGAAGCGGAACATGAGGATGTTCTGGACGGTCTCTTTGCCGAGGTAATGGTCAATGCGGTAAACCTGTTGCTCGTGCGCGAAGCGGGTCAGGCCGGTGTTCAACGCCTGGGCCGAGAGCAGGTCGTGGCCAAAGGGCTTCTCCACCACCACGCGCTGCCAGCCAGTGGACGGTTCGCGCTCCAGCAGGCCTGCCCGATGCAACTGCTCGACGGCCAGCCCCACTTGGCTGGGCGAGATGGCGAGGTAAAACAGCAGGTTTCGGCGCAACTCGGGCTGGCCAAACGCGTCCAACGTTTGGCGCAGCCGGGCGCAGGCGGCCGAGTCCGTGAGATCCCCCCGACAGTAGCAGAGGTTCGCGGCGAATTGCGCCCAGGCCGACTCGTCCACGGGCTGCGTGCGGGAGAAGCGGCCCAGCGCCTCGCGCAATTCGGCGCGCCAGGCAGCGTCGGTCTTGTCGCGCCGAGCGAACCCCACGACGCGGAACAGGGGGGGGAGTTGGCGCTCCTTGAACAGGTGGTAGAGGGCGGGCACAAGTTTGCGGGCTGTGAGATCCCCGCTGGCTCCGAAGATCACGATGGAGCACGGCTGAACCGTTTTGCGTCCCGAGTCCAGGCGGCAAATCATCAACTCGTCCAGGTCGTCTTGCGTGTTCACGCGCCAAAAGTTGCCGGAGAATGGCGAGGGTTTCAACCGTCCGTAACGCTGCGCCGGGTATGACCATGCCGCAGGCCGGCGGCTACTGGCCTTGGAATGGTCCTTGGGGCCAAGCGGCTGGGTTGGCCGGCAAGCCTCACCCCGCGCGGGCTGGAAGGATTTGTGTTGAGCCACAGCGGGAGTTTTAGTATCCGACCGTCGCCAGAGCGTCGCATGAGTGAACCGCAACAGCTTGGTGTGCTGGAGCAATTCCGTTTGGAGTTTGTGGCATGCTGGAATCGGCTGCCGAACAAGGGGCTGTTTTTCGGCCTGCTGACGGCCTGGCTTGCGTTGTTTCACTTCCTGGGCAACTCGACGCTCGGCTACGTCCACACGTCCTCGCTGCTCGGGTGGATGCTCAATGCCTATAGCGGCAACGACTGGGACGAAGGTCACGGGGCTGTCATTCCCCTCGTGGTACTCGGACTGATGTGGTGGAAGCGGCGGGTGTTGCTGGCGCAGCGCTTGGGCCTGTGGTGGCCGGGCCTGGGCGTGATGGCCCTGGCGCTGGCGGTGCACGTGCTGGGCTACACGATTCAGCAACCGCGCATTTCGATTGTGGCGCTGTTTACCGGCATTTACGGCCTGCTGGGCCTGGTCTGGGGCTGGCGGTTCATGTGGGCCAGCTTTTTTCCGTTCGTGCTGTTTGTCTTCTGCATCCCCTTCGGTTCGCTGGCCGAACACGTCACCTTCCCGCTGCGCATGCTGGTAACCTACATCTCGGTGGGAATCAGCCAGGCCATCGGGTTCGATGTGCTTCGGGAAGGCTCACTCATTTTCGACGTCGAGCGAACGTTTCGCTACGATGTCGCCCCGGCCTGCAGCGGCATTCGCAGCCTGGTCAGTCTGCTGGCGCTGACGCTCATCTTTGGGGTGGTTTCGTTTCGGTCCTGGTGGCGGCGGTTGATCATGGTGCTGGCGGCGTTTCCGCTGGCGGTGTTGGGCAACGTGGCGCGGATCACGTTCACGATCTTCGTGACCGAAGTGTTTGGGCAGAAGTACGGCGTGCAGGTGGAACAGAAGTTTGGGTTTGTGACCTTCGCCGTGGCGATCGTGTGCGTGCTGGCCCTGGAATCCTGGTTGCGAGAACCCGCGACCGCGGTCGCCATGCCGGCGCAGGAGGGCCAGCGATGAACCGCCGGCAATGGTTGGCCGCGCTGGCGGCGGTGGCGCTCATGCTGGGGGCCGCCGGCGTGTTGGCCCGGTTGAAGGCCGCCCAGCGGCTCGGGGCGCCGGGCATCAAGACCTCGCCCATTCCCGGCAGTACCCGGCTGAACATCCTGTTGCCGGAAGACGTGCTCGGCTACGTGTCCGAGCCGGTCGAGACACCGGAGGAGGTGCTCACCGCGCTACCGCCGGATACCAGCTTCGGCCAGCGCCGTTATCGAGCGGCCGATGGCTTTGAAACCGCGCTGAACGTGGTGCTGATGGGCGGCGACCGCACGAGCATTCACAAACCGCAGTTCTGCCTGACCGGCGCTGGATGGCACATTGACCAGACCAGCCGCCAGCGCGTGCGCATCTACCGCCCGCAGCCCTACGACCTGCCTGTGGTGAAGATTGTGGCCTCCCGAGAGGCTGCGGTGGCCGGGCAGACGCAGACGTGGCGCGGGGTGTATGTGTATTGGTTTGTTTGCGACGGCGCGATCAGCGGTGAGCCGAGCGGGTTTGAGCGGATGTGGTGGATGGCGCGGGAGTTGTTGCGGACGGGTGTGTTGCAGCGCTGGGCCTATGTGACCTGCTTTTCAGTGTGTCCGCCGGGCCGGGAGGAGGAAACCTTCAAGCGGATGCAGCGCTTTATCGCTCTGGCAGTACCCGAGTTTCAGCTCGTCCCCAAGCCGGCCCCGGCCGGCCCCACACCGGTGTCAACACCCTAGACCATGGCCCGACGCGATCAACAGATCCGGATCGTCCTCCATCAGTGGATGGACGCCTGCCTGTTTGCGCTGAGCTTCTGGCTGGCTTACGCCTTGCGAACGCACCCGGCCATCTGCAATGCCCTGGGTCTGACCGACGTGCCTCTGCCCTTTGACACGTATTTGTGGATTTACCTGATCCTGATTCCCGGCGCGCCGCTTATCCTGGAAGCCAACGGGTTTTACCGTCGTGCCATTCTCGGGCCGCGCCTTCACACCGCAGGGTGTCTGTTCCGGGGTTGCGTGGTGATCTGCATGGCGCTGACGCTGTTGTTGTTTTTCTCCCAAGTGGTGACCCCGCGTTGGATGGTGATTTGGTTCGGCGTCATTGCCTTCGGCCTCGTTTTCCTCAAGGAGGAGCTGCTCCGTATCATGTTCCGCCATCGGCTCTCCAAGGAGCGCTATCGCAAACGATTTCTGCTGGTCGGGGTGCCGAACGAGCTGACCAAGCTGCGGGAACAACTGGCCGCGCATCCCGACGAGGGCATAGACGTGGTGGCGGAGCTGGACCTGACAGGCGCCACGACGCAGCAGTTGGTCGGGCTCTTGCACGCGCACTCGGTCAACGGCGTGTTGATCAGCGCCGAGCACACGCACTTTGAACAGATTGAGGCCTTCATCCGCGCCAGCGAAATCGAGGGGGTTGAGGCGTGGCTGGTAGCTGACTTTTTCCGGACTCAGATTTCCCGTACCACGCTGGATAATTTTTACGGTCGTCCGATGCTGGTGTTCCGCGCCACGCCCGACATGCCGTGGCAGGCGCTGGCCAAGAGCGTTTTTGACCGTGTGGCAGCCTTCTTTCTGTTGCTCATTCTGGGCGTGCCCCTGCTGCTGGTGGCGCTGCTCATCAAGCTCACCTCGCCGGGGCCGGTGCTGTTCCGTCAACAGCGGGCCGGCCTGAACGGCCGCCCGTTCACCATGCTCAAATTCCGGTCCATGGTGACCAACGCCGAGCAGCTCAAACACGAGCTGGCGGTCCTCAACGAGATGAGCGGCCCGGTCTTCAAGCTGACCAACGACCCCCGTGTCACCCCCATCGGCCGCTTCCTGCGCCGCTACAGCATTGATGAGTTCCCGCAACTGATCAACGTGCTGCGCGGCGAGATGAGCCTGGTTGGGCCGCGGCCATTGCCGTTGGACGAGGTGGAACGGTTCGACGACGTAGCGCATCGGCGGCGGCTGAGCGTGCGGCCCGGTCTGACCTGTCTCTGGCAGGTGAGCGGGCGGAGCGACGTGACCGATTTCAAGGAATGGGTGCGGCTGGACCTGGAATACATTGATCGGTGGAATCTGTGGCTCGATTTCAAGATCCTGCTCCAAACCATCCCGGTCGTCCTGACAGGCAAAGGCGCCAAGTGACGGCCCGAATTCAAAGTCCGTGCTGCGACGCCACCCAGCGGATCACGCCTGACCGGGCCGGGTCGGCCGTGATACGACTCGGCGGCGCGGTTCGCTGCCGGCTGAGAGGTCCCGGTCGCGAAACCTGGAAGGGCTTGCCACGAGCCACGTGGCCACTCCGGTTGCGGAGCTGGCAGTGCGGCCTGTCGGGTGCCACACCGGCGCGCTGAACCTCGATTGCGTTTCCCATGGCTCGCACTTCCAAGCACAGGTCCGTCGGCGATCGGCCCGTCTCCGTTGTCACTGGAGCAGCCGGTTTCCTGGGGTCTCATCTAACCGACCTGCTCCTGGCGCGCGGTCACCGGGTCATTGGCATTGACAACCTGATCACCGGCAGCGTCGAAAACATCGCCCACCTGGCGGGGCACCCCGGATTCCGGTTCATCGAGCAGGACGTGACGGAGTTTCTTTTTCTAAGTGAGCCGGTGGATTACGTGTGGCATTTCGCCTCGCCCGCCAGTCCGGTGGATTACCGTGAGTTCCCCATCCAGACCCTCAAGGTCGGGTCGTTGGGTACGCACAAGGCGCTCGGGCTGGCCAAATACAAGGGGGCACGGTTTCTACTGGCCTCGACCTCCGAGGTGTATGGCGACCCGTTGGTGCACCCGCAGCCCGAGACCTATTGGGGCAACGTCAATCCCATCGGGCCGCGTGGCTGCTACGACGAGGCCAAGCGGTTCGCCGAGGCGCTGACCATGGCCTATCACCGGGAACACGGCGTGCAGACGCGCATCGCGCGCATCTTCAACACCTACGGGCCGCGGATGCGGCTGGACGATGGCCGCGTTGTGCCGGCCTTTATCAGCCAGGCGCTCCGACACAAACCGCTGACCGTGTTCGGTGACGGCGGGCAGACACGCAGTTTTTGTTATGTCTCGGACCTCATCGAGGGCATCTACCGGCTCATGATGAGCCGCGAGACGCTGCCCGTGAACCTGGGCAATCCCGCCGAGTTGACCGCGCTGGAGTTCGCCCGCGCCATTCTGCGCGCCACCGGGTCGCGCAGTCGCTTGGTCTTCAAACCGCTGCCCCAGGACGACCCGAAGCAACGGCGGCCGGACATCCGCAAGGCGCGACGCTTGCTGGACTGGTCGCCCAAAGTCACCCTGGCCGAGGGGCTGGTGAACACGGTGGCCTATTTCCAGACGAAGCTGCAGGCCCGCCGGCCCGCCTGACCGTCCACCCGCCACACTTACGTCTCCGCCCGTGTAGCGGGACGGGTCAGCGTCCGCAGACGTCCTGACGGGATTTGCGGGCCGCGCCCCAGGCCTGCAGGTCGCGCTCCTTGGGAATGCTCAGCGAGCTGGTCGTTTTGCCGCACCGCTCGCAGCGCAGGAACCCCCGCCCTCGCGGCGCAAGTGTCACGTGCCCGTCTGCGGCGCAGACGAACCCGACCACCGGCTGGATGTCGGAACTGCGACAAGCCGGACAGAAGTCCGCAAACACATCCCGGGCGGTGTAGAACTTGGCCCGGCATTGGAGACACTGGTAGCCGTTGGCGTCCGAATCCAACGCCCGGTCCACCGCGCCGCGGCCGCAGCCGGCCAGCAAAAGGCACGTCCCAAGCATCGCCAACCAGCCCAGCCAACTGCCCGGTGTGGGTAACCATCGCGTCTGCATACCAGCGTGTGGATTTGCTCGTTTTCCGCGGACCTCAAGGCACCGTCCTGCCCTCGTCCACGGACAATTCGCGGGCAATCAGATAGCGATTGCCTTTCACCGGCACCCACTCGGCGTGCCCGTCGCAAAAATTGGCGTTGTGCCCGTCCGGTCCGTGGTTGTCCGTCGGATCGGGATAATCGTTGATCGCCCCGGGCGCGGTCGAGAACAGCGAGTCGGCGTCCACCTGCAACCAGATGCGGGCCGGGCCTTCGACCGTCCCCCGCAGACCGAAGGCGGTGCTCTGGTGGACGTGCGTGGCGACCCGATTCTCGGTTTTCATGTAGCCGGTCGCGGGCGTGCCCATGCAGGCAACGTTCAGGGGCGGGTTCTCGCTCAGGGAGCGCCACCACGAGAAATTTTCGTAGCTGTGCCCCTCGTAGCGTTTGCGCGTCAGCGCAAAGTTCTGCAACCCGCGGTAGTCCTGCAGGCCGGCCAACGGATAGCAGCTCGGCACCAGGTTGGTGGAAATGAAGTTCTCCGTGCCCGGGCAGAGGAAGGATTGCAGGTTCTTGACGTAATCCCGCTGAAGCCAGTTGAGGTTGTCGCTGTAATAGCCGTAGGTGCCAGTGAGCTTGCCATTGTTGTCCTGCGCGTAAAGCAGATGTCCCAGCCCAAGCTGCTTGAGGTTGTTCAAGCACTGGATGCGTTTGGCCTTGTCCTTGGCGCGGGCCAGTACCGGCAGCAGCAGCCCCGCCAGAATGGCGATAATGGCGATCACCACCAGCAACTCGATGAGCGTGAAGCCCAACCCCCTTGGACGCACCCTGGCGAACGAACGGTTGGGCGGGACTTGGGCTGCAATCGGGCGCTTCATCAAATCGGCGCGCAACTTGCCAAAAGCCCCTCCCGGTCGTCAAACCACAACCCGCCTGTCACCGCTGCACGGCTTCCGGCAACACACCGCGGGACGGCGGCCCGGGATGCGCCGGTCGGCATGCACACCGTGCCGTCCGGGAGCAACGGCACCGGCCGCTTGACGCCGCAACCGCGTCGGGCAAGCTGGCCGCTGCTTGGCGCAGGATTCCCAAGCACCGCCGGTGGACGCCGTGTTCGCCCGGGTGTTGCAAACTCCCGCTGCGCAGGCCCTGGCGCGGCGACTGGAGAAGGGAGGCGTGTTGTGCTGCCGGACCGTGTCCGAGCACGCCTGGCCATTCTTCGTCGCCCTGTTGAAACAGATGTCACCCGCCCGGCCGCTGCTGGTCGTCGCCGATTGTCTCAAGTCCCAAGAGGCCATTGCCCAAGACTTGGAAACATGGCTGAATCTTGCAGCCGGGCAGCCGGGCACACTGCCCGACCCTGCCGCACCCGCGCCGAACCCCCGGGGAGCACCGTTGTTCTACCCCGCTTGGGAAGTGCTCCCCCATGAAGGCCGTCTGCCGCATGCCGATGTCATCAGCGAGCGACTGGAGACCCTGGTGACCTTGCTGGGCGGGGAGCAGGCGGGCAACCGATCGTCGCTTGTGATCGTCACCAATGTTTGCGCGTTGTTGCAGCGGACCTTCAGCCCGGCGGACCTGCGCCAGCGCACACGCCGGTTGACGCCCGGCGACCGGACTGATCCGCTCGACCTGGTGGAGTGGCTCGAAGCCCAGGGCTACGAGCCGGAGGCGCAGGTTACTCAGAAGGGCGAAATCGCCATGCGCGGCGGCATTGTGGACGTGTTCCCTCCTACGCAGCCCTGGCCGCTGCGCCTGGAGTTTTTCGGCGACGAGTTGGAGTCGTTACGCGAGTTTGACCCCCTGACCCAGGTTTCCCGTGGCCCCATTGCGCACGCGATCCTGCCCCCGGCCGGCGAGCTGGGTTTGCTGAAGCGGCAATTGGACGCCGCGCCGCCTCAGCCGTCCGACCGGGCCTCAGCCCCCGCTCCCCCCTCGTCCGCGACCAGCGCGCTGCCAGCAACGGCTACTCTGCTGGACTACCTGCCACTGGACACCGTGTGCGTGTTGCTCGACCCGGACCGGTTGACCGGGCGCGCCGACGAATATGCCGCCGCCGTGCCTCCCGGCGATCCGTACCACGTTACGTGGACAGCCTGCCTGGCGGAGCTTGGCAGGCGGGGGCTGACGCGGATCCAGCTTGCCGAAGGCGATCCGGCCGCGGAGTCGCTGAACGCTCTGTCGTCAACAAGCCCCGGCGATGGACCGAGTCCAGTGGCCCACGATGTGGCCCTGCGGCTCGACAGCCTGGATGCATGGCGTCCGCTGGCGGACCGGCCGCCGGAGGCTGCCGTGGTCGAAACCCAACGGCGGGAGTTTTTCAATCAACTGCACCGCTGGCTGCGCCAGGGCTACGACGTCCACGTGTTTTGCAACAACGATGGCGAACGCCAGCGTTTCGACGAAATCTGGACCGAGTTGGTCAGCGGGGCCGGGGGACGGACCGGCCCGGTCGGCCCTGACCAAGCAGCACACCAGGGCCTGCGGCCGGTCACTCGATTGGGCACGCTAAGCCGCGGGTTCTTGTGCGATGAAGCCAAGCTGGTTGTGGTGACCGACGCGGAGATTTTCGGTCGCTACAAAGTGCCGCGTCCCCGGAGGCTCAAGTCGCCCCACGCGGCCGCCATGCGCTCGGCGTTGGAGATTGACTTCACTGACCTGGCGGTCGGCGACCTCGTTGTCCACGTCCAGTATGGCATCGGGCGCTATTTGGGCCTCAAGACGCTGCCGCTCCCCGGCGGGCCGTCGGACCAGAGCGGCCAATCGCCTGTCGAAACCGAGTGCCTGGTGCTGGAGTACGCTCCGGCCGACCCCACGCGTGAGCCGCCCAAGCTCTACGTGCCGGTGACCGAGGCGCATCTGGTCAGCAAGTACGTCGGCGCGGGCAAAGCCCGGCCGCCACTCAACGTCCTTGGCGGCACGCGCTGGCAGAAGGCCCGGGCGCGTGCCGAGCAGGCGGTGCGCGACGTGGCGGCTGAATTGCTTCACCTGCAGGCCGCGCGGGCGGCCCTGCCGGGCCATGCCTTCGCGCCCGACACCCCCTGGCAACGGGAGTTCGAGGCGGCGTTTTTGTTCGAGGAAACCCCCGACCAACTCCAGGCGATTGCCGAGACCAAGGCCGATATGGAGCGCGCCCAGCCCATGGACCGACTGATCTGCGGCGACGTGGGTTTCGGCAAGACCGAGGTGGCCATCCGGGCCGCGTTCAAGGCCGTCATGGGCGGCAAACAAGTCGCCGTGCTCGTGCCCACCACGGTCCTGGCGCAGCAGCATTTCAATACTTTCCGGGAGCGCATGGCCGACTACCCGGTGCGGGTTGAGCTGCTGTCACGCTTCCGCACCCGCCAGCAACAACAGCGCGTCCTGCGCGACCTGGCCGCCGGCGCGGTGGACATCGTCATCGGCACACACCGACTGCTGCAGGGGGACGTTGTGTTCAAAGACCTCGGTCTGGTGGTCATTGATGAGGAGCAGCGGTTCGGCGTGTTGCACAAGGAGCGACTCAAGCGGCTGCGCACCCAGGTGGACGTGTTGACGCTCAGCGCCACGCCCATCCCGCGCACCCTTTACCTGGCCCTGACCGGCGCCAGAGACATGAGCATCATTCAGACGCCGCCCCACGACAGGCTGCCGGTTGAAACCATCGTCACGCCCTACGACGAACGGGTCATCCGAGACGCCATTCTGCGGGAGTTGAACCGGGGCGGCCAGGTGTACTACCTGCACAATCGGGTGCTGACCATTGAATCGGTCCGCGCGCGCTTGCAGATGCTCGTGCCTCGGGCGCGCATCGTGGTGGGCCACGGCCAAATGCCCAGCGACACGCTGGAAGAGGTCATGACCCGGTTTGTCAACGGCGAGGCCGATGTGCTGCTTTCGACGACAATCATCGAGAGCGGCCTGGACATCCCCAACGCGAACACGATCATCATTGACCGGGCGGACCGCTTCGGCCTCAGCGATCTTTACCAGTTGCGCGGTCGGGTGGGACGCTACCGTCACCAGGCCTACGCGTACCTGCTTTTGCCCCGCCATGCCCGCCTGTTGACGGATGTCCGCCGTCGCTTGAGCGCCATGCGCCAATACGCCGCGCTGGGCAGCGGCTTCAAGATCGCCTTGCGTGACCTGGAGATTCGCGGCGCCGGCAACCTGCTTGGCCCCGAGCAAAGCGGGCACATCACCGCCGTGGGTTTCGAGCTGTACTGCCAGTTGCTCAAACAGAGCATTGCCGCCCTGAAAGGCGAGCCTCTCAAGCCCCGGGCGGATGTGGCCGTGCGACTGGACTTTCTCGAGGTGGGTCAGGTGCACAGTGCGCAGTCCGCGGGCGGAAACCGGCCCGGCGCGGTCACGCACCGCCCGCGGCGACGGTCCGTCGCCGGGTCACCCGCCCCGGCCTGCTTGCCACACGACTACGTTCCTGAGGCCCATCAGCGCATTGAGATGTACCGCAAGTTGGCCCAGGCCACCGATCGAGCGGCGATCGAGCGTGTGGCCGCGGAGCTACGGGACCGCTTTGGGCCACCGCCGCCGCCGGTGAAGCGGCTGCTGCAACTGGCCCTGCTCAAGTGCCTGGCCGCCGAGCGCAACGTGACCAGCATCGAGGTCCAGGGCGATCGGCTCATGCTCACCCGCCACGGCGAACTGGTCATGATGGGCAGCAAATTCCCTCGCCTGACCGGCCGAAGCGCTGAAGCGCGGCTGAGGGAGATGGAGCGCTTTTTGCAGGCGCTTTGACGGCGGGCTGGCTGCTCCGCTGTCCCCCGATTCGGCTGCGTGGCGACCTCTCCACGCGGTGGCCCGGCGCGCAGTTGGTCCTACCCGCTTTGCCGTGGTTGGCAAACCGCGAAGGCCTCCGGGCGGTACTTCGCGGACGGCAGGCCGCCCGGGGCGGCGTGCGCGCACCTCTCGCGGGTATCGTCCTTCCGGCCCTCAGGGCCGGGTTGGCGGCGCGATGGATTCGCCTCGGGCCTGCGCCAGTTGTTCGGTCCGGTCGTAAGTGCCGTAAAACGGCACGTTGGCGTCCAGCCAGAGATAGAGCCGGCGACGGTCGGCATCGCTCCAGTCCAGCGCCGTCCGATGGGTCGTGTCCTCCAACAGCGCGGTCAGGGGACTGGCATCCGCGCCGATGCGACCCGGATGGGTGGCGATCTGGCTGATGCTTGCCCCGCCCCACTCGTACCAGCGCAAGTAAGGCTTGAGGTTTTCGTACGAGCGCGTGAACAGGCGCGTCGGCTCACCCACCAGCGACACCCGGCTCTTGCTCGGACCGGGCCGACCGTCGTGGCAGCGCACGCAGTGGCGATCCAGAACCGGTTGGACCAACAGCGGGAAGCTGAAGGGGCGCGACCCTTCCGGACCGGGTTGAAGGCGGGAGGGCGCGCGCCGCATGGCCAGGGCGGGCCGGTTGGCCGGCGCGCTGCCGGGTGGTTCATGGCAACCGATGCAGCCGCGCCGTTCGCCCGGTTGCAGATAAACCGCGCTGCGCATGCTCTGGACGGCGCGTCCGGATTCATCCACAGCCTGAAAATACAGGGGACGCCCCGCCGGGGCGCGGAAGTAGGCCGAGCCGTCCGGTTCAACCGGCACGGTACCCAGCAACAGCCGCGCATTCTCGGCATTGGCATGGCCGATCCGCGGGTCGTTCACCGCGTGAGGCGGCGGCTTGGACAACAACTGGAACACCCGCAATTCGCGAACGGCGCGGTCTGCTGGCAGCGCGAACAAACTCCGCCGGACATCGGCCAGCAGGAATTCCCCCTCCTCCCCCAGCCGCGCGTCCGTCACCGAGGCCACCTCCGGCGGCGGCGTCCGGGGCCGGAGCGGAATCGGATACATACAGGAAATGGCCGGATCGCGATAAAGCAGCTCCAGGTTGCCCCAGCGGTCGAAGTAGTAGAGGCCGGTCCGTGTGTCACGTTCCTCGCCGGAGCTCATGCCCGGCAGCGGGTCGAAGCTGAACGCCACCAGAAAGGCGTCCTCCGACAACGGCCAGGGACTGTGGAAATAGCTTTTCGGCCAGCCGGCCGCTTCCGGGAAGCAGACCTCTGGCGTCAATACCTCCACCGACGTCAGTTGGTCCTCGCCGCTTTGCGGGTCAAGGGCAGTCCTCGGCGGGTCCAGCAGCAGCAGCGAGCCGCCCACATCGGCATGATGGGCGCCCGCCAGAAATACCAGCTTGTCCGAGCCTGGAACCGCCCGGGGTTGATAGCAGGCGTTGATCCGCATGGTGTAGTTGCCGAACAACGCCGCCACGGCCGTGCCGTCGGGGTTGCTGGTCCACAGGCCGTGAAAATTCGCCGCCGAGCGGTCCACGTAGTCCCAGCGGATGTACACCACCCGCCCGTCGGCCATCAGGGACGGATGCCACTCGCTGGTTTCATGGGCGGACAACGTCTGAATGTTCCGGCCCTCGGCGTCCATCCGATGGAGGGTGTAGGTCGCGCAGGGTTCCCACGGATTGTTGCAACGGGCGAACCCGCCCCGACGGGTGGACATGAACAGGACATCGCCACTCGGTAAGGGACAAGGGTCAAAATCGTCCTCGACGCCAAACGTCAGTTGCCGCAGGTCCGACCCGTCCACCGCCATGCGGAACAGGTGGAACGACCGGCGTTGCGGGGAGTAGAAATCCGGCTTCTGCTCGGAACGCTCCGCAAAGGCGAAGTAAATGGTGCGCGCGTCGTGGGCCAGGGCCAGCGTCGTGAAATTGCCATGCCGCAGGCGGCCACCGGTCAGATCGCGCGTGGCCAGCGAAAGTCCGGGCCGCTCCAACATAAAGACGCCTCCGCCGGGTGGCACGTTCCCGTAGTCGTAAAAGTAGCCCATGTACTCGTGCAGCATCTGGCAGATGTAGCGGTTGCGCTTCAGAAAGAGCACTGGTTGGCCCGAGACCGTTGGGTCTTCCAGCAACAGCCGCCGGCTCAACCAGCGCGCCTGCCGATAAGCGTCCCACCGCCGGGCCGCCGACAAGGACACAGCCTGAAGCGCTGCTTGGCGAAGGCCCTGTAACTGGGTTTGCGCCTCGGCCATGATCTGTGACGAGGCCAGGGTTGCCCGGCGCGAAGCAACCTGTTCGGCTCGCGCCACGGCCGCGGTCAGCGCTGCTACCGAGTCGGGCGCGCGCCCCCAGCGTTGCTCCTGCCGTTGCCAGTCCTCCTCGACGGCGCGTCGCAGCGCCTCCTCCTCCTGGGGCACGGCCGCTATATTCGCGGGCGCACCCCCAACCAGCAGCAGCACCGCTCCGATGGCCGCCGACCTGGTTTGCATGACGCGGTTAAGCTAGTACCGGTAATGCTCCGGCTTGTACGGGCCGTCCACCGGCACGCCGATGTAGTCGGCCTGTTTCTTGGTGAGCTTGGTCAGCTTCACGCCGATTTTCTCCAAGTGTAGCCGGGCGACTTCCTCGTCGAGCTTCTTGGGCAGGCGATAGACGCCGACCTTGTAGGTGTCGCGGTTGGCCCAGAGGTCCATCTGCGCCAGGCACTGGTTGGTGAAGCTGTTGCTCATGACGAAGCTGGGATGGCCTTCGGCGCAACCCAGGTTCACCAGCCGCCCCTCGGCCAACAGGTAGAGGCTGCGGCCGTTGGGCAGGTCGTAACGGTCCACCTGCGGCTTGATGTTGACCTTCTTGACGCCGGGATGGGCGTTGAGCCGGTCCACCTGAATCTCGTTGTCGAAGTGGCCGATGTTGCAGACGATGGCCTGGTCCTTCATCCGCAGCATGTGCTCGAGCGTGATGACGTCGCAGTTGCCGGTGGCGGTAACGTAGATGTCGGCCTCGCCCAGGGTGTCCTCGACGGTGGTAACCTCGAAGCCCTCCATCGCGGCCTGGAGGGCGTTGATGGGGTCAATCTCGGTGACGATGACGCGCGCGCCGAAGCCGCGCAGGCTGTGGGCGCTGCCCTTGCCGACGTCGCCGTAGCCGCAGACCACGGCGGTCTTGCCGGCGATCATCACGCCCAGGGCGCGCTTGAGGCCGTCGGCCAGCGACTCGCGGCAGCCGTAGAGGTTGTCGAATTTGGACTTGGTGACCGAGTCGTTGACGTTGATGGCGGGCACGAGGAGTTTGCCGGACTCAAGCATCTGGTAAAGGCGATGCACGCCGGTGGTGGTTTCCTCGGAAACGCCCTTCCACTCCTTGACCGCGGCGGTGAACCAGCCGGGGCGTTCCTTGGCGCAGCGTTTGAGGAGGTCCTTGATGACCTGTTCCTCGTGGCTGGCCGAGGGCGTGTTCACCCAGTCGCTCCCCTGCTCCATTTCGTAGCCCTTGTGGAGAAGGAGCGTGGCGTCGCCGCCGTCGTCCACGACCAGGTGCGGGCCTTTGCCGCCGGGGTGCGTGAGGGCGTTGAGGGTGAACTGCCAGTAGTCTTCGAGCGACTCGCCCTTGAAGGCGAAGACGCTGACGCCGGCTTTGGCGACAGCGGCGGCGGCGTGGTCCTGGGTGCTGAAGATGTTGCAAGAAGCCCAGCGCACCGACGCGCCGAGCTGGACGAGCGTCTCGATGAGCACGGCGGTCTCGATGGTCATGTGCAGCGAGCCGGAGACGCGCGCGCCGGCCAGCGGCTTTTGCGGGCCGTATTTGGCGCGGATGGCCATCAGGCCGGGCATCTCCTGCTCGGCCACGCCGATTTCTTTACGGCCCAGGTCGGCCAGGGAGAGGTCTTTGACCACGAAGTCGCGCTGGCCATTGCCGTTGCGGGTCTTGAGGGCGGCTTTCACGAGTTTGGTCCGGGAGGGAGGAAGTTTGACGGTTGCCATATTGATCAGGAGGTTCGGGGTTGATTCATCGGTTTACTCCAACGGGGCGATTTTCGCGGGGGTACGGCCATTCCGCAGTGCCGTCCAGGCGTTTTCGAGTTCTTCCCGATGCAGAGCCGCCCACTCCACCACCAGGCTCCGGGCGCGCGGAGGCAACCACCCCTGCTTGAGACGGAGGGTCGCAATGTCGAACACGGCCTCATGCTCCTGGTATTCGGCATGGAAGTGAGCGGGGGGATGTTCTTGGGCGTAAAGCAAAATGCTGATGCCGTAGAATCGGCTGACTTCAGGCATGAGTGGACACGGGTTTGCCCGCCGACCACAGTTCTTCGGCGGTCATCCCGGTGATTTCCAAGTAAAGCGCGTCCGCGCAGGCATCCACTTCTCCGGGCCAAACGAGCGCCCGTCCGTTCCTCTCGATCTTGAAGCGCGCAAACACTTCCGGGTCGCGCCAATTGGCAAAGACGCCGCGGCCCACTTTGGCCGACAAGTCCACCACGCCCTCCACGCCATCATCGTACCGCAGGTGCAGCCGCCAGCCGGGCAGGGCTTCCGCGAACAAAATGCGTTTCATCGTGCCGGAATCTGGCTTACTTCAGCGCCCGTTTCAAGGCCTCGACCTTGTCCGTGCGTTCCCAGGTCAGGTCGGGGTCGTCCTTGCCGAAGTGGCCGTAGTGGACGGTCTTGTCAGCGGCGCGGGCAAGTTGGGCCTCGATTGGAAGGGGGTGCATGCTTCGCATATTCGTCAGTCGGTTTGAATGAAACCCTGAATCTATTCCAACGGGGCGATTTTCGCGGGCGTGCGGCCGGCCACGGCGTCCTGCCAAGCCATCATGAGTTCGTCCCGGTGCTGGGAAGCCCACTCCTGCACCATGTTCTCGGCCCGGGTCGGCAGCCAGCCCTTGATCACAGTCAGACTGTGAATGTCTATCGAGGCGTCGTAGTTTTGGTATCTCACGTGAAAATGCGGTGGTGGGTGTTCCCGATACCGTAGCCGAATGACGATGCCGTAGAATCGCGCCAGTTCAGGCATGGCCCGGCACTTCTCGGAGTTCTTTCAGCTTGGGGAACAGGTCTTCGGGTTTCAGGCCGGTGATTTCCAGGTAAAGGGCGTCGGCGCAAAGATCAATATCGCCCGGCCAAACGACAGCCCCTCCTCCCTCTTCGATCTTCACCGAGGCGAAATGGTTGGGATCATTCCAAGCGGCGAACACGCCTTTGCCCACCTCCGCCGACAAGTCCACCGTGCCTTCCACGCCATCGTCGTAGCGGAGGTGCAGCCGCCAGCCGGGCAGGGCTTCCACGAACAAAATGCGTTTCATCGTGCCGGAATCTGGCTTACTTCAGCGCCCGTTTCAAGGCCTCGACCTTGTCCGTGCGTTCCCAGGTCAGGTCGGGGTCGTCCTTGCCGAAGTGGCCGTAGTTGGTGGTCTTGGAGTAAATGGGCCGGCGCAAGTCCAGTTGCTCGATGATGTCGGCGGGCTGGAAGCTGAACACCTTGTGGATGGCCCGCAGAATGCGTTCCTCGTCCACTGTACCCGTGCCGAACGTGTCCACGCTCACGTTGACCGGGTCGGGGTGGCCGATGGCGTAGGCGAACTGGATTTCGCACCGCGTTGCCAGCCCGGCGGCCACGATGTTCTTGGCCACCCAACGGCCCATGTAGGCGGCGGAGCGGTCCACCTTGGTCGGGTCCTTGCCGCTGAAACAACCGCCACCGTGCCGGCCCATGCCGCCGTAGCTGTCCACGATGATTTTGCGCCCGGTCAAACCGGTGTCGCCCTGCGGACCGCCAACGACAAACCGGCCGGTGGGATTGACCAAGTATTCGGTCTTGGGCGTGAGCAGGCGTTTGGGCAGGACCTTCTTGATGACCTGCTCGATGCAAAACCGCTCGATCTCCTCATGCTCCACATCGGGCGTGTGCTGGGTGGAGACGACCACGTTGGTGATGGCGACCGGTTGGCCGTCCTCGTAGGCCACGGAGACCTGGGATTTGGCGTCAGGCCGCAGCCAGGGTACCTTGCCGCTCTTGCGGATGCGGGTCAGCTCGCGGCCCAAGCGGTGGGCGAACATGATCGGCGCGGGCATCAGCTCCGGCGTCTCGTTGCAGGCGTAGCCAAACATCATGCCCTGGTCACCCGCGCCCTGTTTGGCGGTCTTCTTGCCCTTGGCCCGCCGGGCGTCCACCCCCTGGGCAATGTCGGGCGACTGTCTGGTCACATACACGTTCACGAACACCTTGTCGGCGTGGAAGACGTCGTCCTCGTGCACGTAGCCGATGTCGCGAATGGCCTGGCGGGCGATGGCGGCAAAGTCCAGTTTGGCCCGAGTGGTGATCTCGCCGCCGACCACGACCACGTTGCTCTTGGCGTAGCACTCGCAGGCCACGCGGCTGAACTTGTCCTGGGCCAGGCAGGCATCCAACACGTAGTCGGAAATGGTGTCGCAGACCTTGTCCGGGTGGCCTTCGCCAACAGACTCGGAGGAGAAGATGAATCGTTTGCTCATGAACGGGCGCTTTGTTGTATCGTCGTATTGACTTATCTGAATGCGAAGATATATGGTCGCCCGAGGTCGTCAACCTGGAATTTGACGATCCGCATGCCGAAGCGCCGATGAATGCGATCCTGGACACCCTGCGGGCCCTGGCTGACCCCACCCGCTTACGGCTGCTGGCGCTGGTTGCCGGGGATGAACTGTCGGTGCACGAAATGCAGGAAATCACGCACCTGGGGCAGTCCCGCATTTCCACGCATCTGGGTTGGCTGGCCGAATCCGGCCTGGTGCAGTCGCGCCGCGAGGGCCGATGCGTGTTTTATCGGTTAGCACCCCGCCCGACCGGCCCGGAGGCCGACATCCTGGCGGCCGCCCTGAAGGGCGCGCGCGAACTGCCAGAGGCCGGCGACGACGAGATCAACCTCAAGCGCGTCCTCCAGCGCCGTCGCGAGCAGGCAACCGTTTACTTCAACCAGGTCGCCGGCCGGTTCGACCGTGTCTATGGGCCGGGTCGGTCGTGGCAGGCGTTTGGGCATCTGCTGCTGCGCATTCTGCCGCCGTTGACCGTGGCCGACCTGGGTTCGGGCGAGGGGCTGCTGAGCGAACTATTGGCCCGGCGGTGCAAGAAGGTGATTGCCGTGGACAACTCGCGCAAGATCGTGGCTTTTGGCGCAGCCCGGGCCAAGAAGAACGGCCTGCGCAACCTGGAGTTCCGATTGGGCGACCTGCAAGACCCGCCGCTGGCCCCCGCCAGTGTGGACGCGGCGATTCTCAGTCACGCTCTGCATCACGCCGAAGCCCCCCCCCGAGCACTGGCCGCCGCCCACCGCATCCTGAAACCGGGCGGCCAGGTGCTGATCCTGGACCTGCTCCAACACTCGTTTGCCCAGGCCCGGGAGCTCTACGGCGACCAGTGGCTGGGCTTTGCGGAGAGCGATCTGCACCGCTGGTTGGAGCAGGCAGGATTTCAGAACATTGAGATCACGGTCGTGGCCCGCGAGGAGCAGCCCCCGCATTTCCAGACCCTGCTGGCTTGCGGCCAGAAGTAAACCACCGGCCGCACGGTCTGGCAGGCCATCACCGCCGGGCGCCGGCGCTGTTACCAGGGTGCAGAGTCGGCGAACCTCAGTCGCGGGCCTCCAAAGGCGGCCGGAACCCAAAGCGTTTTGCCAGAGCCAGGGCGTGCTTGAGAGACTTGACGCCCGCCGTGCAGGTCTCGTGGGCAAGGGAAGCGGCGGCAAGGCAGACGCCCGTCAGCAAGGCCCGTTGGATTTCCCAGCCCTCGTGCAATCCCCAAAGGACCCCGGCGCAGAAGGCATCGCCCGCCCCGGCCGTGCCGGCGATGTAGTCGGCGGGCAATTTCAGCGATGGCTGCCAAAAGTCGTCACCGCGGCGCGTGCGAGCAAAGGCGCCTTCCGGGAAGTGAATGACCACGATTTCGCGCACGCCGCCCTGCAGCAGCGCCCCCGCCGCGTGTCGCAGCGCCACCGGGTCCACCTGACCGTCGGGCTGCCGGATCTTGAAACCCGCTGTTTTGCCCGCCTCGATCTCGTTGAGGATGCAGTAGTCCACATGGCGCAGCGCGGGTGTCACAATCTGCACAAACCGGTCGCTGTCTTCGCTCACCACGTCCACGCTGGTCTTGACCCCCGCCGCCTGCGCAGCAGCCAGCAACCGGGCCGCTCGTGTGCCGTATTGCTTGTCCGGCTGATCCAGCGCATCCAGCAGCAGCAGGTAACCCAGGTGGAACAACCGCGCCTTAATCGCCTTGAAATCGAGATCGCTGCCACGCCACAGGGCATTGGCGCCGCGGGCATGGAAGAAGGTGCGCCGCCCATTCGACGCCTCGGTCATCACGTCCGTGTATGAGGTGGGCGCCTGATCGGTCATGCCCAGGTGCCGGGTGTCAATCCCATGCCGTTTGCAGTCTGCCACAATCTGCGCCCCAAGCGCATCCCGTCCTACCAAGCCCGCGCCATAAAGCGGGAACGGCGCCCCGGCGCGGGCCAGGTCCACCAGCACGTTGTAAGGCGCTCCCCCCGTGCCTTCGGATTGGCTGCGGATGTTGGCCAGTTGCTCCGGCTGCGGATAGACGTCAATGATCTTGACCTGGTCAATGATCCAATTGCCGCCGGCCAGCAACCCCCGGCGGGTGGGTGGTGTTTTCGTGTTCATCGTTGCGGGTCTCGACTGTGGCTTCCAATGAACAAACAGTGCCGCCGCTCTGGCAAGCGCATTTTCACAAAAGGCGGCTTGACGCCGTCCAACGCATCTGTTGGCTTGCGCGCGGCAGCCGCTGGTCGGACGGGCGATGGGACCGCCCCGGGCAACTGACAACCGTTTGCGCCGCGGGTACGCGTCGCCGACCCCGCCCGCTGGTTCCGGCAGGAGCAACCGCATGGATAATTGGTACCGCACGGACTCGAAGCGCGATACGGCACGCCCGCTGATTTCCGCAGGCAACACCCGGTCTGGGCGCGCCGGCCAGGTCGCATTGGTGGGGCTGCTGCTGCTGGGCGTGTGTCAACGGGCAGACGCCGCCGACCGCCCTCAATGGGGACAGGCATGGACGCGCAACATGGCCTCCACGGAGCGGGGGTTGCCGGAGACGTTCGACCCGCAGACCGGCCGCAACATCAGATGGATCGCCCCGTTGGGCACTGAAACTCACGCCACCCCCGTGGTGGCGGGCGGGCGCGTCTTTGTGGGCACCAACAACGGCCGGCCGCGCGACCCGCGCCACAAGGGCGACCGCGGCATCCTGCTCTGCTTGGACGAGGCCACCGGCGCTCTGCTGTGGCAACTTGTCGTGCCCAAGTTGACCAACAGCATCTACTGGGACTGGCCCAACGCCGGTATCTGCTCGCCGCCGACCGTCGAAAACGACCGGGTTTACCTGGTCAGCAACCGTGGCGAGGTGCTCTGTCTGGACGCCCGCGGCATGGCCAACGGAAACGACGGACCGTACCGCGAGGAGGCCCAACACGCCGTCCCACCCGGAACTCCCGCCATAGAACCGGCGGCAACCGACGCGGACATCCTCTGGCTGTTTGACCTGGTCCGGGAATTGGGCGTCCGCCAGCACGACTCGGCCCATGCGTCGGTGTTGATCCACGGCGATTTCTTGTATGTGAACACTTCCAACGGCGTGGACGACTCGCACACCCAAATCCACGCCCCCGAGGCGCCGAGCCTGGTTGTGTTGCACAAGACCACCGGCCGGCTGGTGGCACGCGACGCCGAGCGCATCGGTCCGGACATTTTCCATTCCACATGGTCCGCACCGGCCCTGGGGCTGGTAGCCGGTCGGCCGGCGGTCCTTTTCTGCGGCGGCAACGGAGTCGTGTACGGCTTCGAGCCCATAACCACCGCGCCGCCGGCGGGCGACGTGGCCAGGCTCAAAAAGCTGTGGCAATGGGATTTCGACCCCGCCGCGCCCAAGCAGGACATCCACAGCTATCTTCGCAACCGTCAGGTCAGCCCAAGCAACATGCACGGGATGCCGGTGTGGGCCGACGGACGGCTCTATGTGGCCGGCGGCGGCGACCTGTGGTGGGGCAAGAACCAGGCGTGGTTGAAGTGCGTGGCCACCGACGCGCGGGACGCTGAAACCGCCGCTCAGGCCTGGGCCTATTCCTTGGAACGTCACGTGATGGTCACCCCTGCAGTGACGGATGGCATGGTATTCGTCGCCGATTGCGGCGGACGCTTGCACTGCGTCGAAGCCGCCACAGGCCGGGCGTTTTGGACCCACGAGGCCGGCGCCGAGGTCTGGGCCTCGCCTTTGGTTGCCGACCACAAGGTGTGGTTTGCCACGCGGCGGGGCGAGGTGTTTGTGTTCGCGGCGGCGCGGGAAAAGCGCCTGCTGCACCAGGTCGCGCTCGGCAGCGCCATCAGTTCCAGCCCCGTGGCCGCCAACGGGACGCTTTTCCTCGCCAGCATGAAGCAGCTTTTTGCCGTGGCCGAAGGGGCGCAGTTGGCCAGAGCAGAGTCATCGAATTAGCGCCGAACCCGACCGACCGCCCACATTGCCCGCCGCCGCGAGCGGTCGCGCACGCAGCTACAGGTTGGTTTATCGAGGCTGCGACTCAGGCGCGGACGTTTTTGCCAGGTTGCTGTGTCGCACGCCGTAGAGGAAATAGAAAACCATCCCAAGCGCAAACCAGACAATCAGTCGCCACCAAGTGGTCGCCGGGAGCGACAACATTAAGGCCAGCGCCGAAATCGCCCCGGCTGGAGCGACAAACCAGACCCACGGCGTTTTGAATCGTCGCGGCAGGTCCGGCTCGCGAACCCGCAATACCAAAATGCCCACCGATACAATCACAAAGGCCAGCAAGGTCCCGATGGAACACAGGCTGCCGGCCTCGCGCACGGTAAACACCGCCGCCACCGCCGCCACGGCCAGTCCGGTGAGAATGGAGGTAATCCAAGGTGTGCGGAAGCGGGGATGCACGGCCGCGACAAACGGTGGCAGCAGGCCGTCGCGCGCCATGCTGTAGAACACGCGGGACTGGCCGAGCAGCATCACCAGAATTACCGACGACAACCCGGCAATGGCGCCCAGTTTGATGGCCAGCGCCATGAGGCTCTTGCCCTGCCATCGCCACGCCAAGCCCGCCCGGTCGGCCGCCACCGCGATCGGATCGGGGACGTCCAGTTCCTTGTAGGGCACAATGCCGGTGGCAATCCCCGAGACCAGAATGTAGAGCACGGTGCAGATCAGCAGCGAACCGATGATCCCGATGGGCATGTCCCGGCGGGGGTTTTTGGCCTCTTGGGCCGCCGTGCTGACCGCGTCAAAGCCGATGTAGGCAAAGAACACGATCCCCGCCCCCATCATGACGCCACTCCAGCCGAACTGACCGAACCCGCCGGCATTGGGCGGGATGAACGGCCGCCAATTGGCCACGTTGACAGCGTGAAACGCCCCGCCAATGAATAGGAGTACCACAGCCACCTTGATCAGCACGATCAGGTTGTTGAACGTGGCCGATTCCCGGATGCCCACCACCAACAGCGTGGTGACCAAGAAGACAATCAGCACCGCCGGCAGGTTCAGAATCGCGGTCACATGACCCAGGGTCGCCGGGTCCGTGCCCGCCTGCCGGACGGCATCCAGCAATCCGCTGCTGACGGGCACCCAGCCGGCCCGCATCTGCAACGCCGCGGCCAACCCCGACGGGATTTCGATCAGCTCAGTGCCCCGCGCGGCCGACAGCGCCGCCGGCACGTGAACGCCGAAATCGTGCAGGAGCGACACCACGTAGCCGGACCAACCGATTGCCACTGTAATGGCGCCCACGGCGTATTCGAGAATCAGGTCCCAACCGATGATCCAGGCAAACAACTCCCCCAGCGTGGCGTAACCGTAAGTGTAGGCGCTGCCCGCCATGGGGACGAGCGAGGCAAATTCACTGTAACAGAGCGCGGCAAAAATCGAGGCCACGCCGGCAAGTACAAAGGACAGCACCACCGCCGGTCCGGCATTTTGGGCTGCCACCGTGCCGGTGAGCACGAAGATACCCGTGCCGATGATCGCGCCCACCCCAAGGGCGGTCAGGTTCACCGGGCCGAGTGCTCGCTTGAGACTGTGATCGTTCAGCGCCTCCTCTTGCAGCGCCGTGACGCTCTTGCATCGGAACAGATTCATGGATGTCGGCCGGTTTTTGGCCCTGCTAGATGGGCTGTTTACGCGCCCAAGTCAAGCCCACGTCCAAGCCGTTGTCGCCACGATTTGACTCAAAAAGATTGTTACCGAAGCGGGGGAACGGGGCTGCCGGGCAGCCCCGGTTGACTCAAAAATGGGTGTTACCGAGCCATGAACAGCCAAATGAGCCAAAACACCCGTCAGGA
>Ga0073932_1002712_pt1 | contig 26266 bp, 18 predicted proteins | sample DewCreD2012metaG_FD_76967 | JGI IMG/M metagenome (GOLD analysis project Ga0073932, IMG submission 76967) | Hot spring sediment bacterial and archeal communities from British Columbia, Canada, to study Microbial Dark Matter (Phase II) - Dewar... ...
CCCGCAATGGTGAACTCCGCCCGGCCGCCGACGATTCGCAGGCGGTAGCCCGCCGTGTCCATCTTCGAGATCAACAGCCCGTCGGCCGAAGCCTTGAAATAAGCCTCGATGAGCAGGTTGCCCGCGAAAACCTGCGGCGACTTCAAGTCTTCGCCCGCGATGGCGAACTCTTGATAGTTCGGGTCTTGGCCATGGCGTGCTCGGGTGGCCAGCTTGACGCGATAGGGCTTCGTCAGGTCGGCGTGGGTTGCCGTCGCGTATGTTTTCTTCGCCGACGCGAACCTCAGCGCGCCGCGAACGTAGTTCTCCAACGGCCCGACGAAATAGTCCTCCTCGGCCACATGGACGGCCTTGAGCGGATAGGTGGGGCGAAGATGATAATCGTCGCGGTCGGTCATGTAGTCTTTGGCGTACCAGTGCTCGTCGATCAGGTCGGCCGGGTTGTTGCCGGCATGGTAGAAGTTCCACTCGGCCGCCACGCCGGAAAGAGCCCAAGGCACGAAGACGACGGCCCCGCGATCGACCGCCGGCGAATTCGGCGCGAGCCGGAAATCGCCTTGGGCCGGGTTGCGGAGGATCGAGGCTTCGGCGTATTCGCCCGTTTCCCAGGCCATTGCGCCGCGCTGCCGCAAGGCGTCGCGGAATTGATCGAGTCGATCGAGCCAGCGGCCCGAAGGCTCGAACACGCCCATTTGAGCGACATCGTGGAAGAAGTTGTTCGCGTAGGCGTTCGACCCGTAGTCGTAGTGCTCTTTCGGCGGGCCGGCATCGGCGGCGTTGCCGTCGGCGGCCGTCTTGGCCGGGTCGGCATGGCGGAAAACTCGTTCGCCGATCGATTGCCAGACGTTGCCGAGATACTTGTTTCGGCCCGCATGAGGGGCCTGACGCCGCGAGCCGGTGTAGAAGTTGTAGGCCGTGTTGTTGAAGAATACGTTCTGGTAGCTGATGATCTCTTGGAACGCGGAACAGTTTACCAGCGGGCTGGTCGGATCATTGGAAAGCCCCCAGGCGATGTTGTTGAAGACGTAGTGCTTGAACCCGCCGTCGAGATAATAGGCATGGCCGAAGCCCGGGCTTTGGCCGTGAAAGGTGCGGCGGTCTTCCCATTGTCCGCGGGCGTCGAAGCTGAGATTGTTGAAGATATAGACCGGGCCGTGCTGCCAGCTTTCGATTCCGCCGAAGTCGTTGGCGTTTTGCATCGTCTTCCACGCCTTGTTCTGGTGGATCAAAACGCGCACCAGCGGCACATCGCCGCGATACGCGCTTTTGCCGCCGACGACGTTGATCGCCTGTGCGCCGCACCGTTCGATCACATTGCCGGCGATATGGGCGCGTTGCGGATGCGAGAGATCGATCGCGCTGCCTCGCTGGTACCGAAACGGCCGAAAACCGATGTTTTCCGCCCGATTGCGATAGATTCGCACATCGTCGAGCACTCCGACCGGCTCGGCGAAGCCCCAGCCGGCTCCATCGCGAAGATGCGCTGCTCCCACGTCGGTGTTGCGGAAGAGGTTGTCTTCGATGGCGATGTCGCGGATCGGCGACCCCGCGCCGACGGCCTGCATGTGGATCGGCATCACCACGTCTTCGAACACGCAGTTGGCAATGCGCAGATGCTCGCCGCGGCCCCAAATGCGGATGCAGCCGGGGTGGGTGTCGGGCCGGTAACCGAACGGCTTGGTGCGAAAGTCCCATGCGGGCAGATCGAGTTCCCACGCGGGCGATGTCCAACGGAACGTCAGCCCGGTGATTTCCCAGTGAGACGCGCTGTCGGCCACGATCAGGTCGGAATATCGCCCGGCCTCGATGGCCAACGTGTTCGGGTCGGCGCCGGCGGGCAAACGCAGATAGAGAACGCCGCCGGCGCCCTTCTTGTCGAACCAGAACTCGCCTTGGGGATCGTCGAGATACTGCGGCTTGTCTTCCAGATAGTAGCGCATTCCGCGAAAGATGACCGAGGCGTTGCCGCCGCCGGTCCAGCTCTCGAAGCGTACGGAACCATCTTGCGGGTCGAAGGCGCGCACTCGGGTGGGATAGGGTGTTCCCATGACCCATCCGAACTCGGAGTAGATCAACGCCCCCTCGACGAAGTCCTTGTCGCGGCCCTTGAGGTTTTTCGAGTCGTTGGCGCTGAAGCCCGTTCGCGGCCGAAAGGGATGAGGGTCGTTCGTCCAGCGGAACCATTGCTGCTTGTGGTCTTCGGGCTGACTGGTCCAATTCGGATGCCGGGCCAGCGGAATGCGGCGGGATCGGCCGTCAGGCTCGACGATCCACACGCTGCGCGGCGCGAAGTCGATTGCCGCGTGCCACACCGATTGCGGGTCGGGAATCTTCGGATGGTCGGCGCCGCGCGTCCAGCCCGAAATTCGCTCGGAACCGGCGAGCACGGCCGGTCCCGCGCCCCAGACGGGATCTCGGGTCAAACGGATCGGAGCGCCGTCGCGGCCGTTTTGGTTCGCCGTAAGCAGACCGCGATAGATCACGCCGCCCTTGAAAACGTAGGTGTCGGCATCGCCGGGCCGGGCGGCGTTTTTCGACGCCCTTTTGTCCCACGGGTGATGTTTCCAGGGGCGCTGCGGCGATGTGCCGTCGTTGCCGTCGTCGCCTTGTTCAAAATCGATGTAGCGCACGCTCGCGCCGGGCGTGTAGCGGAACGCTTCGGGCTGCCAGCGGATGTCGCCGGTTTCGAGCACCTCGGCGTAACTCCGTTGCCAGGCGAACGGCTCGGCAGCACCACCGGGCGACGGAGAGATCGCCGCTGCAAATGAAATACCCGCCGCGACAAAAACCCACAAAGCCGAAGAAGCCGCCGCGAGCGACGGGACTCGGCCGTTTGCCAACGACAAGCGATCGGACCGATCAAGATTCTTCGAGAATCCGTCAACGCCTTGATCGTTCGCCGCACAAGACGCAGCGCTCCTCGCGAGCAAGCCGCCGGTTCTCGACCGAGCGAAATCCGCGCAGTAGAAATCGACGCATTCCGCGTCATGGAAACACAAAGCGGTTCGCACTGCGGCAATCCTGATAAAACTGCGAGAAACGGGAAGCGGTACAAACGGGCACCGCCCGATGCCGCACCCTATTTCATGTGACCGCGGCTACGTTGTCAAGCAATTCCTGCCGCGGCGTCGGTCAAGGGGCAATGTTCTCAGAAGTTCGAGGAAAGAATTTGCCTTCGGCTGCTACGGCGAACGCGGGCCGCGCAGGCTGTAATAGCCGCGCGTGAGGTACACAATCCCCAACAGCACCAAACAGCCGGCGGCAATGAGGGCCAAGCGATCGTTTGGCCGATAGAGCACCAGCCCCACGGCCGCCGTCAAATCGAGAATGCCCAGCCCGATGCGCAATCGTCCCGCCGCAGGCGACGACGTGCGGCAGGAATCGCCCGCGGCATGGTCTTTCTGCGTTCGATGCCGCTGGTCCGTCATGGTCGTGTTCCTCGACATTGTGCGTTTGCGCAAGACGATCCGCGGCGGCGGTGCGAGCGTCAGTCGAGCCAGCGGGCCAAGTCCTTTGCCCAATACGTTAGAATAATATTGGCGCCGGCCCGTTTGATGCCCGTGAGCATCTCGACAACCACCCGCGATTCGTCGAGCCAGCCCTGAGCGGCCGCGGCCTTCACCATGCTGTATTCGCCCGACACATTGTATGCGGCCAGCGGCACCCCGGGCCATCGCTGGTGAACCGCGCGAATAATGTCGAGATACGCCATCGCCGGCTTGACCATCACGATATCGGCGCCCTCGGCCAAGTCCAGTTCCACTTCGCGCAGCGCCTGCTCGGCCGATGCGGCCGGATCCATTTGGTAGCTGCGGCGGTCGCCGAATTGCGGGGCGCTCTCGGCAGCGTCGCGGAACGGTCCATAGAATGCGCTGGCGTATTTGGCGGCATAGCTCATGATGGGCACATGGGTGAAGCCGGCTTCGTCCAACGCTTGACGCACTGCGCCGACCATCCCGTCCATCATCCCGCTGGGAGCGATCATGTCGGCTCCGGCGCGGGCATGGGCAACCGCCTGTTGGCCCAACAGCCGCAGTGTTGCGTCGTTATCGACATCGATTCGTCCCGTGGCATTGGTCGGCACGCCGCAATGCCCGTGATCGGTGTATTCGCAAAAGCAGAGGTCGGTAATCACCAGGACATCGGCGGCCGCCTGTTTGGCCATTTTCACGGCCCGAGGAATGATCCCGTCGTCGCTGGTCGCCTCGCTGCCCACGGTGTCTTTGCGATTGGGAATGCCGAACAAGATGACCCCGCCCAAGCCCAACTCGGCGGCTTGGCTTACTTCGTCGGCCAAGAGGTCGGGCGAGAGCTGGGCTTGGCCGGGCATCGACGCAATCGGGTTGCGCAGGTTGTGCCCCTCGCGGACGAACAAGGGTTGAATCAATTCGGCCGGCGTCAATCGTGTCGAACGAACCAACTCGCGCACCGCCGGATGATGGCGCAATCGCCGCATGCGCACGGCGGGAAACCTGCCCGCGAAATCCGTTGGTGAACGCCGTTCGTCACTCATGACTGCTCCGTTGGGACGACTGACATCGATCGGCAAGCACCCCGCTGGTCCGTGTTGCCCATCGATGAGATGTCATCTTCTTCGCGACATCTTCTTGCGATCTTCAGTCCTTTTCTTCCTCTTCATTTTCAATGAAACCCAGTTCGATTGTAATCGCCGCGCTGTTCGGCTACAACGTAACGGGATGGTGTTTTTCGATCCCTTTCGCGGCCGGCGATGAGTCGCTCTTATTGTGCGGCAACGTCCCTTCCCGATTCCGCAGTGTATAATCTTCGTGGTGGGCGCGTTCTGCTGTTCGACGGCGAAACGCGTTGAGCGACCTACACCACCAGACTTCGATTTCTTGGTCTTCCAACAAGAACTCCAGCGACCACAGGGAGCGGGCTTTATTGATCTTCGCAAATCATGACGCAAGTCCGCCGGATTCTCGGTTGCCCGCGTCGCTTGGTTCGACGAAGCCTAATAGGCCGGGTGCGGTGGCACCGATTGGCCGGCGGCCCTGCCGCCCGATACTACTAACCCAAGGGTTCTTGTTCTTCCGACAAGAATTCCAGCGACCAACGGGAGCGGGTTTGCGGCCTGGTACGGCAGTACCTGTTAGCCGGCGATCCTGCCGCCATGTTGCATACGCTTCAATCAACGCTGACCTTGCCGCTGCCCCTGGAGCAGGTGTTCGCGTTTTTCGCCGATGCCGCCAACCTCGAGCGAATTACGCCGCCCGAGTTGCGCTTTCGGATTATCACGCCCCAGCCGATCGACATCCACGAGGGCACTCGGATTCTCTATCGCTTGAGCTTGTATGGCGTTCCGTTTTCGTGGGAGACGCTGATTTCGCGGTGGAATCCGCCCACCGAGTTCGTCGATGAACAACTGCGCGGGCCGTATCGGCAATGGGTTCACACGCACCGCTTTCGAGAGTGCGAGGGCGGCACGCGCGTTGATGACGAAGTCGTCTATCGCCTGCCGTTCTCTCCGGTCGGAGAAATCGTCTATCCGGCCGTGCGCCGCCAGCTCAATCGAATCTTTCGCTACCGCAGCGAGGCCATCAGCCGGATTCTGCTGAATGACAACCGCGGCAAGCAGGAAAGTTGAAGCTGGGAATGGGAAAACCGCAAGTCCGAGCACAGCGACGGCGCACCGCGGCACGGGCGAAAGCACCGCGCACTTTCCCTTGAGCGGCCCGTTGAACAAGACTCACAAGAGTTGCGCGCAGGCGTCGCAATCCTCGGGAAAAACATAGTCAGCAAAGGGCAAGAGCGATTTCAACGGGCTTTTAGCCGAACGTGTTTTCCCGACGGTCGATCGCCTTCCGGCTTATGGCTCGATCAACAACGCTTCGTCGCCGACGGCCAAAAGCACCGGCTCGTCGAAGGCCAGGTATTGAGACAACGTTCGGCCGTGGCGGCGGGCCAGCTCGAAGTATTCGTCGCTGAATTGCTTGACCCGGCGGGCCTGTTTCTCTTGGTCGGGCGTAATCCGCGAGTCGATCCACTGCTTGTCGCGGCGGTAGAACGTGCGGTTGCCGATCTGGCGAACGTTTTGCACGACGGCATCGGCCTCGCGCTTGCTTTCCTCGGCCAGGCGATATGCCCGATTGTCGCCCGCCCCGCCCCTTCCGGTCGGCGCGGCGGCGGCCTCGGCGGCAAAGCGTTGTAGCGATAGATCGGCGGCCGGCGCGGCCGGGCCCGCGGCGCCCATCCCTTGCAGTCCGCCCTTCAGCGCCCGTTGCGCCACCCCGGCCGAGCCGTCGGTAGCGGCCAGGGCGTCGAGCCGGTCGGCCGCGCGGCGGACGTTCTCGGCTGTGCGATGGATATCGACCGAGTCGTCGGCCATGAACGACGTGTACGGCGTGAGGATGCCGTGCCGAGTGGAAAGGGCCACCAGCTCTTTGATCAGCTCGTCGTTCTTGCCCTTCAGGTCGATCTCGTCGAGGATTTCGCCGATCCGCCGGCCGGCCCACAGCTTCTCGATGAATCCGTTGGTTTCGTCCGTGCTGTGTTCGACGAACGCGGCCGGAAAGTCGAACTTCTCTTCCTTGTCGCCGATTCGCCCGCTGACCGCCACCTTGGCCGTGCCCGGCTTCTTGTAGCGGCCCACCACCACCAACTGCTCGCCGGCGAACAGGTCGAACGACCCCTTCGGATACACGCGGTTGACCACCGCGCCTTCTTCCGGCTTGGCGTCGAAGGCGAAGTCGAGCTTCACGTCGGTCAGCACGGGCGACTCGATCCGCGCATAGAGCTTGCCCACATGGGCTTCGATGTCTTCTTCGGGGCGAACGTACAGGCTTTGCCCGAAGTTCTCGCGCACCAGTCGATCGAGCAAGCGGCTGTTCACGTCGTAGCCCACGCCGAAGCTGAAGACCCGCGCGCGAACCTTGTTCGCGCCCTTGGCGGCCTCGACGATCTTCGCCTCGTTCGTTTCGCCGGCGGTGGGCAGCCCATCGGTCAGGAAGATCACATACGTGGGCCGCTTCTCGTCTTGCAATTGGGCCAGGCCGGCCTTCAGCGCACCTTCGATGTTCGTGCTGCCCCCGGCATAAAGCCCCTCGACGAATCCTAATGCGGCCTTGCGCGTGTTCTCGTCGAATCGCTGCAACTCGGGCCGAAACGCCTCGACTTGGCTGTCGTAGGCGATGATGTTGAACAGATCGCCGGGCCGCAACTTGTTCAACACGTCTTTCAACGCCGCGCGAACCTGCTCGATCTTCTTGCCGCTCATGCTGCCCGATCGATCGATGATGAACAGCACGGTTTTCGCCGGGCGTTCGGCGCCAGGGGCCGCGATTTGCGGGGTGGTCAACAGCAGGAAGTAGCCATCGTCGCCTTTGTCGGGCCGATAGCTGATCACCCGCGTGCTCAGTTTCTCTTTGCCCACATCGAAGAACAGACGGAAGTCGGCCGTGGGCACCTCGTTCTTCGAACTGTAGGTGACGACGGCATGCTTTTCGTCGGGCCGCTTGATCTCGACCGGGTGCGTCGGGCTGTAGATGTTCTTGATGTCGTCGGCGCTTTCGATCGACACGCGAAGGTCGATCTTTTCCACCGGCTTCGAGGAATACTTCGCCGGGCTAAGCGGGAAGATGAAGTCGCTTAGCCCGTCCGACTGCCGCAACAACTGGCTGTAGCGGAGCGAAACGGTGCGCTTCGCCCCCGGCGGAACCGGGAACACGCTCGTCTTGAACATGCCCGTGCCGATCCACTCCAGCAGGGCCGGGTCGCGGTTCTTGCGAACGATGTCTTCGTAGATCTTTCGGGCCTCGTCGGCCTTGAGCAATTTGGCCGGGTACTCCTTGCCATCGACCATGAGTGTCATCTGCTCGATTGCCCCATCATAGGGCAGCGGGAAGACGAACGAGGTTTCGATCTGGCGGCTGCCCGTGTTCTCGAACGTTTGCGACACCTGGACCGAAGCCACCTGATTGGCGATCTTCGCCTGAACCTCGACCTGGTTCACCTTGTAGCTGGCCGGCGGTTCCGGCTCGGGCCGAGGACGCGGCCAAACGGGAGGAGGATAGGGTGGATGCGGGGGATGGGGCGGCCAAATAATGATCGGCCGGGGCAGCGGCACCGCCACATCAGAATCGACCACCACCAGCACGCCTTGGCCAAACGCCAGCGCCGGCGCCCAGGCAGCCAGCACCGCCACGATCAACAGGGATGAACGAGCCATAACCTTTTTCCTCCCAATCAGTTTCGCACTGGTTGCCGCTGTTGCCATCGAATGGATTGCCTTGTTTCTCGCCACTTGCTGCGGTCGGATCGGGCCGATCGGAGACCTGAGTACCGAGCAATCGACCGAACGACCGACCGAACAACCGCGAGCGATGGCGATCTCGTTCTTTTCGACGAAAGGAGCCTGACGGAAGTTCCCGAACGGCACAGGTTGCCAGGCTGAGACGTTGTTTTCCGCGCGAGCCGGGCCGGGGGGTTTCCTTGCGAGCCGGGCTGGAGTTCGACGAATCGACAGGATTTCGGCTCGAAGAAGCGTCGGGGCTGACGGACGGACGGTCGGGGATATTCTCCGCGGCTGCGGTTGGCCGGATTCGCGGTCAAAAAAGCGACCAGCCCGACCGATAAACGCGGACCAGTTGGGCAGCGGCCTCGTCGTCGCCGGGGCAGGTCATCGCCGGCGGGTCGAACTCGATGGCCCGATCGAACTGCGAGGCAATGTTGCCCAACAGCACCAGTTCGGTGAGCACCCCGCCGTAGCCGAAGTTCGACATTGCCGCCGGGCCGCCACGGCAAGCCGCCAGCCATTCGCGCTCGTGGCTGCCCGATCGGGGCAAAGTCGGCTCGGGCCGCCGGGCGTCGCGCCAGCGTTCTTCGGGCAGCAGCCGGTAGCTCGAATTATGCCCGGTGGCGTGCAGCACGCCCTCGCTGCCGATCAGCAGGCAGCCCGAGTCGTCGAGCCAAGGGCCTTCGCCCCCGCACACCAGCTTCCGCTGCAAGTGCGGCTCGATCGCCTCGCGGAAGCCGCGGGCCTGAATGCCGTTGCACCACAATAGCCGCACCGGCGGCATCGATCCGCGGGCGGGAAAGTCGTAGCGGATCATCTCCCAGTTGGGAAAGCTCACCCGATCGCGTGCCGAAACGGCGGCCTCGACCTTGATCATCGGCCGACGGTCTGCCGCCGGCTCGTCCTTCGGTTTCTCGTTCCACAGTTCGTAAAGCCGCAGGGCCATGCATGGCAGATTGGCGCTGTGAATCGCCCAGTTGCCCAGCTTGCCGGTGCCAAAGTCGCGCCACGATTGCCACTGCATCCATGCACGGTGGTACTCGCGGGCCGCGGCAGGGCCGAGCCAAAGGTCCCAATCCAACCCGGCCGGCACCGGTTCGCTGCCCGAGGGCGGCACTCGCCGAGCGTTGCCGCCGCAATTCCACACGACCACTTCGCGGATCGGGCCCAACATGCCCGACTGCACGATCTCCACCGCCTCGCGGAAGGCGTGCGTGGCCGTGCCCTGGTTGCCCATTTGCGTGGCGACGTTGGTTTCGGCGGCCAAGCGGCGGAGCGTTCGAGCCTCCCAGATGCTCGTGGTCAGCGGCTTTTCGCAGAAGACGTGCTTGCCCTGACGCATTGCGGCCGCACTGATCGGTGCGTGGTTGTGGTCGGGCGTGGCGACGATCACGGCATCGAGCCGGCGATCTTCCGCATCGAGCAGTCTGCGAAAATCACGATACTTCGGCGGCTCCGGCAGCTTCTTGAACGAGTCGGCGGCTCGGGCATCGTTCACATCGCACATCGCCACAACGCGCTGGCCGATGCGCGGAATCGTTTCGACAAACCACTGCCCGCGCCCGCCCACACCGATCAACGCGATTCCCAACTGCTCGTTGGCGGCATAGCCCAAGGCCGACGCCGGCGCGAGCAGCAGCGGCCCACACGCTGCCGACGCCGCGGCCGTCGCTGCTGTCGTCGCGGCTGAAGCCAACACCTGCCGTCGCGAAACCCCGGGGGCAGAACTCGCGAGGTGTTGCGAACGGCAACCTGCGGGAGGCTTCGGCATTCCGTTTCGATCAATTCGTCGATTGGACGCGCTCATGGCGATTGCCTCCGCGTCTTGTTCGAGCGTCGTTTCTTTTGCGACGGCAAGGGGTGCCCTTTCGCAGGGCGGTAGGACCGCCGGCCAATCGGTGCTTCCGCACCCGGTTGCAAACCCGCTCCCGTTGGTCGCTGGAATTCATGGCGGGAGAACAAGACTTCCGGGGGTGGAGTTCCCCGGGGCGGCAGGACCGCCAGACGATCCGCGGCGACGGTCAGGCCGATCAAAGCACTTTGGTGAATCCCGGTATGGCCACGGGATACTTGCCGTGTTCGTCGGGGACGACCGGCGGCGGGCTGTCGAGCGTGAACTGTTCGATTCCCGGCGCCAATTCCACGGTGCTCGCCAAGGCGTCTTTCCAAGTGATCTCCTTGCCCGACTCGCATGCCATGCGGCCCAAAATGCCGGTCATGGCGGCATAGGCGCAGCGTTCGGCTTCGCTGTAGGGGCGGTCTTCACGGATGGCCGCAAAGAGCAGATCGTGTTCATGCTGGTAGTGATTGTGGGGCGGCCCCTGGTAGCGCCAAATCACGTTTTCGGGCACGATCCGATGACCGCGGTAGATCTTCGGGTCGGTGATGCCTTCGCCCAGCACGGCCGCGCCCTTGGTGCCGTGGATCACGTCGCCGAAAAAGCCCCAGCAGTCGGCCATGTGCCTGCCCTGCGCGAAGAGTCGGGTGCCGTCTTCGAAGCTGTACTCGACGGCATAATGGTCGAACAATTGGTCGGGCTGAGTGCGCTGCTGTCGCCCCCCCTGACCCTGTGCGGAAATCGGCCAGGCGTTTTTCACCCAGCAGCACACATCCAAATTGTGGATGAGCCAATCGAGCAAAAAGCTGCCGTTGAGCCAGGTGAAGCACGAGTAGTTGCGGATCTGATGAGCCATCTCGGTGGCCCCGGCCGGTTTGGGCGAGAACCCCACCGGCCCATGGCATCGATACGCCCAACAGGTGATCACGTCGCCGATGGCCCCCTGGTGGATTTGGGCGACCGCTTCTTCCAACGGCCGATAGTGCCGGCTCATCAATCCGCCGGCGATCTTCAAGTTCTTCGCTGCGGCCGCCTGGCCCGCCTTGATCACCCGCCGCACCCCGGGCGCATCGACGCCGAACGACTTTTCCATGAACACGTGGCAACCGCGTTCGACGGCATACTCCAGGTGCAGCGGCCGGAAGGCCGGCGGCGTGCATAAAAGAGCCACACCGCCAGGGGCGATGGCATCGATCGCCTTGCGATAGGCGTCGAAGCCGACGTAGCGGCGGTCTTCCAGCGCGATCTTGTCGGCGTGATTCTTTTCGAGATTGGCGATGCTCCCCTTCATCCGGTTCTCGAAGACGTCGGCCATCGCCCACAGCTTCGTCGGTCCAGCGGTGGAAAGCGCGTTATGCGCCGCACCGGTGCCGCGGCCGCCGCAGCCGATCAGCGCCACCTTCAGTTCATTGTTCTCCGCGGCATGGGCGCGGGGAAGCCAGGCCGAGGCCAATGCCGAGCCGGCCGCCAACCCGCCCGAGACCCCCAAAAAACGGCGACGCGATTGTTGCTTGCTGCGCTCTGTCATCGATCGACTCTCCGAAAGGATGCGTGCTTAATCGGCACACGGACTGCGAGGCCAGGGCGGCGGGGCCGGAAGCGATCCGACGATCGAATTCGAAATCGCCGCCGGCGCTTCCGGTCGAATCACAGCCGCATCGTAATCCGCGGCAATCGGAGAGTCAATCAACACAGGGCGCGAAAGCCGACGCCTGCCGCAGGGCGTTGCCGGCTCAGGGACGGCGCCGCCAGAAGCCGAACAGCCCGGCGGCCGCCGCTGTTGCGAACAACGCCCACGTGCTCGGCTCGGGGATGGCGTTGACGATGACATCGTCGAGCACCAGTTCGGTCGTGGGCGGCCCGCCGAACATCGACAAATCGACATGGCCCCAGTTGTAGAACTCCACGTCGATCGGCAGCGAGGGGTTCAGCGGCGTCATCACGAATTCATATCGAGTTGACGCCCCGTACATTCCAGAGGTCGAACCGGGAACCGCGAAATACTGGATGGGATCGCCCGGCAAGACGTTCGTTACTCGAAGACCGAATATCCCATCGACACCGGGAAACGGATTGGGAGCGGCATCTTCGCCCGAAACCCAGAAACTCAACAGATATGCCGGCGCGGGAGTCAGGTGCGTTGGAATAGACTGTTTCAGAACAACCGGCGCCCCGAACATCGGCGAGAAGGTCGGCGCGCCGGGAAAGACGACTTCCCGCGTCGGCAGAAACGTCGGCGGCAGACTTACTGTCGTTGCCGCATTGCCGAAATATAGCGCCGCCCGCCCATCGGGGATGGTGTCGGACTGGGCCAAACCCGACGGCGGCACCGGCCCATCAGCCCCCCAGTATGCGTAGTTGCTCGCTGGGCCGAGCGTGGTCCAGCCAAGAGGAGACGCGAAGGGCACGTTCGTTGTTCCCGTCGCCCAAAAGACATAGTTCGGCGGGCCCGGCGGCGGGGCTCCGATCTCGAAACTGCCGTTGACCACCAAGTTGCCTACATGCGTGCCGAGCTGCGGACCAACCGGCAAAAGCGTCAGCGCCCCGACGGCGGTAGAGGTCGTCATCGACAACGCGACGAGCAAAGCCAACGTCGCCCAACGACCGCTTGCGAAGAAACCTTGCGACTTCATGGCAAAACCTCCCGAAACCGAATGTCCGCGTCGCCGCTTCCGACTGAAGGGAGAAGAGAACCCGGTGACGAGATGCCGCCAATAAGCCGCGGCGACCAAAAGCTTACGGAAAGCATCTCGACACCCAGAACGCGTTCGGAACGGAACGCTGTCGAGAAAGAAAACGCCTCGTCGTAAGCTCTAGTGGAATGAAGTTCGGCCCGTATTACGCGCGGGGAAAAGCGATTGCTTTCGTCTCACGCGTTGCCTAGTGCCCGCGACAGCGATTTTCTCGCGACCGGGCACAGAAATGATACGAACAGAGGCGATACTGTCTATTTTGGCTGTGCGTTTTGACTATTTTCTAGCAAAGACGTGTTGAGACGAAATGCTCGATCGAATACGGAAGGCTAAGATTCAAAACGATTTCATGCGACAAGTCCGTTTCGCTCCTTTGACCGTCCCGTTTTGAAGCAAAACAAAGTGGACACTTTGGTTTTTTGAAAACGCATTCCTTCGCTTCTTGGATCCCTCAAGATGTGCGACAACGACCGGACTTGGTCGTGAAGACGCAAATAACTACTATCAAATAGGTTGCGACGATAGCGGCAAGGCTCTGTCCCCCTTTGCCGAAGGAAAAGACGCCCTCGGTTTGGGCAACGGGAAGGGACCCATCGCTTGGCCGAAGTCAACTCAAACCATCCAGACGCAACTCCCCGCAACGCTCGGACGCACTGTCGCCACGAAATATTGATCTTGGTTTGCCCCGCCCATTGTCGGTATCCTGCCCGCTGTGAACATCGCGGTCTTCTTGCCTAATTGGCTCGGCGATTTGGTAATGGCGACCCCTGCGCTTCGAGCGCTGCGTCGTTTGTACGGGTGCCGCGCGCAGATTTCGGGCGTGGTTCGGCCCCATTTGTTGGAAGTGCTTGCCGGAACGGATTTTCTTGACGAGCAGCGCCCGTTCGATCCTCGCTCGGCCGAACCGGAGCATCGCCGTTGGGCGTTGGTGCGATGGATGCGCCGGCGGCAGTTCGATTTGTGCCTGCTGCTAACACATTCGTTCGATACCGCCCTGATGGCCCGGCTGGGCGGGGCGACGGCACGGGTGGGCTACGCCCGAAACTTCCGCGGTTGGCTGCTCAGTCAGAGGCTTGTTCCGCAGCGGTCTGCCGGCCGAATCGTGCCGGAACCGAATGTCCAGACCTACCTGGCCTTGGCCGAGGCAGTCGGATGCCCGCCCGAGCCGCCTCGCTTAGAACTGCGGCTGACCCCCGAGGAAATCGCCCGGGCCGACAACGCCTGGCAAGCGCTCGATTTGCGCGGCGACGGGCGGGTGGTGGCATTGAACAACAGCGGGGCCTATGGGGCGGCCAAGCGATGGCCCAATGAGCACTGCTCGGCGCTGGCGCGGCGCATTGCCGAAGAACTCGACCACGACGTTCTGGTAATCTGCGGACCGGCCGAACGTGAGACGGCCCGACAGATCGCCCAGCAGGCCGATCATCGTCGCGTGAAATCGCTCGATTCCCTGCCGCCGAGCATCGGGCTGACCAAGGCCTGTCTCGAGCGATGCCGGTTGACCGTTTCCACCGATAGCGGGCCGCGCCACGTGGCGGCCGCGTTCGGCCGCCCGGTTGTTACCTTGATGGGTCCCACGCTTTCCATCTGGATCGAAAACCCGCTGGTCCGCGGCGTCGATCTCCGCGTGCCGTTGGAGTGTTCGGGCTGCGGGCGGCGGCAGTGTCCTTTGGGCCACCATCGCTGCATGCGCGATCTGACGCCCGAGTTGGTGTTCGAGCACACGGCGGAGCTGCTCCGTCGCGAGGCCGTCCGCGGAGCGGCATAAGAGAACTGCTTCTTTGCCGGGATAGAACAATGCGCATTGGCGTGGCGATTGCCCAATTCGACCCGCAGCGAGGCGGCGCCGAGTATTGGACGTTCCGCCATGTGAAGCAACTGATCGCCGACGGCCACGAGGTTCACGTAGCGGCTCTCGATTTCGCCGCGGGGCACGGCCTGCCGATCGCGGCTCACCGCATTACCGCCACCGCTTCGCCCCTGGCCCGAGCCGCCGCGGCCGAACGCCTCCTTCGACCGTTGAATCTCGACGTGGTTCACGACATGGGCCTCGGTTGGTTCGGCCGGGTGTTTCAATCGGAAGACGGATCGCGGGCGGCGCAGTGGGACCGCAACCTGGCGATGCTGCCGCCGGCGTTGCGGGCGATCAAGCGGCTGCTGATGCGATGGCTGCCGCGCTATGTCGGGCAACGCCGTTTGATGGACCGGCAGTATTCTGACCCGCAGCGGCTGATCATCGCCATCTCGCGGATGTGCGCCGACGACTACCAGCAACGGCACGGCGTTGCCAGCGACCGGCTGCGGGTGGTCTATCACGGCGTCGAAACCGACCGCTACACGCCCGACCGCTGCGCCGCACTGCGCCCGGCCGCGCGCCGCGAGCTGCGATTGCGCGATGATCAATTGGCCGTGCTTTTCGTGGGCCACGACTTCCGCCGCAAGGGGTTGGCTACGGCCGCCGGCGCGATCGAACGGCTGGCCGCCCGCGGAATCGACGCACGGTTGCTCGTCGTCGGCGGCAATCATCGCGGTCAGCGGTTGCCGATGCGGCCGCTTCGCGCCGGTCTGCTCCTGCCCTTGGGCGCCCAACGCGACCCATTGCCCTTCTATGCAGCGGCGGATGTTTTCGTGCTCCCGTCGTACTACGATCCCTTCGGGCTGGTCGTGCTGGAAGCGGCGGCGTGCGGCCTGCCGGTGATCACCACGCGATGCACCGGAGCAAGCGAACTGCTCTGCGACGGCCGCGAGGGCTATCTGCTCGACGATCCCGGCGACGCGGCCGCGGTGGCCGAGCGGCTCGCGCTGCTGGCCGATCCGCAACGACGCCGGGCGATGGGCGCGGCCGCCCGGCGCACCGCCGCGGCCTATAACGTCGAGCGCAACTACCGCGAAACGCTGGCGGTGTACCGAGAGGCCGTCGAACGGCGCGAAGCCGGTCTGCGGGCGGCCTGAAGCCTGTCGCCGCAGCGGAGAGAACTTGCCGGTTGCCCGGGCCGGAACGAGATTGTGCGGTGTTATCGACGCGGGGCCATGCGGCGTGTTGCAGCGATCTCCCGCACTGTGTTGATGCGACGTCCGCCGGGGTCGTGAAACGATGTCCCGCACGGTCGTGATACGATGCTGTTCCCGCAATCGATGAGGAGCAGCAAGCTCACTCATCGGTATTGGGTTCGCCGACCGAACGGAGGTATGCGGCCAACCGATCTTGCAGGTCGAGGATGCCCTGCCAGGGATGAGCTTCGAGCGTTATTTTATCGCTTTTCTGTTGGACGCGGGCCGCGGAAATCACCTGCCGCAATCGCAGTTGCAGGTACAAGAGCAATTCGGCCAATTGGGCGGCCTGAGCCGGCGAAAGATCATCCGGCAGTTCGGGCGGAAGCAAGGTGTGGAGTCGAGCGCGGGTTTCGGCATCGCCAAACGAACGCAGCTCGTCGTCGAGGAGGACGGAGCTGGTATCCGGGCCTGCGTCTTCCACATCGAGGGGGATGCCCGAGCCGAGTTCCGCATGGCGAAGCCCGGCCAAGCGACGGGCGATCTCGTCGCGCGAGCCGAACAAGAGCATGCTGCGGCCCACTTGAATCACATCGCCGGGACGCAGCACCCAAATCTGGACGCTTTCGCCGTTGATCTTGGTGCCGTTGGTGCTTTGCAGATCGGTGAGAACGAGCCGGCCGGCGTCTTCCTGGATTTTCAGGTGGAAGCGGCTGACCCGTTCGTCGTTCAATTGCACGGTGTTGCCGTCTTCGCGGCCGACAGTGACCGGCGTGGGCAAGTTTTCGAAGGCCCGCCCCCGATCCGCCCCATCGAGCACGCGCAACGTCACCCGAGCCATAGACGGTTCCCATGCGCTGCGATGCAGCGGCAGGCGGTGCGACCGTCGCTGCGGCCGCCACTGACCCGCCCGCCTTCTGCCTTGCCGAGACTGTAGGGGATTTGCCCGCGCCCGCCAGTCCCGCACCATCGAAAAGAGGGGCTACTTGCCCGCTTCGTCCAAGGCGGCTTGCAGACGATTCTTCGGCTGAACGCCGACAAAGCGATCGACGACCTGCCCGCCCGAAAACACGATCAGCGTGGGGATGCTGCTGATGCCGTATTGTGCCGGCGTGTTGGGATTGTCGTCGATGTTCATCTTGACGACCTTCGCCTTGCCGGCGTTTTCCGCGGCCAATTCCTCGACGACCGGGGTGAGCATGCGGCACGGACCGCACCACGGGGCCCAAAAATCCACCAGCACCGGCTGATCGGCTTGGAGCACTTCGGTTTGGAAACTGGCATCGGTTACTTCGATGGCTTTGCCCATCAGATATTCTCCCTGAATTGTTCGCGCCAGATCATTCTTTTCATTGTTGAGCGCCCGATCGTCGTCGGCCGCGATTGGCGGCACAACCTTCAGCTCAGCTTGCCATTATAGAAGGCGGCCGCACGGCGTCAACGAAGCCCGGGAATGCCCGCCGGATCGAGCGAACCGCGTTTCGCGGCAGCATCCGAGGAAAATGGTTCAGCGGTGTGTGGCGATGAGCGAAACGCCGCTCATACTCCGCTCATCGAAAGCGGGTATCATCCGTTGCTCGACAGTGCCGCACGTGCAAGCGCTCGGGCGAGGCCGATTGATGGGGCAAGGCTCGTCGGCGTACACTGGGGAAGTCGGCCGCGGCGCGTTTTGACCACTCGGTTTCTTAGGTTTCTTGAAGGCGGCCGACGCCGGACAAGTTGGACAAGTCGGACAAGTCGGGCGGGCTCAGTCCAATCGGTCGAATTGCACGAATCAGACCCGTTGGACGAATCCACCAGACTGTTGACCTCGGCAGGGCCGGGCGAGATCGAACGGCATCGAGGCAGAGGAGCGATCGGTTGTGATCATTGGTCCGTTATTCACGCGTGAATTGGCCACGGCCCCGCGGCGCCCGCGGCTGTACTTGGTTCGGGCGGCGTATCCGGGGATGCTCGTTGTGTTGATGCTAACCGCCTGGTTGGTGCTGACCGGCACGCAACTGGTGCGCGACGTGGGCGACTTGGCCCGCTTCGGCGCGCTTGTTTTTCAACTTCTCGCTCCGCTGCAATGGGCGCTGGTGGGGTTCATTGCGGCACTGTCGGCGGCCGGGGCGGTGGCTCACGAGAAAGATCGCCGCACCTTCGTTCTGCTGTTGCTGACGCACTTGACCAACAGCGAACTGGTGCTGGGCAAGCTGCTGGCCAGTTTGCTTTCGGTGGGCGTCATGCTGGCGGCCTCGCTGCCGGTGTTTTTGTTGATCACCTTGTTCGGAGGGGTCTCGTTCGAGCAGATCGGCCGGGTGTATTTGGTCACTGCGGCGACGGCGCTGGTGTGCGGCAGCTTGGGATCGACCATCGCCCTGTGGCGCGAAAAGACGTTCCAGGCCCTGGCCGTCACCCTCTTGGCATTGGTGGTGTGGGTGGCCGTGGGCGAACTGGCCGCCGGCGGGGCGATTTCGGCGTTGGGCCTCGGGCCGGCGGTCGAGCAATATGCCGCCTTGCTTAGCCCGTGGAGGGCCTTGTCGGCCGCCATGCAGCCGTTTCCGGCCGGTTGGGGCACAGTGGGGGCGAAGATCGGCGCGCTGTGGGGCGCCGACCCGACCCTTGGGTTCCTGCTGTTTGCATTGGCGGCGGCCGCAGTGCTGAACGCAACGGCGATGGTCTTCGTCCGGCACTGGCATGTGGTGCGCGACGAGCAGGGCGCCCGCGCGGCGGTCCGAGTTGACGATCCCGCAGTCGCCGGCGGAAACGAGTCTGCCGCTGAGCAGGCGGCGATAGCGTCGGCAGTTTGTTCGGCGGAGCCAACAGCGAAAACGCGTCCGGTGTGGGACAATCCGGTGCTTTGGCGCGAAGTGCGCACATGGGCATACGGCCGAAAGGTGCTTGCGGTTCGCTTGGGCTATTTGGCCCTGTGCGTTCTGGCGGGCGCGGGGCTTCAGTTGATGATCGAGGGCGGGCGGTTGGCCGAGTACGGCTACGGGGCGGCCGTGCTTGTGCCCTTGGTGCTGCTCAGCTTGGTGCTGGTCAACGCCCAGGCCGTCAGTTCGCTCACTGCCGAACGCGATGCGAAGTCGCTCGATCTGCTGTTGGTTACCGATCTGACGCCTGCCGAAATCGTCTTCGGCAAGCTCGGAGGGGTGTTCTACAACGTCAAAGAGATGATCGCCGCTCCGCTGTTGCTGCTTTTGTATCTTTGGTGGCGCGGCGGGATCGGTACGGAGAATCTAATCTACCTGATCGGCGGCGGCGCGGTGTTGTATCTCTTCGTGGCGGTGGTCGGTCTGCACATGGGCATGATCTACGAGAACACGCGGATTGCCACGGCCACGAGTTTGGGGGCCGTGTTCTTCCTCTTTCTCGGCGTGGCCGCCTGCATGAGAATCATGGTGGCCTTCAGCGGGTCGTTCCACGCGCAACTGTTGCCGTTTGCCGCGTTGGGCGTGTTCGGCGGTTTGGGGCTGTACTTGGCGCTGGGCGCCCGCAACCCTTCAACCGCCTTGGCCGTGGCCTCATTCGCTTGCCCGCTGGCCACGTTCTACGCCCTGACCAGCTATCTGCTGGGGGCTACGTTGGGCGTCTTTCTGGTAACGACTGCGGCCTACGGGTTTGCCACTGCCGCAATGCTGGTGCCAGCCGTGTACGAGTTCGATACGGCCACCGGCCGCGCGGAATGAGCGGGCCGACGGTGCGGGCGGGCGCCGAGCGGTGGGGGCCGGCCGCGCGGTCCGCTACTTATGGTAGCCCAGTTGTTTGATCACCGAGAGCATCTCTTCGTAGGTGATGAAGCGGCGGCGATGCAAGAGTTTGTAAGAGTCAATGGCGAGGGCCAGTTCGCGGGCGTCGGGCGACAGGCCTTCGTGGCTGTCGGCGAACTGGCGGCGCTCGATCCCGACCGAACCGCCCGACGAATTGGGCGAACGGCGATCGACGAAGGTTTCCACGGTGGCGTCGAGGATTTCGGACATGAGTTAGGCTCCCGGGGACGAATCCCTCTGCAAACGGGTTGCTCGGCCGATGCAACCGCGGCCAATGGTTGGACCGCCGCACGCCGCCAAAGCAACAACCAAGCTCGGCTCGGCCGCAAGAAGAAACGCTCGGCTGTTGTGTGTTCGCGCCGAGCACTTCCCAAGGGCCATACAAACTTAGCTTCGCCGCGAAAGCGCGAGCACGAATCGCCGCGGCCGAACCCTCTGCTCGACGCGCGCCCAAAGGCGGACAAAGCCGACGAAAGCGATTGTGCCGACTGTATCGACGCCGGCCGCAACCTGCGGCGGATGCGGATTTTCGCGGCAAAAGCGGCAAAAGCCGAGAGCCGTTACCGTTCGTAGGTGCCCATCAGCACCCCTTCGGCCAAGATGTGGTCGCGGATTTCTTCGAGAAGTTGTTTCTTCGTTACGCCCGGCTCGATCGTCAGATGGCCATCGAGGGCGTAAAGCCGGAAGTAATAATGGTGCGTGCCGTGGCCGGGCGGAGGCATCGGGCCGCGATACCCGACGTTGTCTTTCGGCCAGGAATTGCGGCCCTGCATCGCCCCGGACGGATGCTTCAATCGCAGATCGCGCGGCACGCCTTCGGGCAAGCCCGTCTCGCTCGCGGGAATCTTGTAGATCACCCAGTGAACCCAGGGTTCTTCGGTCGGCGCGTCGGGGTCGTCGCAAATCAACACCAGTTCTTTGGCTTTGGCGGGCACGTTTTTCCAAGCAAGCGGCGGCGATACGTCGGCACCTTCGCCTGTGAACTTCTTCGGGATGGGATCACCGTGTTTGAATGCGGAACTGGTGATTTCGATCGTCATGGTTCGCTCCCCCTTGGCTTGAACGTTTTTCGGCTTGGCCGGGGTTGCGGCCTGTTCGGCCGCGCCCGGGCCGCATCCGATGGTTCCCAACCAGACAGCGACTGCCATCAATGCAGCGGCCGGGATCTGCCCTTTCATCGCCGTTTCTCCTATTCCACATATCGTTGTACCACGGAGAGCGAATCGCTTGAAGCGCCGCGCGGTTCGGGGGTTGGCGGAGCTTCCGCGATTCATCCTTTGACGACGCCGACCGGCCGCAGCCGCGCCACCTTGCGGGCTAGCCCGGCCCGATGCACCACATCGACCACCACGCTGACATCTTTGTACGCGGCCGGCTGTTCCTCGGCCAAGCCTTTCCAGTGACGGCAACGGGCGGCCACGCCCCGCTCGGCCAGCTCTTGTTCGATCCGCCGTCCGCGGGCATGGGCGACCGCCGCCGTCCGCGACATCACCCGCCCCGCCCCGTGGCAGGTGGTGCCGAAGGTCTTTTCCATCGATGCCGGTTCGCCAGCCAGCACCCAACTGGCTCGGCCCATGTCGCCGGGGATGATCACCGGCTGGCCGATGCGGCGATACGCCTCGGGCAGTTCGGGATGCCCGGCCGGGAACGCCCGAGTCGCCCCCTTGCGATGCACGCAAAGCAGCTTTTCGCGGCCGTCAACGATATGCCGCTCCATCTTGGCGATGTTGTGGGCCACATCGTACACCAATTGCAGATCGAGCTGTTCCCAGTCGCGGCCGAAGAACTCGGCGAAGACCTCGCGCGTTTGCCACATGAGCAACTGACGGTTCGCCCAGGCGAAGTTCGCCGCCGCGCGCATCGCGCCCAAGTAGCGTTGGCCTTCGTCGCTGCGCACCGGAGCGCAGACGAGTTGGCGGTCGGGCAATGCGATGCCGTAGCGCCGCGGGGCGTCGCGCATCTCGCGCAAAGCATCGTCGCAAATCTGGTACCCCAGCCCGCGCGATCCCGAGTGAATCATCACCGCCAGCGAACCCAGGGTCAAACCCATCGCTTCGGCGGCCGGCGGATCGCAGATTTCTTCGACCACCTGCACTTCGAGGAAATGGTTGCCCGAGCCGAGCGTGCCGCATTGATCGCCGCCGCGGACGAGGGCGCGATCGCTGACGAACTCGGGCCGCGCGTCGGGCAGGCAGCCGCCGGCCTCGGTGTATTCCAGGTCGCGCTGCGTGGCCAGGCCCTTGCCCCGCAGGTATTCCACCCCATGGCGGAGCAGGTTCTTCATCTCGCTGCCGCCGAAGAGGTACTCGCCGCCCTCGCCGACCCCGGCAGGCACACGGCGGAAAAGCGCATCGATCAAGGCGTTCAGTCGGGGACGCACTTCTTCATAAAACAGGTTCGAGCGGATAAGGCGAACGCCGCAATTGATGTCGTAGCCCACCCCGCCCGGCGAAATCACCCCGCCCTCCTCGGGATCGGTGGCGCACACCCCGCCAATGCAGAAGCCGTAGCCCCAATGGATGTCGGGCATGGCCAGGCTGGCCTGCTGAATGCCCGGCAAAAAGGCGACGTTGGCCACTTGTTCGGGCGCTTGATCGGCGCGAATCTGATCGAGGAGCCGCTCGTCGGCATAGATTCGCCCCTCGACGCGCATTCCCGCCTTGTACTCCGGCGGAATTCGCCACGTACACTGATCGATCTGTTCCAAGGGACCGCTGAAGCCGTCTTTGCCCATAACCGTTGCTTCCTGCTCTCCGCAACCAAGCCGCCCGTTTCCGCGGCCGCCTTCCTTGCCCACCGCATCGCGTCATCGTGGCGACTGCACCGTTGCTCCGCGAGCGTTCGGCCGGAAAGCACCGCCGGGCGTCCATGCACCCATGCTCCGAAGAATCGCCTGTGCGGTTGCTCGACGGCCGCCGCTGCCGCCAACGGATCGGCCGGCAGGCGAATCATCGACACTGCCGGCGCGCCGAAATGAGCGCTCTTCGCCTGCAAGAACGAGCCGTTATCGAACAACGTTTTTGTCGTGCCCGATGTTGTACCGACATCCCGAGTGCTATCGCAAGAGGCGGCCGGAAAACACGGTCGTTCGACACGGCCCGAGATCGACAACCTTTCGCGCGGTGCGCCGCATAAGAATTATAGATCGACGATCACCTCGGCCAACCAGCGGTTTTCATGGCGGGCCACTTTGAGCCTGTGATAGGTGATCGCCTTGACCTCTTGGCCCAATTCGTGACGTTGCCGATCGACCGGCTCGCCGCGGGTCTCTGCCGTCAGCCCTTCGGCATCGAAGGCGACTCGGCATCGGGCGGCCAACCAGTGTTCGGCCGCAAACAAATAGAGGAGCTCATCGAGCCAGTCGTGCAGCAGTTCGTCCCAATCCGTTCCCCGAATGCGAATCTGCCGCGTTTCGTTGCGGGCGATTGCTTCGGGATTGCGGCAAATGATCGAGATCAACCCCGCGGCCGCCTCTTCAAAAAGCGATTCGACCGAATCGGCTTCGACGCGCAGACCCAAATCGGCGGTGTGCTCGAAGGTGGTGAACATGCGATTGTTTCTTCGGGTCCCGTTGAAGAAATCGGTCGTGCTCGCTGCCAAACCGCTGAAAAGGCCCGACGGACCCATTTGAGCGTCGAAACCTCGGGAAACACGCGGCAGGGAGCTTGCAGGCCCGACTTTTTCCACGGGCCGCCAAGTGTCGCTTTCTTGCCGCCCCCGGCTCGTTCATGGCAACTGTTGCGATCCCTTCCGCCTGCAAGCGAGTATTCTCCGCTTCAAGTTCCCGGTGCGTGGCGGCCACGGCGCCGCACAGCATGCCGCGCATCGTCCTTCCGTGGCAAGGCCAGTACTTCGCTTTGCGGAATCAACAACTGCTATTCGGAGGTTTATTGAGAGATGGGGACACGATGTCTCCTCGACGGGTTGGGGCTGCCGGTCCGAGCCGCGGTGTGAAATCTTACGGTGTTGGTTTGCCGAGGGTTTTGAGGCGTTCGATGATTTCGAGAGCGCGTTTGGCCTCCTCGGTGCGGCGGTATTCAAGGCGCGCTTTGCCGTCGTCATTCCATTGTTTTACGAATTCCCGCGAGAGGCCTGGGTCGGTTAGATCCTCGCTCTCAGGGAGATCCCAGGAATCCGTGCGAAATTCCGGCACGGGCATATCCTGATGGCCTTGGACTTTGAGGTTGCCCATCGGGCTGTGTCCCCAGGCATAGCGCAAGGCGACCGGCTTGGGCACCAACGGACTCCAGACGTGGACGATTTTGGCTGCACTCCAGAAGTCTCCTACGGTCGAGTTGCGGGCGTAGGCTTTGTAGAATTTGCCATCTTCGCCGGCAAGGGCGAAGCCTTCGATGATGGGCGACATGTCGTCCGGATGAACACGCCTGTCGAAGGTGAGGATCATTTCATCTCGTTCGGTTTTCACGGAGAGCAGCTTCGCCTCGTCCCATTGAACCTTCTTGTCATAAAATTTGTTCAGAGCCCAACGTGCGGCGCGATGGCCGAGTTCGACCTTTTTGGTCGGGTGCAGCCCTGGCACCTGCACATCGTAGGCGGGGATGTAGCCGTTGTTGAGCGGGTCGTTCAAGTCGGCAACCCCGAGTCGCTGAGCCTCGCGGATGAAGGCCGGCCCCGGAGGCTGGAGTTCGAAGTCCTCCTCGTTCTGCGGTTTTCCTCCGGCGCAGAAACCGATCACGCCGTAAACAATTGTCGGGTCATTGAAATCCTCACGAACCCCTTCGATCAGGGCTTTGATCATCCAGCGGTAGAATTTGGGACGACAGTTGCCCGTCATCGCGTTGTTGTAGCCGTGGTGAAGCAGCACGCCTTTGATGTTGTAGCCTTTGAAGACTCCGAACATGCCGTTGTACACGCTGCCGGGATGGCTGGGGCTTTTGCCGGGAATGTTCCAGGAGGGAACGTTCTCCGCGTGTTCCGGTTTTTTCGGCCATTTGTCTTCGGGCAGTTTCTTTGCTTGGGCTTGTTTGAGCTTGATTTCATAGAGCCGGAGGGCTTCTGCTCGCGCGTCAAAGGCGGCACGCTGGGTCTTGATGTACTCGACCAGCGCCCTGCCGGAGGGGATTTCCTGGAACTTGTGAGGCGGCACCAATGCCTCCATCGACGCACCACCGCGGGAGTTTTTGATCACGCCAATCGGGATGTCGAGGGATCGCTGCATCTGCGCGCCGAACGCCAGCCCGATGGCGGAGAATTCCAATGCCGTCTGCGGTGTGGAACTCACCCAGCCGCCGGCGTCGATGCGATCGCGATTGATATCCTCCTGCGGATCCGCCTGTTCGTTGGTGCTGATGGAGAACAAACGCAGGTTCGGCAGCTTGGCTTGTGCGGATTCCGTATCCCCGTTCTTCACCCGTTTCAACGGTAACGCCATGTTGCTTTGGCCGTACATGACCCACACGTCGCCGATGAGGATGTCGTCCAACTCGACTTTGTCTTCGCCGCTGGTCACGACGATCGCGATCGGCTCGCTGCCCGCCTCGCGGGCCGGGAACGCGACTTCCCACCGGCCCAGACCCGCATAGTCTTTTTCGTGACCGGACACCTCGACGGGAGCCGCTGCCTGGACCTCTGCCGTCGCCGTTTCCTCGCCGAGTTTCACGGTAACCGTCTGCCCCGGCGTCGCCCAACCCCAAATTTTGATCGGCTTGCCGCGCTGGATGACCATGTGGCTCGTGAAGATCGCGTGCAACTTGAGCGGCCCGGCTTCGAGCAAAGCCGAGCACACAGCGAGGATGACGATGGCAAATGAAAATATCCGGACACGATGCATCACAGATTTCCTTTCAGTTCGTGGTTTGGCGGTCTCAAATCGCAAATACAACTTTCGGGAGGGTTTTGCTCGAAGAAAACCTTTGCCGGTGTCCGAAAGCCAAGGAATGCGGGGGGCGGGTGTTGAGTAATTTCTCCATCTCGCGCACCTGGTAGTGGGAGATGTCGCGGAAATCGGTCCCCTTGGGAAAGTACTGACAGATCAGACCATTGGTATTCTCATTGGTGCCGCGCTGATACGGACGGCCCGGGTCAGCAAAGTATAGCTCCATCCCCAGGTGCTTTTCCAGCCGGCGGCAGCGCGCAAACTCCGTGCCGTTGTCGAAGGTGATCGAGCGCCGCCGCTGTTCGTCCAGTTCCTTCAAGCGCTGCTTGAGTTTCTCGTGAACGTGGTCGGCGTTCTTCGATTGAATCTTGACGACGATCGTCAGCCGCGACTTCCACGCGCTTGCCAGAAAGTGGTCAGACGCCGGAAAAGCGGATTGCCCATCTATGGCATTTTGGCGACATTGCTTGGCCGCGGCGCGTCACGGGCGGGGATACACCCGCCGGCCGCCCAGCCAAGTGGAGAGCACGCGGATGTCCGCTACGGCGTCAAGGGGGCAGGTGAGGATGTCGGTGTCGAGCACGATGAAGTCGGCCAGCTTGCCTTTCTCCAACGAGCCTTTTTCCTTCTCCTGGAAGGTGAGGTAGGCGCCGTTGATTGTGTAAAGCCGTATGGCTTGCTCGCGAGAGATGGCTTCTTCCGGGACGAGTGGGCGGTCGTCCCAGCGGGGGCGCCGCGCCAGCGTCGCCCACATGCCCAGAAAGGGATCGTAGGTGTTGATCGATCGGCGTCGCCCGATCTTCTGCATGTGGTCTGATCCGCCGGCAACCGTCACACCGCGTTCGAACAAGGTTTTATACGGCTGAAAATAGCGGAGCCGCTCGTCGCCGAAATGGCGGCGCA
>Ga0073932_1002717_pt1 | contig 26219 bp, 17 predicted proteins | sample DewCreD2012metaG_FD_76967 | JGI IMG/M metagenome (GOLD analysis project Ga0073932, IMG submission 76967) | Hot spring sediment bacterial and archeal communities from British Columbia, Canada, to study Microbial Dark Matter (Phase II) - Dewar... ...
AATCAGCCGAAAGGCACTGGAGACTCCTCTTGGGCGGCATCAAGCTTGATGCCGTCTAGGAGACGGCAGAACCGCCGAATCAGCCGAAAGGCACTGGAGACCTAGGCCATGTCTAGGTCAACCACGGTCTTGGCCTTGGGGCAGAACCGCCGAATCAGCCGAAAGGCACTGCCGGCTCGGTGTCCTGGCGATCCGTCCGGTCCGTCGGATCGGCCCGCCGACCCCGAATCTCCGGGCTTGTGGGGGAGACCGGCCGCGCGCAGGCTCCTGCCCACCGAACTTGCAGGGCGTCTGCTCGGGTCACGCGGTGCTTGCCTGTGGCGTGGCCGGTTCCCAGACTGCCGCCATGCGTATCGCCAAGTCCTTGTTACCGGTGTTGGTGGTCATGGGCGGGTCGGTGCGTGGCGCTGCCCCGCTGGCGTTGCACCCGGACAACCCGCACTACTTCCTGTGGCGGGGCAAACCGACCATCCTGCTGACCTCCGGCGAGCATTACGGGGCGGTGCTGAACGCGGACTTTGATTTCGGCCGCTACCTCGACACGCTGGCGGGGGACGGGTTGAATCTGACCCGCACCTTCAGCGGGGTTTACTGCGAGCCGCCCGGCGCGTTCAACATCGCCAGCAACACCCTGGCGCCGGGGCCGGGCCGGTTGGTCTGCCCTTGGGCGCGGAGCGACCAGCCCGGCTACAAGAACGGGGGCAACAAGTTCGACCTGACCCGCTGGGACGCGGCCTATTTCCAGCGGCTGCATGCGTTCATGCGGCACGCGGCCAAGCGCGGCGTGGTGGTGGAATTGAACCTGTTTTGCCCGTTTTACGAGGAGGCGATGTGGGAGCTAAGTCCAATGCACGCCCGTAACAATGTCAACGGCGTGGGCCACGTGGCCCGGACGAACGTGTACACGCTGGACCGGCACGGCGGGCTGTTGGCGGTGCAGGAGGCGCTGGTGGACAAGCTGGTTGTCGAGCTGAAGGGCTACGACAACCTCTACTACGAAATCTGCAACGAGCCGTATTTCGGGGGCGTCACGCTGGCCTGGCAGCACCACATGGCGGACCTGATTGCGGCGACGGAGCAGAAGCTGGGGGTGCGGCATCTGATTTCGATGAACATCGCCAACGGGCGGGCGAAGGTGGAACAGCCGCACCCGGCGGTGGGCATCTTCAACTTCCACTACGCCTGGCCGCCCGACACCGTGGCCATGAACTACGGTTTGAACCGGGTGATCGGCGACAACGAGACCGGCTTCCAGGGCACGAACGATCTGCCCTACCGGGTGGAGGCTTGGAGCTTCCTGCTGGCGGGGGGCGGTTTGTTCAACAACTTGGACTACTCGTTTGTAGCGGGGCGCGAGGACGGCACGTTCGTCTATCCGGCCAAGCAGCCCGGCGGGGGCAACCCGGCCTTCCGACGCCAGATGCGGGTTTTGGGAGACTTTCTGCGGCAGTTCGACTTCCTGCGGGCGAGGCCGGACACGGAGCTGATTGCGGGCGGGTTGCCCCGCGGCTACCGCGCTCAGGTGCTGGGCAAGCCGGGCGAGGCCTGGGCGGTTTACGTGGGCCGGGATTTCAAGGACAAGAACGCCGCCGCTGGCCCGCAGAGCGCGCGTCTGGAGTTGCGGCTGCCGACCGGCCGTTACACCGCCACGTGGATCAACCCGCGCACCGGCGCGGTGGAGCGACGCGAAAGTTTCCGAGCGGGCAAAGGGCCAACGGTGCTGACCAGCCCGAGCTTCGAAGAGGACATCGCGCTGCGCCTGCGCCGGTCGTGAGCCGGCGGCTAGCGCGACCCGGCGGCGCTCAAGTCGCGCACCCGGATGTTGCGGAACTCGAAGGCCTTGTTCTCGGCCTGGATGCCCAGGTAACCCCGGCTGGCGTCCAGGGCCTTGTATTCCCAGGCGCGCTCGCCGTCCACGTCCAGGGTCACGGTGTTGCCCCGGACCTCCAGGCGGAATTTGACCCATTGGCCGACCGGCCGGCGCGGGGTTTCAGAGGGCACAACGGTCTTGAAGCCTTTGACCAGACCGCCCAGGGAGTTGTCCTTGAGGTTGACCTGCCAGCCGTCCTTGGGCCAGGGCTTGCCCTCCAGGCCGGCGCGCAGAAACAGGCCGCTGTCGTAATCCGGCTCAAGGGCGCGCCATTCCAGTTCGAGCACGAAGTCGTCGAACTGCCGTTGGGTGCGCAGCCAGCCCATGCCGGTGACCAGGCGCAGGTTGCCGTTGGTGACCACAAACGTCACATCGTGGACGGGCACCCAGCCGTTGAGGTCCTGGCCGTTGAACAGGGACTCCCACCGGTCAGCCTCGGCCGCGCCGGCCGCGGCGGCGCGACAGAACAAGAAGCTGCCCAGGAGAACAACGCACGGTAGGCGGAGCTGAAACGCGTTCATGTCGGCGGCATACTTGGCGCGAAACGCCGCGGCGAGTCAAGCGCCAGCATGGCGGCGGATGTGGCCAGGGGTGTCCATGCTGGCAGCCTTCCATTTGGCTGCTGCAGGCTCGGGCTTCCCAAGCCCGCCCGCCCTTGGCTCGCTCAACCCAACAGGGTCCTGGCGCGGGCAAGGGCCTCGTCCAGCTTGGCGATGTCCTTGCCGCCGCCGCGGGCGCCGTCTGGCCGGCCGCCGCCTTTGCCACCGACCAGCGGGGCGATTTGCTGGATGAGTTTGCCGGCCTGCACCTTGGCGGTGAATTGCGGGGACACGGCGGCCACCAGGGTCACGGCGTTGTTGGCGGCGCCGCCCAGCAGGACCACGCCTTGGAAGCGGCCTTTCAGCTCGTTGACCAGCTCCTGCAGCGTGTCTGCCCCGGCGTCAAAGCGCTCGATGATGGCGGGGATGCCATTCAGCGTCACCGCCCTGGCCAGCAGCGTGGCGGCGGCGGTGGCAGCTTCCTTTTGCTGGGCGGCGCGGAGCTGTTTCTCCAGGGCTTTGAGCTGCGCCAGCAGGTTCTCGACGCGCCGGTCCAATTCGTGCAGCGGGGTGCTGACACGGTCGGCCACGGTCTTGAGCAGGGCCAGTTGGGCGTTGGCCTGGCGGTAGGCCTCCAATCCGGCCACGGCTTCGATACGCCGAACGCCCGTGGCGATGGCGTTTTCGCTGACGATGCGGAACAGGCCGATCTGGCCGGTGGCGCGGGTGTGGGTGCCGCCGCACAGCTCCATGGCGTAACCGTCCAGCCCGCCCGGCTTGCCGCCGATCTGCACCACGCGCACCCAATCGCCATACTTCTCGCCAAAAAACTGCAGGATGTCCGGCCGGTGGCGGATGTGGTCGTACTTGACCTCGATCCAGGACACGGGGGCGTCATCGAGGATGCGCTCGTTGACCAGGCGCTCGACATCGGCCACTTGGGCCGGGGTGAGCGGGGCGCTGTTGAAGTCGAACGTGAGCTTGTCCGGGCCGACAAACGAGCCTTTCTGGGACAGGTCGCGTCCGACCACCTGGCGCAGCGCCCAATGGAGCAGGTGCGTGACGGTGTGGTGGCGCTGGATGGCCTCGCGCCGCGGTCGGTTCACCGTCACCGTCACCTCCATGCCGGGCAGCGGGGCGTCCAGGTCGGCGTCCCCGCCGGCGGATTCGGGCTGCCGAGTGTCGAGCAGGTGCAGCCAGAGCGGGCCGGACTTTTGGGTGTTGGCGATGCGCCAGAGCCGGCTGCCGTGCTGCAATTCTCCGGTGTCGCCCACCTGGCCGCCCATCTCGGCGTAGCAGGCGCTGGTGTCCAGGATGACGGCTGTTTGGTCCTTGAGCTGCACCACCTCCAGCACCCGGGCCGGGATTTCAAGGGTGTCGTAGCCCACGAAGCGGGTGGGCGTCTGGGTTTCGATTTGGGACAGCTCGACGACGGTCTTTTTCTGAGCGGCGCGGGCGCGGGCGCGTTGTTCCTCCATGAGCCGGTTGAAGCCGTCCACGTCCACGGTCAGACCGCGCTCGCGGGCCATCAGCTCGGTCAGGTCCAGCGGGAAACCGTAGGTGTCGTAGAGCTTGAATGCGAACGAGCCGGAGATTTGGGGCTGCCGCGGGCCGGGCTGGCCCGGCGCGGGCGCGGCGAGCATCAGCCCCGACGTCTCCTGGTTGAACAGTTCGATGCCGCGGTCCAGCGTCTTGTTGAAGGCCTCTTCCTCGACGCGGATGACCTCCTCGACGTGCGCGCGGCGGGCGCGGATTTCCGGGAACACGTCGCCCATGGTGTCGGCCAGCACGGCGACCAGCTTGTGGAAAAACGGCTCGTGAAAGCCCAGCGTGCGCCCGTAACGCACGGCCCGGCGCAGGATGCGGCGCAGCACGTAGCCCCGACCCTCGTTGGACGGCAGGATGCCGTCGGCCACCGCAAAGCCCAGGGTGCGGATGTGATCGGCGATGACCCGGAACGCCACGTCCGTGGCGATTTGGGACTTGAGGTCCGAGATTTCGGATGGGTTCGTCGGCAGGGTCGAGCCGTATTTCTTGCCGCTCAAGTTTTCCAGCGCGTCGAACAGCGGGCGGAAGATGTCCGTTTCGTAGTTGGAGATTCTGGCGTTGGCAAAATCGGTCAGGCCCTGGGTGCCCTGGATGATGCTGGTGACCCGTTCAAAGCCCATGCCGGTGTCCACGTGCCGGGCGGGCAGGGGACTGAACGTGCCATCGGGATTGGCGTTGAACTGGATGAACACCAGGTTCCAGATCTCGATGCAGCGGGGCGTGCCTTGATTGACCAACTGCGCGCCGGCCTGCTGGGCCAGCGGGTCGGTCTCCCGCGGCCCGGGGCTGAGGTCCACGTGCAACTCGGAACACGGGCCGCAAGGGCCGGTGTCGCCCATCATCCAGAAATTGTCTTTCTTGCCCCCGGTGCGGATGTGCACGGCGGGGTCCAGACCCGCGGATTTGAACAGCCGTTCCCAGTGTGCCCAGGCCTCGTGGTCGAAGTCGGCCGGGTCGCCCGGGCCGGGCTGGTACACCGTGGCGTAGAGGCGCTGGGGCGGGAAGTGCCACTGTTGGACCACCAGCTCCCAGGCCCATTCGATGGCCTCTTGCTTGAAATAGTCGCCGAAGCTCCAGTTGCCCAGCATCTCGAAGAACGTGTGGTGGTAGGTGTCCAGGCCGACGTCTTCCAGGTCGTTGTGCTTGCCGCCGGCGCGGATGCACTTCTGGGTGTCGGCGGCGCGGGTGTCCCGGCCGGGGGTGGCACCGGCCCAACGGCTCACATCGGGGCGTTTCTGCCCCAGGAAAATGGGCACAAACTGGTTCATGCCCGCGTTGGTGAACAGCAGGTTCGGGCTGTCCGGCAGCAAGGAGGCGGACGGCACAAGGGTGTGTTCCTTCGACTTGAAGAAGTCGAGGAACGACCGGCGAATTTGCGAACTGGTCATGCTTCGAGTTCCGTGGGCGGCCACGGCATTTGGGCGACAGCGCCCGACACTCTCCGGGCGCCGCCGGCACGCCACCGGCCCGGCACGCGGGCCGCGCTGCCGGGTTTGCCGGCCGGCCGCGGGCGCCCAACTTAACCGAGCGCCCCGCAGCGGGCGAGCCGGAAGTTGCGCGCCGCGCCGCCTCTTGTCAAAACCACCCCCTGCCCGTATGGTGGGGCCATGCGGAAAGCCCTGTGCATGTTGTGCCTGCTGGGCCTGGCCGGCCGCGCGTGGGGCGCGGCGGCCGACACCATTCAACTGCAGGGCCGAAATGCCGTCACGGGCACGATCCTGGCCGAAAAGCGGGATGCGGTGGTGGTGGACCTCGGCTACACGGTGTTGGTAATCCCGCGCCAGCAAGTCAGCCGGATCATTCGCGGGCGCGACCCGTCGCCGCGCAACGTCAGCGCGCCGCTGGATGCAGCGGCGCGGGCGGCCCTGCCAAACGAGTCCGAGCCTGCCGTCCCTCCGGTCCAGCGCGGCGTGTCAGACTTTTACGTCGTTGCCCCGGCCACGGCGCCCGCGCGCAACGTCCGGGATTTGGCCGCGCAACTGGGCGAGGCCGTGGTGCAAGTCAAGACGCCCGCCACCCTCGGCTCGGGTTTCATCATCAACGACGAGGGCTTTCTGCTGACCAACTTTCACATCATCGAAGGCGAGACGCAGATTTCGGTGGAGGTGTATCACCGCGGCAACGGGCAATGGGAACGGCAGACTTACAAGCAGGTGCGCATCGTGGCGCTGAACCGTTTCGAGGACCTGGCCCTGCTGCAGATTCAGGACCCGCAGAAGCGGAAGTTCCCGTTCGTGCCGCTGGGCAGTTCCGACAGCTTGGCGGTGGGCGAGCGGGTGTTTGCCATCGGCAGCCCGCTGGGGTTGGAGCGCACGGTCACCGAGGGTATCGTCAGCACCAAGACGCGCCAGTTGCAGGGCAAGCTCTACCTTCAGACCACCGCCCAGATCAACCCGGGCAACAGCGGCGGGCCGCTGTTCGACCTGAGCGGACGCGTCGTTGGCATCACGAACATGAAGATCACCTTCAGCGAGGGCCTGGGGTTTGCCATCCCCATCGAGACCGCCCGGTTCTTTCTTGATCACCGCGAGGCCTACGCCTACGCCAACGACAATCCCGCCAACGCCTACCGCTACTTGGAACCGCCCGGGCGCGCTGGCCAGCCGTCTGGGGCACGATGAGGCGCACCTGCGGACTTGCCCGCCTTCGGTCCGGCACGCGGCGACCCACCGGCCGGCGGTTCGCAGCGGCCGCGGCGTTGCTTGGTGCCGCCGCGCTGACCGGGGCGGAGCCGGCCCCGCCGCCGGAACGACTTCTGCCCGATGATACCTTGGCGGTGGTCGCGGCGCCGGATTTTCCGCGGTTGCGTCGGCTGTGGGCCGAGACCCCCTTGGCCCGGCTGTGGCGCGACCCGGCCCTCAAGCCGTTCCGGGAATTGTGGCTGAGCCGTTGTGCCGAGCAATGGCTCAAGCCGCTGGAGCGCGAGCTGCATCTCCAGTGGGCGGACTGGTCCGGCTTGATCGAAGGCCAGCTCACCGTCGCCGTTCTCCAAAACGGCTGGGACGGCCAATCCGCTGCGTCTCCGAGCTGGGTGCTCCTGTTCGACACCAAGGACAGGAGCGCGCAACTGGCCACCAATCTGGTCGCTTGGCGCGCGCGGTGGGCCGAAGCCGGTAAACCCTGGCGGGCCGAGAAGGTCCGGGACATCGAGTTCACGCTGCTGACCCTTTCGAGCGACACGAGGCGCTTGTTGTCGGGCTTCTGGCCTCGGACAGTGGCGGGCGGCGGCGGTGGCGCCGGCGGGGATGCCGGAAGCGCGCTGGAATTGGTCGTTGGCCGGTTTGGGTCGCTGTTCATCCTTGGCTCTTCGACACGGGGGGTCGAGAAAGTCGTTGCGCGGTTGGGCGGCGGAGCCGGGCCGGCACTGGCAGACGTGGCCGGATTCGAGATGGACCGACTGGCTTGGTTTCGGCATGCGCCGCTTTACGGGTGGGTGAACACCAAGCGGCTGGTGGAGGTGCTGAACAAATTGCCCTCCCCGCCGCCGGTGGCACTGGATGCCCCGCAACCTCTGGGCGTAAAACAGCTCTTGGCGGCCACGGGTTTGACCGGCCTGGGCAGCCTGGCGGTCGGCTGGGAGGTCACAGGCGACGCCACCAAACTCACCCTTGCGGCCGCGTCGCCCGCCGCCACGCGCACGGGCCTGCTGAAGCTGCTGACCCCTGCTGCCAAAGACGCCAGCCCGCCGGCGTTCGTCCCGGCCGACGCGGTGAAGTTCCAGCGGCTGCGACTGGACAGCCAGCAGGCCTGGGCCACGCTGGAGAAAATGGCCGAGGACGTTTCGCCCGTCTGGGGACGCGCCTTCAAAGACTTCATCGCCCAGGCCAACAAGGATGGCAGCCGCACCGAAGCGGGTTTTGAGGTGAAGCGGGATTTGATCAGCAACCTGGGGGACGATCTGATCCGGTGGCAAAAAGCGCTCCGTCTAAACCTGCCGGACGCTGTCGAAGATCCGCCGTCGCTGATGCTGCTGGGGTCGGCAAACGCCGAGGCGCTGGCGCGGGCTTTGGGCAATCTGTTGGCCGCCCTGGCCCAAGCCGGCCCGCCCAAGGAACGAGACTTTCTGGGGCACAAGGTTTACACCATCCCGGCGCCGATGTTCGGTCCGCCGGACGATCCCCAGGGCTTCCGGCCGTCCCTGCACTACGCCGCCAGCGGCGGCTACGTGGGGCTGACCACCAATGAACCGCTATTGGAAGAATGGCTGCGGCGCGGCGAAAGCCCGCCCAAACCCCTGCGCCAGACCCCGGGGCTGACCGAGGCCATCGAGGCTGCCGGCGGGGCCAACCAGGGCTGGCTGCTCTTCGTGGACGAGGCGGCTGCCTGGCGCCCGCTGTTTGTTCTGCTGCGTCAAGACTCGGGCATGGCCCTGGAACTGTCGCCCGGCGGCCTGTGGGCCGCAGTGCTGGCTGTGGTTGCCAGCGGTCCGTGGGCGGGATGGTCCGATTTCACCCGGCTGCCGGAGTGGGATGCCGTGGCCAAGTATTTCCATGTCACGGTGGCCGCGGGCGGCGCCCATGCCGACGGGCTTTGTCTGCGGTTTGTTGTCCCCACGCCGCCGGCGCTGCGGGCCGAGCGCTGAACCTCCACAGCCGGGTTGCCGGCTGCGCCCGGCCGCGCCCGCTGCGGCGGCCTGCTTGACGCCTTGGGTTTGCTCCCGTAGGTTCGCCCTGCCGAAAACAACGCGTTATGAACGAACACAGTTTCCTGGTGCCCATGGTCGTGGAACAGACCGGGCGGGGTGAGCGCGGTTACGACATTTATTCGCGCCTGCTGGTGGACCGGATCATCTTCCTGGGCACGCCCGTGGATGACATGGTTTCCAACCTGATCATTGCCCAGCTCCTGTTCCTCCAGATGAACGATCCCAAAAAGGACATCCATCTTTACATCAATTCCCCGGGCGGCAGCGTCACCGCCGGTCTGGCCATCTACGACACACTGCAATTCTTGACCTGCGACGTGAACACCTACTGCATCGGCCAGGCCTCCAGCATGGGCGCGGTGCTCCTGGCCGCCGGCACCAAGGGCAAACGGTATGCCCTGCCCAACGCCCGCATCATGATCCATCAGCCCTGGGGCGGCGTCCAGGGTGCGGCCACCGACATCAGCATCCAGGCCAAGGAAATTCTCCGGCTCAAGGACCGGCTCAACGAAATCCTCGCCCGGCATTGCGGACGGTCCGTCGAGGAAATCTCCAAGGACACCGACCGCGACTTCTTCATGTCGGCCGAGGAAGCCAAGAACTACGGCCTGGTGGACGCGGTGGTCCAGTCCCGCAAGGAAATCCCCTCGTTGCAGGAAAAGGCCTGAGCCCCGCGCCACCGTCCCCTGGCCATGAGCGCCGCCTCATCCACTCCCGTTTGCAGCTTCTGTGGCCGGCCGCACGAAGACGGCCACCGCTTGATCGCCGGTCCGGGGGTGTACATCTGCGAGCAATGCGTGTTGCTCTGCCAGAGCGTGCTGGAAAAGGAAGGCGCCGCCGCCACCAAGACCGAGCATCGCCTCGTCGTGCCGAAGCCGGCGGAGATCAAGCGCGAGCTGGACCGCTACTGCATCGGCCAGGACCAGGCCAAGAAGATTCTGGCGGTGGCCGTCCACAACCATTACAAGCGGGTGCTGCACCGCGCCAGACGGCGCGTTGAACCGGCTGCACCCGCCGTCCCAGAAGCCGCTGCCGAGATCGAGCTGGAGAAGAGCAACATCCTGATGCTGGGGCCGACCGGGTCGGGCAAAACGCTGCTGGCGCGGACGCTGGCGCGCCTGCTGGACGTGCCGTTCGCCATCGCCGATGCCACCACGCTGACAGAGGCCGGTTACGTGGGCGAGGACGTCGAGAACATCATCCTGCGGCTGCTGCAAAACGCCGACTACGACGTCAAGCGCGCCCAGCGGGGCATCGTTTACATTGACGAGATTGATAAAATCGCCCGCAAGACCGAGAACGTGTCCATCACGCGCGACGTGTCGGGCGAAGGCGTGCAGCAGGCGCTGCTGAAAATCCTGGAGGGCACCATCTGCTCCGTTCCGCCGCAGGGCGGCCGCAAACACCCGCATCAGGAGTACATCCGCGTGGACACCACGGACATCCTGTTCATTTGCGGCGGGGCGTTTGTGGGGCTGGACGCCATCATCCGCCGCCGGTTGGGCCACCACGTCATGGGCTTTCACGCCGCGCCCCCGTCCGGCGCGGGCGCGCCGGACCAACCGCCGCCGCTGGACGCCGTCGAGCCGGAGGACCTGTTGCGCTTCGGGTTCATTCCCGAGTTCATCGGGCGCTTGCCCGTGGTGGCCACGCTGGCCGAGCTGACCGAGGACCAACTGGTGGAAGTGCTAACCAGCCCGCGCAACGCCCTGATCAAGCAGTACGCCCGGTTGATGGCCTTGGAAGGGGTCGAGTTGGAACTCACCGACGACGCGCTGCGCGAGCTGGCAGCCCGCGCCCTCAAGAAGGGCACGGGCGCACGCGCCTTGCGCAGCCTGCTGGAGAAGCTGATGCTCGACGTCATGTACGACGTGCCAAGCCGGGGCGACGTGGCGCAGGTCAAAATCACCCGGGCCGTTGTCGCCGGGGAATGCCCGCCGCTGGTCCGGCGCAAACCGGTGGTGGCCGCGGCCTGAGACCGCGGCCCAGCGCCCGACCGCACGCCTGCGATGCACCCTTTTCCGGCCAAAGGCCTGCCCCCGCTCGGACCGCCCCCGCTCACCGCCTGCCAGCAGGCGCTGGCCCAGTGGCGCGGCGCCGACCTGACGCCCGCCGAGATCGCCCACGCCACGCCCGCAAAGTCCGCCGGCGACGTGCTACCGCGTGTGCTGGCCGAGCTGCGCCTGGATCAGCGGCAGGTCGAGGCGGAGGTCGTGAAGGTCTGGAAAGACCTCCTGGACCCGCACCTGGTGGCTCACGCGCAGCCCACCGGTCTGCGCCGGGGCACGCTCTTCGTGGCGGTGGACAGCAGTGTCTGGCTGAGCGAAATCGTGCGCTATCGCCGCAAGGAAATCCTCGATCGCCTGCAACACGCCTTTGGCCGGGAGCTGATCCAGCGTATCTCGTTCCGCCTGGGCTGAACCGCGCGGGCCGTCAACCTCCGTGGGCCTGTGGCCGCGTCGCCTTGCCAAGGACCGCGCCTGCCGCAATGCCAATCCGCCTGCTCCGCTCGCCCGGCGCGTGGCCCAGCCCGCCCGCGGCACCGGCTGGCATCCCTTGACACCGCCGCCGTCTTCCCAAACACTGCCCCGCCTTATGGCTGAGACCAAGTCCGCGGAGCAGATGGAGAAAATCGTGGCGCTGTGCAAGCGCCGGGGCTTCATTTACCAATCCTCCGAAATCTACGGCGGCATCAACGGCTTTTGGGATTACGGCCCGCTGGGCGCCGAGTTGAAGCGCAACATCAAGGAGCAATGGTGGACCTGGATGACCCGCCTGCGCGACGATGTCGTCGGGCTGGACGCCACGATCATCATGTCGCCGCGCATCTGGGAAGCCAGCGGACACGTGGCGACGTTCAGCGACCCGATGGTGGACTGCAAGACGTGCAAAGGCCGTTTCCGCGCGGATCAACTGCACGAACTGCCTTGTCCCCAAAAACCCAGCAAGACCGTGGCCGAGTGCCACGGCGAGAAGACCGAGGCGCGCCCGTTTAACCTGATGTTCAAGACCGTGGTCGGCCCGGTCGAGTCCGACGAGAACATCGCCTACCTGCGCCCCGAGACGGCGCAGGCCATCTTCGCCCAGTTCAAGAACGTGCTGGAGACGTCGCGGCAAAAGGTCCCCTTCGGCATCGCCCAGGTGGGCAAGGCCTTTCGCAACGAGGTCACGCCGCGCAATTTCACCTTCCGCTCGCGCGAGTTCGAGCAGATGGAGCTGGAGTTTTTCATCAAGCCGGACGAGGCCGTCGAGGCCATCCACGGCAGCGTGGCCCGGCCGGCCGGCCCGGGCCATCCGGGCGAGCCGCAGCCCAACTGGGGCTGGCAGATGTGGCATCAATACTGGGTCGAGGAGCGCATCCGGTTCTACGAGAGCATCGGCCTGCCGCGCGCCACGCTGGAGGAGTATTGGCAGAAGCCCGAGGAACTGGCCCATTACGCCCGGGCGTGTGTGGACATCCTGTTCAAGTTCCCCTTCGGCACGCAAGAACTGGAAGGCATCGCCGCCCGCAGCGATTTCGACCTGAGTCAGCACCAGCGTTTCTCCGGCAAGCCGATGACGGTGTTCGACGAGGCCTTGAAGCCCGCATGGTCCCGGCTCGATCCGGCCAAGCAGGCCGAGCTGAAGGCCCGTTACTACCAGAACCGGTTGAAATATCTGAGCAAGATGGGTGAAACGCCGGACCAGGCGGAGAAGCTGGCGCGCGAGGACGCCGAGTTGTTGACCAAGGGCTACTACGTGCCACATGTCATCGAGCCGTCGGCGGGTGTGGACCGGCTGGCGCTGGCGCTGATTTGCCACGCGTACGCCGAGGACCAGGCGCCCGACGAAAAGGGCAAGCTGGAGTCCCGTGTGGTCATGCGGTTCCACCCGCGCGTCGCGCCCATCAAGGTGGCGGTGTTCCCCCTGCTCAAGAATCGCCCCGAACTGGTTGCCAAGGCCTGCCAGGTGCGCGACCTGTTGCGACCGTGGATGACGGTGTTCTACGATGAAGCGGGTGCCATTGGCCGCCGCTACCGGCGTCAGGACGAAGCGGGCACGCCCTTCGGCGTCACGGTGGACTTCGAGACGCTGGGCGAGGCCGGGCCGGAATGGCGGGACACGGTGACGCTGCGCGAGCGCGATTCGATGAAACAGGAGCGCGTGGCCATCGGCCAGTTGCTGGACCGGCTGTTGCCGGCCGTCCGCTGAGTCCGCCCGGCGTATGACCCGCTCGGCGCGCATTTCCTACCTCATCATGGCCGTGGCCCTGGTGTTGGTGGGCTGGCTGCACCTGGGCACGTTGATGCTCACCATGCTGTTTGGCTACTTTGCCGTGCGGAAGTTCAGCCTGGGCCGCAGCAAGACGCTGGGGGTGGTTCTGTACGTACTGACGGTCGCGGCCATTGCGTGCGGGCTGGTGTTTTTCCTGCGCCGCGCCTACGTGGCGCTGCCGCGCATGGCTGAGACGGTGATCCCGGCTGTCGTGGACTACGCCGCCCAGCAGGGCGTCGAGATGCCGTTTACCGACTACGCCAGCTTGAAGGCCCGCGTGTTGACCGAGGTCACCGAGGGGCTGGGCAGTTTCGGCCGGCACGCGCGGGCGGCGGCGTTCACGATCGCCCAATTGGTCGTGGGCCTCGTGGTGGCGGTCAGTCTGTTCTTGAGCGCGCGTTGGGGCGAGGAACCCGACGCGCAGACCGCCCCGGACAGCCTCTACGCCACCGTGGTTCGCGAGTTGCGGGAGCGCTGCCGCACCTTTTATCGCAGCTTCTCGCGCGTCATCGGCGCCCAACTGCTCATCTCCGCCATCAACACCGTGCTCACCGCGGCCTTTCTGCTCTGGCACGAGTTTCCGCACATGCTGGTGCTGACCATCGTCACCTTCCTGTGCGGCCTGCTGCCCATTGTCGGCAACATCCTCAGCAACACCCTGATTGTGGGCGTGGCCTTCACCCTCTCACCCAAAATGGCGCTCTTTGCGCTCCTGTTCCTGGTGTTCATTCACAAGCTCGAGTACTTCCTCAACAGCAAGATCATTGGCGAACGCATCCGCAATCCCATGTGGCTGACACTCCTCGGGCTGGTGTTGGGCGAAAAGCTCATGGGCATCCCGGGCATGATCCTCGCCCCCGTCGTCCTCCACTACATCAAGGTCGAAGCCTTGCGGAACAAGAGTCCCGAGACGCCAGAAGACGCGCAACAAGACGCCGGCCCCTGACTGGCCGCCACGCCGGTGTGGCGGAGTCGGAGCGACTTCGCGGAGACGCATGGCTCCGGAGCGGGTTTGCAGCTCGTGCGCCCTCTGAATCCGCGCCGCTCCACATGGGCGTCTGGCCCCACGCATGATTACGATACCCACCCCACGTGCCGCCGGCCTCCTGGCGACAGACCCAGCCGGCGCTGACCGGGGGAAGACCAGCCTTCGGGCAAGATGCCCGAAGCACGGAAAGCCCGAGCTTGCTGGAACGCCGCGTGCTCGCCCCACATGGGCCAGCAGCGCCTGCCGGAAGCCCACGTTCTGCGGCTGGCTGGCGGCGCATCCGTACCTTAAACTGCCATGCAGCAACACCGCCGGGCCGGTTGGTTGACCCGCCCGCCCGCGCGCTAGACATCCAGCAGCCATGCAACGGTCGAACAGCCACTCCACTCCCCCACACTCGCGAAATGCTCCCGCGAAGGCGACACTTCGACGCCGAGCTGTCCACCAAGCATCCGCCGCTCGCCGCACGGCGTCTGTCGCTTCGGCAGCCATGCCAGCCCATTCTGCTCAGGTAAGGTCTGGCGCCGGCTCGACGTCCGCCTGGCTGGCCATGGCGCCTGCCTTTCTGGCGGTGGCGCTCGCTGCCAGCGACGCGTTCGCCGCGGCCCTGCGGCCTGTTCAACTCCACTGTGAACACGCCACGGACCCGCTCGGCGTGGATGTGTCGGCGCCGCGCCTGTCCTGGCAGCTCCAGGGCGATGGACGCGACCGGCGTCAAACGGCTTGGCAGGTCCTGGCGGCCGACTCACGGCAAGAACTGAACCGCCACCGCGGCAACCTGTGGGACAGTGGTAAGGTCCGGTCTGACCAAACCCTGCACATCCCCTATGCTGGCGCGCCGCTCCGCTCCTCCCAGCAGGTCTTCTGGAAGGTCCGCGTCTGGGACGAACGCGGACGGGTCTCCGCTTGGAGTGCGCCGGCCACTTGGACGATGGGTTTGCTGGAGCCGACGGACTGGCAGGCGCGGTGGATCGGTTCGGGCGACACCAACACGCAGAGTCTGCTGCTGCGCCGCTTGTTCGAGGTCAGGCCCGGCTTGAGACGCGCCCTGGTTCACGTCTGCGGCCTGGGCCACTACGAGCTGTCCCTCAACGGCCACAAGTCCGGCGACGCCCTGCTTGTGCCCGGGTGGAGTCAGTACGACAAGACCTGCCTCTATGACACGCACGACGTCACGGCCCTGGTGCGGCCCGGCGCCAACGTGGTGGGGCTTGTGTTGGGTAAGGGCATGTATCACGTGCCCGGTGGGCGCTACGTGAAGTTCACAGGCTCGTTCGGCCCGCTCAAGGCCATCGCACACCTGAGGCTCGAATACGCGGACGGCTCGGTGGTCGTTCTCGGCACCGATGCGCGCTGGCGTCTCGGGGCCAGTCCCATCACCTTCTCGTGTGTCTATGGCGGCGAGGACTACGACGCGCGGCTCGAGCAGCCCGGCTGGGATACGCCGGGCTTCGACGCCACCGGCTGGGCGGCGGCCGTGGAATTGCCCGGACCGGGCGGTGCGCTTCGGGGGTTGTCCGCGGCCGCGCCTGCGTTTCGGGCGTTTGAAGTGCTCAAGCCGGTGTCGGTGCGCGCGATCACAGACGGCGTGAGCCTCTATGACCTGGGCCAGAACGCGTCGCTCATGCCGCGTGTGCGGTTGCGCGGTCCGGCCGGGTCGGTGGTGCGCCTGATACCGGCGGAACTGGTCAACGCCGACGGCACGGTGGACCGCCGGTCGGTCGGCGGGGGGCAGGCCTGGTGGCAATGCACGCTGGACGGGCGGGGCAGTCGGGAGTGGTTTCCCCGGTTCTTCTACCACGGGGCGCGTTATCTGCAGGTTGAGTGCCGACCCGCGCAAGCTGGCGGCCCGTTGCCCGTGGTGGAAGCCCTCGAGGGCGTGGTGGTGCATTCAGACTCGGCGCCAGTGGGCGACTTCGAGTGTTCCAATCCGCTGTTCAACCGCATTCGCCGGCTGGTCCGCTGGGCGCAGCGCAGCAACCTGGCATCGGTGATTACCGATTGCCCCCATCGCGAGCGGCTCGGATGGCTGGAGCAATACCACTTGAACGGACCGTCGCTGCGCTACGAGTTCGACCTGACGCGCCTGTTTCAAAAGGGCATGAACGACATGGCCGACGCGCAACTGCCCAATGGGTGCGTGCCGAACATTGCCCCGGAATACGTGGTCTTTGGCAAGGACAAGCGGGACTTGTCCAACCCGTTTCGCGACTCGCCGGAGTGGGGCAGCGCGGTCGTGCTCGTGCCCTGGCAGCAATACCTGGTCACCGGCGACGCCGACCTGCTGCGCCGGTATTACGACGTGATGTGTCGTTACGTGGGCTACCTGACCACGCGGGCCACCGACCACATCGTCAGCCACGGGCTGGGCGATTGGTACGACATCGGCCCGAACCTGCCGGGCTACGCCCAGCTTACCCCGCGGGCGCTCACCGCCACGGCCTTTTACTACGCGGACGTCACCACGCTGGCGGAAGCCGCGCGCCTGTTGGGTAGGGCGGCGGAGGCCCAACAGTTCAGCCTCCTGGCGGCCCGGATTGCCGAGGCGTTCAACCGCCGGTTCTTCAACCCGACCAACCACAGCTACGCCACGGGGTCGCAGTGCGCCAATGCCGTCCCGCTGGTCCTCGGCCTGTGCGTCCCTGCCAACCGGGCCGCCGTACTGGAGGCCATCGTGCGGGATGTGCGAGCACACGGTAACGCGATGACCGCCGGCGATGTGGGCTACCGCTACCTGCTCCGCGCCCTGGCCGACGGCGGGCGTTCGGACGTGGTCTTTGACATGGTCAACCAATCGGAGAAACCCGGCTACGGCTACCAGTTGAAGATGGGTGCCACCAGCCTGACCGAGGCTTGGGACGCCGGGCGCGATTCGTCCCAGAACCACTTCATGCTGGGTCAGATCATCGAGTGGTTTTACGGCGACCTTGCTGGGATCGCGCCCGATCCGGATGGCCCGGGGTTCAGCAAGATTATCATCCGGCCGCAACCCGTGGGCGACGTGACCTGGGCGCGGGCCAGCTTCGAGTCCGTGCGCGGACGGGTGGCCGTGCAGTGGCGGCGCGACCCGGGGCGGTTTGTGCTGGAGGCGACCGTGCCGTGCAATGCCTCCGCCACGGTCTTCGTGCCGGCGCGCGCGGCGGAGCGAGTGCGGGAATCCGGCCGTCCGGCCGGGCAAGCCCGCGGCGTGCGGTTCGTGCGGTGCGAACCGGACCGGGCCGTCTTCCAGATCGGCTCAGGGCGCTACGAGTTTGAGTCGGACTGGTGAGGCTATCCGCCCACCGCCCCGTGCCCGGACCCGGGAGGTCCGTCGCCCCCGGTGGCCGACTGTCAGTCGGCGGCACAGCAGGCTGCCAGCCTGCGCCACCCGCTTGTGGTGCTCCCGCCGCACTGGTGCGGTTCCGGCCAGAAGCGCCCCGCGGACGGGGCGTTGGCTTGCCAGCCTGCGTCCCGTGCCCTACCTTGCGCGGCGGTGAAGACCGACAAAAGACCGTGTGTGATTCTGGAGGGCGCATGCGCCGAACCGGACGTGTGCCCTTTGAGTCGCATCGCCGCCGGCACGGAGGTGTGCATCAAGCGCCTGGCCGCCGCGCCGGAGGTTCGCGCCCGACTGCGCGAGCTGGGTCTGGGCGAGCGCCGCCGCATCAAGCTGCTCAGCCGCCAAGCCAATTACATCTGCCAGGTTTGCAATGCCCGGCTGGGTCTCAGCGAGGAGGTGGCCCGGCACATCTGGGTCGAGCCGGTGACCAAGGCGCGTCGCTCCACCTGAAATGACCGCCCCCCTGCAACCGCTCACGGCCTTGGCGCCGGGGACGCCGGCGGAAATCGTCGAGCTGCGCGTGCCGCCGCCAAGCCGGCCGCGCTTGCTGGAATTGGGCCTGCTACCCGGCACACCGGTCGAGCTGCTTCGCTTTGCGCTGCTGGGCGACCCGGTTGAGGTCAAGGTTCGTGGTTACAACCTGAGCCTGCCCAGGCACGAGGCCGACCATATCTGGGTGCGGGTGAATCCAGTTGCCTGATCCGATGCCCGAGGCGACCCCTTCCGTCCCGGCCGGCGGCCGCCCGCGGTACGTGGTTCTGACGGGCAACCCCAACTGCGGCAAGACGACCCTGTTCAACGCGCTGACCGGCCTGCGGGCCAAGGTGGGCAATTACCCGGGCGTGACCGTCGAGCGCAAGGAAGGGCCGCTGAAGGGTGCCCCGTCCGCCCTGCAGGCCCGCGTGCTGGACCTGCCCGGCAGTTACAGCCTCAGCCCGCGGGCGCTGGACGAGCAAATTGCCCACGACGTGCTGATGAGCCGGCTGCCGGAGTTGCCGCCACCGGCGGTGATTGTGGCCGTGGTGGATGCCTCCAATCTGCAGCGCAACCTCTACTACGCCACGCAGGTCATTGAACTGGCCCATCCCACTGTGATCGCGTTGAACATGGTGGATGTCGTGGAGGCCAACGGGCACCGAGTGGACGCGGCCAAACTGGCCGACCAGTTGGGCGTGCCGGTGGTGCCCGTGGTGGCCAGCACCGGCCAGGGCGTCCAAGCGTTGCGCGATCAAGTGGTGGCTCTGCTGCAAACACCCCGCCCGCCCGCCCGCGGGCGCTTCCCCCACCTGCCCGACGCCTTCGTGCGCGAAGCGCAGCGGGTCGCGGCGGTGCTCACCTGGGTGTTGCAGGAGCGCCGCGCCCAGGCCGACGCCGAGGCCCTGTTGGTCCTGAGCAACGATGAGCCGCTGGCCTCCAGCCGCAACCCTTACCCGGCGGCGGTTCTGCGCAGCGTGGCGACCGCCCGACAACGGTTGGAGGCTGCCGGTGTGGACTGGCGCTCGACGGTCATCGAGGCGCGCTACACCGCCGTGGCGCAGATTGCCGAGGCCGTGACCACAGAGCTTTGGCCACCCCGGGAAACCTGGAGCGACCGCGCCGACCGCATCGTCACGCACCGGGTCTGGGGCACGCTCATCTTCCTGGCCGCCATGGCGCTGATGTTTCAAAGCATCTTTACGCTGGCGCGCCCGCCGATGGAGGCGTTGCAGGCCGGCGTGGACCGGTTGAACGGGCTGTTGCGCGACACGCTGCCGCCGGGTGACCTGACCAGCCTGCTGGCCGACGGCGTGGTGGCCGGCGTGGGCGCGGTGGTCGTGTTCCTGCCGCAAATCTTGCTGCTGTTCCTCTTCATCGGCTTTCTGGAAGACACCGGCTACATGGCGCGCGCGGCGTTTCTCATGGACCGCCTCATGAGCAAGGTCGGCCTTCATGGCAAGAGCTTCATCCCCATGCTCAGTTCGTTTGCCTGCGCCGTGCCGGGTATCATGGCCACCCGCACCATCGAAAGCCCCAAGGACCGTCTGGCCACAATTCTGGTGGCGCCGCTGATGAGCTGCTCGGCCCGGCTGCCCGTTTACACGCTGCTGACTGCCGCCTGCCTGCCGCCCAAACGCGTCCTGGGCGTAATGACATTGCAGGGCCTGACCCTGCTGGGGGCGTATCTGCTGGGGATTGTCATGGCGCTGGTGATGGCCTGGGTCTTCAAACGCACCCTGCTGCGCGGCGAGACGCCGCTGCTGATCCTGGAGCTGCCGCCGTACCGACGGCCCTTGCTGCGCGTGGTGGCGCGGCACATGTGGGACCGGTCCAAGATTTTCCTCCAACGCGCCGGCACGGTGATTCTGGGCATCAACATCCTCTTCTGGTTTCTGGCCACCTATCCGCGCAGCGCCGCGGTGGACGCGCCTTTGGCGGCGCGCCGCGCGGCCTTGCTCCAGCGCCTGCAAGCTTCCGGCAACACCAGCGCCGAGACGCCGACCGGTCCCACCGCGCCAGGCGGGATCGCGCCGATCGTGGATGCCGGCGCGCAAGACGCCGCACGGGCCGAACTGGCGGCCTTGGACCGCGCCCAGGCCAGCGCGCGCCTCGAGCACAGTTTCGCCGGCCGGCTGGGCCGCCTGCTCGAACCCATCATCGCGCCACTCGGGTTTGATTGGCGGATCGGCATCGCCATTGTCACCTCTTTCGCCGCGCGAGAGGTGTTTGTGAGCACGTTGTCCATCGTGTACAGCGTGGGCGGTCCGACCGTGGTCGAGGGCGATCTGAGCAACTTGGTGCGCGCGTTGCACAGCCAGACCCGCCCGGACGGCACCCCGCTCTACACCCCGCTGCTGGGGGTCACGTTGATTGTTTTCTATGTCTTCGCCCTGCAGTGCGCCAGCACGGTGGCCGTGGTGAGGCGCGAGACCAACTCCTGGCGCTGGTCTCTGTTCCAGTGGTGCTATCTGGCCGCGCTGGCGTGGGGCTTTGCCTTCCTGACCTATCAGGGCGGCCGCTGGCTCGGCTTCCAGTAGGCAGCCGCGGGGCAGGTCCGCCGAGCCGGGAGGCCCGCTCGCGCTGGACGCGCGCCCGGCCGCGGGCTAGCGTGCCGCCATGCCGCTGCAATGCGTAAGCCTGTTGGGTCTGGTGACACTCCTGGCGCTGGCGTGGGGACTGTCCGAGCATCGCCGGCGGTTCCCGTGGCGCACCGTGCTGTGGGGATTGGGGCTGCAATTCGCCTTCGCGCTGTTCATCCTCCGGACCCCCTGGGGCGCCGCCCTGTTCGCGGCGGCCGGCGCGGCCATTCGCAAGCTCATTCAATTCGCCAACGAGGGCTGCCGGTTCGTCTTTGGCCCGCTGGCCGACGAGGCGCTGTTGCCCAAGGTGTTTCCGGGCCACTCGGTCGTGTTTGCCGTGCTGGTCACCGGGACCATCATCATCGTCTCCTGCCTTTCGGCTGTGCTCTACCACTGGGGCGTGTTGCAACGGGTCGTGCGCGCGATGGCCTGGGTGATGCAACGCGCCATGCGGACCAGCGGCAGCGAAACCCTCTGCGCTGCCGCCAACGTCTTCATGGGCCAAACCGAAGCGCCGCTGCTGGTGCGACCCTACATCGCCCGCATGACCCGCAGCGAATTGCTCTGCCTGATGACCGGCGGGATGGCCACCATCGCCGGGGGCGTCGCCTCGGTGTACGCCAAGATGGGCGCGGACGCCGGCCACCCCGAGATTGCCGGCCATCTGTTGACCGCCTCCGTCCTCAATGCCCCGGCGGCGCTGCTCATTGCCAAAATCCTGCTTCCCGAGACCGAACCCAGCCAGACGGCGCGCGGCCGGTTGCAGGACCCGCCCCGCGCAACGGTCAACAGCCTGGATGCGCTTTGCCGCGGCGCCGGCGACGGGATGAGGCTGGCGATCAACGTGCTTGCCATGCTGATTGCCTTTGTGGCCGTGGTGGCGATGGTCAACTACCTGCTGACCTGGCCGCAGGCGCGGCTCGGCGTGGCCGACCCGGTGACGCTGCAAACGCTGCTGGGCTGGGTGAATGCCCCGTTCGCCTGGCTGCTGGGCGTGCCGCCGCAGGACTGCTTCACGATCGGCCAAATCCTTGGCGAGCGCATCGTCCTCAACGAATTCATCGGTTACCTCACACTGACGCGGCCGGATACGGTCGTCACGCCTCGTGGCTTCACCTTGGCGACCTACGCCCTGTGCGGCTTCGCCAACTTTGCCAGCATCGCCATCCAGGTGGGCGGCATCGGCTCGCTGGTTCCGGAACGCCGCGGTGAGATGGCCCGCCTGGGCCTGCGGGCCATGATCGGCGGGCTTCTGGCCACCTACCTCACGGCCACGATTGCCGGCATCTTGCTCTGAGCCTCTGAAGGCGCGGGTGGGCAGCCCGATTGCGGGCGGGGTTACCGGCCGGGACAGAGCCGGCCCGCCTTGGTCCACAGACGGCCGGTGGGACTTGTGCAGGCCGCCCGCCGGGCAGCACCCGCGGCCCGCCCAGGCTGTGCTTGGATTCGAGTTATCCTCTGATAGTTTGGGGGCATGGCGTTCGATTCCTTCGCCCAGTTTCTGCGCGCACTCGACACGGCGGGTGAGCTGGTCCGCGTCACCCAGCCGGTGGCCACCGAGCTGGAAATCACCGAACTGGCCGACCGCCAGATGAAATCGCCGGGCGGAGGCAAGGCGTTGCTCATCGAAAAACCCACCGTCAATGGCCAGGTTTGCCCCTTCCCGGTCGCCATCAACACCCTCGGGTCGTGGAAACGCATGGCGCTTGCGATGGGGGCGGAGAGCGTTGACGCCGTAGCCGCAGAGCTGGGCTTGCTTCTCAAGGCCAAACCGCCGATGAGCTTTCGCGAGGCCATCAAACTGCTCTCCACCGCCCTGGACCTGCGCCACGCCAAACCGAAGCTCGTCAAAGACGGCCCCTGCCAGGAGGTCGTCCACAAATTCGATCCGATTGCCCCCCGGACCGAGCCGTGGCCGCCGGCGCCGACGATCGCCGATTCCGAATCGCCAATCTCAGCTCCCCTGCCGACCCTTCTCGACCTGCCCATCTTGAAATGCTGGCCGCTGGACGCCGGCCGCTTCATCACCCTGCCCTGCGTCGTCACGCGCGACCCGGACACCGGCCAACGCAACGTGGGCATGTACCGGATGCAGGTTTACGACACGCGCACGACGGGCATGCACTGGCAGCTCCAAAAGGTCGCGGCCCGCCACGGCCGCCGCTACTACGAGCGCGGCGAACGGATGCCCGTGGCCGTGTTTCTTGGCGGCGACCCCGTGTTTACTTTCGCCGCCACCGCGCCGCTGCCCGATGGCCTGGACGAGTTCCTGTTGGCCGGCTACCTGCGCAAACGCTCGGTGGAGTTGGTCCGTTGCCTCTCCTGCGACCTCGAAGTGCCCGCCAACGCCGACTTCGTCCTCGAGGGCTACGTGGACCGGCGCGAGCCGCTGCGTGAGGAAGGCCCGTTCGGCGACCACACCGGCTACTACACCTTGCCCGAGCCGTATCCCGTTTTCCATCTCACCGCCCTCACCCACCGCAAGGACGCCGTCTATCCCGCCACCATCGTTGGCATTCCGCCGATGGAAGACTTCTACATCGGCGGCGCGTCCGTGAAACTCTTCCTGCCCATCTTCAAGATGAACTTCCCCGAGATCGTGGACCTGGCGCTGCCGGCCGAAGGCGTGTTCCACAACCTCGTCTTCGTGAGCATCCGCAAGACCTACCCGATGCAGGCCTACAAAATCATGCACGGCCTCTGGGGCATGGGGCAGATGATGTTCACCAAATACCTCGTGGTGGTGGACGAGGACGTGGACGTGCACAACACCAGCGAGGTCCTCTTCCGCCTCTGCGCCAACACCGATCCGCAGCGCGACTGCCTTTTCACCAGAGGCCCGGCCGACGTGCTCGACCACGCCACCAGCCAGCTCGGCGTCGGCAGCAAGCTGGGCGTTGACGCCACGCGCAAACTGCCCGGTGAAGGCTTCCAACGCCCCTGGCCGCCGCTCATCAAGATGGACGCCGCGGTGAAGGCGAAGGTGGAAACGCTGTTCAGCCCGGGGTGGCCGGTGTGAGCAGGCTCAGGATGATGTCAATCGGTCTTCGCCCAGCTTGGGTTGGGCCTGCAACAACTGGTTGATGGGGTGGCAGCAGCACGCGCTTTCCGTTGCACGACGGCGGGATGCCGCATGCATGGTTCTATCCGGGACGGGTCTCGGCATCCAACCACAAGCCGCAATGAACTTTCTGCACAAGGCCCGATCTTGACGGGACGAACCAGGTGCTGGCCAGGCAGGCGAAGGGCTGGCGGCTCGCGCCCGTTCGAACGAGATGACGGGGCTACCAAACAGTTGCCACTTTGCGGGAGGTCAAAAGACGTGCCCCCGGTTACGTTTCGTTGTCCTTCAGGTCCTTGCGCCAGGGCGCGTGTGTGCCGCGGCTGTCGCGCAAGCCGGCCATGGAGTCATCCGTTCATTGGTCCGACCGGGCCACGTGTCGGCATCGCAGCCGCGGCCGCGCCAGGCAGGGGCAGCGGTGGCACGGGTTCTTTGGCGCGCGGCATTTCTTTGCCGATCAACCGGTAGAACTCCTGCCCATCGAGCGTTTCCTTTGCCAGCAATTCAGCAGTAACGGTCTCAAACTGGTCGCGGTGATCGGCCAGAATCTCCTTGGCCTTGGCGTAGGCGTGGTCGAGGAGGGACTTCACTTCCTCGTCAATCTCGCGGGCGGTTTGCTCGGAGCAATCGCGTTGCAGCGGGGCATCCATGCCGGCGAGGAACTGGGCCTGGCGCTGGGCGCAATGAGCCAGGCCAATGCGTTCGCTCATGCCATACATGACCACCATCTGGCGTGACAGCGCAGTGGCGCGCTCCAGGTCGTTCTGCGCGCCCGTCGAGACTTCGCCCAGGAACAGCTCCTCGGCGGCCCGTCCGCCCAGCAGGCCGCGAATGCGGTCGAGCAACTCGCCCCGCGTGAGCAGGAACTGGTCTTCGTTGGGCAACTGCATGGTGTAGCCGAGCGCCGCGCGGCCCCGTGGCACGAGGCTGATCTTGTGAACCGGATCAGCGTGCTGGCTGTGCGCGGCGACCAGAGCGTGCCCGACTTCGTGATAGGCGACACGGCGTTTTTCCTCGGCATTGAGCCGACGGCTGCGGCGTTCCGGGCCGGCGACGACTTTCTCGATGGCCGCTTCCAAATCCTGTTGGGTGATGGCTTTGGCCTTGCGGCGTGCGGCGAGCAGGGCGGCCTCGTTCAGCACGTTGGCCAGGTCCGCGCCGGAGAAGCCGGCCGTGGCGGCAGCGATGCGGCGCAGGTCGGCGTCGTCGGCCAGCTTCTTGTTGCGGGCGTGAACTTTCAGGATCGCTTCGCGGCCGTCCAGGTCCGGCGCGTCCACGACGATTTGCCGGTCGAAGCGTCCGGGCCGCAGCAGCGCGCGGTCGAGCACTTCGGGGCGGTTGGTGGCGGCCAGGATGATGACGCCGGTGTTGGCCTCGAAGCCGTCCATCTCGACGAGCAGCGCGTTGAGCGTCTGCTCGCGCTCGTCGTTGACGGCGCCGACGTGGACACCGCGCTGGCGGCCGATGGCGTCCAACTCGTCAATGAAGATGATGCACGGGGCATGTTCCTTGGCCTGCTTGAACAGGTCGCGCACACGGGCCGCGCCGACGCCGACAAACATTTCCACAAAATCCGCCCCGCTCATGCTGAAGAAGGGCACGCCCGCCTCACCGGCCACGGCGCGAGCCAGCAGGGTCTTGCCCGTTCCCGGTGGGCCGACGAGCAATGCGCCCTTGGGGATTTTCGCGCCGAGGGCCTGGTAGTCCTTGGGGTTCTTGAGGAAGTCCACGACCTCCTTGAGTTCCTGCTTGGCTTCGTCGCAGCCGGCCACGTCGTTGAAGGTGACGCCCGTGTTCTTGTCCACGATAAGCTTGGCGCGGCTTTTGCCGATGCCGAAGACGCCCTCGCTGGCGGCACTGAAGCGGCGAGCCAGCAGCGACCAGAGCAGAATCATCACGCCGATGGGCAGCAGCCACGCCAGCAGGAATTCGGACAGCGCACTGGGCCGTGTGCCGGTGTATTCGACGCCGGCGGCTTGAAGCTCCTTGACCAGGTCCGGATCTTCCACGCGCACGGTGCGGAAGAGGAACGGCTTGGTCTCGGCCAAAGCCCGGCGCAACCCTTGAGGAACTTCGGCGGTGTTGGTGTGTGCCGCCTGAAGAACCGGCGCCAAGGGTGCGGCGTTGGTATCGCGCGCGGCCAGCGGCACGATGCGTCCGGCGATTTCATCCTGCTTGACGGCGGCTTCGACGACTTCGCGGCGCGCCAAGTGGGCCTTGAACTGGCTGTAAGGGATGGTGCGCACGGTGAAGTGTGCGAAAAACTCCTGCCACCCCCACAACACCAGGAGGGTGGCCAGAAAATACCAGACCAGCCAGCGCGCTTGCGGGTCAAACTTGCCAGGTAGTTTGAGCTTGGGCGGGGATTTTTTCATGCCGCAATGCAGCTCAGCCGACCCGGAACAGGACCGTCAGGTAAAAGTTGCGCACGCCAAACCGGTCCAGTGGCATGCGCACGGCGTCCCCATCGCGCAGGCCGGCCGGATAGGTCACGTCCACGGGATACTCGGTGGTCAGCGCCCCGTGGCCCTCGCAGCGCCAACATTCGTAGCCGCCCACCGCGCCCCGTCCGCTGCAAGACGGACATTTCGCGCGGGCCGGAATCCACAGACGCACCTGACCGCCCGACAGCGCTTCCTCCGGACTGATGACAACTTCGACGGTAAGACTTTCCAACCGCTCCGCTTTGGGCCGGGTGATGTCCTGGAAATTGCTCCAGAACCGGTCAAACAACTCGTCGAAGCTGGGCCGGTAGGTCTGGAAGGATTCGGCCAGGGAGACTTCGCGCAAACTGCGGGCCGGCTCGACGGGACGAAACGGTTCGCCCCTCGGCCGCGGGGAGACCAGCGGTTCAGCCGTCGCGCGTCGGGAGCGAGGTGTGGCGGCTGCCGAGAATTGTCGGTCGTAGCGACGTCGGCGTTCGGGATCGGTCAGCACGG
>Ga0073932_1002721_pt1 | contig 26205 bp, 23 predicted proteins | sample DewCreD2012metaG_FD_76967 | JGI IMG/M metagenome (GOLD analysis project Ga0073932, IMG submission 76967) | Hot spring sediment bacterial and archeal communities from British Columbia, Canada, to study Microbial Dark Matter (Phase II) - Dewar... ...
GGTGCAGGCGGACGCGGGATCGCAGAGGCATGGCGTCACTGCGCGGTCAGGACGTGCCGACCTCCACGTCCGAGAAAGCCAGCTCCAGCGACTCGATGGCGATGGTGCTGTCGGAGGTCTTGAACGTGGGGCCCGTCCACTTGACCGGGTACGCGTTGTTGAACTGCAACGTCATCACCGGTTGGTCGAGCGAGTCGAACAACCTGATGGTGATGTTGCGGCGGGCCTGGTGCGCAGGTCCGTTGAGCACTTCCTTGTACCATTTGAGCAGCTCGGTGTCCTTCGTCAGCCCGCTTTTCAGCGTGACGCGGCCGGCCTTCACCGGCCCGGGCAGCAGGTGGACGCCGGTGAGGTAGCCGCCCTCCTTCTGCTCGAGCACGTCGATCTCGAGGGCCGGCAGGGTACACTCGGTGAAGTGGACATCGCCCAGCCCGCTCACCTGGAAGCGGAAGGCGGGATGGGCTTCAACCGGCGCAGCAGTAGTCGGCATACGAACTCCTGGTCCGTGGGCCGCTCACCACCGGCGGCCGTGGCGTTCGAGGTCGCGCCGCAGGTCGGCGAGCAGCAGCTCGTAGACCCGGCGGGCGACCTGTTCGGCCAGTGCGGGGCTCGTCTCCCGGGCGGGCGTCCCGGCTGCCGGTTCGGGCGCGGCGGATGGTGGCACCCGCGCGTCGCCGTCCCCGGAGGGCGCGGCCGGCCTGGGCGTGAAGGCGCTCACGTCGCAGGCTCCGGCGGCCCGTTCAGCCGCGAGTTGATGGCGGCGATCTCACCGACCCAGCGCTGGCGATCCAGGTGGTTCATGGCCAGGATCTCCGAGTACGGCCAGTGCAGGTGGTAAGCCAGGTACGCCATCTCCTCGTACAGACGCTCGGACGGGTAGACGATCATCCCCCCACCGGCAGCATCTCCGTCTGGAACCGGTGCTGGCAGTTCGGGCAGACGGCCTCCACCGTCGGGACGCCGCCGGTGTTGATGCTCCGGTACAGGTCCTGCAGGTACGCCAGGTCGGCCGAGAACAGGTTCTCGACGACGCCGGTAGTCACCTGCGGCAGCGTCCCCAGGCGGGTGATGACGCGCGCGAGCAGGATGACGGTCAGGTAGGCCTCGTTGGACTTGACGCGCAGGTCGCGCAGCGGCGCGATCTCGTCCATGGCCGTGGCCAGCCGCATCGTGCCCTCGCGGTGGACGTCGCCGTGCTCGTCCACATAGCCTTTGGGCAGAATAAAGTCGAACTCGGTCTGGAGCATCAGCGCACTCCTGCGCCTCGCCTCCTACCCCCGGCCCCTCCCCCTCTCTGCGGCCTCAGCCGTGGCGAGGGGGAGAGGTGGCCGAAGGCCGGGGTGGGGGGCGCGGTCATTTCTCGCGCCAGATGCGCTCGTGGGCGATGACCAGCTCCTCGACGCCGATCTCGTTGGAGTCGGTCTTCAGCGCCGGGCCGCTGACCTTGGTGGGCCAGGCGCGCTCGAAGTTCCAGCGCGCCAGCTCTTTCAGCTCCTGGTCCATCATGATGATCGAGCCGTTCTTGCGCGCGTCCTCGACCTTGCCGTCCTCCACTTGCTTGCGCCAGTTCCAGATATCCAGGCTGTCCGTCAGGCCGCGCTTGAGCGTGATGTTCTCCCACTTCAGGCGGCCCGGGATCTTCATGATCTGGTCGCCGGTCTTGCCGACGACCTTGTGCTCGACGACCTCGTGCTCTGACCCCAGGCCGGAGCACTCGGTGAAATAGCCCTTGACCACGCCCTGGATGTCGATGGCGAAAAGAAAACTAACAGCAGGATCTTGACCGGCCATGGTGATGATCTCCCAAAGGGCGGGTCAGGGACCCGCCTCCAAAAAGGACGGATAGCTACTGCGCGTTCGGACCGGCCCACTGGCTGATGCGGAAGATGACGAACTCCGCCGGCTTGACGGGCGCCAGGCCGATCTCGATGATCAACTGCCCGAGGTCGCGCACTTCGGGCGGGTTGAGCTCCTCGTCGCACTTCACGTAGAAGGCCTGCTCCGGCGTTGCGCCGAACAGGGCGCCGCTGCGCCAGACGTTGCGCAGGAAGGCCGAGACGTCGCGCCGGACGCGCGCCCACAGGTCGGCGTCGTTGGGCTCGAAGACCACCCACTGCGTGCCGCGCTCGATGGAGGCCTCCACGAAGTTGAACAGGCGCCGGACGTTGATGTAGCGCCAGGAGGCGTCGCTGGAAAGCGTGCGCGCGCCCCACACGCGGATGCCGCGACCGGGGAAGAACCGGATGCAGTTGACGCCGATGGGGTTGAGGCCGTCCTGCTCGCCCTTGGTGACGTTCAGCTCCAGGCCGATGGCCCCGGCGACGACCTCGTTGGCCGGCGCCTTGTGCACGCCGCGCTCGCCGTCCGAACGGGCGTAGATGCCGGCCATGTGGCCGCAGGGCGGGATGTACATCGGCGCGCCGGTCGGGCTGAGCGGGTCGGCGACGCTGATCCACGGGTAGTACAGGGCGCCGTACTTGGAATCGTAGCCGGCCTGGTTCAGGCGCCAGTCCGCGATCTGCTGGGCGTTCATGCCGGGCGGCGCGTCCAGGATGGCGAAACGGTATTTCATGCGCTCGCAGTGGTTGAGCAGCGCGGTCTGGACGGCCTTGACGCCCTTCAGGTCGATGTGCCCGGCCTGGTAGGCGCTCATCAGGTCCGGCACGCAGACCATCGTCACGTCTTCCAGGGCCTCCAGGCCGCCGATGCCCTCGCGCCTGGCGGGGCTGCCCTCGAACTGCGGCGGGGTGACGGCCAGGGCCTTGATCTCGCCGCCGGCCAGGGCGTACTTGCCCTCGGCCGGGCGCCGCTCGGTTAGCTTGCCGGTCTTGCGGCCGACGGCCTCCACCTGGATCAGCCGGGACTGGATTTTCACGGCCGTCTCGGCGTTCAGGCCCTCGAAGCGCTCGGCCGGGGCGCCGCCGCGCTGGACGACCAGGGTGAAGGTGTCGCCCTCCTGGGCGGGGCCGGGCGGCTCGCCCTCGGCGGACGGAGGCGGCGCCGGCGGGTTCTCGTGCTGCACCTGGACGGTGATGTCGTTGCCGGCCGGGCCGCCCTCGCGCGCCCGGATCAGCAGCACGTCGGACTTGCCGTCGCCGGCCGCCGGCAGCAAGGCCTGCGCCGCCTTGGCGCGCGCCGGGTCGTCGCTGACGCCCAGCGTCGCCAGGCTGATGATGTAGCAGCGGCCGCCGCCGTTGGCGAAGTAGCCGTAGGCCGCCTGCGGCAGGTACGCGCCGCGCACGAAGCCGCCGAATTTCTGCGTGTACTGCTGCCAGTTGGTCACCAGCACCGCCTGGTTCAGCAGCGATTGAGCCGCCGTGCCGTTGCGGGCCGGCTCCTCGGCGCGCTCGGTGAAGCCGATGAACGCGGCCACCGACGTGCCGACGCCCTCGATGGGCTTGGTGCCGCGATCGACTTCCTCGACGTAGACGCCGGGGGACAGGTACGAAGTAGCCATGTAGGGTCCTCCTAAGTTGGCTCAACGATGACAGAACAGGTCCAGGTCAGTGCGGTGGCGCTTCGATAGCGATCCTCCTCCCCGCCGGGGCTACAACTTGATGTCGTAGTCCGGCGCTGGGACCGTGAGCTTGCGCCGGCGCGGCTTGCGGCCCTCGGCCTGGACTTCGAGCGTGTAGTCGCCGGCTTCCAGGTTGCCAAGGACGAAGCGCCCATCTGGATCAACCGGCACGCTCAGGCCGCGCTCCACCAGGAACAGGCGCACCCCCTCCCTGGACAGGGCCTCGCCGTACAGGGCGCCGCCCACCGACCACAGGCGCTCGGCCCGGGCCGGCTCCGCCAGGCGCTCGCGCCCGGGCAGCTCGGCGGCCTGGCCGAAGCGCAGCTCGCGCGTGCGGACCAGCGGGCCGGTGACCGGCGCGTACGGGTTGAGCGCCAGCGTGATCTGGCAGGCCACGGCGGGGCGCAGCTCGTTGTCCAGCACGCCCCACAGGTCGGCGGCGTTGCGCAGGGCCTCCTGCTCGGCGACCTTGAGCGGGATGGGCACCGGCTGTTGCTTGAGGCTCTCGGGCAGCAGGTCGTCCGGAAGCTGGGGGAAGCGGAAGAGCGCCATCAGCACCCGGCTGAGCAGGCGGTGCTCGTCCTCCGGCTCCGTCGCCCAGGCTGTGATCATGTAGTGCAGGTCCACCCGGACGGCGCTGCGGCGCTTGGTGACAGCGCCGTTGCCGTTGCGTTCCACCTGCCACTCCTGATGGCGCAGGAGCGTGTTCTCGCGCACGTCGTGCAGGAACAGGTTGAGGGTCGGGCGGCTGAGGCGCGCCGACCACTCGCGGCGCGGCTGGTCGAACGCGAGGTCGACCTCGCCGTTCTTGACCGGCAGCTCGCGGATGAGGAGCTCGCGCAGGACGTCGTCTAAATCGCTGATCATGCCGTAAAACGCCCTCCAGGGAGAGCGGCCTCAGGGCGAACGCAAATGGACAGGGCGCCCAGTCCCGTCACGGTTTCATCCCCCGATCAGGACGGTCGGGCAGCCGTTCATGATCGAGTTGGGCGGCCCCGGGCAGAGCGCCGTGTCGCCCATCCGGGCGGCCGGCATCCCGCCGATCAGCACCGTCGCGCTGCCCATGGCGATGGCCCCGCCGACGTGCGGCTGAGGGCCGTTGAACAGCGGGCAGGTGTGCATGTCGCCCATGCGGGCGGCCGGCATCCCGCCGATGAGCACGGTCGGGCAGCCGGGCGGCATGATGACGCCGCCGTGCGCGGTCGGGTCGGCGACGCGGGCGGCCGGTTTGCTCATGGCGCGGACAGCTCCTCTTCCTCCTCCGCCGGCTGCATCTGCACGGCTTCCTCCGGCTCTTCTTCTTCAGTTTGCCGCTGAAGCGTCTCGGCCCCGTCCCCGATCGGCTTCATCCGTATCTCTTCCTCGTCTTCGGCTTGCATTTGGACCTCTTCCTCCTCAGCCGCCATCTGAACGGGCTCTTCCTCCTCGTCCACCTGGCGCTGGACGCCGGCCTGGGCGCCCGCCGCCGGGGCGTTTGTGCCGCTCATCACAGACCGGGCCACGGCGTCGGCCTCCTGCTCGAAGGCGTCGCCGGGGGCATTGACCGTCATCCCGCCCCCGCCCCCGCCCACGGCGCCGCTGCTCTGCTGGACGACGTGGGTCAGCTCGTGGGCCAGCAGTTCCTGGCCGCCGGGCGAGCCGGGGTCATAGGCGCCGTCGCGGAAGAAGACGTCCTGGCCGGTGGTGAAGGCCCTGGCGCCGAGCTGCTCGTTGAGGGCGTGCGACTCCGGGCCGGTGTGGACGCGCACGCCGCTGAAGTCGTGGCCGGTGGCCTCGCCCATTTTGGTCTGGACCGACGCATCCAGCGCCTGCCCCCCGCCCCGCGCGGCGTTAATGCGGCCCGCCGTCTGGTCGTCCAGGTCGAACGCGCCGTCGCCGGCGGCTCCGCCGCTTGCGCGCTGGGCCAGCAGGCGCTGGACGGCGCGGTTGCCCACCTGCTGCTGGAGGCCGTGCAGGGCGGCGACCTCCGGCGGCGCTTCGTGCGCGGGCTCGAGCGCCTCGCCGCGCTCGGGCGGCTTGCGGGTTTTGGTGATCTTGTCCTCAGAAGCGCGTTCTTGGGTCATGGCCATCCATTCCTTTCTGTGAGGGGACCGCTCACCCGCCCGCTTTGACATCGGCGATCTGGCCCACGATCGCCTTCACCTCATCAATGCGGCGCTTGAGCGTCTGCTGTTGAGTCGGCGTGATCACCTTCGGGTCAAGGTGCAGACCGCGTTCCTTAAGTTCCGCGAACACATCCCAGGGCTCGAGCTTCATCCCGGGCTTATTGAAAGCCTCCAGGACCAGCCGGGTTCCCTCATAGCGAGGCGCCGCCGCGCCCGCCTCGTCCCGCCGGGTCCCGCCGTAGATCGACAGCGTCCGCACCGTGAGGGTGAGGTCATATCCCTGCGCCCGCTTTTCTTCGACGAATTCGCGCAACTGAAGCGAGCAGTTGGCGCACGGGCTGCGCGTGATTTCGACGACCAGTTGATGAGGTCGCCCTTTGCGCGCCACCCCCGACCACTCGCCTCTAAGCTCTCGGAGGAGCTGGACCTCCGCATGGCGTTCGACCTTTTCTTCCTCCTCGGGCGTATTTTCGTGTTTGCCGAAATTCACAGGCCGGTCGCCGACCAGCATGTAAGCGGACAGCGAGGTCTTGCCCCACCCGCTCCCGCCCACGAGCGGCAGGATATCGCCCACCTCGATCCCCAATTCGGTGGAGAGATCAGCCACCGGCTCCGTTTCGGAAGCCGAAGCCATGACCTTGAAGTGGCCGGGCTGGCGCGCGTCCTCAACGACCTGAAGCGATTTCAGGCCCTCCGGTCTGAGCTGGTTATAGACGGAGGTGATCACCGGGCGGACATCGGCGGCGGTTCGGATAGGCCCTTTCAGGCGCGCCGAAACCTCGCGCCCCGCCCTGGCCTTAACCGCGGCGCTGGCGCCCTCCTCGGGGGTGCCGGGCGCTTTCCTGGCGCCAAATCCCAGCCTGCCCATCACCTTCTGGGCAAACGCCCTGGCCTTGCCCAGCACCCAGCCGATGGCCTTCTGGATCGGCTCCTGGATCTTCTGGATGATGGCCTTGATCCTGGCGCCCAGGTTGCCCAGGCCCAGCAGGCTGGCCAGGAAGCCGATGACGACGGGCACGGTCTTAGCCAGCGCCTGCTCCACAAACCGGGCGGCCACGTCCACGGTCCCGCCGGCGATGGCCCCGAGCGAGTCCACGATGGCGTTGACCAGAGCCATGACGCGGCTGCCGTTGTTGACGAACCACATCACGACGTCGTAGATCATCTTGATGGCCTTGATCACGGCGCCGGCCGGCCCGCCCAACATGCTCAACAGCCACTGGATGCCGGCCTGGATGACCTGGGTGATGACCATGTCCTTGATGCCGTCGAGCACCATCTCTTTCAGATTGCCTAGCTGCTCCTTGATGTACTCCCACAGGCCGCCCAACCCCTGCTCCATGATGATCTTGAAGATCGAGAAAGCGCCCTCCAGCACCCCGACCACGCGTTCGCCCAGGAGCTTCACGGCCTGGGCCCGGATCGCCTGCCAGGTCAGACCCAGCACCTGCAGGACCAGCGTGAGGATGCCCTTCAGGTCGAACGTCTCCGGGAGCTGGATGCCGGTCTGGGCCAGCTCGCCGAAGAGCCACGTCATCAGGCCCTTCTTGAGGTGCATGCCGATGTTGGATACAAAGCCGAGCAGGCCCTGCTTGACGCCGTTGATCAGGTTGCCCAGGAATCCGATCGGGTCCTTGACGATCAGCATAAACGCGGAGCCGGCCCGCTTGAGAAGCGCCAGCACCTGCCCGCCGCCCAGCTTCTCCAGCACCCCTTCGAAGATGAACTCCATCACCTTCTGGCCGATGGAGACGACGAAGTTCTTGATCCGGTTGATCGGCCCCAGGAAGATGGCCTTGAGCTTCTCCCAAGCGCCGAACGGGTTCAGGAGGTCGGTGATGGACAGGGCCTCCCAGGCCCGGCGGAACAGGTCCTTAATGGCCTCCCAGCCCAGGCCGAGCTGCGCGAACTGCTCGTCCAGCCAGGCGAAGGCCTTGTCAATGGCGCCGGATTCATCCAAATTCTGGAAGATCAGGTTGCCGCCCGGGACCAGGCTGAGCACGGCCTGGAAGACGGTCTTGGGCGTGCGCTCGACGGTCTGGTCCGTGATCGGGTCGCGCCCCAGCACCAGGGTCAGCAGGTGATAGCCGGGGACGTTGCGGGCGAAGTTGGCCAGCGCGCCCAGGGCCGCCTGGCGCGGGTTGGCGATAGCGTCGAACAGGCCGCGCTGCACGTGGTTCTGGTCCGGCAAGCCTGAAGGCGCAGCGGGCCCACGATCCGCGCCGGCCGCGCGGCGCTGGACCGTGGCCGAGGCGGCTGGACCGGGCGGCGCTGGCGGCGGCTCACTCGCCGCGGCGGCCGTGGGCGGGCCGCTGACTCCTAGACCATCATCCCCGGCTTCGGTTTGCTCGGCGGCCGGCGCTTCGGCCGGGGCTGGCGGCCTGGCTGTGGCGGGCGCAGGGCCGTGGCCGTTGCCGTTGACGCGCCGGAAGGCGATCACGGTCTGCAGGTGCCGGTTGCCCTGCACCTGGCCGATCTGCGCCGCCATCACCTGGCGCTGGACTACGTGCAGGCGCGGGTCGCCCAGCCGCGCGGCCTGGGACGCCAGCGTGCCGTCGCCGGCCACGCCCAGCGGACCGGAAAGCGCCGCGGCCGGAGGCGCGAACTCCTGCGCCAGATCAAGCGCCGGTGCGGGTTCCGGCGGCTTGTGCCCGTTTTTCTTGTCGGGCTGGGCGGTCTGGTCCGCTTTCACCTACTCCACCCCTCCGCCGCCGCTCCTGGTCAGGTTGGCGACGACGTTGAGTTGATCGGCCCCGAGCCGGTTCACGAAGCCCATCTCGGCCGCCAGGTGCTCGAGCAGGGCGTTCATCTGCCCCACCGGCCTCATCAGGTCCGCCTCCGCGACCTGATCGCCGGCCGGCGCGCCGCCGGCGGCTTCACCCCCGGCCGCGCCGCCCTCGGCGGCGGGCTGGTAGCTGTCCAGGCCCGGCCGCGCGATGAACACGATCTCCTCGACGTCGCCGGGATCGGTCAGGTTGTAGGGCTCGCCGCGCACACGCGAGTCGCTGTTGCCTTCGATGGTGTAGAGCGTGTGGCCGTCCAGCCGCTCGACCATCTGGGTGTGGCTCTGGTAGTTCTCGCTGGCCGCCGTCGCCGGGTTGTCGCGCGTGAAGGAGTTGGGGTTGGCGGTCGACCGGCGCGTGATGAGCAGGTCGCCGGGCTGGGGCCGCGCGTGCGCGGCGAAGAAGGCCTCGACGGCCTCGGGCTTCGTCTGGTCGGCGATGGCGCCGCTGTCGATGCGCTGCAGGGTCTGCCGCAGCTCGGCCCACGGGTTGTAGTTGCCGCCGGCGCTGGCCGACGCGTTCCGGCTGCTGTGTGTGCCGACGAAGGCCCCGCCCCGCGTGGCGTAATTCAGGGAGAGGTTGTGCTCGGCCGGGTTGGCGATCTTGTAGCCGGACCAGGCCACGACATCGCCGCCGGTGATCTCACGCAGCACGGTGGTCGCGAAGCGCGAGCACCACGGCATCTCGTCCGCGTTCTCGCCGGCGTAGAAGCGCAGGATGTCGCCCTGGTTGGAGTCAACGTTTTCCCACGACCCGCCCCGGTGGTAGATGGTGCCGGCCAGGAACTCCATGCGCGCCACGGCGGCGGCCACCGCGCCCAGAATGCGGACCTTCTCGACGTCGCCGGGCGCCGGCTGGTCGATGAAGCGGCGGACCAGGGCCGGGAAACCCTGGATTTCAGCGCGGGCAAAATCGACCAGGTCGCGGGCCGCCGTCTGGAAGGCGGCGGCGTTTCCGGCCGTTTGAGCGGCGCTCAGGCCGCGCCGCGCCTGCTCGACGCGCAGCATGCGGCGATTGCCCTGCCCGGTCAAGGCGGCGGCGCTGTCCGGGTCGAGGGCCGGCAGTTGCGCTTCCAACACCTGCAGGCGGGCCGCGATCTGGTCATCGGAGAGCGTGCGCGCATAATCGGGGTCCAGACACGCGTTCAGGACCTCGTTCGGGTCGTCGTCCCGCTGGATGATGGTCAGCGGCGCGCTGTGGGGGGTTTGGCCCGACCGGCCATGGAGGAGCCGTTGAATGCGCCGGTTGCCCAGTTCCCGCGGCAGGCCCGCGATGGTTTCAACGGGCTCCGCGCCCACCGGCGGCCGCGCGGCGATGTCGCCCGCCGGTTTCACGGTCGGCGGCCGGGTCGGGCGGTCGCGCTGGTGCGGCTGGCGCGGCTGCATGGCAACGTCCTAGAATCGAACCGTCAGCGTTGCGCTGACCGTCACCCCGGCCGGCGTGTCCGCGCCCGGTTTGCTGCCGGGGCCCTCGACCCGGACGCCGAAGCTCACGCGCGGCGCCTCGGCAATGGCCTTGAGCGCCTCAACCGCTTCTTTCACCGGCTTGACGTGCGGACTGATGCGCGCCGTCAGCTCCGGTATCTCGGTCAGGCCCGGGTACTCGGCCGTCGCGCCCAGTATGCCGCGCAGGGCGCTTTCGGCGCGGCTGAAGACCTCGCCCAGTTTGTTCAGGTCCGGCACGGTATCCTCGCCCGGCGTGGAGAGCGTCATCTCCCACTTTTCGCCGGACACTGTCGCGCCCAGGTGGAAGCCGCCCACCGGGATATCCAGCCCCAGGCTGCCGCCCCAACTCACCGTCGCCTTGCCGCGCCCCAACTGCGCGGTCACGCCGCGCACGGCGATGTTCAGCCGCCCGTTCGAGCCGCGCACCAGGTCCACGCCCTCGATCGGGATGGAGAAGGCGCGCTTGACGGCCTCCGGGATGGCGATGGCCGGCGCGGGGCCGGAGGCGGGCAGGACTGAGACGGGCGGGATGGTGATGTTGTGGCGCTGCGCCCACTGCTGGGCCAGGGACGCGATCTCGCCATCGGCCAGGCGCGCGGCCTCCGGCACCTCGCGGCGCACGCGGGCCACCAGGTCCGGCAGGCCAAGCAGCATCAGCCGGTCGGTGTTGGCGTCCAGCCAGGCGCGCACCGGGGCCTCGTTGCGCTCGACGACGGCCGCCGCCGCGCCGCGCAGCACCTCCGGGTCAAGCGGGTTGAACGGCCGCGCGCCGGCTTCACGCTGCACCGTCGGCGCGCCGGCCAGCATCCGCTGCACAAAGGCGTTGCCGTGGGTGTGCTGAATCTGGCGCACGGCCTCGGCCTGCGGCGCGTCGGATGAAGCCTGCGATTCAGGATCGGGCGCGCGCGAACGCGCCGAGGCCGGGAGGCGTTCGGCTTCATCCGGGGATCGGCGGCGCATGAAGCGGCGGTGGCGATAGCCCATGCGTAAGCCTCAGAGCCTGGAAAGCGCCAGGGCCGGGCTTTCGACCCCTCTGGCCTCCTCCCATCGCCGCCCCTCATGCGGCCAGCCGGGCTCTGCGCCTGCCGGCGGCGATGGGGGAACCGTGGGGGGTGAATAGTCGGACGGGAAGAAGCTCTCGGCGACGGCCCGGATGTCGGTCAGGACGCCAGCCCACGGCGCCAGCGCCGGGACATCGACCACCCACGGGCTGACGCCGCGCTGGAGGCCGGCGCTCCACTCTGCGCATAGCGCCGCCCAGCTCTCCGGCCCGAGACGCGCCCGGATCGGCGCCAGGCGCGCGTAGAAGTTCATCACATAGGCCAGATACTGGCCGGCCGACTGCGCCCCGCCCTGCGCGCGGACGTGCGCGTTCCAGCGGGCCACGGCCAGCGCGTACAGGTCGAACTCGACGTACATGGCCTCCAGGCGCTGACGCCAGATCGGATGCGCCAGCGCGTCGCCGCGCCAGGCGTCGTCCGGGCAGAGCACGTCGTCGCGCCGGAGCAACTGGTCCTGGCGCAGGACCGCCGGATAGGTCTGACAGACGTGGGGCCGCACGGCGTAGACGCCGCAACGACCGACGCCGCCCGGCAAGCTCAGCCAGAACACGCACGCCCGCGCCTCGGCCGCCCCGCCAGTCTGCTTGTCGAGCGCCAGGTCGAAAGTCCGCCCGGAGCTATCCAGACAGAAACCACGGCTGTTGGGTGTGTGCTGCGGCGTCACCACCAGAAACTGCTCGGGCGCCAGCCCCAGCGCGCGGCTGATCGCCCAGATGTCGTGACCGGTGACGACCACGGAGTAGTGATGACAGCAGCCCCGAGTGCAGGCCGCGCAGGGGCTGGTCATGGCCGGCCTCCGTAACGGTGGTCGTATTCGGTCACAAGGTAACGACAGAATTCGACGTAACTGCGTTCACCCGAACCAGGCTTCAGGGCCGCATTCCAGGCCGCGGCAATGTCTGCGTACTCGGCGGCTTCGGCCAGGAAGGTCTCGGCCAGGGCCAGCTCGCGGTCCTGGTCCAGGTCGGCCAGCGACCAGCGGCGGCAGGTGCAGCTCGCGCCGTCCACGCACAGCACGCCGTCCAGGAGCAGCGCCGGGTAACTCTGGCAGGCCCGCGGACGCAGCGCGCCCAGCCCGCACTGGGCGTGGCCGTCGGCCAGTTGCCACAAGAAGAGACACGGCGCGCCCTGCGGCCCAACGGGCCCGCGCTTGGCCAGGTAGATTTGGTAGCGCGGGCCGCCCGGCGCCAGTTGAAAACCGTCCGCCGCGTCCTCCACCGCCTCGCCGTAGCGCGTGAAGTCCCACGGCGCCAGCTCCAGCGCGCGCGCGATGCGCCACATATCCAGACCGGTCACGATGACGCGCGTCGTGCGGCAGCACGTCTTTTCGCGGCAGGCCAGCCACAACAGGTCGCGAGCGGCGGGCGCGGCGACGGTTTCAGGCATGTCGGCCTCCAGTGGGGAGGTTGGCGCGCACCCAGGCCAGCGCCCGGTCCACCAGGCGGGCGCGCGCCTCGGGCGCATTGTCGGTCTTATATCCGGCCAGCAGGGCTTCCAGCGCGGACCAGTCCGGGCCGCCTTCGGAGTCGCCGGCCTCGAGGCGGTCGGATACGATCTTGCGCGCGATCCAGCCGGCCTTCTCACGCTTCTCGCGGTCGGCGTCGTTCAGCAGCGGCAGGACCGCCGGCAGGGCCGCCGGCCCCAGGCCGATGAGCGTGTAGGCCGAGCGCGAGAGGTTGATGTGCAGGAGGTCGAGGCTGTCGTTCAGGGTGCGGACCAGGGCGTCCAGGGCGCGCGGGTCGTCCAGGTAGGCCAGCGCCGTGGCCGCCTGCGAGCGCACCTCTTCATCGTCATCGTCCAGGGCCGCCCACAGCGGCTCGACGGCGGTATGGTCGCCGATCAGGCCGAGGCCCTCGGCGGCCAGCGCGCGCACCTGCGGCGCGTCGCCGTTCTGCAGCGCCCGGAGCAGGGCCGGCACGGCTTCCGGGCCGCGGCGCGCCAGCGCCTCCAGCGCCCGGCCATAGACGCCGGGGTCGGGGGACGCCAGTTGTTGGATGAGTTGTTCGATCGTCGCCGTCATCGGCCACCTACTTGGGCAGGATGGAAGCGGTGTGCAGGAAGGTCAGCGTGACGCGCCGGTTGCCGCGGAAATGCGACTCCTTGGCCTCAGGCGCGAACTTGCTGGTGGCGCCGACCGCCTTGGGCGCGTCGATGCGGTCGGCGGGCACGCCCTTGGCGATCAGGGCCTGGGCGATGCTCTCGGCGCGGCGCAGCGCCAGGTCCCGGTTGTAGGCGGCGTTGCCGCGCATATCGGCGAAGCCGGTCAGGTCCAGGCGCACGTCCGGGAAGCGGTCCAGGTAAGCCAGAAACTCGTCGATCTTGTCGGTCTCGCCCGCCATCGGCTGATCCTGGTCGAAATCGAAATAGAACGTGACCGGCTCGTGGACGTAGAAATCGCGGTGCTTCTCGAGCGCGGCCTCAAACGTGGCCGAGGCGCTGTCGTCCACCGACATGGTCTCGTTGGTGACCTTGCCCGCGCGCAGCCCGAACGACCATTTGACCGCCCCGTAGACCGTCTGCGCGTCGTCGGCCTTGGCCACCGTCTCAAAGGAGAAGTCCAGGTTGGCGGTCTTGCTCGTCGTGCCGGGGAAGTCGAAAAGCTCAGCGGCCTGGATGTCGCTGGCCTCATCCGAGCGCTTGAAGCCGAACACCTGGCCGCCGGCGGACGAGAAGGGGTAGTAGGGCGGGAGCGCGTCGCCGGGCTGGTGCTCGGTCGGGGATTTCGGGTTCTTGAAGGGGTCGCGGTGGAGGACGTCGGTGAAGAAGCCGCCCTCGACGCCGGCGGCTTTGTCCTCGGTCGTGCGGACGTGCGGGCCGGTCGTCGCCGGCAGGGAGACCGGGTTGACGTCCGCGCCGCCGGCGTCGGTGAGCTTGACGACCTGCACCAGGCCGATTTTGTTGGAGTATGGGGTGCCCACGCCCGGCTCGAATTTGATGGTGCCGCTCAGCCCGCTCTGGCCGCCGGTCAGCGCCCCCTCTTTAGTCTCCATGCCCATTTCGAAGATGCCGAGCGAGGTCGGGAAACTGCCGGCCAGCGAGCGCTGGATGACCGGCCCTTTACTGCGCAGGGCGCGCAGCGCCGGTTCGGCGCGGTGGCGGTCGGGCGCGGAGGCCTGTTCGACGACGGCCGGCGCCATTACACGCTGCAAATAGCGGTTGCCGTGCACGCGGCCGAGGTCGCGGGCCAGGGCGCGCCGCTGGGCGGCGTGCAGGGGCCCGGTCTGCAGGCGCTCGGTCAGGGCGTCCGGCGCGTCCCTGGCCGGCCGGGCGAGGGCGGCCTCGTCCTGGCCGTCGTCGGTCTTGACCGGACGCGGGTTGCGGGGCCGCCTGGGGCGGACGCCCGGCGAACGGGTTCGGCGGGTTTGTTTCGGCATCAGGTCACATCCTCCTGCCCCACCAGGCGCCCCATCTTCTGCAATTCGCGCCGTGTGCCATGCAGCAGGTGCTGCATGGTGACGCGCCCGCCGTCGGCGGCGGCCAGGTACGCGGCGCTGACGATGACGTTGCGGATGTTGCCGCCGGCCAGCTTGTAGCGCCGCGCCATCCCGGCCAGGTCCAGGCCCGGCGCCGTGGGCAATTCGGCGGGCCAGAGCGCGCGCCAGATGCGCAGCCGGTCCTTCTCGTCCGGGAATGGGAAGTCCACGGCGAAATGCAGGCGGCGCTTGAAGGCCTCGTCCAGATTGGCGCGCAGGTTGGTGGCCAGGATGGTCACGCCGTCGTAGGCCTCCATGCGCTGGAGCAGATAGCTGATCTCGATGTTGGCGTACCGGTCGTGGCTGTCGCGCACTTCGCTGCGCTTGCCGAAGAGCGCGTCGGCTTCGTCGAAGAAGAGGATGGCGTTGCTGCTCTGCGCCTCGGAGAAGATGCGCTCCAGGTTCTTCTCGGTCTCGCCGATGTACTTGCTCACCACGGTCGAGAGGTCGATCTTATACAGGTCCAGGCCGAGCTCGGCCGCGATCACCTCGGCCGCCATGGTTTTGCCGGTGCCGGGCGGCCCGGCGAACAGCGCGGTGACGCCCGCGCTGGCCGCCAGCTTGCGGCCGACGCCCCAGCCTTCCAGCACCTGCGGCCGGCCGCGCACGGTGGCGACCAGTTCACGCAAGATGGCGCGCTGGTCGTCCGGCAGGATGATGTCGTCCCAGGCGTAGCGCGGCGTGATCTTGCGCGCCAGCGCGGCCAGGTTGGGGTTGGAGTGGGCGCGCGCGGCGGCGAACAGGTCGGCGCGCGTCACCGGCTCGCCGCGCTGGGCCGCCAGGTCGCGGGCGCTGGCGCAGGCGTCGCGGATCTGGCCGGTGGTCAGGAGAAACTGGCCGGCGAGGGAGTTGAGGTCCAGACCTGACGGGTCTTCGGAGGAGACGAGTCCGGGGTCTGGCTGAATGTCGAGACCCGTCAGGTCCCTTAAGAAAAAGCCCCACACCGCGCGCCGCTGCGCGTAGGACGGCATCGGCGTCTCCACCCAGGCCAGCCGGCGCTCGCGCTCGACGCCGGCCGCCTGCCAGGCCGCGCGCCCGGCGACGGCCACGCGGTCCGGGTACGCGCACAGCACCGCCAGCAGGTCGGCGGGCGGCGCTCCATCCACCAGGGCCGCGTCCCAGCCCAACAGGCCCGGGATCGCGCCGGTGAGTCGGGCATCGCGCAGGGCCAGATGCAGGGCGCGTCCGGGCGCCAGGCCATCACGCACCAGGAGGTCCAGGGCCACCAGCAGCAGCGGGCGTTCGAGCTGCGCCGCCAGGCGGCGCAACACGGCCTCCTGGGCCGCGCGGTCCGGCCCATGCAGGGCCAGGATGCCGTCATCGTCCAGAGCCAGCGCCAGGTGCGGCCAGACTTCGGCCGTCAACACCGCGGAGTCTTCGTCGGCCTGAGGCCGGAGCAGTTGGGCATGCGCGCCCAGGTCGGCATGCGGCTGGTAACGGCCCAGCAGCCAGGCGGCCACGGCGGGGTCAGGGACGAGCACCTGGCTGAGCAACGGCAACTTGGCGGTTTCAGGGGTGCGCTCGAGCAGATGGTAACGGAAGAGGGGGGCGTCGTCCGCGAAGCGCGGCCAGTGCGCCAGACGGTCCGGGCCGGGTTCGGCCAGCAGATCGAGCGCCAGGTTGATGGTGGGCCGTTTGCGGGTGACGTCGTCCTGGAGGTAGGCGTAAAGCTTCTCGTAACGCAGGTCGAGGACCGGCGCCAGGGCCACCAGAAGGATGTCCAGATCGAAGCGGTCCAGGCCGAAGACGCTGGCCAGACGCCTCAGGCGCAGAGGCTGGCCGGAGCGCCCGGCCTCTTGCGTGATGGCGTCGCAAGCCTGAGCCGCGCGGCGGGCGGCCTCGGCGCTGGCCTGGGCTTCCTCCGGCGAGAGGCTCTGGCTGCCGCCCCAACTGGTGGCCAATGGCCGCGCCAGCAGGGCTTCGGCCTCGGCGTCGGAGACGTACAACCCGCGATAACTGTCGTTGGGGTCCTGGCCGGCCAATTGCCAGCGGCGCACCTCGCGGCGCAGGCGCACGTCCAGGCACGCCAGCTCGGCCTGGAGATGGCGCAGGCTGAGGTCAGGGACGGGCGGTCCGGTGGACATCAGGCGTTAGCGCAACCAATCCATAAAGGCCGACCAGGCCGAACGCCGGGCGTCGGGGTTCAGGCCGGCCTGCTCGCGGATGAAACGCGCGACGCTGTCGATCTCGGTGAAGTACAGTCGGACCCCGGCGCCGACGCGTTCGATGGAGCCACGCCAGGCGCCAGCCTGCCCGCCCGGCCCGGCGGTCTCGCGCCAGATACGCACGATAAAAGCGAGCGTATCGCCGGATGCCTCGGGCTCGAAGGAAACGCCCATCGGGGCGGGGACGTCGCTGGTCATTGCGCCATCAACGTAGCCCCGGGACGTCTGCGGAATGTCTTGAAGGTGTCTTTGGGGATGAAAACGGGCGTCTTCGAGGCGTCAGGGCTCGCTGAGGGCGGCCCCCAGCATTTGTTCCAACTGGCGCAACTCGGCGTGGGTCTCTTCGACGGCGGCCTGCAGCCGGCGGAGCCGGTCCAGGGCATGGCGGGCGAGCGACTGGATAGCCTCGGGGCGCGCGGCGCGGCCGGCCGGGGCGGCGGCCGGCTCGGCCGGGTTGTAGTTGTTGGCCGCCATCTGCTCGTACAGGCGCGTCGTCTCCGGCATGGGCGTCGTGTCCAGCTCCTCGCGCAGGATCTGGGCGCAGCGCCTGTATTGGGCGAGCGCGGCGTTCCGGTCGCCGGCCAGCCAGAGCAGGTGCATCATCTGGCGGTGGACCTTCTCGCGGGTGTTGTCGCAGGCCAGGATGCGCTCGCCATACTGCAGGGCGCGCTCATACTCGCCGCGCCGGCCGTGATAGGCCATCAGCTTCTGAAGGGCAGCCAGGTACAGCAGACCGAGCCGCTCGCGCTCGTGCAGACACCAGTCCGCGTAGACGCCGTCTAACAGTTCACCGGTGTAAAGGTCCACGGCCTCCGCCAGCCGCGCCGCCTGTTCGTCCGACAGCTCGGCGCCGGGCGTGTCCTGGAGGGCAGCCACCGTCGTCTCGAACACCGCGACGTCCAGCCAGACGCCGCTGGAGGCCAGGAACGAAACGCTTTCGTCGCCGATGACCAGGTAATCGTCCGGCTGGGCGCCGACCGATTGCAGGCTCTGGCGCATCCGCCACAGCGCGTTGCGCAGGCTTTTGCGCGCCGTGGCCGCGGGCAGATCGCCCCAGAAGAGGGCGGCCAGCCGCTCGCGCGTCTGAGGATATGCCCGATTGAGCAGCAGATAGCAGAGGAGCAGACAGGCCTGCTGGTTGGGGAAACCAGCCAACGGCTGCCCGGCATAGGTCACGCGCCCGGCGCCAAACAACTGCACTTTCAGCACCGCTTCCTCCGTGCAGAAAACGTGGAGTAAGACGGAATTACTTCAGCCGGCGGCCGAAGCAGAAGCGATACTCGATCATGGCGCAAAACAACACGCCCCTCCGTGATCGAAATTTCGGACAAGGGCACTCTCATTCTTTAGCAGAACAACCTGCCGAGTCAACAACGCTAGCGTTAGCGTTGAGTTTATTTTTAAGGTCAGCTTGGCCGCAAACCCGTCACTTCCTCGGAAAAACGTCCATCTTTTTACGGGCAGGAGCGTCGATAGAAGCCCCACCCGCAGTTGGAAACCGACGGTTTCCCTACGGCCGGCACAAGACTTGCATCTACCGAACAGGCTGAGCCCTCTCTCCGGCTTTTGCCAACGAATGAAGAAGAGCGCGCCCAGGTCTCACGCCCGTGGCTGCCCTGACTCATCCTTCGCTTGACCCAACCCTCGCCCGCTATGCCGCGCCGGAGCTGCTGGCGTGCGGCGCGCGCGCGGCCGCGTTCCGGGCGCGCGCTGTTGATACCGGCGCCGGCGTCGTCGTCCGCGTCCTCCACCCCGAGCTCAACCCGCCGCCCGATCGCTTCCTGCAGACCCTGCGCATGGCCGCCCATCTGCGCCATCCGGGCCTGGTCCCCATCCTGGATTTCGGGCATGTGGACGGGTGCGGTTTCTGGGTGACCCCCTACTATGAAGCCGGCTCGCTCCGCCGCCGCCTGGAATCTGCCGGCCCGGTGACGGCCGAGGCCGCCGCCCGCTGGCTGGGCCAGGTGCGCCAGGCGCTGGATTATCTTCACCGGCGCGGCCTGGCCCATGCCGGCCTCTCCACGCGCCGCCTGTTCCTTGCGCCCGATCCGCAATGGCCGGATGACGGCCGCCTGCTCCTGGACGGCGCCGGGCTCGCGCCGCTTTGGACTCCGCCTGACGCCCCGGCGGCCTCGTTTGCGGACGACATCCGGGCGCTCGCCGCGCTCACCGCCGGACTCGGGGCGGAGACGCTGACGGTCAGGCGGGATGAGGCCGCCCCAGATGTAAATGACGCCGGCCCCTTGCCCGCCGCGGCCCTGGAGGACACCGGCCCGGCGCCGGCGGCGACGCCGGATTGGGTGGACGTGATCACGCCGGGCCAGCGCGCCCAGGCCTTCCCGCTTATGCCGGGCGAGACGGCCATCGGGCGCGACCCGGACAACGACCTGGTCTTCAACCAGGCCGAGGTCTCGCGCCGCCACGTCCGGATCATGGCCGCAGATGGACGGCGCACCGTGATCGACCTGGGCAGCGCCAACGGCACGTTTCTGGACGGCGCGCGCCTGACCCCCCACACGCCGCACGATTGGCCGCCGGGCGTGCCGCTGCAAATTGGCGTCAACGTCCTCCTCTACCGGTCACGCGCAGGACCCACCACGAGGCAAGACCGCGAGCCGGAGGCCGCCGTCCCGGCGCGGGCTACGGCGTCGCGCCGGCGTTACCCGGCGCTGGCGGCGCCTTCGGTCCAGACCGCGGCCGCCCGCCACGGCGCCCCGGCCCCGCGCACGCTGACCGTGTTGTCATCACTCGGCCTAGTGGTCGGGGCGCTGGTGATGGCCGTCGCCTGGCCGGAGATGGCCGGCCTCATCGCGCCGGCCGATCAACGCGCCCAGGCCGCTCAGACGGCGACGGCGCTCTGGTTCGGCGCTGACGACGACCGCGACGGTCTCCCGAACGCGCTGGAAATGACCTACGGTTCGCTGCCGCTCGTGCCGGATTCGGACGGCGACGGGCTGACGGACGGCAACGAAGTGCGGCGCGGCCTGGACCCGATCAGACCCGACAGCGACGGCGACCGCACACCCGACCCGATGGACTTGCCCGTCGCCCTCACGCTGACGGCGCCGCCCGGCGTCACGCCCACGACCGGCGCCGTCGCGCTGGCCGGGCTGGAACCGGGATCGGTCGTCGCGGGCGGGGGCGCATTCAAGCTGAGAGTCATGGGCGGATGTTTCACGACCGAGGCCGTTGTGCAGTGGAATGGGCAGGACCGGCCGACACAGTTCATCGACGCGCGGACCCTGATCGCCTCCATCCCGGCCGAAGACGTCGCGGCGGCGGGCACGGCCGAGGTCCGCGTGCGCGTCCCCGGCGCCGCCGAGGCGGAACCCCTGAAGTTCGCCGTCTACAACCCCGCGCCGGTGATCTACCCCGGCGGCCTGGAACCGGTCGCAGTGGAGGCCGGCGGGCCGGCCTTTACGCTGGTGGTCAACGGGGCGAGTTTCGCGGACGGGGCCGTGGTGCGCTGGAACGGCATGGATCGGCCGACGCTCTACCGCGGGCCGGCGCAACTGGCGGCCTTCATCACCGCCGGCGACATTGCCCAACCGGGGACCGCCAGCGTTGCGGTCTTTAACCCGGGGCCGGGCGGCGGGCTTTCCGCCTCGCAGGCGGTGGTGGTCGAGACAGCGACGCCCGCGCTCACCGGGCTCTCGCCGAGCGTCGGCGTCGCCGGCGGCCCGGCGCTGACGGTGACGGTGACGGGCGCGCACTTTCAGAGCGGGGCCGTCGTCCGCTGGAACGGCGCGGACCGGCCGACGACGTGGGTGAGTGGAGCGCAGCTCGCCGTCAACCTCCCGGCTTCCGACCTGGCGGCGGCGGGTTCGGCGACGATCACGGTCGCCAACCCCGGGACCGGCGCCGCGTCGAACGCTCTCCGCTTCAGCATCCATAACCCGGCCCCGGCGCTGGCCGCGGTCAGCCCCGTGACGGCCACAGCCGGCAGTCCGGGCGTGGTGTTGACCGTGAGCGGCGCCAACTTCATGCCGGGCGCGGCCGTGCTCTGGAATGGCGCGCCGCGGCCGACGACGTGGATCAGCGCCACGCAGCTCATGGCCGCCGTCCCGGCGGCGGATCTGAGTTCACCAGGACCGGTTGTGATCGGAGTCGTGAATAACCCGCCGGGCGGCGGGCCCAGCCAGACCACGGCGACGTTGACCGTGGTGGGGCCGTGACCTCCCCCCTCCCCGGCGTCCGGCCGCTACGCGGCCGCCGTCACGCATCCCCCTCTCCACGACCTTTGATCGTGGAGAGGGGAGGGGTCGGGGGTGGGGGCGAGGTCACTCGTACCTCAACGCCTCGGCCGGCGAGACGCGCGAGGCCTGCACGGCCGGAAGCCAGGTGGTGAAGAGCGCCATGCCGTAGGCCAGGGTCGAGACGAGCACAAGCTGGACCCACGGCATCTCGAAGCGCAGGCCCTGAATCTCGACGGCCAGGTCGGTGATCATGTGGTAAGCCGGGATCAGGCCCAGCACCGCCCCCAGGCCGATGCCCAGCAGGGCCACGAACGACGACTCGATCAGGAAACTCCACGCCACCATCTCGCGGCGGAAGCCCAGCGCGCGCAGCATGCCGATCTGCTGCCGCCGCTCCACCACCGCGCGCGTGCTGATCACGCCCAGCGCCGCCACGCCGACCACCAGGCCCAGGGTCAGGAACCCCAACAGAAGCTGATAAATCACGCGCTGGCTGGCCTGGGCCCGCGTCACCTCGTCCACCTGGTCCACGCTCTGCAGGCCGTTCTTCAGGAAGGCGCTCTCCAGCGCCGCGCCGGCCGCCTGCCGGTCGACCCCCTCCGCGAGACGCACAAAATAGGTGCGCGGCAGGTCCGCCGACGGCAAGGCCGCCTCCAGCGTGGCCTGCGCCGTGACCAGGCCAAAGCCCAGGTACGCGGCCTCCTGCTCCATGACGCCGATGATGGTCAGGTCAAAAGTCGCCTGACTGCCGGGTTCGCGCACCTGGAGCCGGATCGGCTTCATCGTCTTGTCTTCCAGATAGACCCCCTCCAGCTGGAACTCCGGCCCGCCGATGATGATGGACGTCGTCTGGCGCGACGGCACGGCGTATTGGTCGATCACGGCGTAGCCCGGGTTGTCGCGCACCGCCTGCCAGACCTCGGCCGAGGTGCTGTATCCCTCGGCCTTCACCGCCAGGTCATAGCCGATGTTCTCCAGGTAGGCGTCGTCCACGCCGTTGACCACATAGCTCTCGAAGCTCCCCTCGCCCTGCCGGACCTCGGCCGCCAGGCTGGTGCGCGCGGCGATGACGGCGTAGTCCGCCCGGTCCAGGCCCGGTCGTGACGCCACAGCCCGTTTCAGGTCATCCACCGGGTTGTAGCGGCTGGTCTCGACGCGCAGGTCGAAATTCCCGGTCAGCGCGTCGGTGTCGCCGAAGAAGGAATCCTCCGCCTGAAAGACGGTCGCCATGAAGACGACGCTGAACATCACCACGGCAAAGATGCCGATGGTCATCCCGGTCCGGTAGCGGGCGGCGAGCGGATAGGCGATGGACATGCGCAGCACCGGCGCGATCCGGCCGGCGCCGCCCAGCACCGACAGCAGGCCGTTGAGCAACAGGTCCGTGTTGAACATGATCACCAGCACCGCGCCGACCACGAGGAGAAAGCCGGAGATAAACAGCATCTCCGGGCCGGAGCTGAGGTCCTCCGGCAGGCCGAGCCGCTCCTCCAGGAACCCGAATGGCAGGGACCAGAAGACCGCCAGCGTCAGGCCCAGCGCGGTGTAGGCAATCCGGTCGGCGAGCGGCTCCGCCCAGGCCGCGCCGCGCGCCGCCAGACGCAGCGCCGGGCGGAGCAGGTTGCGCAACGTCAGGCCGGCGCCGATGACGATCAGCGAGGCGCCGACGCTGTAGACGGTGCCGCTGGAGGCCTGGACGCCGGCCGGAGCCATCGCCGCGCCCAGCAGCAGCGTCAGCGGACCGCCGGCGAACCCGAGCCAGATCAGGCGCCCGATGGCGCGCGGCAGGCCGATCACCCAGGCCTTCACGGCCCGCGCCAGCCGCAGGCGGAAGAGCTGCCGAAAGCCGTCCAGCACGACGCGGAGGGGCGCCAGCAGACGGTCACGCAGGTAAGTCGGCGGGCGGGCCGGGTCGGGCAGGTCCCGGATAGCGGCGACGATGTTCAGGCGGCTGACGCGCACAGCCGAGAAATACACGGTGGCGAAGGTCACCAGCATGCCGAGCGAGTACGCGACCGCCAGGCTGCGCACGGCCACGTAGGGGCGGATGGTGACGTTGCCGGCGCCGGCGAAGGCCTGCCCGAGGGTCAGCGCGGCCGCCACGCCCGCGCCCACGCCGAGCGCCACGCCGACCGCCGCCGCCGCCAGGTCATAGGCCGCGCCCTCGAAGACGAACATCTCCACCAGATGGCCGCGCTGCGCGCCGACCGCGCGCGTCATGCCCATCTCAGATTTCCGCTCCGCGGCCAGCATGACGAAAATGAGGAAGATCAGGACCAGTCCGGCCGCGATGCCGAACAGGCCGGCGACGATGAAGATGGTGGTGAAGGCGCTGGCGGCCAGCTCGGCCTGATCCAGCAGGTCGCGCTTGATGTCGTCCACGGCCAGGTCGGACAGGTCGGCGTACAGCTCGCCCAGGCGGTCGCGCGCGGACTGGCTGCGCCATCCCGCCCGGGCCAGGATCGTCTGCACGCGGTCGGCCAGGCCGGGGTCGGCCAGCAGGCTGCGCGTCGCCGGCGCTAAGGCGCCCGCTTCCAAACCGTCGGCCAGGGCGCGCAGGTCGGCCTGGACGTTGCCCTGCTCGTCGTCGGCGGCGGCCCGCAGCGCCGCGGCCGCCGACCCATCGGCGCTCAACATGGCGTACAACTGGGCCGCGACCTTGGCGTCGGTCAGCAGGCCGCGCAGGTGGGCCGTCACCGCCTGGCTGTGCCGGACGCCGCTCAGGGCGTCGCCCTGGTTGGAGACCGCGATCAGGTTAATCTTGCCGCGCTGGTCGAACAGCAACTGCGCCTCGCGCAGCGTCATCAGCAGGCGCGGCGACTCGCCCTGGGCGGCGATGGCGCGCACGGTGTAGACTTTGGGCGTCGCGCCGATGTACAGCTCCAGGGCGTCGCCGGGCGCGGCGTCCAGCGCCTTGGCCGCGCCCGCGTTCAGGTAAACCTCGCGCGGCCCCAGGTCGCCCAGCGCCAGCGGCTGCCCGCGCGCATCGGTCACCTCATCGCGCGAGAGCACAGCCAGGTCGCCGGGATACAGGCCCATAATGGAGAGGTTGCGCAGGCTGCGCCGCCGCGTGACGTTGACGGCCGGCGCCGAGTCGCTCAGGGCTGGCACGAGGCGGTCCACCAGCGGGTAGCCGGCCAGCTGGTCCACCAGGGCTTCGTAGCGCGCCAGCTTGAAGTAGGGGTCGGCGGCGCTGTCGCCGCCGAAGGCGCCGCGGCCGGTCTGGATGAACTCATCCATCTCGCCCATGCCCTCGACCGCCAGGGAGCGGATGGTGTGCGAGAGGGTGTCGCCGGTGACGAAAGCGGCGGTGATGATGAGCGTGGCCAGCATCAGGCCGAAGACGATCAGCGTGGATTGGGCGCGGCGCCGCAGGATCGGGCGCACGCCGAGCTTGAACATCACCGGCCGGCGCCAGGCCAGCAGGGCCAGGGCCGCCAGGACCAGGGCCAGGGCCAACCCCAGGCCACTGGCGATGAGCGACATTTCCAGGCCGAAGAGTTTTTCCATAGGCGGGTCACGCGTCCAGGGTCGGGGCCGCCTCCGCCTGGCGCTGATCGTCCGTGATCAGGCCGTCGCGCATGCGCACAATCCGGCCGCAGCGCGCCCCCACACTGCGGTCGTGCGTCACCAGCACGAAGGTCAGGCCCTGCTCGCGGTTGAGGCGGACCATCAGGTCCATGATCTCGGTCGCCGTCTCGGAGTCCAGGTCGCCGGTGGGCTCGTCGGCCCAGACGATGGCGGGCCGGTTGACGAGCGCCCGGGCGATGGTGGTGCGCTGGCGCTCGCCGCCGGAGAGCTCGGCCGGGCGGTGGCCGGCGCGGCCCGCCAGTCCCACGCGCTCGAGCGCCTCCAGAGAGCGGGCGCGGGCCTCGCGCGGCCGCACGCCGGAGACGAGCAGCGGCAGTTCGACGTTCTCCACGGCGCTCAGCACGGGCAGCAGGTTGTAGAACTGGAAGACGAAACCCATCCGGCGCGCGCGGTAATCGGTGCGCTCGCGGTCGGACATCTCCGAGAGCAGGCTGCCCTCGATGCGGATCTCGCCCCGGTCGGCGGCGTCCAGGCCGGAGAGACAGTTGAGCAAGGTGGTCTTGCCGCACCCGGACGGGCCCATCACGGCCACCATCTCGCCGCGCCGCACCGTCAGGTCCACGCCGCGCAGGGCGGGCACGCTGACCACGCCGGTGTGGTAGGTCTTCTGCAGGCCGGTGGCCTGGATGATGAGGTCATCAGGCATAGAGTGTTTTCCTCGCCGCTACCGCCCGTAGCGGCCCATCAATTCGGCCTCGGCCAGGACATGGCCACGGACGGCCGCCAGCAATTGGGCCTTGGTCGCGCCCGGCGCCAGGTCGAGCGCCACGTCGAGCGCATAGAGCTTGAAGAAATAGCGATGCACGCCGCGCGGCGGGCACGGGCCGCCATAGCCCACGCGGCCCCAACTGTTCTTGCCCTGGCGCACGCCTCCCTCCAGGGTCGGGACGGCGGGCGCGCCTTCGGGCAAGGCGACAGCGTCAGCCCGCAGGCCGTATAACACCCAGTGATCCCAGGTGCCGCCCGGCGCGTCGGGGTCGTCCATGACCAGGGCGAAACCGCGCGTCCCCTGCGGCGCCCCGCTCCAGGCCAGCGGCGGCGAGGCGTCTTCGCCGTCACATGTGTATTTACGCGGGATGGCCGCGCCGGTCGCAAAAGCCGGACTGGTCAGGCTGAATGTCATGGCCCACCTCCAGAAAAGTGCTCCAGATCACAATGCGCCAAAGCCTGTCTTCTGTCAATCGCCCTTCATCCCGACCCGGAGATTAAACATGATGAGGGTAACCCAAAAGGCGGGCCCCCTCGGCAGGGGCGCACGGCTGTGTGCCCCAACGCGTTGACGCACCCATCGGGATACAGCCGGGTTACACTGAAGGCGGAGGATTCATCATGTCCCTACCCATCGGCAAGCTGCCGCCCGGCCTCCTGGCCCAAATCCTGGCGCGCGCCCCGGCGCCGGACCCGCGCGTCCTGGTGCGCGCCGGCGTCGGCCTGGACTGCGCCGTGGTCGAGACGCCGGGCAGTGACACGCTCCTCGTCTTCAAATCCGACCCGATCACGTTCGCGACCGACGAGATCGGCTGGTACCTGGTGCACGTCAACGCCAACGACCTGGCGACGACGGGCGCGACGCCGCGCTGGCTGCTGGTGACCCTACTGTTGCCGGCGTCCGGCGCGACGCCCGACCTGGTGGAGCAGATCAACGCCCAGGTCTGGCGGGCGTGCGAGGCGCTGGGGATCGCCGTGATCGGCGGCCACACCGAGGTCACGGCCGGCCTGGAACGCCCGATCCTGGCCGGGACGCTGATCGGCGAGGTGACGCGCGGGCGGCTGGTGACGCCGCGCGGCGCGCGCCCCGGCGACCGGGTGCTGCTGACGAAAGGCGTGCCGATCGAGGCCACCGCCCTGCTGGCGCGCGAGTTCGCGGAC
>Ga0073932_1002727_pt1 | contig 26162 bp, 39 predicted proteins | sample DewCreD2012metaG_FD_76967 | JGI IMG/M metagenome (GOLD analysis project Ga0073932, IMG submission 76967) | Hot spring sediment bacterial and archeal communities from British Columbia, Canada, to study Microbial Dark Matter (Phase II) - Dewar... ...
CGAACAACCAACCTAAATCATGCCTCAAACCTTATCTTCCTCCCCGCTCCCCACGACACAACCGACAATACTCAACACAACTCCGCACACGGTCATCATGGCTAAAACTGCTACCGCAAACAAAACTGTACTTCCGCTTAGAAGAACTACGACAAACAGCCGCCTTCTGACAACTCACCTTCAAATAGCCTGGAAGCCGACCATCAACCCTCTGCGGAGCAACTTTGAAATCGACGTTAAAATTCATCGGCTAGCCCTCCAACTCTGCTGAACCAAACATCCTGCCTCAGTAACCCCTAAAGGATACTTACGGTTAGGAAAATTCGGACATACCAACCGAGGCGTAGCACCCTGCAAACGGCAAACCAGCGGACGCACCTCATAAATCTGACATTTTCCGTCTCTTCGCATCGGACATTGCCAACCATCCTGCGACATCAAACCAGCGAACAGCCTAGCCTCAGTCCCAGAAAAAAAATCACCTAAAGAAATATTATTTCGACTACAAAACTCAGTGATTATTTGCTTCTCTATAGGCGCCATCTCAACGGGCCCGCAGCATTCCCCACAGTTTTGACAAGCAACCTTTGGCACCTTAGCCCAAAGTTCCCGAATAGACATCAAAACCTCTGAACCTCCGTATCTTTATGAAAAAGAAAACAAACTTTGTTAGGCTCATACAACCCCGCCCGAACCGCAACCACCTTCGGCACACCCCCCACCGCATACTTCGCAGTCGCCACCTCATTCACCCGCCGATCAACATACCGCTTCTCATGCACCCCAAACGGCCAATCACCCGTACTCCGACGCTCATTCACCATACTCTTCACACGGTCAAAAATCTCCTGCAACGTCACAGGCTGCGGAGGCATCTGCTTAGCAGCCAAACGCTCCTTCTTACTATAATAAATCCCGTAAATGGCTTCTATGATAAGTTGGCGGTAAGCTCTGATTTCAGCATCTTCCGCAGGGCGACTTTGAGGCTGCCAACCCGCAGCTTTTAAGGTACGTTCACTCAAAGATTTCTACCTCCAATTCAGCGCGGGTTTTACCGCATTTATTACATCGGTCAGTAGATTGAGGGGGTTTGAGGGCGACCCTTATCCAATGCGGCTTACCATCTGGCCCCATAACTTTGCGTATGAAGCAGTGGCTGCCTTTGCAGATGATTAAACCCATTTTTGGAGTCGGCGCACCATAACCCAAACTAATCAACTCCGAGTTCTTCTATGGCTCCGAATAATAAGCTGGAGAAGCTAACTTGAGGTTAGATGTGTTTTGAGGTTGCATAACACCCAACCGCGCCTCAACATTATCCAACCGCGCAGACAAAGCCACAACCTCCACCTCCACCTCAGCCAACCGCTCCGCTAACTTTTCAGACTCCTCCAAAAACGCCACCAAACAGCTGCACAACTCTTTCAAGGTGCCTATTTGTTTTTTTCCCAACTTGTTCCCCTCTCTCTCCAAATTTTGTTTTCCTTTAAGAAACTAGGACAGTTTAGCTCCACAACCACCATGCATACACGGATTCAACCGCTCAACCACCCGCACCGAATCAGGATAACCCTTCACAGCAACCTTCACCTGCAAAGTCAACGCAGAATTAAAACGACGACAGCGTTTGGCATCTTTGCAAGGGTAAACGTTGAAGACTTGACCATTCACGACATGAGTTTGACTCAACTCCGTTAAGCCTCCACTTTCAGTTGACTATAAATTTCCATCGACACCCCGTAACTCAACGCTAAAGCCTCAAGCGCAGTGCTGCAACGCTGCAACGTCCCCTGCACATACTTACGTTCACTACTGAAATCGCCGAGCAATAGAAACTGATGGCGAATATTAGGTGAAAAAGTAAATTCGTACAGGACAGCTTTATGCTCTGGGCACTCGTCAAGCTTCTTTAGCTCAGGCAGTTCGCTGAGAATGTTTTCTATGCCATAGTGCCGTATGACGGCGGCGCGTTGCTCCTGATTTTCGATGGCAAAAATTTCTTTAACAGACGCTTTGGTAAGGATAAAGTGCTCAAAGAGTTCACGGTCAAAGGAGATGCCATAGAGATAGTATTGACAGTATCCGTCGGCGTATTCTACCGCTGGGCCTTTGGTGCAATGCAGGTCTTTGTTTTCGTTTCGATTGATTTTTGTTGGGGGGCGGCTGATCAGGGCGTAGTGTTCTTGTACGATCAGGGCGCCAATGTTTGCTTTGATTAGTTCGCGGTATTGGGTGAATACTTTGTTGTTGATTATTCCAATTTTTTCAGCAAAGTCGTAGTATGCAATGTATGGATAGTGGCTGTATGTGCCGTACCATGCCATGTAGAAGTAGTTAAGCCGGAGTTTGCTGGCGAGTTCGCTGTAGAGTTCGCTGGTGAGTTTGCTGTCGAGTTTGCTGTAGAGTTCGCTGTAGAGTTCGCTGTCGAGTTCGCTGGTGAGTTTGCTGTAGAGTTCGCTGTCGAGTTCGCTGGTGAGTTTGCTGTCGAGTTCGCTGTAGAGTTTGCTGTAGAGTTCGCTGTCGAGTTTGCTGTAGAGTTCGCTGTAGAGTTCGCTGTAGAGTTCGCTGTAGAGTTCGCTGTAGAGTTCGCTGTAGAGTTCGCTGTAGCCCTCTGATATAGCCTTAAAAATGTTGGCTGCGATCTGAATAGCCAACGGCGAATCCAAAACAAACTTTAACGGCTTAGGCTTCTCCACTAAAGCATAAAGAAAATCCACAAGATCATTGGCTTTTTGCTCGTCAAATTGGAGGCTGAAAAAACGGTTTAACCACTCGTTCTTTGTGGTTTCTATGAGGGCTTCCTGTTCAAGAGTAAATTTCTTTAGCATCTTTTAGTCCCTCACAGCGTGAATTTCATCGTTTAAGTCGCGTTCCCGCTGAATCCGCACAATATAAACCCCTTTCTGGACGGGTGTGGCTTTGTGTTCTTCATGGTTCAGTGTTGCTGGGTGATCTGGGACGGTGACGTATTGAGTGCCATCAGGGGCGAGGTAAACTTTGGCGTGGCCGTCGAGGATATGACTGTGACCCGTGACGGAGCCATGCGCCAAAACATTATCCTTCAACTTCAGCCCTTTAGGTAGCTGCTTCTTAAAAATGGGCACTAAGAGAACTTCGCCATGACGCACCAAAAGCTTAGCATAATCTAACTGCTTCACGTTCTAAGCCCCCCTGAACGATTTTTGTTTCTGGATATTTTCGAAGAAATCGCGGAGCGCGTCTTTTATGAGACGACACCGTTTGGCATCTTTGCAAGGGTAAACGTTGAAGACTTGCCCATTCACGATATGAGTGCTCAAGTCTGTTAAGCCTCCTGCGCAACTTGCTTTAATTGCTCTAATCGCTTACGAGCCGCTTCAGTGACAAAAGCAGCTGTACTCTTAAATTCTGGCGAAATCAAAGCCTCACCCACTTCAGCTTTTTTGGCTTCAATCGTATTTTCGATAACAGAAACCAAATCACTAGGCAAACTTATACTTCTGAATTTTTTATCTTCAGACACCTGCGCCTTTCTCCATGTACTTTAATTGTACCGCATTATAACGTGATTTATTTATAAGCCTTTACGTTACATTTCACGCAATATTACAGTACAGAAACAAATTTTTTATACCGCATTTTTACAGTAATATGTCAAAAATGAGACGACCTTTTTGCCGCGCCCTAAATTCGTATCAATAAGCATCAAAGACGACTTCGCCGAAGCCATAGAAACCTTCATCGACCAACACCCAACCCTCGGCTACCGAAGCATAGCACAATTCCTAGAAGACTCAGCTAGACGCAGACTAGAAGAAATACAGTCACAAATCAAAGAACTCCCACGATTTGAAAAAATCAACAGCGACGAAAATGGAGTAAAAATCTTAGACCGAAAAATACACCGAGTCGTTGACATCTACTTTAAACCAAACGGCGCAAAATGCAGTCTGGACCAAACAGACGTATGTGAACATATAGATTTTGCGTTAACTCAAAAAGATGTTAAAGAGATAATTCGGAATCGCCGACGGGAAGGTTGGAAGTTGCCCGACGTTTAAAATTAGGATTCTCGGCTAGCCACACTTTTAGAGCCATCACAAGGCTTAATTGGATATCCAAAGACATCCACAGCACCCCCTACACGCCGAGCAACATCTATAGCCTTCTCAGTACGCCTAAAAACGTCATCCATCAAAAATCCACCCCAATATCCAACAACTTCGCCTTCAACTCAGCCAACCTACGATCCTGCTCCTCCATACGCTTCTGCACCGCAGCGATATGTTTTTGGCAGCCGACACGCACACAATCCTCCGCAACGGATTGGTTACAGAAAAAACAAGGATCAAAAGGCAACTACTGTGACGCCTCCAATTTTTTGTAAGCCGCCTCAGCCTGCACCACACAAGCATCCTGCAGCATAGGCGTTGCTTTAAGCCGAACCAAAGTCGCAGACTTCGCATACAACTCCCGCACCTGATAGCCTTTCGCTAGCCACGCATCCACTTCTTCGAGGGGTACAGATTTTACGCTGTCAATTTCAGGCTGAGACTCAACATATTCAGTGAAATTTAGCGAATGACAAAAGGGGCAAAGATATTTTTCTATTGTTTCTGTGCCTTGTGTAGGGTATGGAAATGGTCGGGTGTCGATGTTTTTTTCTGGATGAGTAAAAATTTGGTTGCAGTTTTGGCATTGGTACTTCATGCTTTCACCGCCGAATCCAAGTAACTAAAGTTACTGCACCACATTTGATGTATTGATAAGTAGTCATGGTTGTTGTGCCTCCTATTTTGCATATTTTTTGATTAGTTTGGTGAGGGTTTTCTGTTGCCACCGTTTTTCAGCACTCTCAGCAGCAATCTCAGCAGCACTCCATACAGCACTCCTCGCAGTACTCCATGCAGCACTCGCAGCACTCCATGCAGCACTCCTCGCAGCAATCTCAGCAGCACTCCATGCAGCACCCTCAGCACTCCTCGCAGCAGCAATCTCAGCAGCACTCCATGCAGCACTCGCAGCACTCCATGCAGCACTCCTCGCAGCAATCTCAGCAGCACCCTCAGCACTCCTCGCAGCACTCCTCGCAACCTCAATATTTTTTTTCGACGGATTCTCAAAACACTTCTCTGCAGCAACAATACAAGCCAAAACCACCTCATCTTTTGGGTACCGCTTCTTATAGTACTTATAGCAACGCCTAGCACATAGAATCGCAAACGGCACCAAAATCTTGTTAATCGGCAACTCTTGAACTAAACGCATTTCACGCGCACAAAATTTATCATCATCCTCAAGGATTTCTCCACGGGCCTCCACTTTGAACCATTGGTCACCGTAAATATATTTGAGGCTATCTAGTGCAGTGCGACTTGCATGGAACCCATTACTGCATAATATTAGTGGACCTTCACATTTTTGCCACTCGTTGAGTATCCATTGCATTTGGTTTCCGTGCCAACTTTTCATGTTGACAGTGACAAATTTGAAACCTGTGACAACCGGCTCTTGAGTCACTGATGTATCTCCTCCTTCAGGGGTTTGCATCGGTTACATATATAAGTTGTTTGAAAACCCGCCGTGTATCCACTTAACGAGAGGTTAGTAAAATGCGCCTTCACAGTCGCACATTCACCTGCCTCGATGACGCGGCCACATTCCACGCAGACATGACTCTTTCGGCAAGTAACTTGTTTGCCTGCGATTTCTTTTTTAGCCTGCCAGAAGGCTTCAGTTTCTGCTTGCTGCTGGATTAATTGTTGCTCTTGAGCAATGCGGGCTTCACGGGCTTGTTTGTAGAGGCGGTATTGCTCCGCAATTTTATCAGGGTTTAATTGTTTGGTCATCATACACATACAACCTTCACAGTTATACGGTATAACGGTATTATTAATAAATCTTACGGTGTAACGGTTTAACGGTAAATATAAAAGAGCGAACCAATATAAGGTATAACGGTAATACCTATGACTATGGTAATAAGAAAAACAAGCGTCGCCTTCGACGACGAATTCTGGAAAGAATGGACCATCTACACCATCAAAAAGAAAGGCTCATCCCGAAAAGCAAGCGAACTTTTAACAGAAGCAGCAAAAGAATACATGAAAAACCACCCCACAGAGGAATAATCCTTGACATTTCGCCGCGTCTTTTCAAAACGTCGCCTATCAGAAGGCGAACACATCCCCCGATTTTACGGCATCACATATCACGACCATACCCACACACAAGCCATTGCTTATCCAATACCACTAAATCTTCTCGTCAGAGGCTACCGAAAACTCCTACAATGGGTGAAAATTTACACGCCAACTCAACGAGAGCGCGACCTTTTAGAAGCCGAGAACCGAGGTTTTCAACAAGGTTTAGTAGCAGGTGAAACCAGAGCAATAGCACGCATCCACCGCGAGCTCTGCTGTGAACTGCAAAAATACCTACAAGAAAATCGCCAGAAGGAATAAACTTTGTCTCAAGAGCTTAAGCAGAAAGCGCACCCTTGCCCCTACTGCAACGAAAGCTTCGACTACAACATAGAACTCGGCCTCCACCTCGCAAGCTGGCACAGAGGCAAACCCACACCCACCACCCCACTAGCAACCCAAAATAAACCTCAACCCCAAACAAAACCCCAAACAACCCAACAAGAAGAACTAATCATAGAATACAACCTCGCCCAATCCAAACAAGGTCTAGGCGAACTCTGCCCAGTCCTCAAAGACGCAAACGGAAACATCATAGACGGATTCCACCGCAAAGGCGAAAACGCCGACTGGCGCGAAGAAACCATACCATGGATCGATACACCCGTCAAATTAGAGTTGGCACGGCTAGCCGTAAACTTCAACCGACGCCGAGTCACACCCCAAGAACTCACAGAACGCCTAACTTTTCTTGCAAAAGCAGGTTTAAAAGCTGATGAGATTGCAACACAAACAGGCATCAGTAAAACCACAATTTACCGTTATCTTCCCAAAGACTTGAAGAATGAGAAAGCAATCAAAATATCGGGTGCTTTAAAGGCTAAATCTGAAATCGTCAGAAAGGAAGTACCACCTGAAACATCATATAAAAAGATTCACGATACAAACCCAATTAGCCAAATTAAACAAGAAACAGACAAACTAACAATAGCTACTTCACCATACCCTGAACTGAAAATACCAAAAATCAATTACGAAAAAATAAAAAACAACCTCACACCTACAGAGGAAAAACAAACAACAACTGTTTGCATATGCCCAAACTGTCACCAACCCATCCACAACTGCCCACGCGGAGGTGACATAACATGATAAGTACCAAACTTTTAGCCGCCCTCATCACAGTCATCGTCGCCTCAGGCGCAAGCACAGGCCTATACCTAGCCACCCAACCACAAGAAGCTGCCGTAGCAGATGAACCCGTAACCCCGCCATCCAGCAGCCCCAACCCACAAAACATAACAGACAGCACAATTTACGCCGAAAACTCCACAATCATCGCAGGAGAAGGCAGCCAAATAATCAACCCAAACCCCACCCCAACCACAACTCCAACACCAACACCGCAACCAACCCTAACCATAACCTACCTCGAAAGCACCCCTGACCCCGCAGACCAAACAGGACAAACCACAAAATACACCTTCACCATCACCACCAACACCCAACTAACCTACACCCCAAACACAGTCAACACCGCCATCGCCCATTTAGCCAACCAGTACCCTCTTAAAACCGCAGAATACAACATTATAACCCCCATCTGGACAGCTTCAACCATAACCAACGGTAAAGGCAACTTCGACCTCTACAGCACAACAGAACTAACCGAACTACAACTCCAAACATTAGCAAAAGATCTGCAAACTGCTCTCTCAACTCTCTTATAGAGAGCTTCCGCTAACCCCAAAAATTAAATGAAAAAAACAGAGTCAAGCAGGTTAAATTACACCCGCTTGCTTTTTCCGAATATAACTATAAAGCTGCATAATAAGCACCGTCAACAACGTCGGCAACGCCACAACAAGCTCACTCAAATCAACACCAGCCACATAAGTCGCCAATGCAAAAGCAACCAACGCAGTAATCTGCACCGCCAAAGTCTCCGCAAATTTAGATACATCAAAAGGCTCACCGCTTTTCAATTTACCCAGACTAGCATACGCCAAAGTCAAAGCAATAGATATGATGTAGGGATAAAAGGCTTCCATACCAAAACTCACCTCCAAAAAAAACTATAAACAAAAAAAACTATTCAGACTTAGACTTTACCGGGGCTTGCAGCTCACGAAGTTTCTCTTGCAACGCCTGATTTTCGTCGAGAAGCACCTTGATAGTTTGATTCAAGGCCTCCAGTAAATCATTTATACGCAAGTTAAGTTTGCCAACAGCCTGCTGTGCAGCTGGGGAAAGTTCAAGCTGCTTCTGAGGAGATTGCGCCATCTTGCTTTTTCACCTCTCTTAAAGCCTGTAACTGTAATTCTAGTTCTTGAACATGACTTTTCAAACGCTCCAACTCTACAGGGATTTGTGTTTCCAGCGCCGCTATCTTTTGGTCATGCACTTCTACGCCATCATAGAAGGTGAGTAAAAGTTCGCTTGTTTCGTCGTAGCGTTTAGCGAGGGCTTTAGCGCAACCTAACCCAAAACTTACCATGTCAAAAAGGCTGTAGAATTCGGGTTTTTCTGGGTGTTTTAGCATATTGAATGGGTCGTTTTTTGGCGGCATAATTTTTGTGCTGTCATAAGTGTCTGGGACTTCGGCGTCTTTTTCACCCCAGAGTTTAACAAGTGATAGGTCGTCGTAGTCGTCGAAGGTGTGACCTGAATAGTTATGTGTCCATAATTCTTCAAGATACACATATTTCCACCAATACGTAGTATTGCCAAGTGAGCCAGAACTGCTATTGTCGGGTAATACATTGCGGGCTACTACTGCCGACCAATAATAAGTTGAGTTGCCGATTTGTCCCTGTCCACCGCTTGTTGGGATTATTTGGTTGTTACCTATCCAAATGTAGCCGCTTGATGCAGCTAAACTCAAGTTACCATTCTGGTTTGTTATACCGAAATCTCCAGCGTTTGTTACATTTATAAAACTGTTAGAACCGTTAAAACCTACACTGATACGATTACTGCCACTAACCTGCAACGTAACCGCTGGATTAGTTGTATTAATATAGCATCCTGCTTCAGCTACAAAATCGTTTTGGCTACGCACCGTTGAACCAGCAAGATACAAAGCACCTGATGCACTTGAAAGGTAACTGTTGCCACTGTAATGCCGTAGAATAAGTTTATCACTACCTGCTTGCTGCAAAGTAACTTGCACAGTACCACTATTGCTGCTGTTCACGTTAAAGTAAACAGTGTTAGCATGCTCAACTTTAGTATCTTGACCAAGCGTTAACGCGCTACCATTTATAGTGTACAATCCACCAGCAATAGACAAGTTACCTGACATATCAACAGATAACAAATTAGAAGACGTATTTGTGGCATATACTTTAAACGCAGGACTATAACCCGCAGTATGAACACCAAACACCCAACTACCCAATGAAGTATGCAACAATAAATAACGGTTAGTTGAATCGCTGAAATCACGTATAGCCTGACCACTATTTAAACAAATATCTGCGTTAGTATACACAGATTTATTGTTGTATGAAATCATTTCAAAATTGCCATTGTCATAAGCAATATTCATGCCAACAAGCCATTGACGTGTACCTGTGTTGGTGTAGAAATCAAGCCAACCAAAAGCGTTACTTAATGATTGAGAAGTTTTAAATGCTAAAGTTGGTTGACTACTATTAATTAATATATTGTTGGTTACTGTGCCCCCATTCCAACCCGCAGCCGCCGACCATTGCGGCTTACCGTCACTGTTAACAGTTAAAACCTGCCCCACACTACCACTTGCATTAGTAGCATCGTAGAGTTTCAACCCAGTGGAGCCGTTGTAGAATTTTAGGTGGTCAAAAAGATAGATACCTGTGCCGCTTGCACTGTTGAGGTGGTCGCATTTAGCGTTACTAACTTTAATATCGGCTAAAACATCGCTTGAGTTGAGCACTTTTAATTCGCCATCGGCATCACTAAAGAGGCGAGTTGCACCGTTACGAAGCTTAACATAGTTGCTGTTGTTAGAAACCACAAAGTCGCCACCAGCCGTAATATGACGATACGCGCCGAAGTCACCGTTATGAGTCCATGAAGCTAAAGTTTTGCTGCCTAAAACGTCGTAGAGGAAAAGTATGTCGGTGCTGCTTTGATAACTCAAATTCATCTTATGCACAGACGCATCATAGAACAAGATTGAAGCGTCAGAAGCGGTATTAGCATAGAGGCTAAGTTGCGGAGTAGCTTTCTGAATAACAAGATTTGATGTTACAACCCCAGTGACTGAAAGGTTGGCTCCAGCAATCAAGTTGCCGCCGCTTTGGATATCACCGAACGCACCAAAATTACCCGCATGATTTAACGTAGCAATTACGCGACTACCTAAATGGTCATAGACAAAAAGTTGATCAAGGCTACTACTATACGCCAACGACATTTTTAATACAGAATCATCGTAGAAGGTGACTGTGGGGTTAGATGCAGTGTTAGCCTTCAAATTCAAAGTAGGCGTCGCTTTAGTAATAGTTACATCGGTAGTGAAGTTGGCGCCACCCGAAGTAAACCAATCATCACCATTAAGTTTCTTGATGGCATCAGCATAAAGCGTATAAGTCATAACGCCTGACCAAGCAGCAGAAGGAGAACCCAACCCGAAAGCGTTATCAGCATTAGGATTCACATTGCTAGCCGTAATATTAGCACACCGCAAATGCCCCAACTGACTATAAGGAATCGGAACACCAGGAGTAGCAAACGGCGGAATAGGCGTCGAATAACCCGCCCTACGAATATAGAAGGTATCAAAATAGAAAGCAGCATCATCTTTGTCTCCGCAATCCACCCAACTACTACCATTATAACGGTAAAGGTGATTATTGGTCGAATTAATGTAGAATTGACCCGACTGTGGATTAGACGGAGCTGAAGAGCGAGTTTCAATATCATGCAAACTACTTTTTTCACTATGGATCAGCCATGCGCCTGCTGGGTCAAATTGACTAGTCATCCCTGACCCAAGCGCAATAAGACCCTGATTAGCAGACACGAAACCCCCACAAGAAATATCTTTCTTCACCACAAACCCAGTAGAAACCCCAAAAATAGGACTATAACTAGCAGGATTTGTCTCCTCATTGATGATTACTTCAAATAAATCCGTATAATGCCCCGTCAAAGTATCCGCAATACGAAGATAACTGCCACCTGTAGGCATAGTTTTAGAAGCAGGAAGCCAAATACCATTTTCAAAGCCCCAAATATAATTAATTAAATCAGCCTTAGTAATAGCCTCATGTGGACTACTAATATTTAGCAATCCATTACCCATATACCCCCCAGAACCACCGCTTAAAACAGACCCAGAACCCGCGAAACTGCTCTCAAGAACCCGAACCCTATTTTCCAACCGCGAAATAATAGCTAACTGTGTAGTTTGCGGTGCAGAGGAAGATAACTTAAAACGTGTCGGGTCCGCACCTATCCCTGAATTATGAAGCACCAACTCCAATTCAGTTACAGCATCATGTCCTCTACAAATAGACACACCAGGAGTAGCTATATGGTGGATTGATAAAATTCTGTACGTCAATGGTGTAGAACCATAACCGATGTATGCTTCTGGAGCTAAAACATCAACAAGATATCCAGGATAGAGTATTGCAGGTTGAAAAGTACAAATTAATTTTAGTTTATTTATTGGGTTTTTGCGGTTAATCAATTCTGCGTCAGTGATTTCTTGAAGATGCACTTGACTTTTTATATCGCTGCGAAGCAAAGGAAGCATTGCTTTGCCGTAAGTAGAAATGCTTGTGGCATCCTGGGCATAAGCCCAAACATCAACGCCATCAATCGTTAATCCATCAATCCAGATATGCGTACCAGTATTACCAATACGATAAGGCACATAAACGCCGATACGTTTCAGTTTCCAGGTAAATGTTGAGCCTGAAAGATAATACCATTCTCCTGGGTTTGGATTGCCAAAAAGTAAATTGCGAAATACTGCGCTTGGACCTAGGGTAAAGGTGCCTTTTATCCAGTCAGTTGTCAATGGATTGAGAACAGTTTTACATGCTATTTCATGGTTTTGGTCATCCATCGCGTAGAGGTAGATTTCGCTAAGGCTATCATGGTTGAACCATAGTTCACATTGCCGATCTTGTAGAGAGCAATCAATTTCTGTGTGGTTATAAATTGGAAATTGCAAATACAGTTTTGCATATGCATCATCAGTGATAGTTGCTTTTATTGACGCTTCATCTACTGCTACTGTTGTGTCATCTATGGCCGTGCAATTAGCCGTGCCGAAATCAGAAGCGTTACCAGTAGTCCAATGCCCTTTTAGTTCACCTGCGTCGATACGAATGTAGTTGTAGATGTCTATGCCTGCTTTGGTTTCTGGGTCAATTTTTAGGATATTATTAGTTACATCATTAGCAAGAGCTTTTAGAAGTACGCCACTGTTAGGGGCGTTTGTTAATTTCCAAAGTTGCAAACTTTTATCATTACGAACACAAAAATCGTATCCGATTAGTTTGGCCCCTTCTACGAACCCACTTTGTAGATATGTTCGATTGAATTTTATTGAAACAATATCAGCAGTTGATGGAGAAGTATATGTTATTTCACTTCCCGCAATGGAAAGGGCATCATCCACTATATCGTCAAATTTTTTGTTAACATAATCTTTAATGATGAAAAGTCTTGATAAATCACGCCCATAATTTCTACCAGTACAAGTGACATATTTTGAGAATACAGCATTTTCGTCTGAGACTTCAGGTTTTACATCATCAACGTACCCAGCCATGAGAGTTGTTCCATTTATGCCTAATGAAACAATATAGTTAGTTGCTAAAATTTGTGAAGCACCGCTGATGTTGTCTAGTTCAAGTTCCCATCTACCTACTCCGCCTGATTCTATCCAGATATCGAGTCGCTTCGCTGCACCTGCGAAGTCTTGACTATTGATTATTGAATTTATGGTTGTCAAAACTTTGTTCTCCTATCGTGTAAAGGAATAAACCTTATAAGAGTAGTTAACTCCGAAAATACAAGAGAAAAATGATATTACCGATAAAATTAGTATATGCAACGAGGCTTATTCTCTATGTTTTAGCCTTCATAGGGGTTGGCGCATTTCTGACATTACTATCTATTTATGCATTTGCACCTGAAAAATTATCATTGGCATTAAATAGTACTGGTGGCGTCTTGGCTTTATTATTCTTAATTGGATTCACATCTTTTGTAGTCTGGGCTACTGCCGTTATACATGATAAATCCTTAAGAAAGTAATTCTAAGGAATGATTCCTGTCCCGAAGCCTCGGATGGCACGATTTTGGTCAGCCTGCCAAACTTGGAATTGCTCTGCAGTTGTAAAATTTTTTGTTTGCATAATTGCTTTTTGGTATTCTAGTTGTTCTCTTTTTTGCTGCTCAAGATAACTAGAAATCTGACGATAAATACTATACGCCAACATCAACAAACTCAACACACCCACAACATTACCCTCAGATATCTGCCCAATACTCCGCTTCAACCGATCCGCCTCACGCAGCCCGGGGAGCATACGAATAATACGACTAGAAGCAGACTCCAAACCCTTAATTTCAGAACCCTCCGAAAGCACCGCACCAACTTTAGCCTCAGCAACAACAGACCTAGCGGATATACCTTCTAAATCAGCTTCGGAACTCCTAACTACCCCATCAACCTGCGTTTTGGCCGCATCAACTTGATTAAGTAACTCAGCTAGCTTTTCCTGCCCCTCTGCCACTGTAGAATCTACATCACCCATCCAATCCTTAGGGTTCAACGTCTTAACTTCCTCATAGAGCGGCCCCCAATTTTCAGGTTCTTCCCCCTCCACTTGAATTTTAACCGCTTCAGCATGAGCAGACAACGCATCAAGTTTCGCAGTTCCATCCGCGACAACATCATCCACCTCTGCTTTAGCCGCTTCAAGCCGCGCAAAGAAACCGCCAAGGTCAGGTTCAGCCATATATGGCTCTTTAAGCTCAGCTTCGGGTAGAATATAGAGGTCTTCGAGGTTTTCAGCGTTTAAGGTAGGGGCTTTAGGGGTAGAAACCTCAACAGTTTTTTCGATTAAAACAGACTGTTTAGGTACAGAAACCTCAATGTTTTCAGAGGGTAAAATAATGGGTTCGGTGGGTGTGGGTTGGTTAGTTGGCGGCTGAGGTTGTTCTCCAACGATTTGTCCCCGTAAACGATTGCTTTTTTCAAGTGCAGCATCAAGCTTAGCTAAAGCCGCATCTATCTCAGAAGTATCAATACTAGGAATAATATTTACGTCGCTCATAAAACAGCCTCAAACTCCGCCATCAACCGTTGCACCAAAACCTCACTTGGATTAACCCATTCAACACTACATTGACACCGCAATGCCGCATGAAAACTAGTTTCATTATGAACCAACGCTTTAAAAGGCGAAAGAACCTCAAGGAAAGGAAACTCGTAGAGCAAGTAGTCCCCACGATAAGAATTACTGTCAAAAGGAGTACAAGTCGGACAAGCCTTACCATCTTGAGATATATGATAAAGCCAAGTTTCGTCATGCTGCAAAACAGGCCAACCCTCAGCAGCCCGCAACATACAAACCCCCCGAATACGCTGCAACTTTGCACGTATTTCAGCTAGCGACCCAAAAAGAGTTAACGTAGGCATTTTCGGTACTTCTCCCCCACAGATACACTAAAACCCCGAGCTTGCAAATCAGCAACATACGCAGCTAGCGGAGAAGGCATAGTGACTTTAGCAAACAACCCAACAAGAGTCAACACGCTAGCGATTTCATCAACGTCTAATTCACCGATAGCCTCAGCTGAGAGAACCCCATGAAAATGCGCAGACACCGCACGCAAATAGTAATCTGCTTCACGCCCCCGCCCTTTATTACGGAGCGCGGCTAGCAAGGTTTTAAACTGCATCGACAGCCGCTTTTATGTAATCTATGAAAACAACATCCAATTTCGCATCAGAAACAGCAAGAGCCACAGCTAACTGCATATCAGTGATTTTATTATGGTCACAGTTAGGCAGGTAGTTTACTGAGAGTTTGCGGTCCACAAGTTGAACATCGACGATTCCGGGGATGGCTTTGAGTTTTTGTTCAAGTTCCTCAAAACTCATTTCGTACCGTCTCCTATGCAAATGCACTGTAAGTTATCGAGCCGTAGGTTAGGAATGTGATTTCGACGTGTTGTTCGCCTTCTACCACATTTTTTGGGGCGACATTTTGGATTTTGCTATTGGCAGCGGTGAAGGTTACGGTGCGGGTGGCGCCTGCCATGTTTTTTTCGGTAACTATTAAAGCGGAAGGGGCAGAGTTCACGCCAGTCATGTTCAAGTAGTTCGCAGTAATCAACGCAGGCACAACATCCGCATCTAAAACGACAACAAGCACGCATTCTTTGGGGTGGTCAGTGAGGCCTACAGGCACATGACTATTCGCCACAGTTCTCGAAGTGACCATTTCGCCGCCTCCTGCACGCTGAAAACGCAATGCAACAGACACAACGCTGGTATAGGTGGTGGCTCCGATTGTTACGGACACTGGACTATTTTCACTTAAATTTGTATCAGGCATACCTTATTTTTTTTCCTCCATTTATGTTGTTGATTCAGTTATAGACTGAACTGTGACGATTGAAGAAAGCACCCAAACCTTACCATAGACATGGTCGTCATTTCTGACACCCCGTTCACAGCCGTAGGTTGGGTTGGCTTTAAAAATCCGCTGCACCTCTGCCACTGCAGCATCACGTAAAACATCTTTTTCACCCCGCGCATAGCTCGGAGAATCCAACAGCCACACACCAACCTCAAATTGGGTTTTTCGGGTGTATGGCACTCTTAGGGTGCTTAAGAAACGGCTAGAGACCGATTCAGCTTCTTTGACGCTGATAAGTACATCGGCTTTCTCGTTTTGCAGGTAATCTTTTTGCATGTTCGCAGGAACATACCAAGCAACCACCGCAACACGCGCCGTACGGTTACGATAGGTGAGCGTAGCTAAATTAGAAGATAACAAAGAAACAATATCGGCTTTAGTCATCTTCACCTAACACTTCACTAGTCACAAAGATTTTAGGAGCCCTCGACGCAGTATGATAAGCAGCTTGGATGTAGGCCTCTAATTCTGCTTTAGCATCCGACACATACGGGTGCCGCGCATCAGCAGTATCCCGCTGCAAAAACATCCCCGCAGCATAAAAACTAGCGATTCGAGCTATTTCTGGCGGCACAGGATCAAGCGGCAAACGCGACTCCCCTGCACGCCGCAGAGCGGTATTGATGAAGTCAGTGGCATCATCCAAATAACCTGACAAATCAACATCTTTAGCCGTTGTATCAGACAAATTACAGAGACGCTTCACCACTGACAAGGTACCATAGGGCTGCGTAGATACGTTAAAAGGCTCCTCAAACGTCAAAGTTTTATCGTCATCCGTAGTGGCAACAACCCGCCTAATCCAAGTACCACTCGCCGCGTCAACAGGCAAACTCCAAACCAACTCATAAACACCCTCACCAGTCCGCGTCAAATCCAAAAGAGACAAAGCACCCTCTACGGTTTTTGACGGCGAAACAAACTCCACCGTAACCGACACAGGGTCATAGAGTTCGCCCTGGTCATCTTTGAAAGTTAAGGTTTCTATATAGCTATCTCCAGGATGAGTCATGTTTATTTTTCTCCTTCAACTTCAAGTTTTCTTCGTGAACCATCCAAAACAAGTTCACGTTTTTCACCTATTATAGTGAGGTTGCGGCGTTCTCCGCTGAGAGCGCCATGGCGCCGTTGGGTCTCTGTAGCTTGGCTTCTGCGAGTAGCATACAAATAGAGCCGCCTAATGACGCGGGCAAAATGTTCAACGAAAGCAGAGGCTAAAGTAAGTTGCACCGTGAAATTCCGTGCCAAAGATAACCAACGATTTACGCTAGCCACCACACCTATTGAAGCGGTAAATACACGGATGGCCGTGGTTAAGCGGTTGAAGTTTGAGGCTAAGGTGGTTTGTGTGTTAAACCCGCGTAAGGCTGTGTAGAGGCGGCTAAACGTGCTTGAAGCCGTCAACGAAACACTTAGTTGCCGCATGAAAAACGTGATTCTATCAGTTAAATTCGCTTGTAAGGTCAAAGTTGAGGTAAAGCTGCGGGTAAACATAAACACTTTATTTAACAATGCAGCCAATGAGGCATTAGCATTGAAGACCCTAATCCCGCTAAACCAGCGACTAAACCCGCCCTGCAACGTTGCAGCAACAGTTAAGTTGCGAATAGGTTTGAATTGCCGCCCTAAATTACTTGACAAGGCTGCAGCGGCAGTGATGGATCGCTCAATTAATGTGGTCAGTGTACTTCTGCTGAAATACCGCCTACTACAATAGCGTGTGGAAAGATACTTTGCACTGAAATACGCACCCATACTATGTTCCATCCAATGTCACAGCAGTTCTGTTGCCATCGGTGTCTGTAGTTGCAACGATACGGTTTTTGCTATCTGCATTATCACGGAAAGTACTGCCATAGTTGCTGCTTTTTCCAGCTAAAGCAGCTAGATAAATTCGCAACATCTGCCGAAGAGTCAAACCGTTTTCGCAGACTTCATCGAGCACATCATCAACGCCTGTAGCTGAAAGACGGAACCCTTCTTTATCAGTCAAGCTACGTGTGGCTACACTCCAAACATCAGCGGCGCTGTGACTACTTCGGCTACTTATTGCCGCATCAATTCTACCAAGAATAGTGCTGGATATATTCAACAATTGCGGGTTGTTAATGTTATCAAGGTAGCCGATACGGGCTGATGTAATCGCTGGAACAGTCGCAAGGTTCGCGTTATTAATGTTATCTAAGTAACCTGCGCGAGTAGCCGTGTAAGCATCATCCATAGTTTTAATTCGTTCATTGATGCTGTTAGCAGTAGGCGACGCAGGCACCGCAGTATCTAACGCCCCATCTACTTCGGCATTGACATCTGCTTTTTCCTGTGTAGTAAGCGCAAGAGAACTGTCACCTTTTTCTCGGACGTCCACCTGTAAACGGTCATCACCATAACGTGCATCAAAAAAGTTCGCGTCTAAAACTTCACATTCCACCCGAACAGGCAAAGCACCCGACACCTGCACAAACATCACCATAGGGCCTTTAGTGTTCGTATCGGTAGCATCAAGAACCGCGTAATATATGCCACCGCTAATGTGAGTTGCGCCGCCACTGTTCTTATTCGCTAAGGTTGTGGCGCCATTCTTCCACAACTTAATATCGGTATTCGCAATAGTTAATCCAGTTTCAGCAGTTTTCCCATCAGTATCATCCAAAAAAGGCCCTATGGGAACCTCTTGACTTGCAGTATTATACTTTAAGGGTATGGTCATTAGCTTATTCCCATCTGTTTTAGGTGATGCATAATAACTGGAATACTCACAGTGATGTTGCTTCCTTCGAGCCATACGGCGTCTATTTGCCATGTAGATTGTGTGACATCGTCGCTGGTTGTGCCGTCGATAAAACGGATTTGCTCTGTGGATGCCACTATGTAGCTAGTTACATTGAAGGTGTTGTCAGTTGAAGCTGTTAATGCTCCGAGTGTTGTCCAAGTGGAGCCGTCGCGGATTTGGATGTTGAGGGTTTCTGCGGGGCTGCTGTAACTACCTGTTTTTACATGGAGAGTCCAAGTTGTGTAGCTTGAGTAGGGGATGTCGGTGAATTCTTCCTCTAATTCAAGGCGATAGTTGGGTGGAATAGGTTTCAGTGCTACAGCGAATGCATGTTTTGTTCCGTTGCTACCAGTTGAAGTAGCATCCATGTTTCCTGTTGCGCCACTACCTGACCAAATCATGCTACAGAATTCAAACCAAAAGTCAGGTGTTGTACTTCCTGAATCGTAATCTTCAACCCAATCAGATGTGGGTACGGAAGGTTTAGTGAAGGTTTGAGATGACGTGTTGTATTGCATACCGATGAAAATGAGTGGCGAATTAGCATTAGCAACTGTCATTGAAGCTGCTCGAACAGTGGTGTCGGATGTTCGGTATGCAGTGTTTGAAACGACATCTATTGGGTCGGATGGGTTAAAAGAACCTCCAGAGTATCCGAAGCTGGTGATTTTGTATTTTACTGTGTTGCTGAAACTGAAAGTATAACTGGATGGCTCACTTGCTCCAGCAATTTTATAATACAACGCATATTTGTCAGAGTTAGAAGTGTATGAACCAAGTGAAGTAAACCCTGACGGTACACCGTCTATCGTGTATCCGCTGGTTGTGTACCATGCTACAGCGACGAAGATAATGTCGCCTTCTACGATTCCTGTTGGTTTGTTTACGGTTACATCGTAGGGGCTGGTTAGTGAGGTTCCTTGTGCGTTTTGAGCGGTGCGGTAAGTTAACGAACCTTGTGTAACGGTGTTGGCTTCCGTTAAGGTGTCGTAGGTTGAGTCGTCGGCTTGTTGGTTGGCGAAGTTTGAATGGGAGCCGATGTCGGCAACTGAGTCTACGTTGCTGGTTTGGGTGATAAAAATGGTTGAGGTTTCTTGTTCAATGCCAATATAGGTATCTGCAAAGACAACATTATCAATATAATTTACTAATGGTGTACCAATACCCCAACAAGTTAATTCAAATAACACCACAGCAAATGTATGCGTGATAGTTTGGGAAGAATTACTTAGTATTTGTTGATTATCCAAATATAAAGTTATTGAGGCATTTCCATTGCCGTTAGTAACTGCTAACTCTAAACAATACCATGTATTTAAATCTAAAGTAACATTTGCCGAAGAAATATCATTACTATCGTACCCAATGGTTAAAGATTTTTGTCCATTGGTATCGGTTAGCTTGACATATACGGATGGATACGCAAAGCTAGTGTCAAAAACATTTACTATTTTTGTGTATGCATTAGTTGGGAATGACTCAAACTTAATGTACCATCTAACGTTTATTGTTGAAGTGGAGGTTGAGATTCTTTTCCAAAAATTGCTTGAAGCATTAGTTGCATCTATTTTAGCAGAGTATGTTCCCTTATAAGAAGTTGAAGAAACTACTGATACGTTACCTGATGTCCATGTCCAATTTGAGAAGTCGGCACTTTCAAATCCATCATTAAAAAAAACTGTGAAGTACCGAGCTAAATAGTTGCGGTGTGCTTCACTTAGGGTTGGAAAAATCTTTTGGTGAACATACGCCGATAACTCTTTTTCATGCTCTCGCTGTAATAGTTTTCTTGGGCATTTAACGGCGAAGTTTAGCGGAAACTTTTCACCGCAATAAGGACATTGTTGGGTGTTTTGTTCAATTGGGTTTTTGCATTTTGGGCAGAAAAAAACCCTTTTTGGGAAAAGGTGAGTTAACCATTTACGGATTCGCATACCTTAACCTACTGTACCAGTTGCTTGGGATAGGTTCAGTGGAGATAGAAATTTGCGGTTGGGCGTCTTTTTCGGATTTGTAGATGGCGACGTATAGCGTGATTTTTGTTCCACAACAAGGCATAGTGAAATTGACTTGCTGATTGATGTTGAGGGTATCTTTGGCCTCTACAACTTCTTTTAGCGCTAAAACCTCTTCTTTAGTTTTACCCTCATTAATTTTCTGCTCCACAAGAGCATCTTTTGCAGTGATTACCCGCACCAAATTACTATCGACATTTTTAGTAAAAACCTTGTCAGTTGGCTTTACATTTCGGTTGCAGACAGGGCAATTAAAATTAGGCTTAACAACAAACTCCCCCTCTAGAGTCTGAGAAACTTCGACATTGTTAAAAAACAGTTTATCATTATTCCCCATCTCCAAATTTAACCCCCTCTATGCCGCCGCTACCGAACCCGTCACAATGACCCTTAACTGATCTCCATTTACCAATGTAGCAGACGAAGCAAACTTTGCCGCATACATCATAGTAGCGCCAGAAGCAGAATTAAAAACAGCCCCCGTATAAACAGTGACACCCGACCCAGTGTAAGTAAAAGTCGTTTCAAGCTTCCACGCCCCCGTACCCGCCTCATTACTATAAGTGCCAGACACCCGCTCTAAACCATCTGCATTCACTTCACCAGTCAACGACGTATCGCCAGCCGCAGGCGTATAATCCGTACTACCCACCGTTAACTTATCAAACCCCGCAATACCACCATGAGCAGCCTGATGCAAGATAGCCCGAGCAACATTCAACCCCGCATTAGTAGTCACATTATGCACAGGTGCAGATTCCGCAATAACTTTACCGTTTCGTATGACTTGGAAACTCCAATATGTTTCCGCCTCAACATCAAAGCTAACGCTGTGACTAAGTAATTTCTTAAGTTTTTTGATAAACCACATACAGATTCTCCTATAAAACACTAAAAAAGAAAAAAGAAAAGAGAAAGCTTAGGTTAACAACGCAGTCAAGACGTAGCCAGCATCGTTAACAACACGCTGCGGCTGCATCCAATCACGGATAACCCAAGCATCAAACCCAGCAGCACTATTACGGTAACCTTCCGCCTCAACAGGCCCCTGACCCATCAAAACATACTTATTCTTGTCACACACAACCATCGCGGCTGCGGTAATGTTGTTGTCAAGTACGCCAGTGAATCCGGGGAGACCTGGAACTGGAAAGATTTTAGTTGCGGGGAATTTGACGCCTTCAAGTTGCCCTTTAACATATGCGTTGCCGAAGAATGCAGTCCAGACTGGTCTTGGCGCGATGAGTGTGTTGGCTTCGCCTGCTTCGTAGGTGTCTTCGATACTGGTTATGGCCGTTGCGATGTCGTCGTAGGGGTTGGTTGTGCTGGTCCAGTTTCCGCCTGCACCTGTACGTGTGCCGCCGTTTAAAGCTGTTGCGATTTGACTGTTTTTAGATGCCGCTATAGCGCCAGCTGCGTCTTCGATACTAAGTTGTAGGACATTGTGGCTTGCTCTGCGTGCAGCTTTGTCGCCGATGGCAACATGCACCTGATTCTTCCAGAGGTCAAAAGCTACACGGGTCCAACCCAACTTTTTAAGGTCAGGTTCGACAAGATCAGGAACTTTCTCTTGCGCAGACAGTTTAGTTGCGATGTCAACGCTGAATTCAAGGGTATCACTTGGGATGATACGGCAAGCGTTGCCAGCTAACACGTATTGGGGTCGTGCTAAGCCGAGAACTTCATCGAGCATCGTTGCGCTGTCGATGTCGGCTACGTCGTTCACGGTGACCATAGCGGACATTTGGAAGTCTTTAACTTCGCCTAATCCTGCGGGTAGCTTGTAGAATTTGCCATCGCCAGGTTGGTCGAAGGCTGATTTGAAGATTCTGCTAAAAGTTTTTTCAGACATTTCATTCATGCTCCTATAGGATGATTTTTACTGATGTTGCACCTGTAGCGACGTCTTCGTAGGCTTGGCCGAATGCAGCTTGATTAGCTAACATTGCATTTTCTACGTTGGTTTCGTTGACTGTGCTGGTGACGTCTGCCATGCTGAAAACTTTAACTTCGCCTGCAGTGCTGTCGATGGTGAGTTTGTTGCCTTTACGAATGGCGCCGTTGTTTGCGGTTTTCTGCACTTCAAAAACGCCTTTCACGCCCACGGTGATTGTGTGGACTGACGCTTCGCTGTAGTCGTGTGCTTCCAGTGCAACCATTGGTTTAGACAATGCAGCTAACGCTGCGGTTGCGGCTAAGAATCCGTTGCCGTCATCAACAACCATCTCGCCGAGTTCGATGTCTTCGTTTGCTTTAACTGTGACCTGCATAAGCATCAGGCCTTCAGTTCGAATTATGTCTCCTACTGCCATGTTTATTTGCCTCCATTTTCAATTTTTGGCGCGAACCCATAACTGGCACGTCTCTCCGCTATCGCAGCTTTGAGGTCAGTTACAGTTTGCGCATTGTATTTTGTCTTGGGTACTGGATTCGACCCTTGAGCTTGAAGTTTCACAGAAACCTTCTGGGCATCTGCAATGAAAACTGACAGAACATCATTACTGTGTTTAGCAAGCATCTCACGTTCCAGTTTTTCGTCGCCTGCTATGCCAGCCTCTACACGTGCTTTGTAGGCTTGCTCTACAAGCGCCGCATGTTCTTGGTCTGCTTTGGCTTTCAGTTCAGCTTTGACTGCGTCGAGTGCTGCCTTGAGCTCTGCGATGGTTTTCTTTGCTTCTGCATTGGCTACGGCTGCCTGCTTTAGTTCAGCGATTTGGTTTTGCAGTTCCTGTTTTTCTTGCTCAAGTGCCGAGATTTTCTTTTCAAATTCTTCTATTTTTTCGGTCACTTTTTTGGTGTCTCCTGTAAGGGATGACTCTGAATTTTGGGAAACATAGAATCCCGCTAACAATTCTAGGGGTACTTTTCGGGAGCTAGATTGACTAGCTAACTCCAAGAGGCCCGCCTGCGGGTAAGCGGGGACGTCTACAAAATCTACGCGGGCAAAAACGAAGCTGTGAACCTGCTCGTAAGCATTTGAAGTTTTAAAGCATGGATGATTCTCTACAGCTTGAGAGTTAGGTTCTAATTCGGCGCCGCATAGGCTACAAGCCACATGATACGCATGAATCACCACGCTGGTAGCGCCTAACTCACCCTTTTCAAGCATACGCCACGCCTTCGCGTCAGATATTTTTGCGTCGCCAGTCGCGTAAGACCCCTTATTATCAAAAGCTACGAAAACACCGACATCCATCGTTTGCCCATCAGGGTAATGCTTATCAGTACGGTAATCCAACCCCATACCCAACTTCTTACCCTTAAGTGATGGGAGAGCTTCAGCTAGAGCTTTCTCCGTAACACCCCACCGATTACGGTTACGGCTAGTGTTCATTATGTAGAAAGTCGCAGTCTTCGACGCTGCATCAAGCTGATGCAACCCAGCATAGAAACTGTACTCTACAAGTTGCTGTTGACTCAAAACATATTCCTCTCTGTTACTGTGATTTAATAATCCATGACAAGTTCAAGCTGACAGCGACAATTCGGATGCACAGGAATCTTGGGATAAAACCAACCGACCCGATAGAACCCCGCACCGTCACCACCTAAGGATTTCTCGATACATTTCCAGCACACTTTGTCATCGTCCGCGATACGCCAAAACAACGCCTTCACACCGTTAGTGGGTGCAACCATCTGCATAGCGCCATTAACTACTTGAAAATGTAAGTCTTGAGCTAAACTGTCAAGGCGCATCGTTAACCCTTTAGGGGAACGCCAGAAATCCTCTGCCGCCGCCTCCAACTGCATATGCAAGCTACAGTTACAGCGGTACTCAGACATCGGCAACCACCATCTGCCAACGCTTAAGCGCCTCTTCAAGCGCCACCGTTAACTCGCTACGGTCGCCTTCAAACTTTAAACCACGCTTTTCCAACCAAACCCGTATGTCAGACTCAGCAACTTTAAAAGACCGCTGTATAGCATATTGCCCATCTGCATCCAGTTGCAACTTGGATATTTCCCCACGCCTAAACCGCCGCAGCAACAAACGCAACTCACGCTGCAACCGAAAAACACGGCGATCCACAAGCTCAGTTGGATAGAGTAACCGCTTAGGCGCCATCTTGCGTCACGGTTTCCTCAGTTTTTTGGTCTTCAGTTTTAGGCGCTTCCATCTTAGGCGAAGCAGGAGCCTCTAGGGCTTTTTTGTCGAAGCCCATCAGGTCAAACCCGATTTCAGGGTGTTCACCAATCAAACCCAACCCGTTATTATACAACGCCGCCGCAGCCGAAGCCATAGCATACACATCACTAACGCGGATAGTCCGCCATGCATGGCTGATTTTAACAGGCACATCCCCACGGTAACCCTTCAACTGTAACGCTAACTTGACAAGCCGAGGATACCATTGCGCTTCCACTTCACGCTTAAGATCACGCTGAATCATAGCTATAGGGCCAGCTACATACGCTTCAAACTCAGTATAAGCCGTAGCACGGTTCTCCGTAGGCCTATTAAGCAAAAAGCGGGGAGTGCCAAAGTTACTGATAATATCCAACTCAAAGCTAGCTTTCAAAGCCAACAACCCAGCAAAGTCGATGCGCATGTCTATGACGTTTGAAGTGATAGATTTGTTTATAACGATGTTTTCGCCTGCTTGCGCCTTCAAAGCTAAATCAGTTAAAAAAGCGTCCTCTTCTTCTTCCGACATCATAGAAGTATCGGCTTGATGCACACTAAACGGCGCCCACAACCGCCTAACAATTTTTGGGAAATCTGTCTTAATCAACGCCCGCCGACTACTACACTGATTAAAAACAGGCTCAACATCCGATACGCCGACATAATCGTTTTCTAAGTTGAGGTTAAGGAAAAACAACACCTCCTCTGGGGTGTATTCGGTTTTGCCTGTAGCGTTGTATTCAAGTTTTTCCAACTGCCAATCCGAAGAAACCTTCGCCACAAGTTTATCCGACTGAAGACTCAGCAACCAACTAGGCGTACCTTTAGCGTCTGTTACGATTTCAAACGCCGCTTTCCCAAAAATACTCCGCTTCACCTGCGCAATAAAGAGACATTTATCAAAGTTAACTTGACGATTCACCTGATCAACATACGCCTTCACATACGCAAACTGCTCAGTAAGCTGCTTTTTTTGTTCATCACTTAAACTATCATCAACCGCTTCCAACTCAGTATCGAAGCCTGCGCTAAAAGTCGCAAACGCCGCATTGGTCACTATGCATTTACGAACTAAGTCGTCTCGACGGAACCACCGTAACGCTTCAGGCTGGATAGCTTCATCAGGCGCAGTTTCCGCTTTAGTGATACGGTAGTTACCACCCACGATTTTAGGTTTCCCTACCCCAGCACTGTACCTTTCATAGTAACTATCAGTTTGCGGCATAATCATGTCTCTGGATACTTAATCTCGTAACTGTACACCGTCACCCACGGTTTACCTTTAGCACTTTTACTGCCTAAACGGTTTGAATTTGGAACAACAACCTTCGGTTTATTCCCCACTTTTTTCACGCCACCTTCGGCTTACGCGGCCCCCCAGTCAACGCTTGAAACGCCCCCGACACCGCATCCACTTGATCATCATGCCGACCACTTGGAAAAGCCTCAACTTCCTCAAGAAAAGCA
>Ga0073932_1002739_pt1 | contig 26068 bp, 20 predicted proteins | sample DewCreD2012metaG_FD_76967 | JGI IMG/M metagenome (GOLD analysis project Ga0073932, IMG submission 76967) | Hot spring sediment bacterial and archeal communities from British Columbia, Canada, to study Microbial Dark Matter (Phase II) - Dewar... ...
CGGCACACTTGCTGGTAAATTTTCATGCCGCGATCCATATAGTCTTCAAGTTTTTCCAGAGAATCAAACACGCCGCCAGAAACAAAAATGCCGCCGGAATCTGATTGTCCGTTGAAGGTGCCGCAAATTTTAGGACTGTTACACTGCTGCCAGCCGGCAGCATTCGCCTCATGGCCGTCAAGGATTGCGACCATCCAGTCGGGCATCGGCACACCGCCATGTTTCTGTAAAATCCTTATGCAGGCATTCCGTTCAAATGCAACTTTTGCCGGCGTGCCGCGAAACGACATGCCAATGAGATTGATATCCTGGGTTGCTTTGACAAAATGCGCGCCTTCCTGCCAGTGCTGGCTTGAATACAAGGCATGCGTCCAGCAGCCGGGCCCCATAACGGTTGCGCCGCATGCGTATTCCTTCCGCATAACCTCATACATTGCTTCACAGGCAGAGTGGAGTGTGGGAAAGGTTGTCCATAAAGACCCCACTTTTGGCGGCGTTGGAAACAGCCTGAACTCCATCTCGGTCACAATACCGAAACCGGCATTGGCAAAAAACGGCAGAAAAGTAAGCGCAGGCCCCGGACCATGCGGCCATGCCGGCGCCTGTTTATGGGCCATGGAACCGGTACGCACAATTTCACCGCTTGCCAGCACCATTTCCATGCCGGCAACACAATTAATACCCATGCCGTCCTGATATCCCGCCATCTTGTTCTGGCCGGTGAACACCTGGTAGGGAACAAACAGCGACGTTCCGGGACTGCCGCCGAAATACGGCCGATAGCCAATATTCAGCTCGCGCACCAACTGGCTGACTTGCAAGCCGGTTGCACCCGGCTGCGCCCGCACTACCATGCGCTCTTTGTCCAAAACGATATTCTGCATGCGATGGAAATCAAAGGTAATGCCGATATCGCTTTTCCCGGGAATTGAACCGATCAACAAAACAGTGCCACCACCTAACGCATACACGGGGGCTTTTTCTCGGCGAGCCAGATTAATAACCGCCTGTATTTCCTGTACCGAACCCGGATAGACGATTGCCAGCGGCTTATTGGCCGGATACAGTGCCCCTTGACCAAAATGGGTCATAACATCAGTGCTGTAATAGTATTTACTCAAAGAGTCAGTCCGCACCCAGTCGGCGCCAACAATTGTTTTAAGTTTTTTTACCACGCTGTTCATCGGACAGCCTCCTTTCCGGTATAGCCATAAGCCTGGGCAACAAGCGATGTTAAATCCACCACCTTGAAATCCTTGGGCTTGCCCTGCATGAAGTTTGCAGCGCAATAGGGACAGGCAGTGATTAAAACCCTGGCGCCCGTCACCGCCGCCTCCTTCCAGCGGTTCTGCGCATAGCGCCTGGCACGTTTCTGGTTGGTAAGCAAAAGACCGCCACCGGCGCCGCAGCACAGCGAATTTGAGTGCGAACGCCACATTTCCTTAAAGTTTAGACCAAGGCGGTTAATAACCTCGCGGGGAACTACATATTCACCCGCATAACGTCCAAGATGGCAGGGGTCTTGATAGGTAACCAAGGGCATTTTAAGTTTTTTGGGCGCCTGTTTTTTAAGCATTTCTGCATAGACCCGTGCGATGGGTTCAAATATGGCGCCGCTTTCACTGAACCGCCTGAGCACCGAAAGGCTCTCCGGGCTGTAGCAGATCACCCGCTTGATGCCGAATTTTTTCAATTGTGCATCAATAGCCTTTATGCATCCGGCCAGCACATCCTGCCGCCCGGCGCTTATCAGGATTTCTTCAACAGGCGGCAACGGCTGGGTGATAAAGCAGCCGATTGTTATACCGCTTTTTTTCAACAGAAACCCGATTTCGCGCAGCTTGGCGCTGTTATGTAGAATGGTGTTATCAGCAAATATAATAGTATCCACAGCGCCTGCTTTTGCGACATCTTTTATGCCGTATTTTTCCAGCACGGAAAGTTTATGGTTCGCCGGAACCAATGCGCTGTCCGCAGCCTTCCGTAAAGCCTGTGGTTTCAGGTTATCCGGAATGATGCGCCGCAACTCTTCCAGAATTGAAACAGAGGGTGTGTGCCGGTAGCCGCGGCTACACAAGTCTTCACAATAACCGCAGAGCGTGCAGGAATACAAAACCTCTGCCAGATTCATGTCCCATTGCAAATCGCCTTGCGCGATACCGCGCGCCAGATACATAAGACCTGCAGGCTCATATTCGCCAAACAGCGTCATCCCTGACGGGCATTGCGTGGCGAAATCCGGATGGGGAACGGCATCCTGAACCACGCCGCGGCAGGTTCCACAGCGATTGCAACATAATGCTTTTGCCAGCAATTGTTCTTTTGTCACTGCTATTACCTCCTCACAGCCCCAGTTTCCCGGGATTCATGATATTATTAGGATCCACAGCCTTTTTGATTGACCGCAGCAGTTTGAAATTGTCTTTATAAGCCGTTGCCACCTGTTTGGCAATGAGGGCTGAGGGGCGGGGAAAGGTTACGCCTGCCTTCAACAATGCGCCGCAGATGCTGAGATATTCCCTGCGCGCCTTTGGCACATCTTTTGCCGCGCAGCGCAGATCAGGTTGATAATAAAAGCAGGCGCCTGCCTGCAGCGGCATGAGCAGCGCGCCGGAATTTTTTGCAAACAACCCGGCGCAGTCTTTGATCTGCTGTGCAGTCGCGATGCACACAAACGGTATCCACTCATACGCACCGTTTCTATGCAGCACATCGCCGCTGGGGCAGGAAATCTCCGCAAGAATTCTTTTATCTGCAGAGCGCGTTAAACTTGAGATAATTTCTCCGCCCAACTGTTTAGCAAGCGCCGCAAAATCTTTCTTCTTATATGACAACTCGTCCTTTTCAAAGCCGCGTATAACCAGAACCACTGTCCACGCCGGCAGGTCATGAGCGGCTGTTTCGCCTAACAGCTCAGCCAAATAAACCCTATTGACGGCAAATATCTCATGCAGCGCTTCTGTTGCTATGAACGCCTTCAGAGCCCTGGTCGCATCGTTGATGGTTTTGCAGGGAAAATAAAGCACCTGATTTTCCGGCGTTGCGCTCTTCAGGGTTACCGCCGCCGCGGTAATTATTCCAAGCGTTCCCTGCGCCTGGCAGTAGAGTCGTGCGACCTGGGCAAAGGATACGCCCCAGGAATACTTGTCCGGACGATCCTGAACCATGGCCATCTGGCCGGTTGCGAACGGCTCGCCGTCTGCCCGAAAGCCTTTCATGGTAAGCATTTCCCAGGGATGATATTTCGGCCAGCCGTAGAGCGGCATCATTTCCAGATACGTCCCGAGCACCGATCCATATTTCGGAACATCAATCGCGGTCAACGTTCGCAGCCCCTCAACCGCACAGATTTTTTCAAGCTGTTCAAAGGTGACGCCCGGCTCAATGACCGCATTTCTGTTTTTAGCATCAAAATACAGAATGCGGTTCAAATGGGACAGGTCAACAGCTATGGCGCCGGGCACAGTAGGCACGTGGGTATCCTGCAGATTGGTTCCCGAACTGACTGGAACAAGCGGCGTTTTGGTCTTGTTTGCGCTGCGAATAATCTCCCGCACCTCTTCGCTGCTGGTTGGAAATACCGTTTTTGCCGGTTCATAACTGGTAAAAAAACTTTTCATAATCTGCCACCTCCTTCCCTGCTTTCCTGAAGCATCACCAGGAAACTCACCACCAGTGAACCGTTGTGATGATCGGCGCCGGCCTTGATATTTTTCTGGTCGTTGTTCATAGCCACCAGAATCGGCGGGCAATGCCGTGAAAACAGTTCATCAAATTTTTCCTGGCTGAGCGTCCAGGTAAAAAACGGCTTTTTTGCCCTCCGCCGCGCAACACTGAGCTCGCTGCCATTCCAGCTCACCACCAGTGGCGTTTTACCCTTAATTGCCAGACACAACAGGTCTCCTTTGCTTGTGGCTGGATAGCCGTCGGGGGTGAGGCGTTTGAGCCGTTCCTGAAGGCCGGGATCAGCCTTCATTACTGATTCCCATTTACCGCTGTCAACTTCCATACGTTTCTCCCATCGCTGAATGTTATCAAAAGGCCCCTGAAAATAATACGGGTGTTCGAACAATATTTTTGTGGATCGAACACCCGTGTATAGAAACCCTACATTATGTTTTGCATATGCCGTTTCCGCAGCACCATGTTAGAACAACCGCTTGCCGAATTTTTCGTATTCAATCTCACTCTCCGCCGGGAACTACTCGGCGCTTTTCCAATTCAGAAATTTCCTGAAATTATCACCCATGAGCTTGTGCTTAAATTCCATGCTGAGCGGCAGATTCATAATGTTGTCAACCATTGCCCGATACACCGGGAGCGTGAGTGGAAAATCCGTGCCGTAAAAAACCTTGTCCGGCATAAAAAATTCCAAAAACCGCAGATGATCAAGATCCCAGTAGTATTTGAACTGCATCAGCGTCGGATGCGGAATGGTGATGTCCGTATAGACATTGTCATATTTCATGACATTCCACAGCCCCATCATGGGATTGTTGAATACGCCGCAATGCAGTTGCAGGATCTTCAAATTTGGGAAATCCATCGCCACATCATCCACATAAACCGGGTGTTGATATTTCGCCCGCGTTCCCGGCAGTTCCTCAACCCCGGTGTGAATCTCAACATGCAGCCCCAGCTCCTGGCATTTTTCATAGGCCGGATATAAATCCGGGTTATTCGGATAGCCGATGGTCGGCGGATGGATTTTAATGCCTGGAAATCCGCATTCGTATGCTGATATCACCATTTCCACCGCAGCCTGCTTGCCAAACCGGGCATGAACGCCGCCAACAGCGGTAAACCGGCCGGGAAATGCATCAATAAATTCCTTTTTTACATATTCATTGGGCACATACCAATTACAGCCATTGGGATGGCCGGGGAATGGATCGGTAATGCCATGAATGCACTGCAGCAACATTGCCTCAACGCCCGCCATATCCATATATTGAACAAATGTTTCGGGGGTAAGATTCGGGCATTCTTCCGGTTTGGTGATAATGCTGAACGGATTGGGGTCGCCAAGAAACGCACGCGCACCCATCATGCTGCGCGCCACCACCGAATCGCCGCACCAGAAGTCTAAACATCCCGGACGATCCTGAATCCCTTTTTTCTCCAGGCCGGCGTGTCCATGGCTGTCAAAAACCTTAAACGGCTTTACCGCCAGCATTTTTTCTATGGTTCCTTTTTCTTCTGCCATGTTAAATTCCTCCAACTGATTGAATTACAGCACCTTGGTCATTTCAGCCAATTCCATCGGATTGACCACATCCGGCGTGGTAGCATAGGGCGGATTGGAAACATTATTGGGGTCAAACTCGCGTTTCATTGCCTTAACCAGCAGGTGCACATTAAAGAACTGGGGTCCCAGTAAATCATAGGCCGGCCCGAGCAGACAGACCGTGGCACCGGCGCTTTTCTCTCCCAGCATTCCCATAAGGGAACTGAGCAGGAACTGAATTGCCTCTGCCGCCTTCTCAGGTTCTTGTTCCGGCCACAAATCGGTGGTCATCAGCGCGCCATAACCTTTTTCCGTGGGACTGATCCACCCTCCATGGAAGCTTATCGGAAGCAGATTTTTGCCCTTGCCTTCCTCGCGCATCTTTCGCTGTGCGCGATTCGCTCTGAGAATCTCATCTGCCACCGCGTCAATAGAGTCAAGGCATGCCGTGCCCTGATGAAAACAGTCTGTGGGTCGGCTCAGGCGCATTGAATGGGCCGTTCTGATCCAGTCGTTGGTAACCCGCATCCACACTTTATAGCGTTCGCGATCTTTTGGATCAGGCGACTCCTCGGAGAGAAATTTCCCTCCCATTTTTGAAACAATGTGTTTTAATACTTTTTCCTCGTATTCAAGCTGTTCCAGAGAGGTAATGGCGGCAAGGCACACAATGTTATATCCGTGCGGATAAAAGTCCTCGTTTGCGCCCTTGTGAAATTCTTCTTTGCTGCGGGCTGCCCACGTCCACATAAACTGCTTGGCATTATGCTGCACCACAATGGCGAGCTCGGCGCGGGCAATTTCATACTGCAGGTCGCAGGCCCAGCGCAACTGCTCTTCCTCTTTTTCCGGATAAGCCTGAATGGCATCAGGGAAATCAATCATATACCATCTGACTTTATCTCTCGGGAAATACGATTCCTTGGCAACGCCGTTTCCCTGCGTTGGAAAAACTGTCGGGCCCGGCCAGGGAAACAGCCTCGTGGAAATTTTGGTGACCATACCCATGCCGCCGGCGTGCCCAAACTGCGCTCCGCGGAAGAAACCCCGCAAGTCAGGTCCCGGCCCGTCATTCCAAATCCAGTCGTCAGAGCCTGCCTGTGATATTGATCCGCTGCGCAGAATTTCGCCGTTGGGCAGGACTACTTCAAACGATAACAACTGGTGTGCGCCCAATGCGGAGAGCCATGAGTTGCCATAGGCGCCGTGCCACTGAATATTGGCCAGCGCTGAAACCTGTGCGCCTGCGGGCGGTGACGGCATGGTGCAGCCGACTTTCATTGCCTCAGCCTGACAGGCGGCAAAATTTACATAGGGCTCTATCACCATATACATATTATTGCGGTCAACTTTCAAAATTTTGTCCATCCGCTTGGGGTCTATAATTATCACACCCTTGGAAGCCATAACCTGGGATGGATTGGGAAAGGCGCTGTTGATCATCCCTGAACCACGGGGAATGAAAATAAATTGATAGCGATTGGCCAGCTTAATGATGGCCTGAACTTCCTCGGTTGAATCAGGCAGAACCACACAGTGGGGCCTCATTTGCACGCCTAACTGCGAGCGCTGGATGCAGCCGTCTGCAGTCCATTGCACGCGTGAATACGACTGACAGATTACCGGATCGTCGCTGACGTATTCGTCGCCAACCACATCTTTCAATGCCTTAAGTGCTATCTCTGAAAAAGCCATTGTTATTCTCCTTAGCTATGGAATTTCTTTAACAACCTCGTCTGCAGGCTGTATTTTAAGCTTACAGATTTATTCGTCCCGGGTTGAGGGTTCTGTTCGGGTCAATAATCTTTTTCAGCTTCTTGATGGTCTCATAGGTATAACCGGAACGAGCGTAAATCATGTCAGCCCAGTCATAATAGGGCCGGTAAAAGAACGCTCCGGCATTCATGACTGCTTCGCTTGCGCTGCGGTGAAAAGATTTGATCTTTTCAATGCTGCCGCTCTGGGGGTCGCAAGGGATATTGAATTCAACGTGGCAGACACGCGCCCGCTGCCGCGGCTGAATATAGAAGCCAAGGTTGCTGGTGGATAATCCGCTGATACCCGCCAGATTTCTAAACAGGTTCCAGTAAATGGGTATTTTATCCATGCCGCTCTCAAAAACGATGTCCAGACATCCCCCCATCTGTCGTTCTTTCCAGTAGACATCGCCAGGCCAGGGACTGGTGAGCATACTTTGCAGGCGTTCGCTGGCCTCGGGAACGCCTGCAAGGCCCTGCGTTATCGAACATTTGAACTGGTCGGCAATTTCAGCAACTGCTTTGTCTTCATACGCAATGCGATCCTCGGGGAAAAACTGTCCGCCCCAGAGGTTAAGCACAATGCAACAGGCTGGCAGCTTTGCAACGAGTTCAGGAATATCGGTTTCTTTTTCCGCTAAGATTGCAGCCAGGTTGTAGGCATTGAGCACAAAACACTCATGGCCAATTTCTCTTCTCTGTATGGTATAAAACGGCATGACCGCGTCTTCGAGGGAATTAAACGGCAGGAATATAACTTTCTGCATCAGCGGCTGGTGAAAGATTTTGACATTCATTATTGTTACAATGCCAAAGGTGCCCTGACAGCCGGTCATCAATCGCCACCAATCAATACCCGGACCGCCAACACTGCAGAGGTCGGATTTTGTTTTATCGGGAATTTCTTCAGCAGGCATGGTGTCAACGGCCATGGCGCCGGTTCGGAACAGCTCTCCCGTTCCCCACACAATCTCCATGGTTCTGATTGGTTCATCGCACTCTGTTTTAGCGGTAAGCACCGGCTCACGTTCCAGCACGCTGGTTATGACCGACTTATCCTTTCGGGGGAGCAGTGGGTTCAACGGCTGCATACCGTGTTTTGCCAGTTCGTCTCTGAGTTCGCCAAAGGTCACGCCCGGTTCAATGAGAACCCAGCGGTTTCTGGTATCGGTGCGAGGTATGCGCTTCATGCCAGACAGATCAAGAACCATTCCGCCTTCTGCAGGTATGCCGGTTCCATACGTGCCTGTTCCCGAGCTGCGGGGCACGACCGGATAATTATTTTCATTGGCAATTTTCACCACGCCCTGAACCTGGCTGGTGTTTTTAACTTTAACAACCATATCAGGCATGCGGGGGGTCATAAGGCTGGTATCGGACGCATAGCGTTTGAGAATTGCAGGATCAGTAATTACCTGTTCCTTACCGACCACGCCTGCTATCGCCTCTATCATGGTGTTCAATGTTGAAACGGTTGCGCTCATACATGCTCTCCAGAAGTTGTTTTTCTTTGTTTTTACCGCAGTTTCCGACCAACTGTAACTCATAATTTCATGAGTATACTCATATATAGTCAAGCATTCTATCTATGTCAAGAGAAAACTTTTTAATTTAGATGCACGGCACAACTTTTTATAAATCCTTCACTATAACGGTTATGCGTCAATTCCTTTAAACTTCGTGATTGCCTGGTAAATTTATGTTATGTATAAACAAAAGCTCTGGATTGGCTTGTAATAGTATGACGAGCATTTATTAATTAATTGACAATAAGTAAGGAGGCCTGATGAATGCACAGTATCAGACACGAAGAATCTTATCGCATTTCCTTTACCCCGTAATATTTACAGCTCTTTTAGTGTATGCGGGATGCACAAAAAACAACATCCCAAAAGCGCTTGAAGTGATTACCGCCGAAGATGGTTCAACATGGGAGAGGGTTAGCGATCCGGGATTTGGCAATGAAAATAATATATCAGTTGTCGCAATGGCTGAATTTCAGGATCGCCTGTATGCACTTACCAGAAATCAGGTGCAGGGTTGTGAAGTATGGCGCACAAACAGATACGGGACGTGGGAACAGGTGTTTTTTCCCGGTGACGTGGCTAATGGCATTTATGGAAATACCAATATAAATAATGTCTGGGCGCGTATGATCGTTTTTAACGGCAAACTTTATTTTGGTTTTTCATCCGGCTTGCAGGGAAATTACCTCGGTTCAACGGGATGCGAGATATGGCGCTATGATGGAAAAACCTGGGAACCGGTCATTTCAGATAAATGTGGGGCTGCTGCGTCTGGAACTATTACGGGAATATCCGGCTGCGCCAATAACGATGGAGAAACCACTGCCGTGATAACCGACAGCAGCAAAAGTTGGACAGAACATCAATGGCGCGGCGCAACCCTCACCATTACCTCCGGCAGCGGCGCGTTGCGGAAGTTCAGAATAATAGATAACACTGCAACAACCCTCATCATTCAACAGAACGAAACCGCTGGCACCTATGATAGTTCAGGGCGGGAAAATGAATATACGGTATGCGCCAGTCAGACCTATACCAACCCGTTTCCTAAATATTCATATACTCTGGGCGCTGTTGCGGTCGGCAATACCTATGAAGTTGGCACCGGCTATCATCAAAACGGCTTTGGCGATTTTTGGAATAAAACAATTACCGCAATGCGTATATTTAACAACAAGCTCTATGTGAGCACCGGTTTGAATTATGAATATGGCGGCCAGATCTGGTTTACGGAAAACGGCGATGACTGGGCGGCAACTGCATCGATCATAGATATACCGGAGCCGTTTCGTTACAATAGTTTTGGTAATTTTCATTCCAATTCTGCTTACCCGGGCGGATATAAACCGGTCTCAAGCAGTGTTACTGATCTTATGGTAGCATCGGTGTCAGGGCTGCCGGTTCTGTATGCAGGGGGAACCGGAACTTCTGGCAATTTAGGCGGCTGTTCACGGATGGCGCGCCTTACCGATGACGGCTGGGAGCTTATAACTGACACTAATGTTGACGCCAATGATACCGGGACAAATGAAAACGGTTTTGGCAGTCCGCCTGACTGTTCAACCAATAAATACAATTTTATGCCGTGGAGCCTCGCTGCGTTTGGTGATAAACTCGTGGTGGGTGTATTGGGCGATGGAGTGCGGGTGATTTATGCTTCACCGGACACTACGGCTGGCGACATCAAAAATGACGGAAGCTGGCGTTATTCAGTTGGCAAAGCCAATATAGACCCTTCGGATCCTGGTTACGTTGATCCTCTGGGAGATTCCGATTATCCCAACGGATTTGACGGTTATCAATATTCAATAGGGGGATCGGGCACTAATTATCAGAACCTCGCGACTAATCTTTTCGCCACTCAGGATGCTTTATATGCGGGGATAATTTGCCAGTATGTCCCCGAATATGACACACCACCATCTTTAGATGAACTGCATGGAGCCCAAATCTGGAAAACTTCTGATGTAGCAGAGTGGACACCGGTAACCCAGAATGGCTTTGGCGATACGAATATTATAAATTTTGAGGCCTTCACCGTGTTTGCCGGAAAGCTGTATGTTTCCGGAAGCAAAGGAGCAAGTTCCACCCCGGAAGGTCTCGGCGGCGCAAAAATCTTCCGTCGCGCGAAATAATTGCCAGTTATATTATTGACCATCACAATAAACACATAAAAGCACCCTGCCCCTATGGGCAGAGTGCTTTTTGTATAGCCGTTGACCTTAACCTGTGTTACTCAGCTATTTTTTGCTTTAATAACAGCTCTTTGGGAATCGGCATTGCTTTTTCTATACTGTTATTTTTAGTTAGGTATTACCTAATTTAATCACATATGGAATTATGGGTTATGTTACAAAAAGTTTTTCATATAAGAATTTTGACTAGAATATTTTTACTTATACAGAGGAGTATAATGGTGAAATTAGGTCGTCACTAAACTTTAGAACAAAGCCTATTTTTCAATAAGAAATAATATTGTTATCCCCTTGCCAGAGTAAATCCTTACAAATTATACAATTCCTCATCATTGAGCAGCGCAAAGCCCGCTTTAGTGAGGACTGAGACAGCTTCGGGTATTTCTTCTACATCAAAAATCATCACCGCCCGTTTCTTGTCCTGAATGACGAACCCGTAGGCATCTTCAATGTTGATAAGATTTTTGGCAAAAACTTCTGCAACCTTGTGGAGGCCGCCCGGCTGGTCATTCATCAGCACGGCGATAACTTCTCTTGAGTATGCCGTGAGCCCTTTGTTGCGCAACACTTCAATAGTTTTTGCCGGATCATTGACGATAAGTTTAATTATCCCGAAGCCCTGCGAGGTGGCAATGGTTATCGCCCGCATATTGATGTTTTCATCCTGCAGGATGCTGGTAATCCTCTCCAGCCGTCCCGGCTTATTTTCAGCGAAAATACAGACTTGCTGAGCCACAATTCCTCCTAAAAAAATCCTAATTGCTAAATTAGTATTTAGAGTTTTAACTTAGCCCCATTGCTTCCGATTATCAATCACCCGCACCGCCTTGCCCTCGCTTTTGGGAAGGGTGTCGGGCTCCACCAGTTCCACACGAGGGGTGCATAATATTTCTGATCGCAGATCGTCAACAATTCGCCGCCGTAATGTTTCAAGATGTTTTATATCTCCAGTAAACATGCCGGACTTGACTTCAACCTTCACGGTCATCTGGTCGTTGTCTTCCACAGTATCAAGTATGATGAGGAAATTTGTCCCGACTTCCGGAATTGCCATCAGCGTTTTTTCAATCTGCACCGGAAACATATTAACGCCTTTGACGATAAGCATATCATCGGTTCTGCCTTTTATACGGCTCATACGACAGTGTGTTCTGCCGCAGGGGCACGGCTCTGGATACACATAGGCAAGGTCCCGTGTCCGGTAACGAAGCAGCGGCATCCCTTCGCGCTTCAGGCTGGTAAATACAATCTCCCCCTCCGTTCCAGGCTTGACCGGTTCAAGCGTTTTAGGATCAATGACTTCCAGAATATAACTGTCCTCCCAGACATGCATGCCATTCTGCTGGGGGCATTCAAAGGCTACACCCGGGCCGTTCATCTCGGAAAGACCGTATGAGTTATAGGCTTTCACCCCGTACGCATCTTCTATTCGTCGACGTGTCTCTTCAGTGTGCGGCTCTGCGCCGATGAATGCAATGCGCAGTTTCAAATCTTTCTTTGGATCAACGTCTTCATCCTGAAAGGTTTTAATAAGATGAAGCGCGTAGCTGGGAATGATATGGATGACTGTCGTTTCAAATTCCTTCATGAGCATAATCTGGCGTTTGCTGTTTCCGGCGCCCGAGGGTATCACCATTGCGCCCAGCTTTTCCGCGCCATAGTGGAACCCCAGGCCGCCGGTAAAAAGACCATAGCCCATCATATTCTGGAATACATCGTTTTCCCGCACGCCGGTCATATACATACAGCGGGCGACCAGCCCGGCCCATTCATCAATATCATGGGCAGTATGAAAGATAACCGTCGCCCGTCCGGTAGTGCCGGATGAGGAATGCATGCGCACGATCTTTTCCTTTGGCGCTGCCAGAAAACCGTAGGGATAATGTTCGCGCAACGTGGTTTTTTCAATGAAGGGAATTCTGCGCAGATCATCAAGGCTGTTTATTTTGTCCGGTGAAATCCCCTGCTGTTTAAAAAGACTTTGATAATAGGGTGATTGTGCTGCCTGCGCCACGGTTTTTTGCAAAAGCTGCATCTGAAGCTGCCTCAATGAATCCCTGTCCAGCGTTTCCGTATCTTTATCCCAGAACATTCTCTAACACCTCTTCTTGAAACTCCCAACTTTTATCATTTTGCGCATCGGATCAGGTTTATCTAACAGAGCACGCAATCTTATTATTTATTCTTACTGTATCGAATTGCCATGCTGCTACAGTTGAGATTCTTCACTTCGTTCAGAATGACACTTTTTTAACAGCCTGTTAGTGCCTGAGATTTTTAAAGCTGTCTCTTATCAATCACCTTTCCGGATTGTTTTAAATGCTCTTCCAGCGTCTTGCGCTCAACGAGTTTGACCTGCACCTTGATTCCGAGACGATGGATGAGCGCATTGCGTATCTGCTCAAGCAGCATGCGCTGCCGTTTCATTTCATCAAAAAAGATATTCTCGGAAACGGCAACCTGCACTTCCAGGATGTCCCGGTACTGCTCGCGGGTAACCGTGATTTGATACTGCGGCTCGCAACCTTCAATCTCTTTAAGCACTTTTTCTATTTGTTCAGGCACAACATTGACCCCTTTAACAATAATAATGTCGTCAACCCTGCCCATAATTCGCTTCATCCTGACCAATGTTCGTCCGCACGCGCACGGCGTGTAATCAAGACTGGTTATATCGCCAGTGCGGTAGCGCAACAGCGGAAACGCCTCGCGGGAGAGGGTCGTTAACACCAGTTCGCCCGTTTGCCCGGGAGCCAGCAACGCACCGGTTTTCGGATCAATAATTTCCGGGAAAAAATGATCCTCAAAAATATGCAGGCCATCTTTTGCTGCACACTCGCCGGCAATGCCCGGCCCCATAAGTTCACTTACCCCATAATTATCAAACGCATCAATAAACAGCCGTTCTTCTATCTCCCGGCGAACACGTTCTGACCAGAGCTCGCCGCCGAACAGCCCCTTTTTGAGGGTAAGCATTTTAGGGTTAATGCCAAGCGCGTTCAGCCTTTCTGCCAGAATAAGGGCAAAGGAAGGGGTGGACACCAGCACCGTGGTGCGGTAATCCTGCATGATTCTGATCTGCCGGTCGGTATGCTCGCTGGACGCAGGAATTACCGACGCCCCGATGCGCTCGGCGCCGGCATGCAGTCCAAAAGCTCCGGTAAACAACCCGTAATGAAAGGAAATCTGGATCACATCGTCATGGGTCACGCCGCCGGCCATCAGAAAACGTGCCACAAGAATGCCCCAATTTTTAAGATCATTGCGCGTGTAACCGATAACCGTGGGCGTATCTATGGTCTCGGTAGTGGTATGGATGCGCACCACCTCCCGCAGCGGGACTGCAAAGAGCCCATACGGATAATTGTCCTGGAGATCTTTTCTGGTGGTGAACGGAAGAGACTTAAATTGTTCAAGGGAAGAAATATCTTCAGGCACAATTTTTTTATCATCAAATATCTTTCTATAAAAAGAGACATTCTTATATGCCCGATTGAGGCTTGACTGCAGCCGTTCCAGTTGCAGTTGCTCAAGCTCTTCCCGGGGACAACATTCATATTTTTCTTCCCAAATTGCCATGGCCTCCTCCTATTCCCAAATAGGCTTCTTCTCCTTGCCAAGGTATGCACGCTGGACCTCCTTGTTTTCAAGAAGATCCGCAGCGTCGGCCTCAAACATAATTTTGCCGGTCTCCATGACATACCCGCGGTCTGACAGTTTAAGCGCTGCCCGGGCATTCTGTTCAACCAGAAAAATAGTGGTGCGATTTACCGCGCGCAGCCGTGCAATAGTTTTAAATATTTCGCTGACCACCAGCGGGGCAAGTCCCATGGATGGCTCGTCGAGCAACAGTATTTTGGGCCGGCACATGAGTGCGCGCCCAATGGCAAGCATCTGCTGCTCGCCTCCCGAGAGCGTTCCGGCAAGCTGGTGCTGCCGCTCTTGGAGAATCGGAAACAGCGAAAAAATTTCTTCTATATCGCGTTGAATCTTTTTGCTGCCGTCGCGACGATAGCGGACATAAGAACCCAGCTTTAAATTATCAATGACCGACAAGGGATTGAATATCTGTCGTCCTTCTGGAACCTGCGCTATACCGAGCTTAACGATACGGTCGGGGCTTTTGCGCGTCAAGTCCTTGCCCTGGTATAAAATTTGACCGCTGCGCGCCGTAATAATGCCGGAAATGGTGTTTAAGAGCGTCGTTTTCCCCGCGCCGTTCGCCCCGATCAAACTAACAATTTCTCCCTCTTCAATATGCAGGGTTATGTTTCTGAGAACATGAATTTCACCGTAATAGGTATTGACATTTTGCAGCCTCAGCATCGCATTTTATTCCTCTTTGCCAAGGTACACATCAATCACTTCCTGATTGGCCTGTATTTCCACCGGCTTGCCTTCTGCGATACGCTTGCCATAATTGAGCACTATGATTTCATCTGAAATATCCATGACCAGCTCCATGTCATGCTCGACGATGACAACTGTTATACCCATGTCGCGTATTGCGCGAATCAGTCCGCCTAACTGTCTGGTTTCCTGTGTATTTAAACCTGCGGCAGGTTCATCAAGCATAACGATTGCGGGTTCGGTTGCCAGTGCCCGGGCAATCTCCAGCAGCCGCTGGCTGCCGATGGGGATGCTCGCTGTAGAGCGGTGTGCAACATCTGACAATCCGACCATATCAAGATACTGCCGGGCTTTTTGATAGGTAATCGGCTCTTCCCGGCGCATGAGCGGCAAGCGTAAAGCTGCGCTGGCTATGCCGGCGCGGGTTCGCGTGTGGCATCCCACCATGACATTCTCCAGCACCGTCATATTGCCGAATATCTGGGCATTTTGAAACGTGCGGGCCAATCCGCACGCTGTGATTTCAAATGGTTTCAAGCCTGAAATAAGCTTTTTGTTCAGAAAAATACTTCCCCGGTCAGGAGCATACACGCCGCTTATGACATTTAACAGGGTGGTCTTCCCGGCGCCATTTGGGCCGATAATAGCGGTTATTGAATGCCGCTCAATCAGAAAGGTTAAATTATCCAGAGCTACAACACCGCCAAATCCCTTGCGGATATTCAATGATTCCAGGATGATATCGCTCACGTATCTGTTGCCCTGTTCGCGGTTCGGCGTAATCTATGCAAAAGGATCTGGACACCCTGTGTCAGACCCCCCGGCAAAAACATTACAATAAACAAAAGAATAAATCCATATACAATAATGTCATAATCCTCAAATACCCGCAGATATTCGGGCAAAACGGTGAGCAGCGCCGCACCCAGAACGCAGCCCCAGACATTTGCCATACCACCCACCACCACCATCATGACCAACAAGATGGAAAACATGATATTGCAGGTTGTCGGACTGATAAAAGTTACAAAATGAACATACAGGCTCCCCGAAACCGATGCGACCAGAGCGCTCAGCATGAACACCTGAACCTTTAGCTGAGCAACATTAACCCCCATGGCGGCAGCCGCAAGTTCGCTGCCATGAATGGATCTCAGCGCGCGGCCGACGCGGGAATGTATGAGATTGCTGGTCAGGATAAAAAAGATAATAAATACAAGCCAGACAAAATAGAAATATTTCTGTTCTGAATCAAGAACCACACCAAGAAGCTTGATGCGGGGAATCTCGCCAAACCCTGAAGGTCCGCCGGTCAAATCTATTGCCGCATTGAGCACAATATTTACGATTTCGCCAAACGCAAGGGTTGCCATGGCAAGATAATGGCCCTTTAATTTCAGGGATGGGACGCCAATCAGATAAGCGATACCGGCGGTAATAATGAGCGCGACAATAAAAGCGACGCTAATGGGCAGGTGGTAATGCACGGTGAGAATTCCAGAGGTATATGCCCCAATGCCGAAGAAAGCACCGTGTCCCAGTGAAATTTGCCCTGCATAGCCCATGAGCAAATTTAAGCCCAGCGTCGTAATACTGTAAATCCCAATAAACACCAGTATGCTCAGGTAGTAGGGGCTTTTTATGAAGAATGGCAGACAAAAAATGCCTGCTGCGAAGATCATAATTGGGGCGTATCTATTGCGACTCATAAATTAAAAAACAAGGAGTCAAGGATGCACGTATCATTGTGAAGTCGGAATGCAGATTGCGGATTTTGGAATTTTTTGTAGTAATTCCGCATCCTGAAATTAACATTCATAATTTCTGCCCTTTTATCCGTGATCCCTGTTTTTTTAGAATTCTTTCAACTTGCTTGCTTCGCTTACACCGAACAGGCCGCTGGGTTTAACAAACAGAACCAGCAGCAAAACAAACAGCGCTATCGCATCTTTGTAGCCTGAAGAAATAAAGCCCGCGCCTAATGATTCCAGAATGCCAATAAGAAGTCCGGCTACAACTGCCCCGACGCCGTTACCCAGCCCGCCCAGCACAGCGGCAGCAAAACCTTTCAAAGCCAGTATTGCTCCACGGTCATATTCCATGAGCGCAATCGGCGTTATGATAATGCCGGCAATAGCACCCAGGGCCGCGCTGAGCGCAAACGAAAGGAGCACCATTTTTTTTACATTTATTCCCATAAGGCTTGCGGCGGTGGGATTCACGGCGCAGGCGCGCATGGCTTTACCCAACATGGTAAAATTAAAAAACAGGGCAAGGATGATAACCACCGCACCGGTTATTGCCAGAACCCAGAGCGTCTGGGGAAGAATGGTTGCGCCAAACAGATATAATGGGTCCTCTCCGGAAAAATGCGGAAGGGTGTGTGTTTCTTTCCCCCAAAACAGCATCGCTGAACCCTTCAGGATAATGGAACCGGCAAGCGTGATCATGATCAAAATGAGAACTGACGGCCTCCGGAGCGGATAAATAGCAAAACGCTCAAAAATTCCCCCGATTATGGTCACCGCAGCTACAGCAAGAAAAAAACCAATAATCATGGGAATTCTGAGCATCGTGGTAAACCAGATCATAAACATGCCCCCCAGCATGACAAATTCACCCTGGGCGAAATTGATGATACCGGTTGCATTATATATGATATTGAAACCCAGACCGACCATGCCGTAAATAGTGCCGATCGTTATTCCGGTCAGCAAAAACTGAACAATCTGGCTAAATAAAGACATGCTTATTTTCCAAAAAAAGAATACCGGCGGCAGCATCCAGGAGATTGTGAATAATTTATAATGGAAGACTTATACTTATATATAAGCCGCCAATAGAAGAGTCATTGCGAACGAAGTGAAGCAATCTTTTATGAGATTGCCACGGCGCTCTCGTTCCTCCTTAAGAAACTTCTTTCTTTTATGAGCCCTGTACGCTGAGACTGCGCGTCCCGCGCTGCGCCGGGGTCATATGTGCGCAATGACAACTATCTTTTGTCGTTCACTATAGTTTTATATCGTCCGACTACGGACTCCTGGCTTCTGAATTCTGTCTTTTTTAATTTCGGGCATATTAGCTTATAATTATGCCTGTGTAAATTATAAAAAAGAGGCTAAACTTTTTGTAATTATAGTTTAGCCTCTCGTCAGTTTTGTCCAAAACAGCAGGTTAAGTAATAAGTTATGCTTACTTTTTCAACCGTAGATTGCCGCGTCGCTGCCGCTCCTCGCAATGGCCGTTACCATGGCTCTATAAAAGGAACTCGTCATTACAAGCGGGTGACCCGAAGCCCTGAGGCAACGAAAGGAGAAGCAATCTCTATTTTTGAATAATAACCTCTCGTTATTTTTAAAAAGTCTAAAACTCTTGCCAAAATTGTACGCTTACCGTGCAGGAACAAATTTACCCTGTTTAACCGTAATCATTTCAAAGGCATCTTTGGTCAAGCCGGTATGATCTTCAGGGGAATAATTGAAGATTCCGCCGGTGCCTACAAAATTCTTTGTATTCTCAATATAGTCGCGGATTTTAGCACGGTCAGGACCGACAGCCTTAAGGGCTGCTATAACCAGATTCAGCGCATCATAGGCATGGCCGCCGAAGGTGCTGACATCGGTGTTAAATTTTGCTTCGTAGTCTTTTTTATACTGTGCAAGCAACGCTTTTTGCGGATGATTATCGGGGAGAGAATCCACAACCAGCAGCCGTCCCGCCGGGAACAAAACTCCCTCTGCTGCGTCACCCGCTGCAGCGGCATATTTTATATTGCCAAAGCCGTGGCTCTGGAATAACGGCATCTTCATTCCTAACTGTTTCTTATTTTTAATAATAGTAGCCTGGCCGGGAACAATTGACCAATTAACAATTGCCTGCGCTTCGGTGCCTTTAATTTTAGTAAGCTGTGCGGTCATATCAGTGTCTTTCGGACCGTAGGTTTCATCAGCAACAATGGTGATGCCCATTTTGGGCGCAATCTGGGTGAGCTGCTTTCTCCCCTCCATGCCGAATCCCTCAGTGCTGGTGATGATTGCAATTTTTGAGATATTCATCTCCTTCATCTTTTCAAAAATCCTAATTGCCGCATCACTGTCCTTCTGCGGCGTCTTAAATACCCATTTCCGCACTGGATTTACAATGGCCTCAGCAGCCGCACATGAGATAAGAGGGACCTCGGCTTTCTCAACAATCGGGATAACCGCCATGGTCGTCCCGCTTCTGGTCGGACCAACTATGGCAAGCACATTATCTCTGTTTATGAGTTTCTGCACTGCCATGACCGCTTTCGCCTCTTCTCCGACAGTATCCTCAATAATGATCTCAAGCTGGTGACCGTTGATTCCCCCCTGGGCATTTATCTGTTCTTCAATCATTTTGACGGTGTTTCGCTCCGGCTCTCCCAGCCATGCCGCAGGCCCGGTAATAGCAAACACAGCGCCGATCTTATACGGCTCCGCTGCGATTGCGGCAGATGCCACACTTACCATCAAAACCCCCAAGACTAAACAACTTACTACTGCTCGTTTCATCATATCCTCCTCTCTGTTTCACTCTTATTATGCACCCCGTTCCATCTATAATTACAGCGTCAGTACAAAACCCGCTGTTGCTGCCAGGCCCATGCGCCGAGCTATTGCACGGGAACAAATGCGCCATTTTTTACTGTATACATTTCAAGTGCATCTTTATGCAGGCCAACGTGGTCTATTGGCGAATAGTTGAATATGCCACCCGTCCCAACAAAGTTCTTAGTGTTTTCAATATGGTCGCGGATTTTGGCGCGGTCGGGTCCCACCGCCTTAAGGGCTGCTATAACCAGATTCAGCGCATCATAGGCATGGCCGCCGAAGGTGGTTACATCCGACTTAAATTTTGCTTCATAATCCTTTTTGTATTTGGTGAGTATTGCCTTCTGCGGATGATCCTTCGGCAGTGAATCAACCATAAGCAATCGTAACGCTGGAAATAATAAACCCTCTGCAGAGTCACCGGCAGCCTGCGCATATTTTATATTGCCGAAACCCGGGCTTTGAAAAAGTTGAATGGTCATTCCCAGTTGACGCCGGTTTTTAATCACGGTAGTCTGGCCGGGAACAATTGACCAGTTGACCAGCGCCTGCGCATCAGTCCCCTTGATTTTGGTCAATTGCGCGGTCATGTCGGTGTCCTTGGGCCCGTAGGTCTCGTCAGCCACAACAGTGATGCCCATTTCCGATGCAAACCGATTGAGATGTTTTCTTCCCTCCATGCCGTAACCGTCGGTGCTTGATAAAATCGCGACTCTTGAGAGGTTCATTTCTTTCATTTTTTCATAAATTTTTACCACGCCGTCGCTGTCGTTCTGCGCCGTTTTAAACACCCATTTTTTTACCGGATTAACAATCTCCTGCGCTGAAGCACAGGATATCAGCGGCACCTCGGCTTTTTCCACTATGGGAATGACTGCCATGGTCGTTCCGCTTCGCGAGGGACCGACAATGGCCAGGACATTGTCCTTGTTAATAAGTTTATTAACCGCAAGAACCGCCCGCGTCTCCTCGCCGACCGTGTCTTCAATAACCAGATCCAGCGGATGACCGTTAATGCCGCCCTGGGCGTTAATTTCTTCCTGAAGCATTCTTACTGAATTCCGCTCCGGCTCTCCCAGCCATGCCGCGGGCCCGGTAATGGCAAAAATCGCTCCTATTCTGTAAGGCTCCGCCGCATACGAAGAAATTGCGAGAAGAAAAGAAAACGCGAATAGGATTAAAAGGAAACCTGTTTTTTTCATGCCATCCCTTTCGTTTCAATTACTCATTCCACCTGCCACAATCAGCATTCTACATGTATTAATTACAGGCAATATACTTTCTTTCCTTCCAGCACCGTTATCCCTTTGCTGGTTAATGTTTTAATTGCCTTATCTATCTCATCAAATCGAAAAATAATCACCGCATTATCGGAGCTTCGTTCCACAAACGCATACATGTATTCAACATTTATATTTTCCTTCTGCAGAATATCCAATATGTGAGCTAAGCCGCCGGGACGGTCAGGCACCTCCACGGCAACCACCTGTGTCATACTGACCGTGAACTGGTGCTGCTTGAGCACTTCAACAGCTTTGGCGCTGTCGTTAACGATAAGACGCAGAATGCCAAAATCAGATGTGTCCGCAAGCGACAGGGCGCGCACATTAATTCCGGCATTGCCAAGAACCCGGGTAACCTCAGCAAGCCGCCCTGATTTGTTTTCCAAAAATATGGATATCTGATCTACCTTCATAATAAATTCCTCCCTTGAAGTAATCAGCACTCAGCCGTCAGCCAAATAACTAATTGCGTTGCGAGCTGACGCCTGTTGGCTAAAAGCTGCCTTTTAAATTTTTCTCTTATCGATCACCCGCTTAGCCTTGCCTTCGCTCCGCTGAATGGTCTTCGGCTCAACCAGCGTGCACTTGCAGGTAACGCCAAACATTTCCTTAATCTCTTTTTCAATGCGTTTTTCCAGGCGTTCAAGTTGCTTCACTTCGTCGGAAAACACCTTCTCGTTCACTTCAACCTGCACTTCAAGCGTATCCAGATTCCCTTCGCGATCAACGATAAGCTGGTAGTGGGGCTCAACACCTTCCACCTGCATGAGCACGCTTTCAATCTGCGAGGGAAAAACGTTAACCCCGCGAATGATGAGCATGTCATCGCTTCTACCGGTTACCCGCTGCATGCGCACAAACGTTCTGCCGCATTTACATACTTCCGGATACAGAACTGAAATATCTCTGGTGCGGTAGCGAATGACCGGAAACGCCTCCTTGGTAATGGAGGTAAAAACCAGTTCGCCTTTTTCCCCATAGGGCAATACTGCTCCGGTGTCAGGGTCAATTATCTCCGGTATAAAATGGTCCTCAAAGACATGGAGGCCGTTTTTAGCTTCGAGGCACTCGCTGGAAACACCCGGGCCGATTACTTCGCTCAATCCAAAAATATCTATAGCATCAATATTGAATTTTTTTTCTATTTGCTCCCGCATCCGCTCTGACCAGGGCTCTGCACCGAAACACCCAACCCGCAGCTTAAAATCCTTGGCAGTGTTTAACCCCATCTCTTCGGCCACATCTGCAAGATGTAGTGCATAGGAGGGCGTGCAGGTGAGCACTGTGGGACCAAAGTCCTGCATAATAATAATTTGCCGCTTGGTGTTGCCTCCCGAAATAGGAATAACCGATGCGCCAATTTTTTCCGCACCGTAATGAAGTCCCAGCCCACCGGTAAAAAGACCGTATCCATAAGCATTGTGCACAATATCTCCCCGGTGGACACCGGCACATGATAAGGTGCGGGCAATAAGTTCGGCCCAGGTATCAATATCGCGGCGGGTGTATCCCACAACAATAGGTTTGCCGGTTGTGCCGGATGAAGCGTGAACCCGCACAACCTGTTCCATGGGAACGCTGAAAAGGCCAAACGGATAATTGTCCCGCAAATCATTTTTAACCGTGAAAGGGAGCAATTGAAGGTCTTTCAAGGTTTTAATGTGTGCGGGTTTAAGACCTATTTCGTTAAATTTTTTCTTGTAAAAGGGCACCGTCTCGTACACCCGTTCTACCGTTGCTTTGAGCCTCTTGAGCTGCAACGCCTCAAGCGCTTCTCGCGGAAGCGTTTCAAACTCTTCATTCCAGATCATTATAAACCTCCCGATAAAATTAAAACCTGAACATGAATTTCAATATCGTTGGCTAACCTTTTGTTTTTTGGTTCGTGCCTGTTTAAATCTGAGAATTGTGCTCTCCTCTCATATGTGTATCCTTTGGCTTTTGGTGAAAGCTGTTGCAGGCGGTGCGAGCGATGGCTGTGGCAAATACCACGAACTTTTCCAGCGAGCACTTACCGCGAACAAGGGAACCAGATGCCAAATAAAAATTTTAAATATCTTTGTTAATATTTAAATTTCACCCGAGGTTTCTTCCCAATGAAAAAGCTTTGAGGTTTACCTCAACCAGCTTCGGCGGAAGCATTGATGTGATTACCTCTCTCCACACCCCTTCATCCGCATCAACGTATCGGGACAGAACCCCCAGAAATGCCACATTTACGGCCCGTCCATTTCCGGCGCGTTGCGCTATCCCCACAGCATCAACAATTTCAACCTGCGAGAAACGCTCGCGCAGGATCTCAGGAATATTTTCCGGATAGCGGTCAACGCCCAGAGTAACTGACGGAGGAAGCACTTTCTGATTGTTGACCACGATTAAAGCATCTTTCTTCAAAAAGTCAAGATAGCGGACTGACTCAAGCATTTCAAAAGAAAACAGAATGTCGGCGTCACCTTTTTTAATGAGCGGAGAGAACACGCGCGGGCCAAACCGCACATGCGTGCTCACACTGCCACCCCGCTGTGCCATACCATGCACTTCGCTTTTTTTTACATCATACCCGGCGCGCATCATAACCTCGGACAGAATTTCGCTTGCCAGAATCACCCCCTGCCCGCCCACGCCAACCATCAAAATATTATGCACCTGATCAGTTTGTGCCATCTTGTGTCTTTATTGCACCTTTCTTACAAATTTGTGAACACACTGCGCACCCTACGCACAGGTACGGGTTAATGAAGGCTTCGCCCTTCTTTTTGTGCCGGTCGTCAGCGCTCTGCGGTGAAAGCGTTACCCATTGAAGAGCCGGGCAGCCCAGTTGCAGACAGGCTTTGCAGCCAATACAATCAGCGCTTTCCACCTGCAGCACCGGCCGGTGGACGGTTTTCTCAAGCCTGCGGAACAACACGCACGGCGCATCCGATATAACCACCGACGGCTCTGGACGGTTCACTTCTCTGCGCAGAACGCTTTGCATCATTTTCAAATCAAACGGGTCAACTTTTTTCACGTGCTTTATGCCCAGAGCCTTTGCGAGCTTGACGTAATCAACCTTGGATGTGGGCTCCCCTTTTATGGTCATGCCGGTTCCTGGATGATCCTGACGGCCGGTCATTGCGGTCGTCCAGTTGTCAAGGATAATTATGGTGCAGGCGCCGCGGTTGTAGGCAACGTCAAGCAGGCCGGTTATGCCGGAATGAAGAAATGTTGAATCGCCGATTACCGCCGCCACTTTACCCAGCGCTTCGCTGCCCAGGACTTTGTCCAAACCCATGGCATGGCCAATGCTTGCACCCATGCAGATACAGGTATCAACTGCTTTCAGCGGAGGAAGACAGGCCAAAGTATAACAGCCGATATCGCCGGCAACAAAAACCTTGAGCTTATGCAGGACATAAAACAACCCGCGATGCGGGCATCCCGGACACATGGTTGGCGGACGCGGCGGCAGAAGGGGAAGCCCCTGATCCTTCTTTTCTTCGCCTCTTAACCCCAAAATTCCCTGTTCAGCAGTGCCGGGATCAAATTCGCCGCAGAGCGGAAAGACATCTTTCCCGATAATCTCAATGCCCAGCGCCTTGACCTGTTCTTCAAAAAAGGGATCAAGCTCTTCAAACGCGTAGAGTTTTTTTACCTGGCGCGCAAATGCTTTGATTTTGTCTTTGGGCAGGGGATACACCATGCCCAGTTTGAGAAATGAATAATCAGGAAAGGCTTCCTTTGCATACTGGTAGCAGGCGCCGCTGGTTATAATACCAACAGCCGTATCGTTAATTTCCATCCGGTTTTCAGGAAACTGCTCGGCAAATGTTCCAAGGTCTTTGAGGCGCTTTTCCACCAGTGGATGACGGCGCCGGGCATGGGCAGGAACCATGACGTATTTTTCCGGCTGCTTTTCAATTGCAGGCTTGACGAGTGATTTGTGCGGCTCTGAAAGTTCAACCACTGACTTGGAGTGAGAAATGCGCGTGGTGGTTCGCACAAACACCGGGGTATCAAACTGCTCGCTTATCTCAAATGCCAGCTTAACAAAATCTTTAGCCTCCTGGCTGTCAGAAGGCTCAAGCATAGGAACTTTGGCAAACTTTGCATAATTTCTATTGTCCTGCTCGTTCTGCGAACTGTGCATTTCCGGGTCGTCTGCTGTTATAATTACCAGCCCCCCCTTTATGCCGGTATACGAAACAGTGAACAGCGGGTCAGCAGCAACATTGACGCCCACATGTTTCATGGCGGCAAGTGCACGGCAGCCGCCGATCGCAGCACCGGTTGCCACCTCAAGCGCCACTTTTTCGTTGGGCGACCACTCGGCATACACCCCGTCATACCGGGCAATATTTTCCAGAATCTCCGTGCTTGGCGTTCCCGGATACGCAGTGGCAACCACCACCCCGGCCTCATAAGCGCCCCGCGCAATAGCTTCATTCCCTGAAAGAATAACCTTCATCGTTGTAAATATCTTCTCCGCTCGTTTAACGGTGTTACTGAAATTTAAAGGTCTATAGCTTATATTTTTTTCAATCCTTTCGCAACAAGAATTAAAAAAAGGGTGAGTGTTCAAAATACCACTCACCCTTGACGGTGCTAAATCGCTTCTCCGTTTAGTAGAACAGGATTAACTCTGCAAAACCGTAATTTGCATCGGTGTTGCCGCGATATCCCTTGGGGTCATCAATCCAGGTAAAGTAGTATTCAAGAAAGAGTTTAACTCGCGGATGGAAACTGTATATTATGAGCGGGGTCAATTCCGACCGGTCCCAAGCGCCGCTTGCTTTAATGTCCGGGTAGCGTGTCTGGTCATAGTTTGCCTGACAATAGCGCACATAGAAGTCGGTATTGAACTGTTTCAACTTGTAGCCGCCTAAAATATACCACCAGTTTGCCTTCACGTCAGCAACCTGCCCCCAAAAATACTGGCTTTGCAGATGGAACGGGTCATGCTTGAACTCAAGGTCAAAACCAGTTCTCCATTCCCGATTATTTCCGGTGGGGTTACCGAAGAAATTTCCAAATGTCCCGGCATTTCTGCCCATGATTTCGTTAAACACCTTCATATCGCTATTGCTCAAGCGCTGATGATAGCCGGTAACGCCAACCTCAAGTCCCTCAATGGGCAAAAATGCCAGGCGCATGCTTATGGCCTTGTTGCTGTTGTCGTC
>Ga0073932_1002746_pt1 | contig 26011 bp, 28 predicted proteins | sample DewCreD2012metaG_FD_76967 | JGI IMG/M metagenome (GOLD analysis project Ga0073932, IMG submission 76967) | Hot spring sediment bacterial and archeal communities from British Columbia, Canada, to study Microbial Dark Matter (Phase II) - Dewar... ...
ACTAAACCCATTCTTCTCGGTTCAGTCACAACTGTTTTTACGGTAAGCGTATCCTCCTGTTTATAATAATCTAATCCTACTAAAGCTGTCATAATTTTGGTCGTTGAAGCAGGGGAAAATTTTTCTTTAGAATTTCTCTCGTACATCGCTATATTCGAAGGATTATCAAGAATATATACCCCCATCGCAGAAATTTTCGGCAATTCTGAAATTTTTTGATTTACAGGATAAAGAGGGGGTTCGGGCAAAAAAATATTTTTTGGTTGAAAAACATCTGCGCTATATTTAACATCATAAAAGTATACATTGGGATAAGGAATAAGCAATAAAAACAACAATACTAGAGAAAAATTTATTAACCTGTTGATATTAATTTTGCTTATATCATTAATTTTTCTTTTAAGACTTTTAAAATAATTCATGGAAAAATGAATCAACGAATTACTTTTAAACCTAATTCCTTAAGCTGTTGGGAAGTTACAGGATTGGGCGCATCCATTACCGCTGTTTTTCCACGAGCTGTCATGGGAAAAGCTACTACCTCGCGTAGATATTTCTCGCCAGTAGCTATCATCATTAATCTTTCTATGCCAAATGCACAACCTCCGTGCGGTGGAGCGCCATATTTGAAAGCAGTAAGCATATGGCCAAATTGTTCTCTAATTTTCTCTTTTTTGTAACCCATGATTTCAAATACTGCTTCTAAAACTTCCGCTCTGTTAGAACGGATACTACCTCCACCAATTTCAAAACCATTGCAAATCATGTCATATTGACTTGTTAATATTTTTCCAATATTCCTCTTATTTAATAAATCATCAATATACTCTGGTTTTGGATTAGAAAAGGGATTATGAGTAAAAGTCCATTTTCCCTCCCTGTCTTTCTCAAAAAATGGAAAATCTATTATCCAAGCGAAAGCTTTTACATCATTTTTCTTATCATCTTCGTTACGAAGATCAAATTTATCTGCTCCAAATTTTTCTAGGGCTTCTTTATAACTAAAAACGGGGAATGGTTTCTGTTTTATTTTACATCCTAATCGTTCAAAGATATAAACAATTAAACCTTCAAGCATTTCCATCACATCTTCTCTTTCCACAAAACTCATTTCTATATCAATTTGCGTATGTTCAAAACCACGATCAGCCCGAAGATCTTCATCTCTTAAACAACGAGCAATCTGAAAATAACGTTCAAAACCAGCAACCATCAAAAGTTGCTTATATTGCTGGGGTGATTGAGGCAAAGCGTAAAATTCACCTGGAGAAAGTCTAGAAGGCACTAAAAAATCACGAGATCCTTCTGGTGTAGACTTGGTAAGGATTGGAGTTTCAATTTCCAGAAAATCATTTTTGTATAAATAATCTCTTGCAAGTTTTACCAATTCAGAACGCATTTTTATGTTTTTAGCAAGCCTTGTCCTTCTTAAATCAAGATATCGATATTTCAGCCTTATTTCCTCTTCGATATCATAGCCATCATTATTAATTGGAAAAGGCAATTCTTCTGACTTTGCGATAACTTCTATATTTTTGATCTCTATTTCTACTTTACCTGTCGCGATCTTTGGATTAATCATTTTTTCTGGTCGCTTTTTAACCAAACCGATAATCTTTACTACATCTTCATTGCCAACATCCAGCTTATCTCCTGTATAGACCGCCTGCACTATGCCGCTTCTGTCTCTAAGATCAATAAAAACAATCTTGCCGTGATTACGCCACTTATTGACCCAACCGAAAAGAATAACTTCTTTACCGATATTCTCGATGGTATCTTTGACTAAACAACGCAGCATAGGCTTAAAATAATAAACAGGGTTAAATTATAACATTTATTCCAAATTTTTCAGCAATTTTTCTATCTTTAAAAACAGTCCGTTCATTCAGGTTCTAATGCCATCTCAAAAAATCTCTCGATTATCTTTATTTCTTTTTCTATGTCATAACAGATGTTTTTCTCTTTTGCAATAAGTTTTACCCGTCCATCAAATTCCCTTACTAATAACGATTATAACCATCTAAGCCTAAATCCAAAAGTACAAACCTTTTCTCAAAAAATCCCACCTTTTAAAGGTGAGCTTTATTCTAGATCAACGTCTTTTGAATTTAGCCAATCTTAACATCCTTAAGAACCAGTTGCAAACTTGTTTGATCGTTCCATTTATTTAACTCAAGTATATAAGCTATATCAACAAAAGAACCTGGGGATAATTTATAAAAAATTTCACCCATCCCAAATCCAATCGCTTTAATTTTATTGTCAAAAACTAATTTAAGATGCTTATTATCTTTTCCTAAAAAAGAAACGTTTATTACTTTTACTTTTCTGGAGGCAAAAACTGGTACAGAATTACCTACGCCAAATGGTGATAATTTTTCTAAAAAATCATAAAATTTTTGAGATAAAGTAGATAAATTTATTTCTAAATCTATCTTTATTATTTTTTCCAATTTTTTTTCATCAAGTTCACCTTCAACAATACTGTTTAATTTTTCACTAAGAAGTTTTAAGTTTTTTGTCGCCACGGTAAAACCTGCTGCCATTGGATGTCCGCCTACATTCATAAGAAGAGAGGATGTTTTACGTATTGTTTCCACAATGTTAAATCCATTTATTGATCTGGCTGATGCTTTGGAATATTCTTTTCCTAAAGATATAACAATGGCCGGACGATAAAATTCTTCGACTAGTTTGCCTGCGATAAGACCAATGATGCCTTCATTAAAACTTTCGTGTTCGACCATTATCAATTTGCCAATTTTTTTGCGTTTTACCAATTCTGAAGCTAATAAAGTCGAGTCAGATGTAAGAATTTGCCTCTCTCTGTTAATAGTGTTAAGTCTTTTAGCCAATAAATTTGCTTTCTTTATATTATTGGTGCAGATAAGCCTTAGAGCATCAAGAGCATGATCTATCCTACCCGCAGCATTAATTCTTGGCGCTAATATATGTCCGACTTCATATACTCCTATTTGTCCTTTTTTAAGCCCCGATTCTTTGATTAAAACGGAAAGACCTAACCTTTTAGTCCTATTTAACTCAATCAAACCATACTTTACAATTACTCTGCTTAAACCTATAAGCGGTGTAAGATCGGCAATAGTTGCTAAAGCTGCCAAATCAAGATTCTCAAATGAAGAGGAAGAATATGTTAATTTACTATTCAGATATTGGCTAAAAAACCAAGCTATTCCTCCTGCTGATAATTTAGTAGTATGCACTAAAGAAAAAGGCTCGGGCAGTTTTGAGGACGGCACATGATGATCAATAATGATCGAATCTATCCCTATTTTTTTTGCATAATTAATTTCTTTAATGCTTGAAATACCGTGATCAACGGCTATCACTAAACTGGCATTGTATTCTTTTTTTATATAATCAAGACCAATCTTGGAAAAACCATATCCCTCTTTTTTTCTGTCAGGAACGTATGGCATAATTTTTTTATAAATTTTATATATTGTTTCCCAAACTATTGCTCCTGCACAAATTCCGTCTACATCATAATCTGTATAAACTACAATTGATTCTTGATTTTTTATCGCTTTTTTAATTCTCTGATATGCTTTAAATAATTCTGAACGATCAATTCCAGTTAAATTAATTTTTAAATCATTTAAAGAGGGATTAAGAAATTTCTCTTTTTCTTTTTTTGTTTTTACACCGCGGTTTTCAAGAAGAATGTCTATTATCTCATCAATTTTTTTTATTTTTGTATTATTCAGCAAAATCCACTTCTTCATATTGTTTCAGCTATCAATAAGATATAATATGTTAGAAAAACTAAAACAAAATAATATTACTATGAAAATCTCTCTACCAAAAGATGTAAAAAATATTTTAATTACATTAAAAAAAAGAGGCTATAAGGCTTATGTGGTCGGCGGCTCAATAAGAGACCTGCTTTTAGGAAAAAAAACAAAAGACTGGGACTTTACCACTAATGCCACACCTGATGTACTCTTATCGATCTTTCCAAACAGCTTCTATGATAATAAATTTGGCACAGTAGGAGTAATCGTTAATAAAGAAAATAAACTACAAGCAGCAAATAAATATGAAATTACAACGTTCAGAAGTGAATCTGGCTATTCTGACCATAGACATCCTGATAAAATCATTTGGGGAGAAACACTCGAGGAAGACTTACAAAGAAGAGATTTTACAATTAATGCAATGGCTTATGATGGAGAAAAAATCATTGATCTTTTTGGAGGAAAAAAAGATCTAGAAAATAAAATCATAAAAGCTGTTGGCAATCCAGATAAGCGTTTTGAGGAAGATGCTCTTAGAATGATAAGGGCAGTTAGACTCGCTACTGAATTTGCTTTCGTGATTGAAGAAAATACTTTTACCGCTATACAAAGAAAAGCTAATCTTCTGAAAAAAATTTCTATGGAAAGAATACGCGATGAACTTATAAAAATTATCAGCTCGCCATTTCCTGCTGACGGTATAAAACTTCTACGAAACTGCTCGCTTTTAACAATTATTTTGCCGGAACTGGAAAAATGTTTTGGAGTAAACCAACAAAGTCCTAAAAGACATCACATCTATGATGTGGGCACTCATCTTCTTATGTCCCTTAAACATTGTCCTTCACAAGATCCCATTGTCAGACTTGCCACACTGCTTCATGATATTGGTAAACCTGCAACTTTTAAAAAATCAGAAGATAATGTAATTACTTTTTATAATCATGAAATCATCAGCACTTCGATAGTAAAGAATATTGCTGAAAGATTCAATTTTTCTAAAAAAGATAAAGATAGGCTAGTTAGACTTGTACGTTATCACCAATTTACCGTAGATGAACACCAAACAGATTCTGCTATCCGCCGTTTTATAAGGAATGTTGGTCCGGAAAATATTGACGATATAATGGCACTTCGAATAGGAGATCGACTAGGAGGAGGAGCAAAAGAAACATCTTGGAGACTCGAACTTTTTAAAAAACGTCTTACTGAAGTACAGAAACAACCTTTTACTATTGCTGATTTAAAAATAAACGGATACGACGTGATGAAAATCTACAATTTAAATCCTGGACCTCTCGTAGGGAAAATTCTTGCAGCTATTTTTAACGACGTAGTGGAAACAAAACTACCAAATAAAAGAACCATCCTTCTTAAAAAACTCAAGACGACTTCACTCTCTTTTTTTCAATCCACTCCTCCCAAACCACAAGAAGAGGTGCAGCATTAAATATAGAAGAATAGGTTCCTGAAATTATTCCAATAAAAAGAGCAATTACGAACCAACGAATTGTTTCTCCCCCAAATAAAAGAAGGGCAAATAATGTCATTAGGACTGTAAGCGACGTGGAAATTGAACGAATAAGTGTCTGCACAATAGATTCGTTGACTATGGTCGGAAAAGGTTTACCAGATAGTCTTTTAAGATTTTCTCTAATTCTATCAAAAACAACGATAGTATCATGAACGGAAAAACCCATAATGGTTAAAAGAGCCGTAATAAAAAGAGTATCTATCTCTACTTTTAAAAAATGGCCAAAAATAGAAAACAATCCCGACATCACTAAAACATCATGGAGTAAGGCTAAAACAGCACAAATTCCAAATCTGAAAGAAGAATAAGGTTTCGGTACTTGACGAAAAGCAAAAGCAATATAAAGAATAATCGCAACAGAAGCTATTATTACCGCTTTAATCGCATTCCTGGTTGTTTCTTTACCTATAGACGGTCCAACTGTCTCAAAACGAATCTCGGTAACTTTACCAAGTTCTTTTCCTAATTCTTCCTGTAATTTTTGGTTTTGATCTTTATTTATTGGTTTTAATCTTATTAAATAAGTGTCAGGTCCAGATTGCTGAATGCTATTTATCTCAATTTTCTGCAATTCTCCTGTTTTTCTTATTTTATCAATCGTTAATGCTGGCTCTTGATTACTAATTTTTAATTCTAATAATGTTCCACCTGTAAAATCTATCGACGGTTTTACACCATAAAGTATTAATGAAATAATTCCCGGCACGATTATTAATGCTGAAAAAATAAAATAGAACCATTTTTTATTAATAAAGTCAAACATACAATTTTTATTTATATACCATTCTCAAAAAAGTCCTCGTAATTGTAATTGCGCTAAAAAGTGAAACAATAATTCCAATCGCTAAAGTTATAGCAAAACCACGAACGATTCCAGTGCCAAAATAATACAATATCCCACAAGTTATAAGGGAAGATACATTGGAATCTCGTATTGAAGGAAAAGCTCTATCAAAACCTAATCTGATAGCAGTTAATTGATCCGTGCCCCAACGAATTTCTTCTTTTATACGTTCAAAAATAAGAATATTCGCATCAACTGCCATACCAATTGAAAGGATAAAACCTGCAATACCAGCAAGCGTCAAGGTTACTGGAATAAGCTTAAAAATAGCAAAAGTCATAAGAGTATAAATAATAAGAGCTACATCTGCTACCAAACCCATTATGCCGTAATTAACCACCATAAAAAAACCAATAACAACCAAACCTATAATACTGGCAATGATACTTTTATCAATAGACTGCATACCAAGAGTAGCTCCCACATTTTTCTGCTGTATCACAGTAAGAGGAACAGGTAAAGCGCCAGCATTAAGAGCTATTGATAATCTTTTTGCTTCATCCATAGAAAAAGAACCTTGTATAACCGCTTTTCCTCCAGAAATCGTTTCATTCACTTTTGGCGCAGATAGCAACTGGTTATCAAGGAATATTGCTACTGTCTTATTAACATTCCTTTTTGTGATTTCCTCAAATAATTTTGCTCCCTCTTCATCAAATTCCAACGCCACTTCAGGAGTTCCTGTTTTCGGATCAAAAACTACTTGAGATTTTTTTAGGTTTTTTCCAGAAAGACCAGTCGGAATAGACCAGATATCGGTAAAACTTGTAGGTGTTGCTTCTTTAGCAGAATCTAATGTTTCCTCAAAAAATTCTAATTTTGCAGTTTTACCAATAAGTTCTATTGCTTTTTCAGCATCAGATATTCCGGGAATTTCCACAATTATTCTGTATGATGAGCCTACTTTCGTTTGTTGGATTACTGGTTCAGTCAAACCATATAAGTTTATTCTTCTTTCAACTATATCTCTTGCTGAGTCAAAAGCTTTGTCTTTATCTTCCTCGGCAATACTTTTCATATCTGCCTCCAAAACCAGATGGGTGCCACCTGAAAGATCTAAACCGAATTTTGGGGAAAAATCTTTCTTTATGGAGATTTTCCCAAAATGCCAGTCTATTTCTGGCCTGCTGATAATCCTATCTATTTTCATTGGTCCAAGAGAAAAAGATAATCGGAAGTTTTGCGGCAAATCAATGATAAAAGAAAAAATAGTCAATAGAGTAATTAACCATAATAAATATCTTTTTTTCTTCATAATCTCTATTTATTGGAAGAAGTAGGAAGAGAAAGTTGCATACTACCTGCAAATTTTAATTTAACTACACCTTTATTGATATCTGGTTTTACAATTACCTTATCTCCTGCTTTTAAACCTAAAGAATGTACAAAATATGCCGGCACAATCACGGCTAAACTATGCTTACCTGCTCTTATTATTTTTTGCTGCATAATTACCTTAAGCTACTAATTCTTCTTCGTCTCCTATCACCATAATTCTTGGACCCCAAAGTATCTCCAATACAAAAGGATCTCTTCGTCTTTTCCTAAATTCAAATTCTTCCTCTGTCATCACGGTATAATTTATTTCCCTCTCTTTCTTTATTTCCTCTTTTCTCACTAATTGACTTATTTCCGGTAAAACAATCTTACCAACAAGTAAAAGGTCAACATTTTTGTTTTCCTTGCTTGTATCTCTAGCATAACTTCCGGAAAGCATGGCAAACTTTATCTTTCCCAATTTTGTCTTATTTTTAATAATCTCTCCTCCTAAACCAGAGGTTTTTACTACCAGCTCCAAAAGATCATAATACAACGGATAATCACGTCTTAAAAGATAAAATAATCTGTTTGCACGTCTTTCCTTTGTCATTAAACCACATTTTTCCAGATGGAAAAGCTCCCGACGAACAGCGTTTATTTCTTCAGCTGTTCTTCTCACTATTTCCCGAACATGAAACATTTTATTTGGCGAAAGGAAAAAAAGCTGCAGTATTTTTACCCGTACCCGGGAGACAATTAAATCACTCAACATAAAAAAATCTCCTTACGGGGCAGGTCAAAAAAATCAATATGTAACTTGTTTTTCAGATGGCAACAATTCAATCCAAATTGGCCCTCTGGTAAAACTAATCTGTTTGCCTACTCCATCATAAAATAATGTCCTTGATGTTCTCGATTTCTTTGACCAGGTACCTACAGTTACTTTGCCGTCTTGAAAGATAAGAGCTTTACCATTACTTATAGTTGTATATAGCATATGGCCATGTTCATCTACCGGCCCAATCAGTTTTGTAAGTTGTATAACTACATTTTTAGCCCTAAGTTGCTCATTAGTTTCAAGATCTAAATGAGGTTTACCACCGTTAATCCTTTTGTAAGTATTAGTTGTAGGTTCATATTCCCAAACAACATCATATTTATCATATCCCTCAGCAAAAACTATTTTTATAGTCTGAGAAGCACCCCTTTCGCCTTCTTTAGGATCATCCTTAAACTGCCACTCGGTAAAATTTTTATCCCAAGATATATTATTTTCATCTACGTTCGTCCAGCCTCTTTTTTCAGCTATTTTATAAAGATTATCAGAAAAACAAACCATAGTATGTTCTGTAGCTACAGGATGATCTAATCTATCAGGATTTCTATAACAATCAGGGTATCCTATACCGAACTGGTCTAAATCCTTAATCCCATAGGTAAGTATCTGACACAACGCTTTAGCTCTTGAATCAACGGTGTTATCAGCACATCTGCCAGCCCCTCCTACATGATTATATAAAGCATCATATTCAGAAACCCAATCAACAAAATATGTTCTAGCAGATCTAACCGGTGCTAAGGTAATATTTTCCATTGGTGTATTACAGTAAAATACACCCATAAGCCTTGTTATCCAACCCTCGGCAATAGCTTCATAAATAATATCTGCCCGTGATAATCCAGATTGAGGTCTTGCTTCTTCGCTGTTTTCTATCATTACCGCAAGTGGTCTTCTTTTTTCCCAAATCTCTTTTTCTTGCGTGGTATATTTTTCTCCGTTCAGTGGACAAATTTGATTACGTGGAATACTTGGATCTACCTTATATTTAGGTTTTTGACCTTGAGTGATTTTAGGTATTGGTGAGGTAATCTGGGTTATGGTACCTTTACCAACCAAATATGAAAAAATTATATAAGAAATCCCTGTGGAAATAAAATATAAACCTAAACAAGCAAGAATAATTGCAGAATTTTTTTTCATGATAATAAAAAATAATATACTATACTTTTTTGCTTCTTAAAAGTACCGCCTGTTTTATAGCCTTTTCTTCTTCATTTGACAGCTTGTAATCTGTGCCTTTTCCTTCTCGTACATTTTTTGCATACCATCGCGTAACATCTCTTCCGTGTAAAGAAGTTAAAACTATACCATTATCTTTCCCGTCTAGAATTGCCAATATAAAACTTTGGTCACCCCCCATGTTTTCAAATGGATTGAATCGAAGTATACCTACCTTTTGTATAAAATTGATACTATTAAGATCAATCTCTTGCAACTTTTTCTTTATTTTTTCAATCTCTTCTGCTTGTTGTTCTTTATTTTTTAATATTGATTCAAGAATAAGTTTAAGATCATCTTTCTTTGTTCCGCTAATTAAATTTTTATAATGCGAAACCGTTTTATGAATATAAAAGCTTAAAAATAATAACCAAAGAAGAATAGACGCTAATAAAATAAAAATTATAGTTAAATTCACTGCGTTTTGAATCTAAAAATGCTTTAGAAAAATAAATGAGTAAACTAAGTATTCGATATTGTAATCACTTTACAAGCAGGTGTCAATATGATAACCTAACCAATTGTTTATGCCTAAAAAGACAAGAAAACAGAAGCTTTTGGCAAAACTTCATAGGAAATTCGATAATAATCCTTCTTTTTCTAACTATGTCAAGAGCCAAAACATCATCCAATCCAAAATCATGCCTTCATTTACTTATAGGGAAAATTTGTTGAATAAAAATAGCGTCACAAAGGCACAAAATACTGAATTAGCACTTTATTATTCTTATTTAAAAAAAGACTTAATAAAAATTACTATATTTACTTTAGCCGCAATTATCCTGCAAGTTGTGCTATATTTTTTCCTACACAGAGTGTAAATACACTCTTGAAAGGAGGTGAATAAAAATTATGGCTGAAATGTATTGTGTAAAATGCCGCGCTAAAAGAGATGACCCCAACGCCACAAAAGTAACCATGAAAAATGGCAAACCAGCAATGAAAGGTAAATGTCCTGTTTGTGGTACCGGTATGTATAAAATTGGTGGTTAAAAATTATTAATAAGCTTTTTGCTTTATAACTAAAACCCCTTATGAAAAAGGGGGTTTTAGTTATAAATGAAGTATATCTATATCATAACCATATTTTTTTACTCTTTTTCTCGCTTCGCAAGCCATACCCTCGCTTAACTCAATACCAGCGACTACATAGCCTCTTTTTGCTAATTTTAACAACAGCTTGCCTGGTTTCACACCTATTTCTAGTATTCTTTTGCCTTCCAAATCCTCAAATGCCTTTTCTTGCCATTTTTCCCATTGACCAATTGATAGAAGTTAAATAATGCTGTTTATAAAAAGCAGGAAATGCTTGAAAAGCTTTGTATTTTACCACAGGTCTAAGAAAAAAACACATTAAAATTTGACGCCTATAAAATCAATTTTGGGAAAATTCTTACGCACTTCGGTCCAAAATTTATCAGCAAGATTAGAAGAAAATCTACCGTATCTACCTTTTTCACTATGAGCACATAGTCTTTTTTCCCATTCTCTAATAATTTCAAGTATTATCTCTCCTTCCGCATTAAATTGATCGGCCCAACTTGTTGGATCCAGTGCATATTTATCATGAATTTCCTTAAACCGTTTAAATTGTCTTGGATATTTAAGAAGCATCTCCTGAAAATATTTCTGATATTTACTCATTTTCAATTAAAAAAGTAAACTTGTTATAAGCGGAATATAAAATAAAGCAAATAAAGTTGTCATTAGAACAGCCAGTGAAGCTTTTTCTGGATGAGCACGAAGAATAGTAGCATAAGCTACAGTATTAGCCGCAATGGGTACTATAGATATAAGCATCATTATTTTATGAATAGATTGACTGTATAAATTTAAAAAGTAACTATCTAAAACAATCAGCGAAAAGATAATTATTGGCCAAAGTAAAAATTTAGCACTAAATATTATAATTATAAACTTAAAATCAAATTCGTATTTTTTTACTGAAGCCAAACCAAGACCAATTAGCATCATTCCTAAAACTGTATAAGCTCCTCGGAAATAATTTATAAATTCATAGTAAAGCTGTCCTAAAGGAAATCCATAAATATTTACCAATAAACCTAATATAAATGCATAAATTGCTGGCAACTTGACGATTTTTATCAAACTCTCCTTAATCGTGTGACGACCGCGTGCAGTAATAAAAAATCCAACGGTATTCTCATAAAGAATAAAAGCTAATATGATTAATGCCACAAAACCAATAATTTTTTCTCCAAAAATTGCAACAGCTACCGGAAGACCAAAATAACCTGTATTTCCACTTCCGGCAGCAAAAGCAAGAATATTTTTTGTTGCATCAAACCATATTTTTTTCGCTATTTGATAGTAAAGTAAACAAATAAAAGAACACACCACAAAAAATACAACAGGAAGAGAAAGAGTAGCTAGATCAATTTTTGTTGTTACTACACCATGAAAAACTATTACTGGAGCAATCGTATATATCAAAATCGAAGCTAACGTTTCTTTCTTTGCTTTAAAATAACGACCAACAATAAAACCTAAAAAGATAATTATATATAATGGAATTAATTTTATCAGTAGATTTAAAAAAATTTCCATAAATTTATTCTGTTTCTTTTGGTCGATACTGCAAAGCTTCAGCAAGATGTGAAACTGCAATATTTTTTTCATTGTCAAGATCGGCAATCGTCCTCGCCACTTTTATTGTTCGGTAATAACTTCTTGCAGAAAGTCCCATGATTTCTGCCGCTTGACGCAAAATCATCATGCAATCTTTATCCAAAGTTATAAATTCTTTTATATCCTTGACGCTTAAATCACCATTACATGCCAATTTTGTTTTTCTGTATCTTAATGTCTGTAAATTTCTAGCTGCCTGAACTCGTTTTTTTACCTCATTGGAACTTTCACTTTTACTATCGACTATAAGTTTTTCCGTCTCTACGGGTGGTAAATCAATGTGCATATCGATCCTGTCAATTATCGGACCAGAAATACGTTTTTTATATTGACTTATTTGTCCAGGAAGACAACGACAAGTTTTTTTCGGATCGCCCAAATAACCACACGGACAAGGATTGCTTGCTGCTACTAGAACAAATTTTGCCGGATAAGAAATTGTCCCTTTTACTCTAGAAATAGAAACAATACCATCTTCTAAGGGCTGGCGAAGCGATTCTAAAACATGTCTTGGAAATTCAGGAAACTCATCCAAAAAAAGTACACCTCTATGAGCAAGTGATATTTCTCCTGGCATTGGATGGGTACCACCACCTATTAATCCCATTCTGGAAGTTGTATGATGTGGTGCACGAAATGGTCTTTTTTTTATAATTGATGTACCTTCCGGAATATTACCTGTTACTGAATATATTTTGGTTACTTCTAAAGCTTCTGCTTCTGTAAGATCCGGCAAAATACCTGGTAAAGCTCTAGCTAGCATGGTTTTACCTGCACCAGGTACACCCTTAAAATGGAGATTATGCCCTCCTGCAGCAGAAATCTCTAGAACTCTTTTTGCTTGCTCTTGTCCTTTGATATCAGAAAGATCAAATTCTGCTAAAGTTTTTTCCTGTAATTTAGAAAAAGAAATGTGTGAAACGGGAACAATAAGTGATGTACCAACCAAATGTCTAAAAAGGGACAGTAAAGAATTTACAGGATACACTTTGATACCGGTAATCACAGCTGCTTCTTTAGCATTTACCTCCGGAATAAATAGAGCTTTATAACCTTTCTCTTTAGCTAATAAAGCTACTGGCAATACTCCTTTTGTATGTCTTAAAGTACCATCCAAAGATAATTCCCCAAGAAACAAAAAGTTATTTATTTCTGTCTTAAGTTGTCCTGATGCTATCAAAATCCCTAAAGCAATAGGTAAATCATAAGAAGGTCCCTCCTTTGGTAAATCTGCCGGAGCTAAATTTACTGTAATTCTATGCGGAGGAAATTCTGCTCCAGTGTTTTTTATGGCGGCTCTGACTCTTTCTTTTGCTTCTTCGACAGACTTTGAAGGAAGACCAACTATCGTAAATGACGGAAGACTTTTATTGTAGATATCTACTTCAACAGTAACCGTAATAGGCTCAAGCCCCACAGTGGCCGCTGAAATAACTTTTGCAAGCATAAATAAAGTTTAGCATGAAACATGATTCAGATTAATCAAGAAAAAGACATGCTTGCTTTAATCAAATAGTTAATTAATTCTGTTTTTTCTTCCATCTCGGTTTTTGATAAAGAATTTACCAGACGTACTAGTCTTACCCCGTTTCCTTCTACCGGTCCCATCGGAATATCAAGGAAACCGAAGGTTATAGTCACAAAAGCCCCATTTTCGTTAAATTGTATACTACCTGCCCATCCTGGGGGATAACGCAGTAAATTATCATTAGCGAATTTATCTAATAAAACCCCTTCATGGGTAACCGACGAATTATTCTTCCGATGAAAAAATCGCGCGAAAACTTCTCCATCTATCTCTCCTGCATAATGAGCGGCTCGTACAAATTCATAAATATCACTCAAATCACTTTCAAAATATCGGCTATGTAATGCTTTCAACTGACAATCAATAATTAACGAAAGCGGCTCCCAAAATTTTCTTATAAAATTTAAATCTGCAAGATGATAAGAAGTAAACCCAAAAAGCGTTATACTAAAACCCATATTGTCTATTTCTAAAACTGAATTATCCCAATATCCACTTACAACGCTTTTTAAATCATTAACTACTCGGGAGGCAAATTCCGTACTTAATCCCTCGTCCCATAAAACTGACTCTCTTACCGCTTTAATTTTTTTCGCATCTAAAATATCCAAAGAAGAAGAAAACTTCCAAATGTGTATATGCGGATATAAAACCGTCATTAAACCTCGACCATAAAGCGTACCAGCAGAATTATTTACTCCCCAATAGACTGGTCTTGCATCTTGGGAAAGCTCATTTATTATAAAAGCCTGTTGATGCAAAGATTTACTTAAAAATTGATCAGGCAAATCATTTATTGCCATGGGTAAATTGTTATTCCAAATAATTTTCATCACATCGATCTCACTACCCCAAGCACCGACAGGAACCACCCAACCTGCTTGAGTAAAATCAACGCTTTCAGGAAAAAAATCTTTAAGAAACCATATTCCATCTTTTTCCTCCGCGTAGCCAAATAAAACTTTATTACCATTTCTTGTCAAATATAAACTAGGATAGGAAAATTCTGAAAACCATTCTCCATCTTGCGAATCAAAACAAACAACACTGTTGGGCACCATGCCGCGAAGAACATTTTGCCTCTTTAAGCTTCCGAGCTGTTGTAATCTACTATTTGCGTCAACACCGTATATTTGTCTTGGACAAGTTTCGGTATAACAAGTGACAAAACGTTCCTTTGCGGCTTCGGAAGGAGAAAGACTCAATGAATCAAGAAGATTGCTCGGATAATTTTTTTCCCGCTCTAAAGGAGAAAACATATACCCGTAATATCCTATTAGGATATTTTTTAATTAATTAGTCATATAATATCATAAATCTATTGACAAAATAAATTTTTAATTTTTACAATTAAATTTAGTGAAAAAGGAAAATTTCCCCAAAAATCATCATAAACAGAAAAATAAATTCATTTCAAAATGGTGGATTATTATATATTTAATTTTTTTTCTTCTTGCTTTGTATTTTATTTTCTCGCCTAAAATTTATGATTATCTTATATACTGGGATTTAAATTCTGAAAATAAAGTAGAACAAATTCTAGCTTTAGGAAAAGAATCTCCAGATTATACAGGTAAAGCTATCTATCGCGGTAAAAATCTAGGTTCACCTCCGCCAGATATTCCTTTATTGGTAAAAAATCTGATTGCTGATGAAAAAAAATCCCAAGTTTTGGGAGAAAACGATCAGAAATGGATTGAAGTCAACTTAAGTCAACAAAAAATGTATACATGGGAAGGCAACAATCTTATAGGCAACTATGTCGTTTCTACAGGTCTACCGGGTACACCCACAGTGACTGGTGATTTCCGAATATACGCCAAATATGCCTCTACAAAAATGAGTGGTCCTGGATATTATCTACCAGGTGTACCTTGTACAATGTACTTTTATAAAGGCTATGGCATCCACGGTACATATTGGCATAATAATTTTGGACACCCCATGAGCCATGGTTGTGTAAATATGAAGACGCCTGAAGCCTGCGCAGTTTTTAGCTGGGCTAATCTTGGAACCAGAGTAAATATCCACTATTAAAACTTAAGAGTTTTCGTTTTACTCGAAGATTATTAAATGGTATAATAAAGTGTCTACGGAAGCCGGATAACCGCACTAAAAATTTTAGTGAGGAAAGTCCAGACTGCAGAAGAAAAAGGACTCACGGCAACGTGTGACCCTAATAGCCAAAGCTTATTAGGGCTGGTGTTCCACTAACGAAAGTTGGGTGGAAACGATCCTTGAAATAACAAGGTGAGAGAGCCACAGAGACGAGTATTTATCTAAAACCGCAAGGTCATGATAAATAAGTGAAACGAGGCAATCCCACTTGCAGCAATTTCCGACTGGGCTGACCAAGACAGATTTCTTCCTGAAGCCCAAAGTTTGAAAGCAGCCATGAACTGGCCGGTAAGATGAGAGATTATCATCAACCGAGAGAAATGGTTATCTAAAAACAGAATCTGGCTTACGAGCTTCCGTAGACATTAATATTTTATTCTTCCTGTTTTTTAAACTTAACATATTCACCAATTATACCTTCAATCATCACTACAACAGGAAGGGCAAGAATTGCGCCTGGCACTCCTGCTAATTTAGCCCCAATCATCAGTGCAACCAAAGTAATCAAAGGAGATATTCCTACAGCTTTCTTCATCACTATCGGAACAATTATCTGGGATTCAAATTGTTGAATAATAAAATAAATTAAAGCTGTTATAACAGCTAAAATCGGTGAAAACGTTAAAGCAATTAAAACCGCAGGCACAGCAGAAAGAATTGGTCCTATTATAGGAATGATTTCCATTACACCAGCAATAATCGCAAGAGGTAAAACATAAGGAATACCTATAATGGTAAGGGATATAAAAGTTAAAACTCCTATTGTCGCCATAAGCATTGCTTGACCCCTTACCCATGAACCAAGTCTATCTTCTATTTTATTCAAAACCATTATAAATCGCAGTGCTTCTTTTTTATTGATAAATCCAGAAAGGTGAGATTCTAAATACTGTCGTTCAATCAAAAAATAAAAAGAAATAACTAAGACTGTAAATATGGCAATAACATCACTGAATATTTTTATAGTTATATTCAAAACATTTTGTCCTAAAGGGGCAATTTGTTGAATAAAAACTTCCATATCTATCTTAAAAAACGGCACTAATCTTGAAAAATAATCAGGTAGACTCGCTCCCAAACGCGTAGACTGAAAAATCAAAGGGGGAACAATTGTACTTCCAGCAAATACAAGAAAGAATATTAATAACAGATAAACAATCAACACCGATAATAATTTAGGTATATGATATTTCTCCAGATATTTTACCCACGGTTTAAAAGCAGCCATTAAAATAAACGCTATGAAAAGCATTAGAATAATTTCTTTTATCAAATAAAGAAGCCAAAGAATAAGCAGCAAAACTATGATAAAAAAAATTGTCTTGTAAGATATTTCTATTTGGGAAGACATATCATCCTAAAGTATACCATTTTCCTACGATTTCCTCTATTTTCCTCTCGATATTACTCTCAAGCGGATCAAACCAAATAATTCTTTTATCACGTCGAAACCAATTAAGTTGTCTTCTAGCATATTCATGTTCTGCAGCTTTCCAATCTCTTATAGCATTTGCAAGCGAAACTGTACGCTCCCAGTATCGCAATAATGGCCTATAACCACTGGCGCTTAAGGCTGGTAATTGACTATCGTAACCTTTATGAAAAATATCCTCTACCTCTTCAATAACCCCATCTTTTAATCTTTTTTCTATACGCTTATCTATCATTTCGTATAATTTCTTCTTCGTAGAAGGAGCTAAACCTATCATTAGTATATCATCACGAGTGCGTTTATTTACCATATCCTTACTTATATTTTTATCTTTAAAAACATGACTTAATTCAATCGCGCGGATAAGCCTCCTTGGATTTGCCCTATCTGATTCATTCATCATTTCCCATCGATAAGGATCAATCTCTATTAAACGCTTAGCTAAATCTTCCTTACTTAATGAAGATAAATTTTTACGAAGTAATTTATTGGGCGGAATTATTATAAAATCTAAAGCTACTGTTAAAGCTTTAATGTATAATCCACTTCCTCCAACTATAATTGGCAAACAGCTACGTGACTTTAAATTCTCAATCACTTTATCAGCTATTTTTTTGTATTCTCCTACATTGAATACATAATCTAGCGGAACAATATCTACTAACCATATAGGAATCCCATTTTTGGTACGGTATCCGATCGAAAAATTATTGTTATTTATCCCTAATTCACGATTCATAACTATCAACTTAGAGTCTTTAGATAGATCCTTACCGGTAAGAATATCTAATCCTTTATAGACTTGTCTGCTGTCTGCCGAAATAATCTCGCCTTTAAATTTTTGGGCAAGATTTATTCCTAAAGCAGTTTTTCCCGTAGCGGTTGGCCCACAAATAACTAGAAGTTTAGCCATGAAAGCTCATCTCCTTTTTTTATTAATCATCTCTTCTAAAATTCTAAAGCGTTTTTTCTTTTCTTTAGGGGGAACATCATCTTTCCAAGCTATATGCGCTGCCGTCAGTGGTCGATCTGAGTATTTGGCAATATATGCTTTGTAAAAATTTACTTTCTTTACTAAATCTACCGTTTCATTAAACTCTTCCTCCGTTTCCCCGCAAAAGCCAACAATAATATCTGTACTCAGTTTTATATCTTTAATTTTCGATTTTAATTTCTCAACCAAAACTAAATATTCTTCTCTTGTATACCAACGATTCATCCGCCTAAGAACACTATTGCTACCAGATTGAACAGGTAGATGAATATTTCTGCTAATATTGCAATTTTGAGCAATAACATCGATAAGCTCATCAGAAAAATCCCAAGGATTACTAGATATAAAATTAATAAATTCTATTCCTTTTATTTTGCTGATTTCTCTTAAAAGTGAAGGAAATAAAGTTGGAATCCTAAGTCTCCCTAGATGTTTCACATATGTAGGTTTAAATCTTTGATAATTTTTATTCATAACAAGATCTGCACCGTATGAATTAACATTCATTCCTAACAAAGTAATCTTTTTATAACCTGACTCTGCAAGATCTTTACACTCTTTTATAATTTTTTCGTATGGCCGGCTTTTTTCTCTACCACGAGCAAATGGTACCACACAATAAGTGCAAAAATTATTGCAACCGCTAGAAATCGGTACTAAAGCATGTAACTTATCATTTCTTAATGGAAGATAATTAAAGCCTATTTCTTCTATAGAAAGGAATTGGTCGACAATTGGCATTTTCTTCTTTAAAATCTTCAAGAATCTCCCGCTTGTGTCGCGAAAAGCCATCCCAACCATACAGCCTGTTACGATAATTTTTAATTTAGAATTTTTAATTTTTAATTTAGAAAGATTATTAATTAATCCATAAACTCTATTTTCAGCCATTTCCCTCACCATACAGGTGTTAATAATGATAGAATCTGCTTCTTCAATTCTTTCTGCTTTTTTATAACCTTTCTCCTCAAAATAAGTACTGATCCTTTCCGAATCTGCCGTATTTTGTGCACAACCAAAGGTTTGGATAAAATATTTCAAATTCATAACGATGTAATTTTAACAACAATGAGGAATTATTTAAAACAGAGTTTTGTTAACTAATTTTTCTTCTGCCGCAGGTAACATTCCCAATCCTTCAACTTCAGGCAAAGCTTTACCCATTAAGCTTTGTAAATCACCATACATACCAGCAAGATTATCAAATACTTTTCTGATATTTTTTTCTTGCTTTGACCATTTAGCGGAAAAATAACGTTTTTCCCTCTCTAGATCTTCCTGAGCACTATTGAAAGATTCAACTATCGCCTCGATACGCTGCTTAAATTCTACACCAGAAAAATAACTATACAAAACCTCCATTTTGTTCTGTCTATTAGCATTAGCGATTTTCACAGAGGAAACCTCGATAAGCATTGTCCTAAGCATAAGAGCCAATCCTATAATTGATTCAAAATTACCAACCCAAACATTGTTTTCTAAACCAAAATTTCTTATACCATCTGGCAAAACCTGAGAAATAATTACAGCTAATTCTGCCTTTGCTTCTCTTTGATCTCCTTTAAGTTTATTTATCCAATCATTACTCCATGCTTTTGTCCTTTTTGATTCCCAAATTATTTTTCCACAAATCCTACCAAACTTATTTTTAACAACCTGCAAAACATCTGCCCCGTGAAATCCTTTTGGAATAGGCATTATTTCATCAAATGGAAATTCTCTTTTAAGAATATTTTCTAATTCTAACTCCAAAACTTCTCCTTGAAGTTGTTGTGATCCTTGTTCTAATTTTCTCTTATAATCATCAACTAATCTCAAAGCATCATTAAGTTTTTTATCTTTCTCAAGAATTTTTAATTTATATTCCTCATCGATTCGTTTTTTTTCTTCCTGTCTTATTTTTTCTTGTTCTTCTGTCAATTTTTTAGCAAGTTCCAAACTTTTTTGATCATTTTCAAATCTAAGCTGGCGGATAAGCTTATTTAAATCTAAAAGTTGCTCTTGCAATAATTTATTTTGTTTACGTAATTCTTCTAATTCGTTGGTTCTATCTTTCAGTTGTAAATCAAGCTCAGCTTTTAACTGTTTAGTCAACTGTTCCTTTAAATTTTGCTCAAGCTTTACTTTTTCTTCAAGAAGTCTCTTTCGGTAAAATGCTTGATATTTCTCCTGAATTTGTGCTGAAATAGCTTGAGTAAGTGGAACTGGTTTTTTGCAATTTGGACAGATAATTTGATTATCCATAGTATACAAGTATACCATCTATCGTTTATTAATAAAAAAACATATCAATTGGAATTTTAACTCACATTATTTTATTCTGAATTTTCTGAATTTAAAAATTTTAAGAAATATTTAATAATCGTCTGTTCATTTCCCTACTTATTTTATATTGTACGACATATTTTGACTGTAAAAACTACAGATTTATTATTGTATAATCACTCTTGGTTTATGAAGAAACAAAAAAATATACTTTTTCCTAAAAATGTCCTTCCTCCATTTATTTTAATAATTTTAAGTGGGATTTTAATTCTCGCCCCATTAAAACTTTGGTATAAAAAAATTCTGTTGACACCCAATCACGATAATACTACCAACAACGTCTCTTCTTCTCCTACTGCTTTTTTCATTGATTATATCGTTATTACAGAAACTCCAATACCCACTCCGACCAAAACTCCCACGCCTGTACCCACTAAAACTCCTACACCTTTACCGTATACATCAGCCGACTATGAACGCTGGTTTACTATCTACAGTAATAACCAAGGCATAAACAGGGAACTGCTTAAAAAAATTGCTATTTGCGAATCTAAATTGAATCCTTTGGCTATCAATGGTATATATGGTGGTCTTTACCAGTTTTCTATAAATTCTTGGATTTCCACTAGACAAGCTATGAACCTTGACACAAACCCTGATTTGCGTTTCAATCCAGAGGAAGCTATTAAGACTGCCGCTTTCAAATTAGCTGTTGCCGGAACGGAAGCTTGGCCCGTTTGTGGAAAATAACCAATTCAATAATTCTTCTTGCAATTTCTCTTTTTGGAGCCTGATTAATCTTGCCGAGAAACCCTTTTTTAGAAATCACATAAACTTCATTATCTTCAGACTCAAAACCTACCCCCTTTTTTCCTACATCATTAATAATGATAAAATCAGAACTACTTTTTTCTAATTTGTCTTTGCCGATATTTATAAGATTTTTTTCATTCTCTTTGAAGACTGCCTTAAAACCTATTGAGATAATTTGAGGATTCCATTCTTTTATCTTGTGAAGTATTTTAAACGCAGGTCTTAATATTAAAGTCAGTTTTTTATTGCTATCAATTTTTTTTATAAACTTTTTATCAAGAATAAAATCAGAAACAGCAGCTGTATGAAAAAAATAATCATAATTTTTAATATGTTTCTTTATCAATTTAATAAGATCATAACTGTTCTCAAATATCTCTTCTTTAACAGGGTAATTTGCATTTACAGCAGTTTTTGCCCGAAGAAGCAGTACTTCTGCTCCCATAAGATAGAATTCAGAAGCTATTGCGGCTCCCATCTTACCAGAACTTCTGTTGGTAATCACTCTAACTGGATCAATTTCTTCTCTTGTTCCTCCGGCTGTAATTAGAACTTTTTTATTTTTCAATAATTCTTTTTTACGTAGAATAAGCTCAATTTCGCCAGCGATGAATTCAATATTTGGTAATCTTCCTTCTCCGACAACTCCACAGGCTAATTTACCTAAAACAGGAGGAACAACCATGTACCCAAGCTGTTTTAACTTGTTCACATTATTTCTGACTATTTGATTGGCCCACATGATAGAATTCATTGAAGGACAAATTAAAATAGGAGCATCAGATGCCATAAGAGCGGTTGTAAGAAAATCATCAGCAACCCCATTGGCTATTTTTCCAATAATATTAGCAGTCGCCGGAACGATAACAAAAATATCTGTTTTTTGAGCCAAATCGATATGTTTTACGACTCCTGATCTTAGAATTTCTCTATAATCAAAATTTTCCTCAAAAAGTCTGAAATATACTTTATGACCGGATACTTCTTCAAACTTATTAGGAGAAACCATTTTTGCTGCATTCTCTGTCATGATCACATAAATTTCTCTATTATTATTTTTTAACAATCTGATAAGATCGATAACTTTATAAGCGGCAATACTGGAGGAAATTCCTATTATTATCTTTTTTTTCATAAAATTACTTAAATCTTAACTTGAAGCTGAAGTGTAATATCTTAACGCATATTTCCAAAGAAATAAACTTAAGCTAAGAAAAATGGCGCAGATTGCTATAGCAATTAGAACTCCGGAAAAACTCAAAGCGCCTATTAGAGCATCAACTGGAAAGTTCATCATAATGCCGACAGGAATAACAAAAGTTAAAAAAGAGCGTAAAGGTTCAGCATAAATATTTATTGGCACTTTTCCCATACCGGTAAAATCTCGATAAATCATAATTGTATGATCAATCTCTGTAGTAAGAATTGCTAGAGATAAAACAATAATATGGAAAGCCGTCGCAATCAATAAACCATTTATGATAAGGATAAGATAATAAATTATCCTGATAAAATTAATCTCTGGTATTTTACTTATAGTAAAACCAATCATAATGGCAAGAGGAAATAAGGTAATAAAGTCTAATATATCAGTCCAACCAAGTAATGAGTTAAATAAACTGTTAACAGGCTTAACTAGCGTTAAATCAAAACCACCTTTTACAATCTGTTCTCTAAAACGATAGACTTTCCTAAAAAGCATTTGTGTGGCTGAATCTATCAGATTAAAGGTAAGATAAAAAAGAATTATCTGCCAAATATTATAACCTGCTAAAACTTTAGTCCTAGAAAGAAGCAGTATAAGAAATAAACCGAAAAATAAAAATCTAATCATCTTCCCTAAAAGAAAAAGCCCAGCACCAAAACGGGAAACAAAAAATGACTGAAAAGTAGCAATAGACAATAAAAACCAGACACGAAGATATTTTCGCATATGAGCTAAATTCCTTCTGCTGTATAAACTTTTAACCCTCTATTCCAAAGAAAATACATAAAATACCACAGTAAAAAAATCCATAATAGTGCAACCACTAAACCATTAAAAACGAATGAAAAAGTAAGATTACCCAGATATATCTTTAATGGAAAAAAAACAAGATAAGAAAATGGCATAAGTAAAAAAATCTGATACAAAGGATGCGGCAAAATATCAAGTGGAAAATAATTACCAGCCAAAAACATAAGCAGTATGTAAAAAATAAATCTAGGAGCCCAAGTTTCTTTTGACCAAAACCCGATAAATGAAAGAATCATATTAATTTCAAAATAAATAATTGCAGCGAAAATTAAAGTGAAAACAAATAATATCAGCCATAAAAAATTTGTTTGTATATAAACTGGTGGTTTAAGAATAATTAATAAAAATGGTATTTCAATCATGGCGCAAATAGTATTGATTGTCTTATCCGACAAATCGCGTATGAAATTGAAAGTAAAAAAATTAATCGGAACAATCAACAATCTGCTTAATGCTCCACTATTAATCTCATAAGCCACTTTTTGTGTTTGAGTTGATAAAACAACACTTTCGATAAGCGTAATCAAAATCATGTAAGTTAAAATTTGCGGTTCTTGGTATCCAAAAACATTCTTATTTGATTGAAATATTGCTTGCCAAAGAAAAAAATTGATTAAAACTGTAATAATCACTCGTAAGCGCCAGAGGAAAAAATTTAAACGGTAAGCAAAATATTCGCTAAGGGAATTTTTAAAAATATAAAAATATTTTTTCATTTTTTCTCAAAGATATATCTGATAATGTCATCTATTTCTGGATCTTCAATATTCAAATCAACTAATTCATATTTTCTAAATAATTTATTCACTATATAATTTGTTTTTTTCTTAGGAGCAATGATAATGATTTTTCCTTCTTGATTGATCTTTACTTTTCCCATAAAAGGAATCTCTTTTTTGTCAAACACCCCATTAATTTCTAAAGTAATAATTTTGGTATCGGCATATTTCTCAACTAGACTCTCAAGATTTCCATCATAAATAAGTTTTCCTTTATTAATAATAATGATCCGTCGACAAAGTTTTTTTACATCAGACATATAATGACTGGTTAGGATAATTGTTGCCTTGTATTTTTTGTTATACTCTGCGATAAAATCGCGCATTTTTTTCTGCATCACCACGTCAAGACCTATTGTCGGTTCATCAAGAAACAATACTTGAGGTTTATGGATCAAAGAAGCAACTAATTCTAATTTCATCCTTTGACCTAAAGATAACTGGCGAACAGGTTGATAAATGAGATCTTCAACATCGAGTAAATGGGTAATTTCAGCAAGATTAGACTTAAAATCATGATCATTTATTTCGTAGACTTCTTTATTCAAAATAAAAGTATCCATTGCTGGCAAATCCCACCATAACTGGTTTTTTTGACCCATAATCAGACTAATCTTTTTCAAATAACTACTTTTTCTTTCAAACGGTTTAAATCCTAAAACTTTTATATCACCTGAGGAAGGATAAAGAAGACCAGAGAGACATTTAAGAGTGGTCGTTTTACCTGCCCCATTTGGACCGATAAAACCAACTAATTCTCCTTTTTTTATTTCAAAGGAGATATCATCCACCGCCCGAACAGTTTCGTACGGACGAGAAAAAAGAGATTTAAAGGTAGCAGTAATTCCCGGTTTTCTTTTGTAAATTTTATAATATTTTTTAAGATGAGAAACGGAAATAATCGACATATACAAGTAAACTACAGTATAACACTTAGAGGAAAACTAGAAGAACTCTCAGATAATTATGAGAGTTCTTCTAATAATTTTATAAATTACAAAATTTATCTTACTGATTTCTTCAGTGCTTTACCGGCGGTAAAGCCAGGAGTTTTTCTTGCAGGGATATTAATTGGCGCTCCAGTTTGAGGATTCCTCCCTTTTCTGGCCGCTCTACTTCTTACCATAAAAGTACCAAACCCTGTTACTACTACTTTGTCTCCCTTTTTTAAAGCATCAGTAACTGCTCCAAACACGGCATTGACTGCGTCTTTTGCCGCTTTAGCGGTAAGATTAGCTTTTTTGGCTACATATGCTACTAAATCAGCTTTTGTCATTTAATAATTCACCTCCTTCTTTATCCCTAGAATCTTATATCTGGGAGGGCAGGAGATAAAAAAAGGTTGATATGACCAATCGAAAACAAATGTAGTTTATTTTTTTATTGTTGTCAAGCCCCAATCTTTATATTTTTTTATAAAAAGCGAATTTATCTCGTTATAAAAAGCCAAAATTATTAATAATTAATGCACTGTCTCAGTCACTCTTAATTCTCTTATAGCAGTAATTTTGATTTGCCCAGGAAAAGTAGGGAATTTTTTCTCAATCTCTTCAGCAATTTTTTTAGTGGTTACCACCAAAGAGGCATCATCCATCTTTCCTGGATCGACAATAATTCTTAATTCTCTTCCTGCCTGTAGAGCATATGCTTTTTCTATTCCAGAAAATGATTTTGCTATTTCTTCTAGATTCTTCAAACGCTTAACATATTCATCTATATCTTCGTATCTTGCCCCTGGTCTAGCTCCAGAAATGGCATCAGCTATATAAACAATTACTGCCTCTATTGAAGGAAAAGGAATATCTTCATGATGAGAAGCAACACAGTCAATTACCTGCTGCGGCATATTATTTTTCCTTAAAAGATCAACACCTAATTCTACATGTGAACCTTCTTTATTTGTAATTACTTTCCCAATATCATGAAGAAGACAACCTAACCTTACCACGTTTACATCA
>Ga0073932_1002750_pt1 | contig 25953 bp, 18 predicted proteins | sample DewCreD2012metaG_FD_76967 | JGI IMG/M metagenome (GOLD analysis project Ga0073932, IMG submission 76967) | Hot spring sediment bacterial and archeal communities from British Columbia, Canada, to study Microbial Dark Matter (Phase II) - Dewar... ...
CTTTGCCGCGTTGTTCGGCTGGTGGGGAGGCGTGGCGGCGTGGCTGTTTCACATCGTGGCGTACATTTTGTTAAACGCCGCCATCAACAGCTTCTGCCACATGGTGGGCTACCGGAATTTCGACAATACAGCCACAAACATCCGCTGGGTCGCCTTGATCACCGGCGGCGAGGGCTTGCACAACAATCATCACCAGTACCCGTCCTCGCCCAAGCTGGCGGTTCGCTCAACGGAGATCGACCCCGCCTGGCTGGTAATCCGGTTCCTGGAATGGTTGAGATTGGCGCGGGTAAAGGAGTCCACGCTGGCCAAGGCGGCTTGAAGCCGCGCGGGGCTGCTTCAGGCGGCCTTTTGGATCTTTCCGCTCTTAATGCAAGAAGTGCAAACGCGGATGCGCTTGGCGGCGCCGTTCACTACGGCGCGGACGGTCTGCAAGTTGACATTCCAGCGGCGTTTTGTCACGTTGTGCGCATGCGAAATCCGATGTCCGAACTGCGGCCCGCGACCGCACACCTCACATACCTTGGCCATGATTGGGAACTCCTCGGATGAATCCTACCGTCTGTCAGTGTAGCAATTCCGGCCCTGGAAGCGCAACCTGATGCGCCTCATGCAGTTAGCGCACCCTTGGAGAGTTGCGATACGATGAGCACCATATGATCCAGGCATCGCGCCGTGATTTCCTCGCCACAAGTTTCGCCGCCGGGGCGTCTCCCGGAAGCCGAGCCGTTTCTGGAGACCCACCCCGTCGTCATCTGTTTGAACGGGCTTTGACGCCTGAGCGGCTCGCCGCGGCGATCCTGCCCCGGGCGAAATGGCATCCCTTCCCGCGAGCCGCTGAACGCGCAGCGTGGGAATCTCTACCCGCAGAAGCCCGGAAGATTGCCGTTTCCCGGGCGGAGCCTCATTTGGAATCGTCCTGGGAGGTTTTGCCCGCCACGGTTTTCCTGGAGTACCGCCGCGTGGGCAACCGGTCCAATTACGAACGCATCCGCGGAATCCGGCGAGACCGGCTGCGGGAATTGGTCATCGCCGAATGCATCGAAGGCAAAGGACGATTCCTGGACCAGATCGTCAACGGGATCTGGGCGACGTGCGAGGAGACCTACTGGGGAGTTCCCGCGCACGTAGGGGTTCAAAAAGCCGGCACAGGGCTGCCGGATGTGGCCGAGCCGACTGTGGACCTGTTCGCGGCCGAGACTTCCGCCTTGCTGGCGTGGACGGATTACCTCCTCGCGCCCGCCCTCGACGGCGTTTCCCCGCTGGTCCGAAAACGCATCAGCCTGGAGATCGACCGCCGGATTTTGACGCCCAACCTCGAGCGCGACGACTTCAGTTGGATGGGGCTCGGACCCAACCTGAACCGGGCCATGAACAACTGGAATCCATGGATCAACTCCAACTGGCTCACGTCGGTCTTACTCGTCGAACCGGAGGAAAAGCGGCGTTTGGCCGCGTTACGTAAAATTGCGGTGAGCCTCGACCGTTTCCTCGATTCCTACAGCGACGACGGCGGCTGCGACGAGGGTCCGGGCTACTGGGGACGCGCGGGGGCTTCCCTGTTCGAGTGTCTGGAACTTTTCCATTCGGCCAGCGGCGGGAAGCTGGACTTCTTCTCCCAGCCGCTGATTCGGGAAATGGGCCGCTACGTGGTGCGCGCTCACATCGCCGACGATTGGTTCACCAACTTCGCCGACGCCTCGGCGCGCATACGCCTTTCGGGCGATCTTGTGTACCGGTATGGCAAGCGAGTGGCCGACCGTGACATGCAGCTACTGGGCGCTTGGGCGGCGCGTAATCCGGGCGGCGGACGAGCGTCGTCGGAGAGCATCGCGCGCGAGTTGCCGGCGCTCTTCAATCTTAAGGAACTCATGGCGGCGCCCGCCCGCCAGCCGCTGCTCCGCGACGCCTGGATGCCCGGGATTCAGGTGATGACCGCGCGCCAGACGGCAGGCTCGGCGGAAGGATTGTATATCGCCGCTCAAGGCGGACACAACGCCGAGAGCCACAATCACAACGACGTCGGCAATTTCATCGTTTTTGCCGACGGCCGTCCGGCGGTCATCGACGTGGGCGTGGAGACTTACACCGCCAAGACATTCAGCCGCCACCGCTATGACATCTGGACGATGCAATCGGCCTATCACAACCTGCCGACGATCGACGGCGTGATGCAAGCCGCAGGGCGAGAATATGCCGCGCGCGACGTTTCCTGCTCCCTCACGGAAGGCGCCGCCGAGATGCGACTCGACATCGCAGCCGCATACCCCGCCGACGCGGGCATCCAAAGCTGGAAGCGGCTCTTGCGCCTTGACCGCGGCAAGCGCAGCGTGGAGATCCATGACGAGTATGCGTTGCGCAAACAACCCGGCAAGATCACGCTGACGCTGATGACGCCTTGCGGCGTGACGAGAGGGGCAGGGACACTTACGCTCCATTCCGAAGGCTTCCGCAAGCCCGTAGTGATCCGTTACCATCCCGCCGATCTCGCGCCGCAGGTGGAAGACATCCGCGTCGAGGACGGGCGTTTGAAAGCGGTATGGGGCGGCCTGATCCGCCGCATCCTGCTGGTGCACAACAAGCCGCCCCAAGCCGGGCGCTACAGCGTCGTAATTACTCAAGCCTCCTGAACTCACCAGGCGAGCCGCAGGCTCATCTGGATTTCCCGCGCGGTGGAGCCGTCCAGCGTGGCGCCGATTTGTCCGAACGACCCGCTGCCGCGGAGTTGATTCGGCGGCGCAAAGGCGGGCACATTCGGCAGATTCACGATGTCGGTGCGGAAGGTCAGCCCGATACGCTCGGTGATCCGGAACTTCTTGTGAATGGATACATCCAGACCGAAGAAGCCGGGGCCGGGGCCGTTCGTGCGGCCGGCCGTTCCAAGGATTCCATCCCCCGGCGCCTGGAAAGCGGTGGTGTCGAAGAACTGCCTGATCCTCTCGTCCCGGGACCGGTTGCCCGGCAAATTCGGGTCGCGAAGCAGGTTGGGCCGCTGTGACTCCGAAAAGGCATTCAAGCGGTTTGTGTTCTCGACCACGCCATAGGGCGCTCCGGTCCGCGCTTCCATGATGCCTCCCAGCGTCCAGCCTCCGGCGATACGCTCCAGCACCGGGTTGCCGATCGCCCAGCGGCGCCCCTTGCCGAACGGCAGGTCATAGAGCGAGCTCACCGCAAGCCGGTGGCGGATGTCGCTTCCGGACAGCGCTTTGTCGAGGCGGCGGGCTTGAATATGCTGGTAGCCGTTGCCCTGCCCGCCGCCCAACTCCGAGCTGCCCTCGACATCGTCAATGAACTTCGCCCAGGTGTAATTACCGAGCAGATTCAGCCCGCCCGAGAAGCGTTTTTCAGCCTTGACGTTGAGGGAGTGATAACTCGAGTTGCCCCAGGAAGGAGAAATGCTCGTGATGTTACCAAACTGCGGGAACGGGCGGTCGCGCTGCGACTGCGCGGCGGGGCCGCGCCCGTTCACAAGCGGAATCTGATTGATGTTCGCGTCCGGTCCGCTCAACTTGTGACCCACGTTGCCCATGTAAGCTGCTTCCACCAACGTATTGCGGATGACTTCCTTTTGCAGCGTGAAGTTCCACTGCTGAGAGTATCCGCTGACGTGGTCTTTGGCGATGAATTCCGGCGCCGTGGTCACCGAACTGCCCACTCTCACCGCGCCGAAGCCTGGTCCCAAATCCGTCCGGGCAATCGCCGGCATTCCGTTGCGGAACAAGAACGCGGGCGTGAACCCACCATCCGGCGAGGAGAAAGAACCGTTCAGCGAAAAGCCGAGCGCGAGCGCGTTGTTTACAGAACTCTGGTAAATGCCGTTGTAGAAGATGCCGTAGCCGCCCCGCACCACGAAGTTCTTCGCCGGGCGCCAGGCGAAGCCGAAACGAGGACCCCAGTTGTTGGCGTCGAAGTCATGCGCATACTTACCCACTCCGTCCCGTCCGGCGAAGGTAATCACGCCGGGCGTGCCCGACACGGGGTTGATGGCATACGGGTCGAAACCGCTCTGGCGATTCTTCGCCTCCCATCTGGGATAATCGATCTCCCACCGGATGCCCAAGTTGAGCGTCAAACGGGAGGTGACCTTCCAGTCGTCCTGGAAGTACACGCCGTAATAATTGGTGCGCGAGTTGAGCTCGTCAGTTTTTACGAGCGTGGCGCTGTTGACCCATCCGAGCAACAACGCCGCCACGGCGCTGTTGGTGGCGCGGTCGCTGAAGCTGAAAGAGCCGCCACCGGAGGCGTTGTTCGTCTCTATGTTCGCCGAGCGCCGGAATTCAAAGCCGGTCTTGAACGAATGGCTGCCCTTCACCCACACCAGGCTGTCGATGAATTGTTGGGTTTGAATGGGGAACTGCCGCCGCTCGACTGTGCTTTGTCCCAGCCCGGAGTGCCCGCTGACGGAAATCCGGGCGATCGCCTCGGGATCCACTCCGGGAAGCTTAATCTGTCCGTTGAATCCGGAGCCGGCGCCCATTCCCCGGTTCACGTACTTCCGGTTGTAGAACATATAGCGGAACTCGTTAATCAACGCCGGGCGAATATTGCGCTGCCAATTGACGACGAAATTGCGGTTCTCGTTCTCGCGGACGAAAGCCCGGTCGTCAGCGATGGCGTTGGGGAATACCGCCGCCACGCCCTCCGGACCGTGGAGGATCGACATGCGCCCGTAAAACCGGTCCTTGTTGCCCATCTGGTGGTCGATACGCAGCGTATAGAAGTCTTGGGTCAAGGGATCCGACCCATTGGCGCGATAGTTGTTGGATGGCGCCCGCGCGGGATTATTGCCTGGCTGATTGGGCGCCGGATAGAGGGCCGCGAAAGCCTTCCCCATGGGATCCAAGCGGCTAGGGGGGATGACATTTCCCGGGAACGGCTGCGCCGCAGCGGTTGAGGTGCGGGTCGCGGGGTCGAGCACGCGAATATCAGTCCGCGCCGAGAAATCGCCGGCAAGCTCAGCCGGTTGAGGCACGGTTCTGGCCACCGTCACTCCGGTCCGCCTGCGCCCGCCTTCGTAGTTGAAAAAGAAGAACGTGTGGTTTTTCCGGATGGGACCGCCCAACGTACCGCCGAAGATGTTATAACGCAGGGGCGCTTTGCCCGCGCTGAAAAACGTCCGCGCGTTGAGTTTGTCATTGCGAATCCACTCATACAATGAACCGCGGAATTCATTGGTGCCGGAACGCGTGTTCATGACGATCACGCCGCTGCCCGAACGTCCGTATTCAGCCGGATAGTTGTTGGCCAGCACCTTGAACTCTTGAAGCGATTCGTTGGGCGGGTTCACCGACAGTTGCGGGCTCCCGCCGGCCTGATTCTGCACTACTCCGCCGTCGAGGTGCCACATCTGGTTGTAAGAACGCCCGCCTGCCACGGAAAACCGGGGGATGGACTGCCCGCCCGTTTCGCCAGTGAAGACCACGTTCCCCATCAAGCGGACCATCGCCCCTACGCGGCGGCTCTGAATCGGCATGTTGAGGATCATCTGGTTCTCCACCAACTGGCCAAGAGCGCCGCTTTCGGCTTCCAGCAAAGGAGCCGATGCCGTCACGTTCACGACTTCGGTCAACTGGCCCAGGTCCAGGAGAATGTCCACCGTCGTGGTCGTCCCGGTCTCCAAAACGATGCCGGAACGCACAAATTTCTTGAACCCGGACTGTTCGCACGTTATTTCATATTTGCCGGGATTCAGGAACGAAACCGTGTAGACGCCGCTCGCGCTGGTGGCGACGGTGTTCGTCTGTCCGGTCTCGACGTTCTTGACGACCACCTGTGCGCCCGGCACCACCGCGCCGGTGTGATCCTTCACTGTCCCGGTAATTCTAGCCTGCCCAAACGCAACGGCGGCAAACAGAGATGCCGCCGCCATAGCTCTAATGGCTTGTCCCAACCTCATACCATCTCCTCTACCACGGTAAAGTTGACTCCCGAAATCTACCCGCTAAGACTCTATAACAATCGCCCATCGTGGTCAACACCGTGCGCGCTGTGAACGCCCGACAGGCCATAGTTGGCGCGGGCGGCCACCGGGCATAAGCCCGAGTGTGGCGCCCTGGAAAGCGTTCCAGATCCAGTAAGTGTCGTGCGTCTAACGGTATGTGATCTGGGTCCAGTCGGAGAGTTGGACGAGGTGGAACACGAAGTATCGGCTATCGAGGTGCCGTCTTAGGACCAGCTTTACGCGATGCGGCGCAAATATATGCTCTTCCACATGCGCATCGCCGAGTTGGCGGGGTGTCCTTTCCTGCGTATGGACGAAGTGCTCCAGCGCCTGGAGCCGTTTCTCAGCCTGAATCACGCCGAGCTATCGGCCGCCTTGGCCAGCGCCCGGCGGTAGCGGCGCCCAGGGGTTTCAGAACGTCAGGCGCATGCCAAGCTGAATGCGGCGCGCCGTCAGCGCGCTCGTGATCCGCCCGAACAGCGCGTTGGTGTTCACGCCCTGCGCGTTCGGCGAAAAGCTTACGTTCGGATTGTTCGGGTTCAGGTGATTCAGCGCGTTGAAGGCTTCCCCGCGCACTTCCAGCTTAAACCGCTCGGCAATCCGGAAAGTCTTGAACAGGGACAGCGCCACGTCCACCATCCCAGGTCCGCGCAGATAGGACAAAGTCCGAGGCGCATTTCCGATCGTCCAGTCCGGCGGATTGCGGAAGGCGTCGGTGTCAAACCACCGGTTCACTCCGCGCTCGGAGCCGGAAAGCGCCGGATTGCGCACCACATCCGGATAATTGATCCCGGTGAAGTTGTTGGCGCCCCGAACCATCAGCGGCGTTCCGCTTTCCGCCGTGACGATCGTGTTCACCTGCCAGCCGCCTACCAGATGTCCGGCAACCCCTCGCGCTCCAGACCAGATGGGTTTCTTCGGACCGAACGGCAGCTCATAGACCGCACTCGCCACCATCCGGTGGGTGACGTCATTCTGGTCCACGGCGCGATCCAGGCGCCGGTTCAGCCTCCCGATCCGGTAATCTCCCAAGCCGGCAGTAGCATTGCCGCCGCCGCCGATGGAAAACGAATCGTTGATCAGTTTGCTGAAGGTGTAGGACACCAACGCGCTCAGTCCGTTCGAATACCGCCGCTCAATGGTCATTTGCAGCGAATGATAGATGCTGGACGAGCCGTGATTGGCGAACGTGTTGACGTTAATGTAATCCGGGAACGGCCGCAAAAGCTGCGAACGCGCCACCGTGCGGCCGGAAACCGCGCCCGTGCTGATCTGGCCGAAGAACGGGTTCGCCACCTGATCCTGGAGCTGAAGCCGTAACGAGAAGTAAGACGGGTCCAACTGATTCAGAGCGTAATTGCCGCCGAACAGCTTGGTGCCCTTGTTGCCCGCATAGCTGGCCGAGATAACCCACTTCCACGGTAGAGCCTGCTGTAAGGTCAGGTTCCACTGCTGCAAATACGGTGTCGGCGCGTTCCAGTCCTGGAAGTTGACCGACTGCCCGCGGAAAGCCGAAGGTCCGCCGGCTGGACCGAGCGGGCGCACCAGCGTCGCCGGACCCTGGCTGAACTGGAAGGCTTTCACCGGCGCCCCGCCGGCAGCCACGAACGGCGTAGTGGCGGCAAATCCGAGAGAGTTGGAATTGTCTCCCTGCGTATCGCCGGATTCCACCAGTAAGTACACCAGCCCGTAACCGCCGCGCAACGCCGTCCGCCCATTGCCCCGCACGTCCCAGGCGAAGCCGAAGCGGGGTCCGAAGTTGTTCTTGTCACGCCCAACAAAATGCCTCGGCAACGTCACTCCGGCATAGCCCAGAACCCCGGGCATTTTCGTCTCGGGATTCATCTGGAACGGGTTGAAATTCGAATACCGGTTATGGCGCTCCACCGGCTCGGAGGCCAAGTCATAGCGCAAGCCGAAGTTGAGCGTCAGGCGCGGAGTGACCTTAAAATCGTCCTGCACATAGCTGGCGTGGGACCACGAATGGAACGAATACGCCGTGTTGAACTCCTGCTGCCCGCCCGAAACTTCGCCCAACAGGAACGTCGCCATTCCGATTCCGGTTCCCGCCGGGCGCTGGGGATCGTTGGTCAAACCCGCGCCGAACTGGAAATTGCCGGAGATATTGCGGCGCAGAAACCAGTTCAGGCGGAACCAGCGCTGGTCAATTCCGGCTTTGATCGTGTGGCGCCCCCGCACGATCGAAAGCGAGTCGGCAAGCTGAATCGTGTGCTGCGCGCGGATGCCCGCCGAAGTCGGGTTCGCCCCCAGCGGTAGCATGCCGCCGATTTCCACCCTGGGAAACAGATCCCGCGGAAAGATCGCCGGGATGCCGAGTTTGTCCGGCCAGTTCTGGCCAAAACTCGGGTGCAGGAAAGGCAGGTTCTGGCGCGTCACGTTGGCCTTGAACTCGTTAATCATGGCCGGGGTGAAGACGTGGGTTTGCGTGACGACGAAATTGTGATTATCACGCTGGTCGCGCCGCGCAAACAGATCGGGGTCCGCCGGTCCCAGCCCCCAGCCGCTGCCCTGCCGCGTGTTCCGGGTCACCGTGTAACGGCCGAACATGCTGTCGCGGTCCGAAAACCGGTGATCTAGCCGGATGTTCGTCACCCCCTGATTCACCGGCGTCACCGCCAGCGAAATGAAATTCAAAGCATTCGTCACCGGATCCTGCGGCCGGGCGTTGGGCAGCGGCATGAACTCCAGCACCTTGAGCGACACCGGATCCATCCGGCTGCGCGGCACGAGATTCCCCGCCAGCGGATCGCGAATGAAGCCGCTGCCGGCGGGATTGGGGCGCGTCGTTGCCGGATCAAACAGCGGGATCAAATTCCCACGGCTGTCGAAGGTCTTGGTGAAGTCGCCCGCCCGCTGCTCCGGCGTCGGCACGGTGGACTGGTTCAGCGAGGAGGTGCGGTGCCGCCACTGCTCGTAACCCGCGAAAAAAAATGTGCGGTTCTTCCCGTTGTATAGCTTCGGGATCAGCGCCGGCCCGCCTACCGTGCCCCCATACTGGTTGTAGCGCAGCACGGGCTTGATGCGCCCGCTTAACGGATCGCGCTGCGTCGAGAAAGCATACCGCGCATCCAGCGCGTCATTACGGAAAAACTCGTACAGGGACCCGTGAAATTCGTTCGTGCCCGATTTGGTGGCGACATTCACCACACCGCCGCTGGTCTGTCCAAATTCGGCCTTCAGAGAGTTGGTCTCGACTTTGAACTCCTCCACCGCATCGGTCATCGGAACCACCGAGATCTCGTTGTGAACCGGAACCGTGTTCATGCCCCCGTCGACAAAGAACTGGTTGCCGTAAATCGGCCCGCCGTTGAACGAAATCTGCGAGAAACCTTGATTGGTAATTTCTCCGAAGCCGTCCGTGCTGCGGTCGATCGGGCGCACGCCCGCCACCAGCTTCACCAAGTTGAAGACGTGCCGCCCGTTCAGTGGCAATTCTTCAATCCGCTGGCGTTCCACCACCGTGCCCAACGTGGACTGCTCGGTCTGAACGCGGGCGATTTCGCCCGTTACCGTGATGGTCTCGCTCAGAGCGCCCAATTCCAGCGTGAAGTCCACGCGCAGGGTTTGAGCCACTTCGAGCGTCACGCCGCTGCGCTGCGAGGTCTTGAATCCCTGGGCTCGGGCGGAGATCTGATACACCCCTACCGGCAACGCCGGAATGGTGTAAGTGCCGTCGTCGGAGCTTACCGCACGGCTGGAAATGTTGGTGGCGACATTGACAGCCGTCACCTCCACACCCGGGACTCGCGCGCCCTGGGCATCCGTAATGGTTCCCGTAATGGTCCCCCTCGGCGACTGCGCCCACAGGGCCACAGCAGCCGAGAAAAACAGAACCGGCCAAAAGTAACGTCTTTTCACCCCAACCTCCTTTTCCCCTTAGGTTCACTCTACTCCCCATTCACCCTACCGTGTCAACTTTCAGTTTGCAGTCTGCCGCCAGGATCTGATTCGTCCGGTCCGATTAAAGCGTGACAGCTCCACCCGTGGAGGCGCCGGCCGAAAGCGCTGGCGGCTCGAGGAACGAAACCGGACCCAGGATGGCGGCCGGGATCCGGCATCCGGGGGCTAGGCGGACGGTTGCCGCCCGATATGCAGGGCGACGATGCCGCCGGTGAAGCGTTCGAACTCGACATCCGCGAAGCCGGCGCGCCGCATGTGCTCAGCCAGTTCCTCCGCGTTCGGGAAACGGCGGACGGATTCCGGCAAGTACCGGTAGGCGTCTTGGGAACCGGAGATCAGACCGCCGATCACGGGCAAAATCCGGCGCGCGTAACACTGATACACCCTGCGGAAGGCGGGATTCGGGGGTTGGGAGAATTCCAGTATCGCCGCCGCGCCTCCGGGACGGAGGACGCGGCGCATTTCGCGCAGGCCGGCTTCGTAATTCGCAAGATTGCGAAAGCCGAACGCCACGGTCACAAGGTCAAGCGAGCCGTCAGCCAGCGGCAGACGCAAGGCGTCTGCTTCCACCAAGGCGCACTTTGCGCGGCGGCGGGCGATTTTGCGCGCGGCTTCGAGCAGCATCGGGTGGCAGAAATCGCTGCCGAAGACCACGCCTGTGCGCCGCGACTGAAGGGCGAGCAGCAAGTCTCCGGTGCCGCAGCACAGGTCCATGACCCGGCTTCCGGGTTTGGAAAGCCATGGCTCCAGTTTGCGCACCGTGCGCCGGCGCCACAAGCGGTCGAACTGCATCGACAGCAGGTGGTTCAAAAAGTCGTAGCGCCTGGCGACGCGCCCGAACATGCCGCGCACCCACGCCGCCGCCTGGCGCTCGCCGCGCGCCCCGGGCGGCGCTGTTCCTCCCGCGCAGCTCATCGCAGGGCGGCTTTCACCGCCGACAGCACAAGCTCTTCGTCCACGCCCGAAACGATGCGCACCTTGCCGGCGTTTTCGGGAAGGACGAAGTGCGTCTTGCCGTGGACGGTCTTCTTGTCGCTCTTCAAGCGGGCGACAATGGCCCGCGCGTCGATGCCGTCGAGCGGGGGGATCGGTCCATAACGCCGGATCGTCTCCACCATCTCCACCGCCGCGTGAGCATCCACGATATTGAGCAGCAGCGCCAGATGGATAGCGGCGACCATGCCGAAAGCTACCGCCTCGCCATGCAAAAACCGCGTGTAATTGGTCTCCGCCTCCAGCGCGTGGCCGAAGGTGTGGCCGAAATTCAGGATGCGGCGGAGATCGCCTTCGCGCTCGTCGGCCGAGACGACTTCGGCCTTGATGCGCACGCTGTCGGCGATAATCCGCTCCACGGTTTCCGGCGATTGCGCCAGCACGTCGTGGGGCCGGTCCCTCATCACGGCGAACAGTTCCGGGCTGCGGATGATGCCGCACTTGACCACTTCATACAGGCCGGCGCGGTACTCGCGCTCCGGCAAAGTTCGCAACACGTCCGGATCGATCAAGACCGCCAGCGGCTGGTGAAACGTCCCGATGAGATTCTTCCCGCAGGACAAGTTCACCCCGGTCTTGCCCCCCACCCCTGCGTCCACCTGAGCGAGCAGCGTAGTGGGGACCTGGATCACCGGAACGCCGCGCATGAATATTGAGGCGAGGAACCCGGCGACGTCGGTGACGATGCCTCCCCCAACGCCGACTACCACGCTCGTGCGGTCGCCGCCCGCGTTCACCATTTGTTCGGCCATGATTTCGACCGGCGCCAGCCGTTTGTTTTCCTCGCCGCCGGGGAACATGAGGATGTGATGCGCGCGGGTTCCCATGGCGCGCTCCAGCGCGGAGCCGTATAGCCTCCAAACGTCGGCGGTAGTCACGATGAATACGGTCCCGGCGGAGTCCGGAATAAAATAGGGGACCCGAGCCAGCAGCCCCCTCTCGACCTTGGCGAAATAGCGCCGCCCCGGCGTCTCGACGAGGAAAGAAGGCATACAGATTTTGTACCATGAGTAAGTTACGGTCCATTCCGAGCCACTTCACTGCGATTTCCTGGTCGTGGGGGCGGGTGTAGCCGGCCTGCGAGCCGCCATCGAGCTGGCCCCGGCGGGCAAGGTGTTGGTTGTCGCCAAGGACACTTTGCGGGAGTCGTCCTCAGAGTACGCCCAAGGCGGCATTGCGGCGGCCCTGGGCGAGGACGACGAGGTCTCGCTGCACGAGCAGGACACGCTGGCGGCGGGCGACGGTTTGTGCGATCCCATCGCCGTCCGCACCCTCGTGGGAGAAGGTCCCGCGGTGATCGAAGAACTCCTGGAGTGGGGCGCCGAGTTCGACCGCGAGGGGACACGGCTGGTCTTCGCGCGCGAAGGAGCGCACTCGCGGAGCCGTGTTTTGCACGCTCACGGCGATTCGACGGGCGCGGAGATCGCCCGCACGTTGTATTGCAAAGCGTCTTCGCTCGCCAGCATCGAGTTCCGCAGTTTTTCGGCCATCACGGACCTGCTGCTCGCGAGCGGCGAGGTGGCGGGCGCCGTAGCCTGCGACCGCTCTCTGAAGTGTCCGGTGATCATCCGGGCGCGAGCCGTGCTGTTGGCAACGGGCGGGTTCGGCAGGCTGTATCGCGACACGACGAACCCCGACGTCGCCACCGGGGACGGAGTTTCGACCGCATGGCGCGCGGGCGCCGCCATCAGCGACATCGAATTCGTGCAATTCCATCCTACGGCGCTGCACGTCGAAGGGGCGCCGCGATTCCTCTTGTCCGAAGCCTTGAGGGGCGAAGGCGGCATCCTGCGCAACGTGCGTAGCGAACGTTTCATGCCCGCTTACCACCCTATGGCCGAACTCGCACCCCGGGATGTCGTCTCGCGCGCCATCGTGTCGGAAATGGCGCGCACGAAAGCGGCTCACGTTTTCCTGGACCTGACTCACCTGCCCGCCGGGCATGTGCAGAAGCGCTTCCCGCGGATTTACGAGACCTGTTTGAAACATGGAGTCGATCTTGCCCGGCAGCCGGCGCCGGTTTGCCCCGCGGCGCACTACGCGATGGGAGGCATCCGGACGGACCTGGACGGGCGAACCAATCTGAAAGGTCTGTTCGCCGCAGGCGAGGCGGCATGCACCGGCGTGCACGGGGCCAACCGTTTGGCTAGCAATTCGCTCTTGGAAGGCATCGTCTTCGGACGCCGCGCCGGACTGGCTATGAGGGAATTCGCCGGGCGTCCCTTCGCTGAGCCGGAACCGCCTCCCCTCGCCTTGTTTCCGGCGGTCGAGGAATCCGTTCTGCGGGAGACCGCATCCCGTCATCTTGGCATTCTGCGGTCCGCCGAAGGGCTCAGGGAAGCGCTCGGATGGCTTGAGCAGTTGCCTGTCGCGCCGCGGCAGGAGGCGGACCGCGCGCGGCACGAACTCCGCAATATGCATAATCTGGCCATCCTCGTAGCGCGCTGCGCCCTGGCGCGGGAAGAAAGCCGCGGCGGGCACTACCGCATCGACTTCCCCGCCAAGCGGGAGGAATTCCGCAAACATTCTTACGTGATCAAGACAAGAAATGATGTTTCATTCATCTGATGGACCGGGGCGGCGCAGCGTTCGCATCGCCCAGATTACGCCGCCCGTGGCCGCGTTTTTCTTTCTGGCCGGCACGGAGATCATCCAGGTGGGGCCGGCGGCCGCGCTTTGGGCCACGCCCGCCATTCTTCTGGCGGCGATGCTGATCGCGTGGGCGGCCGAGTCCTCCCAGTTCTTCATCGCCCAAGGCTTTGCGCTGGCCATTCTCGCCTGGCTGCAAACCCTGCCGGAGTTCGCTGTGGAGGCGGTGCTGGCGTGGAAACAGCAGGTCCCCTTGTTAATGGCCAACCTCACCGGCGCTTTACGCCTGCTGACGGGGCTGGCCTGGCCGATGATCTACTTCGTGGCGGCGTTCTTCCACCGCCGCAGACATGGCCACCCGCTGCGCCGCATTGAACTCGCGGATGAGCACTGCGTGGAAGTGGTGGGACTCCTGGCGCCTTTGCTTTGCTTCTTTTATATTTGGGCCAAGTCCAGCCTTGACTTACTGGACGCCGGGATTCTGGTCGCTTTGTATGCGGCCTATTTGGCGATCCTGAGCCGCATGCCACCTCAAGAGCACGAGGGCGTACAGGACTTGGAACTGGTCCCCCGGACGATCGTCACCGCGCGGCGCAACCGCCGTATCACGGCTATATTCGGGCTGTTCATAATCGGCGGATTGCTGATCTACTTCTGCGCTGAGCCGTTCCTCGGCAGCCTGCTCGCCATTTCGCTGACCCTGGGCATTCCGAGTTTTGTTTTTGTTCAGTGGGTGGCCCCATTCGTCTCGGAATTTCCGGAAAAGGTATCGGCATTCTATTGGGCGCGCACGGTCGACCGCTCCTCGATGGCGTTAATGAACATGGTGTCAAGCAACATCAATCAGTGGACGCTGCTCGCCGCCATGCTGCCCATCGTGTACTCCATCAGCCGCGGAACGCCTTCGGCGATTCCGTTCGACAGCCAACAAGAACTCGAGTTGGCGATGACCCTGGGCCAATCCCTCATCGGGATGCTGTTTCTCGTCAACATGGAACTGGCTTGGTGGGAAGCCGGCGCATTGTTCGGTCTGTGGGGGATCCAGTTCGTCTTCTCTCCTTTGCCGGGAGGCCCGGGAATCATAGGATTCGTGGCGACGCACATACACAAGTGGGTCACGTGGGTCTATTTCGGCTGGGCGGCGGTGGAATTCGTCAAAATGATGACCGGGCGGCGCAATCCCAAAGCGCTGCGGCTGTTCGCGCAGATGTGGCGGACGCACGTGTGGCGAACCGGGGTATCCTGAGGAGAGAGGCTTTTCCCATTTCCATGAAATTCCCCATCACCGTTTGTTTATTGCCGTTGTCCGCCCTTTTGGGGCAGACGCCCGCCCCAAAAGCCGCGCCGGCCAAACCGGCTGCCGCGAAGCCGGCGGCGGCCAAGCCCGCCCCCGCGAAGCCCTCCGCGGAAGCGAAGGAAGCCAAGCCGCCCGCCGATGATCCTGTCGTGCTCGTGGCGGGCGACGAGCAGATGACCCGTTCCCAGTTTGAGGCTTTCATCGACGGCTTGCCCGAGCAGGTGCGCGAGCAAGCCCGCGGTCCGGCCAAACGGCAACTCGCCGAACAGATCGTGGAACTCAAGATTCTCGCTCAGGAAGCGCGCCGCCGGAAGGTCGATCAGAAGCCATCGGTCCAGGCGCAGGTGGCTCTGCAAGTCGAGCGGGCGTTAGCGCAGGCGTTGATTCAAGACCTGCTCGCCAACGCTGTGACGAACGAAGACGCATTAAAGGCGCTGTACGAAAAGAGTAAGGACCAGCATGAACTCGTGAAGGCGCGTCATATTCTGATCCGCTTCCAAGGTTCCCGCGTGCCCCTCAAACCAGACCAAAAGGATTTGACCGAAGCGGAAGCGCTCGCCAAATCACAGGAACTCCGCAAGCGGCTGCTGGCGGGCGAGGACTTCGCCGCGGTAGCCAAATCGGAATCCGATGACACCGGTTCGGGTTCTAACGGCGGTGAATTGGGGCAATTCGGGCGCGGCCAGATGGTTCCGGAGTTCGAAGCCGCCGCGTTCAAGCTGAAGGTGGGCGAGTTGAGTGAACCGGTGAGAACGCCTTTCGGTTATCACCTGATCAAAGTGGACGAGCATACCTCCCGGGGCTTCGAGGAAGTCAAAGGCGAACTCGAACAGCAGGTGAAGCCGGAGTACGTAAAGAGCCTGATCGACGAACTGAAGCGCAAAACGGCGGCGGTGGTCGATGAGAAATATTTCGGTCCCGCGGCGCAGCGCCAGCCGTAGGCGCGTCAACGGTTGAGGCGCCGGCGGCGGGCGGCGCGCCGCCGCTCAGCGCGGCGGACCCTCGCCTCGTCCATGCCGAAGTAGTGGGCCACCTCGTGCCATACTGTTTCTTCGACCAGTTTTTCGAGGTGTGGCCGGTCGGCGGCCATGCGCTCGTGCGGTCCCTGATAAATGGTGATGGTATCCGGCAGATGAAAGCCTTCCCCGACATGACGCTCGGTGAGCGGCCGTCCTTGGTAAAGGCCGAGCAGCCCCGGTTTAGGCGGCTCCTTTTCAACCAGGAACGCGACGTTCACCAGTTTCCTGCGGAAGCGGCGCGGGATTTTGCGCAGAGCCTGCTCCACCACGGCGTCGAACTCGCGGGAATCCATCGCTTGCCTGTCATTGTAAAACGGGTTGCTTAGTATGGGGCTCAGTGAGATTGACAAAGACCGGCTCAGCAAGACGGTCGCTAGTTTGCAGATCGGATCCATCCGGCGTCACATTTTTCTTTGCGCCGACCCGGCGGAAGCCAAGTGCTGTTCCCGCGAAACGGGCATCGAGTCCTGGGAGTACTTGAAGCGGCGCCTGGTGGAGCTGGGGCTGAACGAAGCCGAGCGCTGCGTCTACCGGACCAAGGCCAATTGCCTGCGGGTATGCCGGAACGGTCCCATCGCGGTGGTGTATCCGGAAGGCGTCTGGTACCACTCGGTGACCCCTGATGTGGTGGAGCGCATTATTCAGGAGCACTTGATCCACGGCGAGCCCGTAGATGAGCACGTTTTCGCGGTGAATCCCCTGACGCCTTGAACGGTGCCATGAGCAAGAAGATTGTCGTAGCCATCGACGGCCCGGCAGGATCCGGCAAAAGCACTATCGCCAGAAGGCTGGCGGCGCGCCTGGGATGCATTTACATCGACACCGGCGCCATGTATCGGGCGGTGGGTTTGATGGCCCTCCGCTCCGGCGTCGCCCTCAGCGATGAAAGCAAGCTGGAGAGCCTCGCACGGTCGGCGGACATCGAGTTTCTGGACAATGGAACCCGGCTGAAGCTGAACGGGGAGGAAGTGACCGCGGCTATCCGCACGCCCGAGGTCTCCGAAGCCGCGTCCAAAGTTTCAGCGGTTCCCGCCGTGCGGCGCGTGCTGGTGGAAAAGCAGAGGGAGATGGGAGCGCGCTCGTCGGTAGTGATGGAGGGGCGCGATATCGGAACGGTCGTCTTCCCAAACGCCGACGTCAAGGTTTTTCTGGACGCCAAACCCGAGGTACGGACAACGCGCCGTCTTAAGGAATGGGCCGAAAAAGGCCAAGCGGCTGAGCCGCAACAGGTAGCCAGCGAGATGGACGAACGGGACAGGCGCGACCGGACCCGCGCCGATTCGCCTCTGCTTCAAGCTCCCGACGCCGTCTATCTGGACACGAGCGATATGACGTTGGATGAGGTGGAAGCCTGGATTCTGAAACTCATCCGGGACCGCACCTCAAACGGAAAGGAAGCTTAGCGGTGAACGATTTGCTCCTGATGAAATTCGGCGGCACCAGCATGGGTTCCGCCGAGCGCATCCGCGTCGCGGCTGCCATTTCGGCTGAACAGCACCGGGCCAGGCCCGTGGCGATCGTGGTTTCGGCGATGTCGAAGATCACGGACTTGCTTCTCGACACCCTGAAGAAGGCAGAGGCGGGCGACGAAGCCGCCTTGCAAGGCAACCTGGAGAAATTGCAAACCCGCCATTTGGATGCCTGCCGGGGGCTGTTGCCCTTGTCCATGCAAGAAGCGGCAGCGGAGGGCATCCGCAGCTTGATTGCCGAATTTCAACGCATTGCCGGAGGCATCCTCATGCTCGGCGAGCGTCCGCCGCGCTCCGTGGATGAAGCCGTGGCCATCGGCGAACGGCTTTCGGCTCTGCTCATTGCCGCCCATCTGAATGCCGAGGGAACCCCTGCCGAAGCCATTAACGCCGCAGAGATTATCGTCACCGACCCGGTGTTCGGAAACGCCACGCCGCTGATGGAGCCCACCCGGGAAAAGGCGCGGGCGCGGCTGCTGCCCCTGCTGGAGCGGCGGGTGCTGCCGGTGGTGACGGGGTTCAACGGCGCCACCCTCGACGGACGCCCAACCACGCTCGGCCGCGGCGGCTCCGATTTCTCCGCTTCCATCCTCGCAGCGGCTCTGGACGCCGCGGAGTTATGGATATGGACCGACGTGGACGGCATCATGACAGCCGACCCGCGGCTGGTGCCCGAAGCCAAGGTTCTGGACGAAGTCACCTACGCCGAAGCCGCAGAGCTTGCCTACAACGGCGCCAAGGTCTTGCACCCGCGCACGCTCGCGCCGCTCATTCAAAAGAAGATTCCGGTGTGGAGCAAGAACAGCTTTAACCTGCAAGCCCCGGGCACGAGGATCGTCCCGAAATTGAAGAATCCGGCGGGCGGCGCCCGGGCGGTCACCTCCATGTCGGATGTCGTGCTGATTTCCATGGAGCCCGGCGACGGCGAGCTAAGCGGCGCCAAGGTGATGGCGCGCGCCTTGGAGGCTTTAGCCGAAGCTCATGCCGAAGTGCTGGCTTTCACCAGCTCCAGTTATCGCCAGAGTTTCTGCTTCCTGATCCGGCGCGATGAGTTCAACGCCGCCATGAACCGGCTTGAGGAGGACTTCGCCCTGGAGTTGGCTTATGGCCATCTGAAGCCGATTGAAGTGAACAACGACGTCGGTTTGCTGGCCATCGTCGGCGAGGGCATGCGGGGCACGCAGGGGCTCGCCGGGCGCATATTCACCGCCATTTCGCGCGAGAACATCAACATCATCGCCATCGCGCAAGGGTCGAGCGAGTTGACCATCTCCGTAGTCATCCGCAAGGGCGACCTCGAAAGGGCGGTGCGCGCCGTCCACCGCGAGTGCCACCTGGAGCAGTGGCCGCGGACCTGAGGCCCCTGGCGGCTCCGCTATACTGTGAATTGAATCAGTTTTTCGTTTAGGAGACCCCCCTGGTATGTTCGATCTGTTCCGTAGACGCGACCGCGTTGTGCGCTGGATGCTCACGGCGCTGCTGTTGCTGGTCGCCCTGTCGCTGGTCACCTATCTCATCCCGGGTTCCGGGATGCCGGGCGGCTTCGACGAGCAGGTGGTGGCGGAAATCGGCAAGGAGAAACTGACCCTCCGCGAGGTCCAGCTAGCGCTCACCAATGCGTCCCGCGAGCGTAAGATCCCGTCCGAACTCATGGGCGTTTATGTGCCGCAGATCATCGACAACATGGTGCAGGACCGCGCCATCGCTTACGAGGCGCAGCGGCTGGGGTTCAAAGTTACCGAGAAGGAACTCGCCGAGGCGATCCAATCCACCTTGCCGCAGCTCTTCCAGGACGGCAAGTTCGTCGGACGCGACGTTTACTCGCAGTTCCTGGCGCAGCAGAATTTGACCGTAGAGCAGTTCGAGGCCAATTTCCGCAAGCAGATCCTGCTCACGAAACTCCAGGGGCTGGTGCTTGAAGGCATGGTGGTGACGCCTCAGGAAGTGGAGCGTGAATACCGCCGCCGCAATGAGAAGATCAAGATCGATTACATCGCATTCCACCCCGACAAGTTCCGCTCTCAGGTCACCGTCACTCCCGAGGAGATGATGAAGCAGTATGAATCCCGCAAAGCGGGGCTGATGCTTCCGGAGCGGCGCTCCTTCGACGTCATCATCGTGAACGACGCCAAGATGGCGGCGCAGATCCAGCTCAGCGACGACGAATTGCGCAGGATCTACCTGGCCTCCCAGGACCGCTACCGCACCGAGGAGCGCGTGCGGGCGCGGCACATCCTGCTCAAAACGATGGACAAGCCCGCTGAGGAGATTCCCAAGCTTGAGGCGCGAGCCAAGGACCTGTTGAAGCAGCTCAAAGGCGGCGCGGATTTCGCCGCCTTGGCCAAGCAGCATTCCGAGGATCCTGGTTCGGCGGCGAAGGGCGGCGATCTCGATTGGGTCACCCGCGGGCAGATGGTGCCGGAGTTCGAGAAGACGGCTTTCTCGCTGAAGCCGAAAGAGATCAGCGATGTCGTCAAAACGCAGTACGGCTTTCACATCGTGCAGGTCTTGGAGAAGCAGGACGCTCGCTTGAAGCCGTTCGAAGAAGTGAAAGCCGAACTGGCGGCCGAACGCCGCAAAGCTTTGGCGTACGAACGGGTGCAGACCACAGCGGAAGCAATCCGTAACGCTCTGCTCAAGGCGCCCATGGAGACCGAAGCCGTCGCCAAGCAGCACGGCTTGACGGTGACGCCTGTAGAAAAGGCCAAGGCGGGAACCCCGATTCCGGGGCTGGCGGAGAACGCGGAACTGGACGGATTCCTGTTTTCGGCTAAGAAGGGGGAGGTTTCGCCTGTCATACAGACGGCGGGCAATACGCTGGTGGTGGCGGTGGTGAAAGAGATCTTTCCGGCGCATCAAGCCGAGTTCAAGGACGTCGAGAAAGGCATCCGGGAGGCTTTGATCCGGGAGAAGGCGGAAGCATTAGCGAAGGAAAAGTCCGCCGAGGCGATGAAGAAACTCGCCGCCGGCGGCGACATGAAAGCCGTCGCGAAGGCTTATGGTTTGGAAGTCAAATCCACGCCTGAGTTCGACCGCGCGGGCGCCGCTGAAGGATTGGGGCCGGCGAGCTATCTGGAAGAGGGCTTCCTCAAACCGGTCGGCACGCTGCTGAATCCGGTGGAATTGAGCGGCCAGGTGTTTCTGGTCAAGGTTACGAGCAAATCAGAGGCCGACATGGGCAAGTTCGCCTTGGAGCGGGAGAACATGGTTGCCTCCATTAAGGCGCAAAAAGCGCGCGAGCGAGACGAACTGTTCCGTGACGGCCTCACCCAGCGGCTGATCAAAGAAGGCAAGATCAAAATGCATGACAGGGTCATCAAGCGTCTGATCGCCAGCTACAGCCGCGGATAGAGAGGCTGGATTTTCGTTTGCAATCCCTCATTAGCGCGCTCATCGATTTCCTGCACACCCTCACAGACCCGGAGGCGCTAATCCGCCTTCTGTCGACCACCATCACCGGGTGGTGGGGATACGTGATGCTGTTTGCCATCGTGTTCGCCGAGACGGGTCTGCTGGTCGGCTTCTTCTTGCCGGGGGACTCGCTGATGTTTACGGTGGGCGTGGTGGCGGGCGCGGGGCAACTGGATATTGTCTTGATCAACATCGTGCTCATCGCCGCCGCCATCATAGGGGACGGCGTGGGCTACTCCCTTGGGCGCCGGGCCGGACCGCACATCTTCAATCGCCCCAACTCGCGGTTCTTTAACCGGGAGCACCTGGAGCGCACGCATGCTTTCTATGAGAAGCACGGCGGCAAGACGATCATTTACGCCCGCTTCATCCCCATCATTCGCACGTTCGCTCCCTTTGTAGCAGGCGTGGCGGAGATGAGCTACCTCAAATTTCTCTCCTATAATGTCTTCGGAGGCATTGGCTGGGTGGTTCTGCTTACCACGGCCGGGTACTATCTGGGGAGCGTGGAGTTCGTGCGGCGGCATTTCGAGAAGGTGATCATTTTGATCATCCTCATCTCGGTGATGCCGATCTTCATCGAGTATTTCAAGTCTCGCCGCCGGAGAGCGGCAACTCCGATAGTAGAAACCGAGAAGTCATTGCATTGAAGTTCCCCGGCTGCATTCCGCCCAGCATGACCCGCGAAGGGAGGAACGGCGATGAGTGGGGACTGGAAATCGGCTTTTTGGAAGGTGTGGGCAAGGGTATACTGGCTCGTCGCAGCCGCTATCCTTATCCTGCATTACTGGGCTTTCAACGCTTTCGGCGCGTGGACGGTAATTCAGGTGTGGGCGGCGGCGTTCGCGGCGATCGGCGCCGCCGTGTTGATTCACCACCGCCGGGCTGTCCGGCGCGCCGAGGAGAGCCTGCAATGGCCCACCGCCGAAGCGCGGATCCTCAAATCCGAGGTGCGCGAGGAGCGGAGCACATCCCGCCTGAGGGATTCGAGCTACGACATGGAGGAGACGGTTTCTTATTATCCAGAAGTCGAGTACGAGTACGAAGCCGGCGGCAGGACCTGGCGTTCAAGCCGGATCCTCCATGTGAACGTCAATTACAGCCTGGAGGGGGCCCGCTCGACCGTCGCCCGCTACCCGGCAGGCGCCCGCGTCCAAGCGCGCTACAATTTCGCCGACCCCGGCTACGCCGTGCTCGAGCCGGGACTCTCAGGGAAGGAAGCCCAATACCGTACGGTGCGAATCGTGGGGATCGTCTTCCTGGCCTTGGGGGCGGTAGCCTTCATCGCCATTAAGGCCTTTTTCGGGCACAAGTGACCCGGCTTCGAATGGAGCGTTCAATACGCTGGATAAACGGGCGAGGGAAGCGGCGGAGAACGTTGAACGGTTTTTCTGCTGTTACTAGAATTGCAGCATGCCTCCCGGCACGGAGGCCTTAGGTATCGGTGACAAAGGGAATTATATGACGAATCGCGAACCGGGAAGAGCGGCAAGCCCAGCGGACCTCCAGCTATTCGCAGAGATCGAATCCAAGCTGTACTCGGCCGTCATTGCTGACGCATTGGATGAGCTTGGCTACCGCGACCAAGCCATGAGCGAACACTTGCGGCCACTCACGCCAAACCATCTGATTGTTGGTTGGGCGAGGACGATTTCCTGCATGGACATGCATTATGTCCCGGCGGACCCGTACGGCCTGGAGATCGAGGCGGTGGATAGCATCCTGCCCGGCGAGGTGGTGGTGGTTTCAACCGGGCAATCGCGGCGCAACGCGCCATGGGGAGAACTGCTTTCCACGGCGGCAAAAGCACGGGGCGCCCGCGGAGCCATTGTGGACGGACTGGTCCGCGACGTCAAAAAGATCGAACACATAGGTTTTCCGATATTCGCCGCCGGCATCAAGCCTGTGGATTCGAAAGGACGCGGGGCGGTGGTGGATTATAACCGTCCGGTCGATTGCGGCGGAATCATGGTCTCGCCGGGCGACCTGGTTGTGGCCGACTACGACGGCGTCGTAGTGGTGCCCGCCGAAGCGGTACCCGACGCTATCCGCCTGGCCACCGAAAAGGTTTCCCTCGAGAACCACACGCGAACCGAGCTAGCCCAAGGCGCCTACCTGCGGGACGTCTATGCCAAGTATGGCGTCTTGTAAGAGGCGGGCGCCTCAAAACAACAGCTTCAGGGCGAACTGAATCACCCGGGCGCCGCCCGCAGTCGTAATCCTTCCCATCCGAGTGCCCGCGCTGACCTGATTATTCGGAGTGCCGAGCATCGGGATATTGAGAACGCTAAAAAATTCGGAGCGGAATTGCAGCCGCATCCCTTCGCGCCCCGGCACCGGAACGCTCTTGAAAAGCCCCACGTTGGCGCCGGAATTCCGGGGGCCCGTGAGCGGATTCCGCCCAACGTTTCCATATGTCCCCGCCGCCGGCTGGCTAAACACCGTGCGGTCAAACCACGCGTCGATCTTCTCTGCCCGGGACCGGTCCGATGGCAGAACGGGGTTGCCGGAGACATTTGGCCTCTGATTGGGAGTGCCCGAAAGGGCGATATCGGTGCCCGTCAAGATATTGACGGGCATTCCGGAACGCGCCGACACCAAGCCGTTCATCTGCCATCCGCCGGCCACGTGCCGCAGCGCCGCCGGAGCCTGCCTCAGCTTCGGCAGTTCCCAAATCCACGACGCGTTGAGGATATGCTTGGCAAAGTAATCCGACAGGCCCCGTTCCGACGCCAGGTTGAAGACATTGGGGATATTCGCCCCGATCGAGGTGAGCGAGCCCTGGTCGATGGCCCGGCTGAAGGTGTACGCCGTCTGAAGGGAAAACCCGTGGCTGAAGCGCTTATTGACCTCCACCTGCAAAGCGTTGTAGCTCGAGTTCCCCTGGCTGGTGAGCACACGATTGTTTCCGAAGCCCTGAATGATGCGGCGTGCGTTGATGTTCCCGGTGGTGGCGCCCGGAGCGTACACCGCCGGGTTGGCGGAAAGCCCGAGCAAAAGCTTCCTGCCCTGCTTACCCACATAGCCGACCTGGACCGAGAGATTCTTCACCACCTCGCGCTGCACGTTCAAGTTGTAATGCTGAACGTACGGCGTCCGAAGTCCGGGATCCGGATAAAAGATTTCCTGCAAGCCCACAAAACGGGGGTTCTTGAGGTCCACAGTCAGCGGCAGCGGAGCTTGCCCGCGCAACGGATCGGTGAAACTGTACGGCGCCGAGATGGTGAACGTGTAATTGTACGGCTGGCTGTAGTTCTGAATCATGTCGGCGTTGATGGCTTCGTAGAAAACGCCGTAAGCCCCGCGCAGCGAGGTGCGCCCGTTGCCGAAGACGTCCCAGGCAAATCCTATGCGAGGAGCGAAATTGTTCTTGTCGGTGGGCACCAATCCCCTCGGCACTCCGGGGTCCCCCGGAAACAGCATGCCGAGCGGCGCCGTAGGAATGACTTTGGACTGCTTGCCGTACTGGAAAGTCCCCCAGTAGTCGTTCGGGTGGACCCACGGCAACGGCAACTCATAGCGCAGTCCCAGGTTGAGAGTGAGACGGCGGTGAATCTTCCAGTCGTCCTGGAAGAAGAAGTACATATTGCTCTGCAATCCCGCCTCTTCGGGCACAGGGCTGCTGATGACCATGCTCTCGGCGCGTCCGAGCATGAAGTCCGCCGCGGAGTTTCCCGTAAATGCCGTCGTGACGTTGAATCGCCCCATAGTGTTGTAATAGGAGCGCTCCACGAACTTCAGTTTCAGCAACTGGAAGCCGGTCTTAATGGAATGTCCGCTCTTGGTCCAGCTCACGTTCTGGTCGTATTGGAACGACTCATTGACATTATTCGTGTCGATATCGGACGCGCTGCCGAATGTCACCCGCCCGGAGATCCCGAAATAGGGTGGAACCTTGCGCCCATCTCCAATGACCGGCAGCGACGAGCCTAAGTCCGAGACGTGAAATGGATTGAGGTTCTTGATGTAAGAGGTCAAACGATAGGCGCTCACTCGCGTCTGAATCAGCAGCACCGGCCGGTATGTGTATGTGTCTCCGAGGGCGATGCTTTGCACCTTCTGAGCCCGGTCCAGCGGGAGGTACGAGGGTATGTGACCTGAAAACCCAGTCTCGCTCCCACGGTTGTAGTTGTAGCGTGCATCGAAAGTGTGCTTGCCGCGGTTATAGTCCACCCGGGTCAGAAAATTGCCGTTGTTCTGGGGGGTAGGCCGGGTGACCGTCAAACCTCCGTCGGCCCGGTTGGGCAGCGGCATCAGGCCCTTGGCCAGGAAGTTTTTGGTGACCGTGTCAATCCGGTCCGCAGGGATGCGGTTGTTCGGGAAATTCTGCCCGGTGAGAGGGTCGCGGATGGCCCGGGAAGCGGAAAAATCGCCCGCCCGTTCGGCTTCGGTCAAGGGGAACGCGCTGCTCGAGACGGCCACCTGCCGCACGCGCAGCGCCTCGTAGGAACCGAAGATGAACAGCTTGTTCTTCCGGATCGGGCCCCCGGCGGCCGCGCCAAACTGATTTTGAATCAGTTGCGGCTTTTCCGGCGGCGCAAAGAAGTTGCGGGCGTTCAGCTTGTGGTTTCTTAAGAATTCCCAAAGCGAGCCGTGAATCTCGTTGGTTCCGGAGCGGCTAACGACGTTGAACACGGATCCGGCGTTGCGGCCATACTCGGCGCTGTAACTGTTGGAAAGAACCTTCACTTCCTGCAAAGCGTCCGGCGGCGGATAGTTGAATCCGGTGTTGCGGAAGGTGTCGGTGAAATGCGCCCCGTCAAATAGCAAAAGGTTCTGGTTGGCTCGGGAGCCGGCTACCGACACCGTGGCCCCGGAGTAGTTCCGGGCCACGGTCTGCGGGGCGTTCAGTTGCGTGACTCCCGGCAGCAACTGAGCTAAAGCGATCACGTTCCGGCCATTGATCGGCAACTCAGTAACCCGCCGGGAGTCAATCAGCGTCCCGATGACCGAGGAGCGGCTGTCCACCAGCGGCGCCTCGGCGGTGATCGTGATTTTCTCGGAGAGGGAACCTATTTCGAGCGTGGCGTCCACCCGCACATTGGCGTTTGACTCCAGGGTGATGCCCATCCGGCGGAATTCCTTGAAACCTTGACCCGCAACGACTACGCTGTAGGCTCCCACCGGCAGCAGCGGCAGGACATAACTGCCTTCGGAGTTCGTGGCCGTGGCGCGCTTGACTCCGCGCTCCTCCATGATTGCCGTTACTTCGACGCCAGGCACCGGCAGTCCGCTTGGATCTGTGACGGTTCCGTGAATGGTTCCCATTCCCTGCCCGAGCAACATCGGGGCGCAAATCGCGCAGAATGTGAA